>Ga0074044_10001598_pt1 | contig 20407 bp, 21 predicted proteins | sample BogForMeECP23OM1_FD_94443 | JGI IMG/M metagenome (GOLD analysis project Ga0074044, IMG submission 94443) | Bog forest soil microbial communities from Calvert Island, British Columbia, Canada - Bog Forest MetaG ECP23OM1 | ecosystem: Environmental > Terrestrial > Soil > Wetlands ...
ATAGTTGCCATCGCCCTTTTTGTATTCCTTATGTGGGAGCCAATGCGGGAGAGCTTTCATAAAGAGTACCCGCGCGCGGCTTTCAACTGGCCTATTACACTCAATCCGCCCGCGACTCATACCGCGTCTGCCAACCCTCCCGACATGCCGCCCACGAATCTTCCGGGGCCGGTGCTGTCCAAGTGGGGCAAATCAATGTTTTTGTGCGAATTTCCCGAGAATATCGTTCCACAAGACCCCGAGACGGTTCTCGCTGGGATAAGGCAAAATCTCGATATTGTTGGGAGTGCCACAGGGCTTTCCATGGTCATAAACCGAATACCTTATGGCTTCCGGATCGACGTGACTGCAAACGGCCCAGAAGGTCAGCTTCGTATGGGCGCGCTGATCCAGAGATTTACCGTTCAAATAGAGCGGGCATCTCAAGGAATTTTCGTAACGATAAGCTTTGACGTTGGTGCGCTCGGCATACTGACCATGATGCCTGTAGATTCAGAATCGCAGAAAATGCTGGCAAAGGTGGTCACGCAGTTCACTGGCATACCCGAGGAAAAATGCCGGATGCTTTAGATTTCTTCTAGTGCCACGCCGTCTAATTCCAGGGCCGCAAGGCACGCCAAAAACCATGTAGCCGCAAACGTGCCTCTTTTGAGTTTTGCCGTGATCGAGTTTTCGGTTTCGGCCTTAAATCCGTGCTTCCTGAGACGCCTTGCCAAGTCGGCATAAGTCACCTCTTGCTCACGTAGCTTGTGCTTTAGGAATGCTGCGGCCCGCTCCGCCCATTCCTCCTCAGAGGCGATCCCCATAAATCCATCCTGTCACATTTGACGCCGGTCATATACGACAGATTACGCTTGACAGCAAGCGTCAAATCTGTCACAAGTGACAGGCATTGAAAATGACAGATTAGACCGATGGCACAGCATTTTCTCCTTTCCTCAGCCGCCAAAGCCCTTTCCCTGGCGTCCGTTTTCACCATGAAGGATGCCGACGCGGAAATGACTTTCCGCCGCATCCGCTGGCACGAAACTGAGGGGCAACCGACCTGCCCGCACTGCGGCGGGACGGACGCCTACGATTGCCGTCGCCTGAAAGGCGCTCCCCGCTTCCGTTGCCGGGCCTGCGGCAAGGATTTCAGCATTACCAGCGGGACGCTGTTCGCCTCGCACAAGCTGCCGTTGCGTTGCTATCTCGCGGCCATCGCGATCTTCTGTAACGAGGTCAAGGGCAAGTCGGCGCTCGCCCTCTCCCGCGATTTGAACGTGTCCGACAAGTGCGCTTTCGTGTTGCTGCACAAACTCCGTGAGGCGATGGCAGAGGAATTGAAGGGCCGAATAATCGGCGGCGACGGCAAGGTGGTCGAGGCTGACGGCGGCTATTTCGGCGGCTACGTGAAGCCCGCGAATTTCCGCGAAAACCGCGTCGATCGTCGCCTAGCTCGCTACCAGACCGGCAAGCGCAAGGTCGTGGTCGTAGTCCGTGAGCGCGACGGCAACACGCTCCCGGCCGTGTTCCGCAGCAAAAGCCACGCGCTCGATTTCATCCGCCGCCACGTCGCCAAGGGGACCACGATCAACGTTGACGAAGCCGGTCCCTGGGAAGGCTTGTCGGATCGTTTCGAGGTTCGCACGATCAACCATCAAGAGGCTTACAGCGCGGATGGCGTTTGCACCAATTGGGCAGAGGAATTTTTCAGTCGGATGCGCCGCGCCGAGATCGGGCACCATCACCACATCGCGGGCGCTTATTTGCTCCGCTACGCGCAAGAAGCGTCATGGCGCGAGGATAATCGACGCGAGTCGAACGGCGATCAGGTTGCCCGGATTGCCGGACTGGCGATGAAGCGGAAACAGTCAGTGGATTTCACGGGATATTGGCAGCGCCATCAAGTCTAGCTTGGGATGCAAACGGTCCTAGCCGAGATGCAACTCGCCTTGATGATGCTCTGCATCGCGCCGCTTCTTGTTAATGCGATACGCGTTATAGACGGCGATTATCCCGACTACCAGGGTGACCAGTACGATCGCAAACAGGACAGTCGTGGTACGGGTATCTGTCATAGCATCCTCGTGGCTCAAGTAGGGTGCCTACCGCACTCTTACAATAACGCTAAGCGTCCAGGATAGCCCCCTCTAAGGCCAAAAAAAGTGAGCTTGCTAGGGCTATGGCCAGTACCAAGAGGGTAACGGTATCGGCACCTTTATCAATGCGAACACCGAAAACAGCGTAAAGAAGTGCGCCGGAAATAAGCGCCATAATAGTAATTACGATTAAAAGGTAGGTCCACACAGTATTAGGTGCCTGCCGCCGCCTAGGGCCCAAGTTTGCCAGTGAAAGCACGGCAAGGCCCGATATAACAACTGTCAAAATACAGACTTCTTGAGAGACATTATCCGCCAGAGGATGACAGTTCAGTAGGTATGGCCCTTGCTGAGGCGGGCATACCATCGGCGGCGACGGCGTAGTCGCGTACGTGTGCATTACCTCATAGGCCAACAGCGGAATTAAGCCTACGCAAGTTTCCCCAAGCCATTGAACAAATGCTCGCCCAGCGGCGCGTGCCCTTGTGAACATAGCTAAGCTCCCCAGAGGGGACAGAATAGCACGTCTGTTATCAGGGTAACCGCGACACGCTGCCCCCTTCCGCTTCCCCCTCCCGACTTACAAGAGCGAAGGCGCAAGCGCCCATTGGGCGTTCCGGCTCGTTCCCGACTTGGCGACCGTCTCCCGCTTAGTGAGCCGCCGTAGGACGGTAAGCACCATGTCTGTCACGGCCTCTGACAACGCACCCTCCCCAATCGGGAAGCCCTTGTCGGCCAGGACGGCAGTGGTGATCGCCGCCGTCGTCATGGACTTGCCACTGGCTTGGCGCAGCACGGATAGGACGCGGCGGGATGGCTCGCCCTTGGCGAAATAGCGCGTGCGTCGATAGGTCCGTTTTGGTGGGATGCTGTCGGGATATTGAGGTCGGGCGCAAACAGCCTGATCGTGGCGTCGATGTTTGCAAGGTTCGCCCGATGGCGCGCCAGCTTGCGCTCTAGATCGTGAACGTGCCCGCTGATCTCAGCGCGCTTGGCTCTGAGGGCTGTAACGACGTAAGTTTCGGCCATGCGCCGAATCTGGTAACGTCGCCGTCAGGCCGCTTGTGGCGTTTGCGCCATAATACCGGAGTTTCCCTGTTAACTTTCCTGTTAGCAGGGAATTCTGTTGCTGAGACGGGTTCGAATGAGACTGCGTCCGCCACCATGCCGTCAGACGCTGTCGCATTGAACGCTGCATCGGCCGGGCGTAGGATCGCCACAAACGGCCCAACCGGGCCCGTCACCGGGGAATGAAATGCGCAAGATCGAGTGTGCGTTCGCGGCGTCGTTTGCTGCAATTATCGTTGTTTGTGCGTCCGACGTGAGACCCACGCACGCCGCGGACAAAGTCGAGATCGCGGTGATCGTGCCGCTGTCGGGGCCGAACGCGAGCGTCGGCGAGATGATCGTCAATGCCACCAAGCTCGCGGTCGAGGACGTCAACGCAGCCGGCGGCATCAAATCGCTCGGCGGCGCCAAGCTCACCCCGATCATCGCCGACGCCACCAACGATCCGCAGGGCGCGATCACCACCGCCGAGCGCGTGCTGACCCAGAACAAGGTCGCCGGCGGCTACGGCTTGGCATTGTCTCCGCTCACGACGGCGGCGCTGCCCTCGTTCGTCAAGCACCACGTCGCCGTGGTGACCTCAGCGATCAGCGACGCGCTGGTGACTTCGAACAACGGCGGCTATCTGTTCCAGATCGCTCCAAAGGGCTCCGCGTTCGGCAACCAGGAGGTCAAGTTCCTCGAGTTTCTCAATGAAAAATACAAGATGGGGATCACCAAGGCGGCGATCCTCTACGTCAACAACCCTTACGGCATCGCGACCGCAAAGGGCATCGAACAACTCGCTCAGAAAGCCGGTCTCGAAGTCGTGCTCAATTCGGCCTATCCGGAGAGCATCACCGACGCCAGCCCGCTGGTTTCCAAGATCCAGCAATCGGGCGCTCAGGTTCTGTTCCCGGTCTCCTATATTACCGACGCCAGCCTGATCCTCACCGCGCTGCGCAGCGCCGATTCCCACGTGCTGGTGATCGGCGGCGGCGCCGGCTTCATCTGGCCGCCGATCGGGCAATCCCTCGGCGACAAGGTGAACGGACTGACCAGCGTCGCTTCGTGGAACCTGGATTCGAAGAACGTCAAGGCCGACCCCAAGCTCGCCGGGGTCACCGAGCGCTACCTGAAATCATTCGGGACTTTCATGCCGGAGCAGGCCGGCGAAGCGTACGCGGGAATCTCGGTGCTGGCAGCAGCCATCGAGGCCGCGGGCTCCGACGATCCGGCCAAGGTGCGCGACGCGCTTGCCAACCTTCATGTGACCCAGGGGGGCGGTGCGATCATGCAGCCGGGCGAAGTCGAGTTCGACGCCAACGGCGCCAACAAGCGGGTCGTTCCGGTGATGATCCAGTGGCAGGGCGGCGTCCCGCGCACCGTCTTCCCGGAAAGCGTCGCGACGGCCGAGGTGGTGAAGCCGTAAGCGTCCCGCCCGCTCATTCGTCGGAATGTACACTAGCCGCGCAACGGGGTGGCTGACGGCGGACGCGGGGTCGGCCCCATGATCCTTTTGCAGTCGATCATCAACGGGCTGTTGATCGGCGGCGTCTATGCCCTCGTCGCCGTGGGCCTCAATCTGATGTTCGGCGTGATGAAGCTCGTCAACTTCGCGCACGGCGAGTTTCTCATGGTCGGCATGTATGTCGCCGTGTGGCTGGCGGGGCTCGGCATGCTGCCAGGCATGTTCGGCATCTATTGGGTCGCCATTCCGACCATGTTCGTCATGGCGGCGGTCGGCTTCGGCTTCTATCTTCTGCTGCTCGACCGTGCCGCGCGATTTGGCGAGTCGCCGCAGATCCTCCTCACCATCGGGCTATCGATCGGCGCGCAAGGCCTCGCTCAAGTTGTGCGCGGCTCCGGCTTCAAGCTGGTGCCGAATCCCATCAACGGTGCCGCGATCCATCTCGGCGCCCTCAATCTGCAGCTCGGACCGGCCGTAGCCTTCACGGTGGCGCTGGTGGTCACGATCGTGATGGCATCGGCGTTGCGCATGACTCGGTTCGGCAAAAGCGCGCGTGCGGTCGCCGAGAGCGTCGAAACCGCGGAAATGCTCGGCATCGACGCGCGCCGCGTCTATCTGGTGACGACGTCGATCGCCGTTGGGCTGGTTGGGCTCGCCGGCGCCCTGCTCATCCCCTACCATTACACATTCCCGAACGTCGGTCAGAATTTCGTGGTGGTGGCGTTTCTCGCCATCGTGATCGCCGGCCTCGGCAATGTCGTCGGAGCTGTGTTCGGCGGATTGCTGATGGGCGTCATGCAGTCATTGACCGCATCGTACTTCGATCTCGATCTGTCGACGGCGGCAATCTATGTGTTGTTCCTCGCCGTGCTGTTGCTGCGCCCGCAAGGGCTGTTCACGCGCGGAAGGCGTACGCTATGAGGTTCGCCGTCATCGGCGTCGTCTGGGCGATCGCGGCTATTGCCGGCGTCGCTACCGAAAGCGATTACCTGGTGAGCGTCGCGACGGCGATGGTCTTCCTTGGCCTGTGGGCGCAGAGTTGGAACGTGCTTTCCGGCTTGACCGGGAACATCTCGCTCGGCCACTCGGCATTCGTCGCAGTGGCCGCTTATGTGACGGTGATCCTGCAGCAGAAGGGACTGTCGCCGCTGCTGGGCGGCTTACTGGGCATCGCGGCCGCGGTGGTTCTTGCCGCGATCATCGGCGCGGCGACGTTGCGGCTGCGCGGCCCCTATTTCACCCTGGCGACGCTTTCGGCGGCGGCCGTCGTGCTCTCGCTGATCCTGCACTATTCGGATCTCACCGGCGGTCCGAGCGGCATAGCGATCACGTTTGCTCATGACTCGCCGCTGGAGCTCGAATTCACCAATGTACGCGCCTATTACCTGATCGCGACGGCGCTGCTGGCCGCCGTCACCATGTTCATCAGTCTCATCAGACGCAGCAGACTCGGATTCTACATCGCCGCCATCAAGAGCAGCGAAGAGGGCGCCGCTGCGGCCGGTGTGCGCGTTGCGCTCGTCAAGGTGACGGTATTCTGCATCAGTGCGGCGCTCACGGCGCTCGGCGGCGTGGTCTATGTGTTCTATATCGGCTTCGCGGATCCAAATTTTCTCTCCGGTCTCACCCTGTCGGTCCAGATCGCGCTTACAGCGGTCGTCGGCGGCACCGGTTATCTGATCGGTCCAATCGTGGGCGCCATCTTCTACGAGGCGCTCGACGCGGCCGCCAACGCCGCGTTCGGCGCCAGCGGCGGCTGGGACGTCATGATCCTCGGATTTTCCGTGGTTGCGATCGTGTTGACCGAGCCGCGCGGGCTTTGTGAGATGGCGGTCAGGCTCGCGCGCGCGATCGCCGGCCGCGCGCAGGGTGCCGCGGCATGACGACGCTGCTCGATCTCAGCAACATTTCCAAGTCATTCGGCGCGGTGCGCTCGCTCGCCAACGTCAGTTTTGCCATCACACACCACGGCATTGTCGGCTTGATCGGTCCCAACGGCGCCGGCAAGAGCACGCTGATCAATGTACTCACCGGGGTCTATGCACCGGATGCCGGCACCGTTCATTTTGCCGGCCGCGACCTCGCCGGCCTGCCGACGGCGCAGCGTGCGCGCTTCGGCCTGGTGCGCACGTTCCAGCGCCCGACGCCGATCCTCGATATGTCGTGCGTGGAGGGCGTCATGGTCGGGGGTCTCGTGCGCGGTCTGAAAATCCCGCAAGCGCGGCGCGAGGCGCTTGACACCCTGGCGCTGCTCGGCTTAGGCGACGCGGCCGACCAGTCGCCACGAAAATTACCGACCGGCCATTTGAAGCTGCTTGATTTTGCCCGCGTGCTGATGTTGGCGCCGCGGCTGGTGCTGCTCGACGAGCTCATGGCGGGGCTGTCGGCCAGCGAACTCGCGCAGGTGCTCGCCGCCATCGAGGAGCTGGCGGAGCAAGGAGTCGCTTTTCTCGTCGTCGAACATCTCATGGACGTGATCAAGCGCCTGAGCCGCCATCTCGTCGTGCTGGACGCCGGCACGATCGTTGCCGAAGGCGAGCCGAGTGAGGTGATCGGCGATTCGCGCGTGATCGAAGCCTATCTGGGGAAAGAGGAGACCGACCTTGCCCATGCTTGAGGTTTCGGGGCTCAAGACCGGATATGAAGGCATCGAGGTGGTTCACGGCGTCGATCTCGCGGTCGACGAAGGTGAGAGCGTGTGCGTGCTCGGCGCCAATGGCGCGGGCAAGTCGACCACGTTGCGCGCCATCATGCGCCAGCTTCCTTATTGGCAAGGCAATGTCCGTTTTCTCGGTAACGACCTGAGCAGCGCCAGGCCTTGGGTTCCAGCGCATCTCGGGCTCGGATACGTTCCCGAAGGCCGCGGCATGCTGGCATCCCTGACGGTGCGTGAGAACCTTGAAATTGGCGCCTATCCGTCACAGGCCCGCGGGATATTTGCTTCAAATCTCGACCGCGTTCTCGGTCTTTTTCCGGCATTGCTGCCGCGCCTGAGCGACGCCGCGGCCAACCTCTCCGGCGGTCAGCAGCAGATGCTGGCAATCGGTCGCGCCTTGATGAATTCGCCGCGGCTTCTCATGCTCGACGAGCCTTCGCTCGGACTCGGCCCGCAAGTCGTGAGTCAGGTCTACGTCGCCCTCGCCGAGCTGAAGAAGGCCGGGCAGGCGATCCTGCTGGTCGAACAGGCCGTCGGCAAGGCGTTGGCGCTCAGTGACCGCGCCTACGTGCTCGATCGTGGCCGCGTCGTTCTCGCCGGGCCAAGCGATCGCGTGAAGAACGACAAGCTGCTGCACGACGCCTATCTCGGACTTTGATCGCCGTTTCGAAACTGATCGGGAGATCCGCCAGATGAGTCCTGCGCCCATCAACCCCAGCCTCGTCGGCATGCGCGCCCTGGTGACGGCCGGCGCCTCCGGCATCGGCATTGCCATTGCCGATGCGCTCATCGCGTGCGGGGCTCGCGTTCACATCTGCGATGTCTCCGGCGACTTTCTCGCCGAGTTCCGCAAGACGCGGCCCGAGGCCGCCGCCAGCCGCGCCGACGTATCGAGCGAGGCCGATGTCGAGCGACTGTTCATCGAGGTGCAGAACAGTCTCGGCGGCCTCGACGTCCTCGTCAACAACGCCGGTATTGCCGGTCCGACCGGCGGGGTCGAGGAGATTGCGCCCGCCGACTGGCGGCGCACGATCGATGTCTGTCTCATCGGCCAGTTTCTATGCGCGCATTTTGGCGTGCCGATGCTCAAGGCCGCCGGCGGCGGCGCGATCATCAACATGTCTTCGGCCGCCGGTCGTCTCGGCTATGCGTTTCGCACGCCCTATTCCGCCGCCAAATTTGGCGTCATCGGCCTGACCCAGAGCCTCGCCAAGGAACTCGGGCCGGCAAACATCAGAGTGAATGCCATTCTGCCCGGAATTGTCGCCGGCCCGCGGATGGAGCACGTCATCGCGGCGCGCGCAGGGCAGCTCGGCGTCACCTACGCCGAGATGGAAAAGACCTACCTCGATCGCGTCTCGCTGCGCCGCATGGTGACCGCGCAGGACGTTGCCGCAACCGTGGTCTTTCTTGTTTCTAGCGCCGGACAGAACATTTCCGGACAATCGATCGGAGTATGCGGCAATGTCGAAGCGCTGTGACTGGGCGAGCGCATGAGCAAGGTCGCCATCGTCGGCACAGGATTCATCGGCCGCGCCTGGGCCATCAGTTTCGCGCGGGCGGGCCATGACGTCGCGCTGTGGGACGCGGCGGCGAGTGCGCCCGCCGAAGCGCTCGCCTACATCGATACGATTCTGCCTGATCTTGCCGGGAACGATCTCCTCGGCGGCGCCACGCCTGCTCGAGTACGCGCCCGCATTCGCATCGCGTCAACGCTCGAGCAAGCTCTCGACGGATCCGATCACGTTCAGGAGAACACGCCCGAAGACGTCGAGGTCAAGCGAAAGATCTTTGCGCGCCTCGATTCCGCGGCGATGCCACATGCCATCCTGGCCAGTTCGACCTCGGCCATCCTGCCCTCACAATTCACCGAAGCCCTTGCCGGCCGGGCGCGCTGCTTGGTCGTTCATCCGCTCAATCCGCCCTACGTCATCCCGGCGGCTGAAGTGGTGCCGGCGCCGTGGACGTCGTCGGAAGCAGTCCGGCGCACGGTCGATTTCCTGAAAGCCGCCGGTCACGCGCCCATCGTCATGAAACGGGAGCTTGACGGTTTCGTCATGAACCGCATGCAGGGGGCTCTTCTGGAGGAAGCCTTCCGCCTGGTGGCGGACGGTTATGCGAGCGTCGAAGACGTCGACATCGGCATTCGCGAAGGCCTGGCGCTACGTTGGAGCTTCATGGGACCGTTCGAAACCATCGATCTAAACGCACCCGGCGGCGTGCGCGATTATGTCGAGCGCTATCGGCATATCTACAAGCAGCTGTTCAACGCCACGCAGCGCCGGGTCGACTGGAGCGGTTCGGTGATCGACACGATCGAGGCCGAACGGCGCAACAAGCTTGGCGCCGGCCACTTGCGCGACCGCCAGGTCTGGCGCGATCGTCGCCTGATGGCACTGGCCGCGCACAAGCGTAAGGCGGCGCGGGAGATCGGCTCGTAGGCAGTGCCGCGCGCCGGCATGAGGCGCTGTGAGGTGGGGATTTCACACGGAACAGGGGCAGGATCCCCTGCGGCGAAGACCATTCACTGAATGCGCTGCTTAGCCGTGCGAGCGCTTCCGTGCCACTTTTCGTGTTGGTCGGTAAGGGCAAAGGTATCCGAGGCGACAACACGGTCGCGGCCCGCGCTTTTGGCCTCGTACATGGCCATGTCCGCGCGCCGCAGCAGGCTGTCGACAGTGTCGCCGCCTTCCCATTCAGCAACACCAAAACTGCATGTGATTGCCGAAATGCCCAATTGGGGGAAGCGAAGATTCTTGATTGAACATCGCAGATTTTCGGCGCGCTCTGTGGCGTCGGCGAGATCGCAATGTTCGAGCGAACAAAACTCTTCGCCGCCAACCCTACCCAGGATTCCACCCAACACCGCCTTTGCGGCTGAACTTACGCCGGCCAATACCACGTCGCCCGCTTCGTGCCCGTGCGTGTCGTTGATGAGTTTGAAATGATCAATGTCGAATATCATGGCTGAAAGCGGCCTGCCGGCATCAGCAGCTCGACATGCTGCTGCGGCATCTTCGAAGAAAGCACGGCGATTGAGAAGACCGGTGAGAAAATCGGTTGTGGCGTATTTGATCAGATCGCGCTGTACCGAAGAGAGGCGATCGGCTGCTCGCAATCGAGCGCGAAGCTCCTCGGGAAATGGCGGCTTTCGAATGAAATCGTCTGCGCCATTGTCGAGTGCCTGAATGACCAGGCCATAGTCTTCGGTGGATGACATGACGATGATGAACAGTGCACGACGAGATCCCGCCAACTTGCGAGCCGCTGCGCAAAGCTGGAGCCCGGAAATATCTGCCAAGTGCACGCTTGTGATGAGCGCATCAACAGCATCGTCGATGCTGATGCATTCGAGTGCTGCTCGTCCCTCGCTGAACGGAAGCACTTGGTGCCCGCCCTCGGCAATCAACTCCGTCATGGCCCGCCGCACCGCGCGGCTCGGGTCGACCAGCACGACACGCATAGCCGCTCCACCGATTCCACGTGGGTTTGCGCCGCTCGAATTAAAAATTGATTAAGTCTTTTGTGCCGCCGTGTTTCGAAGTCGAACTCCGACTTTCGTGCGGTCTTGCCGTTGCTATCTCATATTCAATTCCCGAAAGTGTTGTTTTAACGCCGCGCGATCCCTCTGGGGCAGCGCAGCTTTCCCGTTTTGTTCCAGCCGGATGCCGCGGGCTTATGGTCCGGTAATTTGGTAGGCGATGTACCAGGAGAACAAATTGGTCGCGGACGCATTCTGCAGACCGGCGCCGGCGGACGCGAGCAGGTGGTTATGTTCGTCGAAATCATAGATCGCGCCGATGTTGAATCCGGTGGTGGCCTTGCCGCTGTCGATCCCGCCGAATACCACTGTCGCGGTCTGATGAAATATTTCGCCGCCGATTGCCAGTTGTTTTGTCACCTGCCGTTGCAGCAGCCAGCCGAAAAACCAGTAGTCGCGATTGAGCGTATCGTCGCCGTGATTGATCCAGTAACCGCCGCCGCCATAGGTCGTCCAATCGCCGAAGCTCTTTTGTATCCACAGCGGAAAGTAGGCGCGCATATTGCCGGCGCCGAGACCAAGGTTCGTGTTTCCGGTCGGCAGCTCGACGAGCGGATAAACGCCGACCATCGGGCGCGAGCCGCTCTTGTCTTCGTCGATGAAACGATACTTGAAGCCGAGCTCGGTATCGCCGTAGCCGAATTGCGACCGGCCGCCGGCGGGGCTGTCGAACGCCAACGGCGCGATGATGTGGACCTGCCCGTTGGGAACGAGGCCGTAGTTGAATTCCCAAGCCGGGCCCACGCCCGATGTGTCGCCGCGCACGGCCGCGCCGGTTGAGAGCGTGTAGAACTCGAAATGCTGATAGGGGACCGGCTCGGGATCGTCGGTTTGAAATGGCGGTCCGGCGGCTGCTCGACCCCCCGGTAACCCGGCCAATGCGGCGGCGATCGCGGCAACGCGAACGATGACCACTATCCGCGCCGCCATTCCCGCCTCCCGCCGCGTCCGGCGCAGAATCGCACTGGCACCGGCTTACATGCAATCCTCATTCGTGCGCCGGCACGATGCGCGGCAGGTTCGTTGTTCCTTCGCCGAGCTTGACGCGGCGGCGCGCCGGGGACATTCACCTCGATAATGACACTTGATTCGGGTGGCGACATTGAAAATGTGCTGCTGCCCGATGCCACGGAACTCCCATGAGCGCGCTGCTACCGGCCATTCCTGTCGTTGATATCCGCGAGGGCGGTCCGCCCCGCCATGCCCGGCAAAGTGCGATGCGGGCCCGCGCGCTGCGGGACGCCTGTCTGGGCTTTTTTCCGCGTGCGGCGCTGCCGCTGGTGCCGGCGCTCGATTGGCTTTCGCGCCGCTCGCTGGCGCGTTCGCGCTCGCCTTACCTTGCGGAGATCGCGCAGATCGCGGCGGCGCTCGACTTCTCGGGCGTTTGGTTGCTCAACGCCTCGTATCAATGGGGCTGCACGTCGCGTGCTTGCGAACACAATGGTGTGCCTTGGCTCGTCCGCACGCTGGATTGGCCCTTTATCGGTCTCGGACGTCACACCGAGCTGGCGCACATGCGCGGCGAATGCGGCGATTTCGTCAGCGTCACCTGGCCCGGCTATGTCGGCGCGCTCACCGCAATGGCGCCGCAACGCTTCGCGGCTTGTCTCAACCAGGCGCCGATGCGGCGGCGGACCCGGCATCGCTGGCTCCGCCCGTACGACTACGCGGCGAGTGCATTGAACGGGCGGTCGCGCGCGGATCGTATCCCGCCGGATCAGCTTTTGCGCCGGGCGTTCGAGCTCTGCGATAATTTTACCGCGGCGCGGCGGCTCTTGGAATCGACGCCGGTCGCCCGTCCGGCGATCTACACGCTGGTCGGCTGCGCCGCGCACGAACGCTGCGTGATCGAGCGGACCGAAACCGATTTCGTCACCCGGGAGGAGGATACCTGCGCAGCCAACGATTGGGTGCCGACCCGGCCGGGCTGGGAGGGGCGCATCGGGACACGGCGGTTCCTGGTGAGTTCATTCGCCGACGCGGCAGGTTACAGTCGGGCACGGCGCGACGCGCTGGCGGGGTGGAGCGGCCCATTGTCGGTGAGTAGTTTCGGCTGGCTGCGGGAGCCCGTTCTCAACCCCTATACACGGCTTGCGGTCGCCATGAGTCCGGCCTGCGGAATTTTGCGCGCCAGCGGATACGACATCACCGATGCCATGTTGCCGGTGCCGGTGACGCGGGTCTGTGAGCTCGAACTGGCGCGCCAAGCGGCGTAGAAACCGACGATGCCTATGATCACCAGCGCGGACGGCACCAGGCTCTATTATGAAGAGGCCGGTACGGGGACGCCCGTCGTATTCGTCCACGAATTCGCCGGCGATTACCGCACGTGGGAACCGCAGATGCGCGCCTTCGCGCGTTCGCATCGCTGCGTCACCTTTTCCGCGCGCGGTTATCCGCCTTCGGGCGTGCCGAGCGATCCGGCGCGCTACGGCCAGGACATCGCCCGCGCCGATGTCATCGCCGTCATGGATGCGCTCGGCATCGACGCGGCGCACGTCGTCGGCCATTCCATGGGCGCCTATACTGCGCTGCATGTCGGCATCAAGCATCCGCAGCGCTGCATCTCGGTGACGGCGGCCGGCTGCGGCTGGGGCTCGGTCGCCGATCCGGCGGCGCGCGAGGCGATGCGCCAACTCGCGGCGGATACCGCCAAAATGTTTACCGAGAAAGACATTGTCGAGGCGGCGACGATTTATGCCGACGGCCCGATGCGCCAAGCGCACAAGCACAAGGACCCGCGCGGTTATGCGGAATTTGCCCGCATGCTCGCCGAGCATTCGGCGCTTGGTCATGCGCTGACCATGTCGATGCTGCAGGCCAGGCGCCCGACGCTCTGGGACATGGCAGCGGATTTGCGGCATTTCTCGGTGCCGCTTCTCGTCATCGTCGGCGATGAGGACGAGAGCTGCCTCGACGGCAGCCTGTTCCTCAAGCGCACGGCGCCGACCGCGGCGCTGCTCGTCGTTCCGCGATCGGGCCATACCATCACCAGCGAGGAGCCGGCCGTATTCAACGCTGCGCTTGCCGAACTTTTCGCCGCCGCCGAGGCTGGCTGCTGGCTCGCACACAAGCCGCCGCGTTGAAGCGGCGGCTTGTGGGGCCGCTAGAGCGCAATCGCTTCAGGTTGAATCGACTGGCGCTCTAGGTTCCTTGGTGAAGCATGATCTTTTCGGAAAACCGGCATCCACTTTTCCGGATCATGCTTTAGTTGATCAGCGCCTGCAGCGGTGCCGGTATCCGGCCGCCGCGCGATATCAGCCGGCTGGAAGAACGCGTGTTGACGGCGATGACAGGAGCGCGGCCGAGCAGACCGCCAAAGTCGACCCAGTCGCCAACGCGCTTACCGACCGCGGGGATCAGTCTTACGGCTGTTGTTTTCTTGTTGATCATGCCGATCGCGGCTTCGTCGGCGATAATCGCGGCGATCGTTTCCGCCGGCGTGTCGCCCGGAATGGCGACCATGTCGAGGCCAACTGAACAGATTGCTGTCATGGCTTCGAGCTTGTCGATCGTGATCAAGCCGCGTTCGGCCGCTTCGATCATCCCGGCGTCTTCCGAGAGCGGGATAAAGGCGCCCGACAGTCCGCCGACATAACTCGATGCCATGGCGCCGCCCTTCTTCACGGCGTCATTGAGCAGCGCGAGCGCCGCCGTCGAGCCGTGCGTGCCGACGCTGTCCAATCCGATTTCTTCCAATATCCGCGCGACGCTGTCGCCCTCGGCCGGCGTTGGCGCCAGCGACAGATCGACGATGCCGAAGGGCAGTCCCAATCGCGCAGCTGCGGTTCGCCCGACCAGCTCGCCGGCGCGCGTGATCTTGAACGCGGTTCGGCGAATGATTGAAGCCAAGGTGCCGAAATCGACGTCGCCGGCCGCCTTGATGGCCCTGAGCACGACGCCTGGGCCGCTGACCCCGACATTGACGGCGCACTCAGGTTCGCTGGCGCCGTGAAACGCACCGGCCATGAACGGATTGTCCTCGACCGCATTGCAGAACACGACCAGCTTGGCGCACCCGATCGAATTCGCGCTAGCCGTCAACGCGGCGGTTTGTTTGACGATACCGCCCATGGCGGCGATCGCGTCCATGTTCAAGCCGGCGCGCGTCGAGCCGACATTGACCGAGGCGCAGACGCGTTGCGTCGCCGCGAGCGCCTCGGGAATGGCGGCAACGAGATTGGCATCGACCCGAGTCATGCCCTTCTCGACGTGGGCGGAGAAGCCGCCGATGAAATCGACGTTGACGGCGAGCGCCGCACGATCGAGCGTTTCGGCTATTCGCAATAATTCCTGCTGGCCGGATCGGCCGGCGATCAGCGATACCGGCGTCACGGCGACGCGGTTGTTGATGATCGGCAGCCCGTATTCCTGGGAGATTTCCGCACTGACGCGCCGCAAATCGCGCGCAACCCGCTCCACCTTATCGTAGACGTTCCGGCACAGGCCATCGCAGCTGTCGCTGACGCAGTCCAATAGACTGATGCCGACAGTGATGGTGCGGATGTCGAGCTGCTCCGTCCGCACCATGTTGATGGTTTCGAGTATTTCCTCGCCGGAGAAGTTGAGATGGCGCATCTGCTGATCGGTCCTCTACGGCATTGCTAGATTCGGTGCATCGCCTTGAAAATCTCCTCGCGCTGAATCTCGACCCGAACGGACAGTTCGGCACCCTTGCGGCCCAGCCGTTCGCTCAGCTCGTGAAACGAAACGGCGGCGCCCGCCAGGTCGACCATCATGATCATCGTGAAGAATTCCCGGATCACCGATTGGCTGATGTCGAGGATGTTGACATTGGCTTCGGCGAGCACATTCGAAATCCCAGCGATGATGCCGACGCGATCGGATCCGATAATGGTAATGATCGCGCGGCCCGTTTGCGGGGCGCCAGGCTGTGCCGCTTGGTTCGACATCTCGGTAGCTCTGTGGTCAACGCGCCCGCGGACTCGACCGGCGGTGTCTTTAGTCGAGCGCGAGAGCGAATGGCGCGCAGGTCTTACGAGGAGTCGCGTGTGTCGTGCAAGCCAGGGCGGCGGTCCTAACCGGCTTGGCGGTTGAGGAAGCTCAACGTCTTGTCGTTGAACTCGGCCACGCTTTCGTAGATCGGGGCATGCGCGCAGGTCTCGAACACCAAAAGTTCGCTGCCCTTGATGCCGTTCTTCATCGCGTCGGCGAAGCGGGTCGAGGTGACGAGGTCGTGGCGGCCGAAGGTAATCTGGGTCGGCGCCTTGATGCGCGCGAGTTGCGCCACCGCGTCATGGGCAATGACCGCGCTCGATTGGCTGATGAAGGCGTCGAACGGCTGCTGCGGCCGGCTGCGCACGAAAGCGGCAAGCTGGTCGATATAGTCGGGCTTTGCCGCATAGAGCTCCGGTGTGAAGCACCACGGAAAGATGCCCTGGATGATCATTTCCTGGACGCTGCCCAGGGCCTTGGCGATGCTGCGCCAGCCTTCGACCACGACCTTGAGGAACGGGTCGCTCTTGGTCCAGCCCGAGTGCAGCGACAGCGATTTGACCCGCTGCGGATATTTGCCGGCGAGCCATAATCCGGTCGCGGCGCCGAGCGAGAGGCCGCTGATATGCGCACGCTCGACGCCGATCGCCTGCATGAAAGCGGCGACGTCGTCGGCGAATAATTCCATGGAATAGGCACCGGCCGGCTTATCGGTCTCGCCGGCGCCGCGCGGGTCGACGGAAATGCAGGTGAATTGCTTGGCATAATCCGCGACCTGGAAGGCGTAGCAGGCGTTGTCGGCGGCGAGATAAGGGATGAGCACCAGCGGCTCGCCGGCCCCTTGCTGCTCATAGTTCATCGTGATGCCGTTCGCCTTGACCTTCGGCATGTGAACCTCCCGGTGCTGGTCGCGTCGCCTTCTTCACAGAGGCGCAGCTCGAAGCCTATAGTCGGCGACCCATTCGCGTCAACGCAGAGCGATCAACGTATTGTCCGCCTGGTCGCGTCACCAACGCCGACCGTGTCGTGCAGGGGGCCGTGCAGCGATTTCATATGCACGGTGCGCCCAAGGTGACGCATTTCATCGCCGCCGATTCTTAGCTAGCACCGCTCATCGGACCGGACCGCGGATCGAAGACATCGCGCTACACCCGCCGCAGCGGGATCGACCAGGCGAGCCACGCGCCGAGGCCGGTGAAGGCCGCCACCGTCACGAAGGCGGCACGGAAGGCTAGGTCGATCTCGGCGTGAACGATCGCTTGCCTGGCCGGCGCGAGCGCCGCGATCGCGTCCGGCCCGCGGTCGATCATGGTGCCGAACAGGCTGGCCGTCTCCCTGTCGGTCGCCGCAAGAACCGAAAACAACACCGCGGCGACTGTGGCTGTGCCGAAGGCGGCGCCGACCGAGCGGGAAAACTGCACCGTGGCCGCGCCGGTGCCCAGCATGCGCTGCCCGGCCACCGCCTGCACCGTCACCTGCACCACGCCCATCACGCTGCCCATGAAGAGTGCAGTGGCGCCAAACACCCACGGCAGCACCAACAGGCTCAGATGCGGCACCGAGAAAGCGAGGGACAGCAGGCCGACCGTTGCCACTGCCAGTCCAAAGGAGGGGAACACTGCGGTGCGTCCGGTTCGTGTTACCAGTTGGCCGGTGACCAGCGAGCCGATCCCAATGCCGAACATGAGCGGCAACAGCAGCAGGCCGGTTTCGGCCGGCGACGCGCCGCGCACCGCGCGCAGATAAATCGGCAGGAAGGTGACCAACGACACCAGCGCGGCGCCGTGGCAGGCGGCCAAGCCGTCACTACGCCAGACCGAGGGCTCCCTCAATAAACGCGGCGGAATAAGCGGCGAGATGCTGTGCTTTTCCTGCCAGATCAGTCCAAGCAGCGACGCCGCCCCGAACGCCAGCAGACCGAGAATCATCGGTAACGCACGGACGTTCATCTGCTGAACCTGCTCCAAAGCCAGAATGACCGGGCCCACGAACATCATGAACAGCACCAGACCTGGGGCATCGAACGTGGTTCGGCGGGGATCGCTTGGTCGCGTCTTGAGGCGCAGCACCAGCAGGACGGCCGCAAGACCAAGCGGCACGTTGACGAGGAAGATCGACTGCCAACCGAAGATCTGGGTGAGATAGCCGCCAGCGACCGGTCCAAACGTGCTCGAGCTGACCACGACGGCCGCGAGGTAACCTTGATAACGGCCCCGCTCGCGCGGCGGAATGGTCTCGCCGATAAGGGCTTGCGACAAAGTCATCAGCCCGCCGCCGCCGAATCCCTGCAAGACCCGCGTCGCCGTCAGGAATTCTATGTTGGGGGCGAGCGCGCAAAGCACCGATCCGGCGATGAAGAGGGCGAGCGCGGTGAACATCATTCGCCGGCGGCCAAACGAGTCGCCGAGGCGCCCGTAGACCGGGGCGGCGATCGTGTTGGCGATCAGATACGACACCACCACCCAAAATACCCGCTCGACCTCGCCGAGACTGGAGGCGATGGCCGGCAGCGCCGTGGCGACGATCGTCTGGTCCGCAACCGCCAGGAACATCGGCAGCATGATCGAGGGGAACACCGTCCAAAACAGCGCTCGCGAAGGCGGCTTGCCCGTGCCGGCAGCCGCCTCGATGGCGGGCGCGTCAGTTTCCACAGGTGCGATCTTCGTCCATCGAATGAGTCGGCTGAAAAGTTCTCTGCTGCAGGGTCTTGGCTAAAAGGTCTTGGCGAAAGATTCCATGGCGGGCAAGGCGCGGCGCCGCTGGACCTTGGGTTAAATGCCCAAACCCCCGGGATTTCCCGGCGAGCATATTTCGATTGCGGGCGGAGACAGCGGGGCGGGAGCGTGTTGTTTGGAAGCTTCGTTGCCGGCGCGTGAGGACGCTCTTAGCGTCGCGCGCGCGGTCATCAGGAAAACGCCGGCCGCCCAGCGGCGGCCGGGTCTTGTTGCGGGCTCAGCGCCTGCGTCAGCGGCAGGCCGGAGCGCTAGGCGCGTGCCTCTCAGCCGAGGAAACCAACCCGTTCCTGTTCGCGCGCCTCGGCCTCAGTCTTGGGTTGCGCGGGCAGCTGCAACACGGTTGCCGCCTGGCCCTCGCACAACAGCGTCAGCAACACGGTGTGCCCATCCGGAAACTCGAGCGCGTCGTGGTGCGCGGCCAACTTCTCCTTGTTGACCTGGCGAAAGATGGCCGTCTGGTAGCCGATCGTCTTCGTCTTCCAGCCGAGCAGACCGGCCGGCAGGCAGGCAACTTCCCCGGCGAACGCCAGTTCCGTTCCCGGCAACAGACAGACCGCCATACCGGGGTCGTCCGACGCAGCAAATCCGCGTGTTCCGGTGCCGAAGTCACGCGTCACGAGCTTATCGCCGACCTTTGCAGGTCGTGATCGAACGCTTTGAAGGCTAAAGTCACACATTGGCGACTCCTTTCTTCCCCGGTCTTGTCTTCCCGGGTCTTCCCATGACCGCCCCACAACCCCTCCGGCAAACGAGTCCAAGCAAGAATGGTGCCGCTTGATTCAAGCAAGAATGGGGCCGCCAGAGATGCGTCAGAGACACTCGGCCGCAGGAGAGTGTGACACCACCGCCTCGGCCTTTTCCGACGCCTCATTTCCGTCCGAGCCGACATTTTCCCGCCATCGTCGGCGCCGTCGCGGTCGCAACGCTCTGTTCTGAGAAATGCGCCTCAGTCAGACGCTTTTTTCAGCGGCATGCCCAGGATGAAGGCGGCCGGCGACTGCTCGCGGATTTCTAGTGCCCCATTGACGTTTGGGCACTCGCTGGCCCCACCCGCCGTATCAGCAACAGCACCACCGGAATGAGCAACGCGGCGAAAATGGACCAAGTATAAAAAATGTCGATGTAGGCCATCAGTGTGGCCTGCCCGGTAACAAGGTGGCCGATGTAGCCGATCGCCCGGCCATGCGCGCTGGCGGGCGATCCGCTGTGCGCGAAGTAATGCGTAATCTGATTCAGAGACGATTGAAACACCGGCGAAGACGGGATCGTGTTCTCCATGAGTCGAGCCTGATGGAATTGCGCGCGTTGGAGTAGTTCGGTATTGGCGAGCGACACGCCGATGCTGCCTCCGAGATTGCGCGCGACATTGATGAGCGCGGAGCCCTCGCTGGTCTTTTGCTGCGGAAGACCGTCATAGGCGATCGTACTGTTGGGAATGAACATGAAAGGCATGCCGACGACCTGAAAGACGCGCACCGTCGCGAAGTAACTGAAGCTCGCATCGGGGACCAGCGAGGTCGAGTACCACATTGCCATCGCGATGATCGCGAAACCGATCGCTATCCAGTATTTTGGCTGCATACGGCCGATGACCTGCCCGGCAATGGGCATCATGATCAGCATTGCTAGACCGCCCGGCATCATGGCGAGCCCCGAAAGCATCGCCGTGTAGGGAAAGTTGGTCTGCATGAGCTGTGGCGTGATCTGGTTCGAGCCGAACAGGATAGCGCCCACCGCGAGCATCACCAGGAACGACATCCCGAATTGGCGCCGGAACAGCAGTCGGATATCCACGATCGGGTCGTCGTGGGTGAGTTCCCAAGGGATAAAGAATATGCGGTCTTCAGGAAATTGAGTGGATGTTTTTGGCAACTTCAGAGCGCTGGGAGCATGCATGTGAGCACCTTGAGCCGCAGATAT
>Ga0074044_10001599_pt1 | contig 20391 bp, 18 predicted proteins | sample BogForMeECP23OM1_FD_94443 | JGI IMG/M metagenome (GOLD analysis project Ga0074044, IMG submission 94443) | Bog forest soil microbial communities from Calvert Island, British Columbia, Canada - Bog Forest MetaG ECP23OM1 | ecosystem: Environmental > Terrestrial > Soil > Wetlands ...
GAGCTGTGCGACAAGCACGGCGCGCTCCTGATCTATGACGAGGTCAAAACCGGCGCGAAACTTTGCTGGAGCGGCGCGTCGGAATACTACGGCGTGGCGCCCGACATGATCTGCCTGGCAAAGTCGATCGGCGGCGGATTTCCGTTGGCCGCTTTCGGTACGCACAAGCGCGTCATGGATTTGATCTCCGAGCACAAGGTGTTTCATGGCGGCACGTACAATACCAACCCAATTTCGATGGCGGCCGGAATCGCGACGTTCCGCGAAGTCCTCACGCGCGCGAATTACACGCTGATCGAGAAGCTTGAGAAAAAGCTGGTCGATGGCTACCGCAAGACCATCGCCAAGGTCGGACTGCAAGCCTACATCGCAAGCGCCGGCGCAAACGGCGTGCTCATGCTCTATCCGCAGGAGATCAAGAATTACCGCGACTGGCTCGCGATCGACACCGACGTTTGGCGCCATTACTGGTTTGGCATGGTCAACCGCGGCGTCATGTGCCAGCCGTACTGGTGGGATGAGCAATGGACGGTTTCGGTGCAGCATACCGAGGCGGACATCGATAAGCACCTCGCAGCCTTCGAAGACATCGCAGCGTCGCTCGCCACGCACCAGCAGGAGCGGATGGGAGCGGTGGCAGCGCACTAATTTGATCGGGCCATCTGGCCATCGGATCATCGGGTGATTGAAAAGCCCACGATCGCGGTGAATCAGATGGCCCGATCACCCGATCACCCGATGACCCGATCAACCGACAACCAGCCGCATCTCAAACGCGTCCTGGGACGCTTTGACCTGGTGTTGCTGTTCGTCGTTGCGGTTTTCAATCTCAACGTAGTCCCGAGCATCGCTGCCAATGGTGGCGTCACCGTCTGGCTCTGGATCATCTCCCTCCTGCTTTTTTTCTGGCCGCAGGGCATTGCCGTCATCGAACTCGCCCATCGTTATCCGGGCGAAGGTGGGGTTTATCTGTGGGCCAAAGAAGTCTTCGGCGACTTTCACGGCTTCCTTTCCGGCTGGTGTTACTGGACTAATAACATGCTTTACGTGCCGACGGTGATGCTCTACTTCGTCGGCGTTTCGGTCTTTGCCATGGGTCCGGGCCACGCGGCCCTCGCGGACAACAAGACGTTTGCCATGCTGGCCTCGCTCGCGCTCCTGGCGTTGCTTACCGTGCTTAACATCGTTGGCCTTGGAGTGGGGAAGTGGCTCAATAACCTGGGCGCGATCGGGACCTTTGTGGCGGCCGCTGTCCTCATAACTTTGGGTGCGACGGTTTGGTCGCGCTTTGGCACAACCGTCACGGCGGCGGATTTTCGCATTCCACCCGATCCCCGTTTCGTGTTGAATTCGTTTGGCGTGATTTGCTTCGGCCTGGTTGGGCTGGAGCTTGCCTCGGTGATGGGCGACGAAATCCGGGACCCGCAGAAGACATTGCCCGGAGCGGTCGCTTGGGGAGGTGTCGTTTCCGGAGCGCTCTACATCGGCGCAACGCTCACACTTCTAGTCGCAGTCGGCAAGAACGACATCAGCGTACTACAGGGCATTGTGCAGGCGGTGAGCCACATGGCCGGCAAAATCGGTGTGGCGTGGATCATCACGCCATTTGCGGTGATGTTGAGCCTGTCCATTGCCGGCATCGGTTCGGCATGGATGGGCGGCTCAGCCCGTATTCCGTTCGTTGCCGGCCTCGACTCCTACATGCCGTCGTGGCTTGGAAAAGTGCATCCCAAGTATGCCACGCCCCACGCCGCGCTGATTGTGCAGGCGATCGTTTCGCTCCTGCTGATAGTCATCAACTTCTATGCTTCGGGAGGCGTCCAAGAGGCCTTCCAGACCATGCTGTCGCTGGCGGTCGTATTGCAGTTGGTACCGTTCCTTTACGTATTCGGGGCATTGCTGAAATTCGCGTTCACGGGCGATCTGGCGGATGGCCGTTACGCCCGTGGAACGCTGATTTTCGCGGGGCTGTGTGGTTTTCTGACCACCGCGCTTGGGATCGTGCTGGCCTTCTTTCCCGCAAAGCAAATCACGTCAGTATGGAAGTATGAAGCCAAGATGTTCGGCTTCACAATGTTTTTCCTGGTGTTGGCAGCATTTTTCTTTTTTGTGTATGGCCGGCTGAAAGCGCCGCAAGCCGCCGGTGCGGGAGCGGGCGGCTCGCGCGCGCGAGTAATCTAGTGCTTTGTTAACAAGTTCAAGGAGGAACTTTATGCCGAGCGGAGTCAAAACCGATGTGCGCACGTATCAGATGTACATCAATGGCGAGTGGGTCGACAGCTCGTCCAATAAGACGGCTGCCATCATCGATCCCTCTACGGAAGAAGTGATCGCGCAAGTGCCGGCAGGCAATGCCGAAGACGTGAATCGCGCAGTGGCAGCGGCGAAAGCTGCCTTCGAGACCGGCCCTTGGGCTTCCACCACTCCGCAGGAGCGCGGCCGCGTCCTGTTCCGTTTGTCGGAGAAGATTCGCCAAAACTTGGGTCAGTTGGCGGAGTTGGAGGCGCGCAACTGCGGCAAGCCAATCGTGGAAGCGGAGTACGACATTAACGACGCAGCCACCTGTTTCGAATACTACGGTGGGATGGCGACAAAGATTCTGGGCACGGTCAACCCGGTTCCGGACAACGCCGTCAGTCTCACCATGAAGGAACCGATGGGTGTGGCCGCCATGATTACGCCGTGGAACTACCCGCTGCTCATGGCGACCTGGAAGATGGCGCCGGCCCTGGCCGCTGGCTGCACCTGCATTTTGAAACCGCCGGGAGTCACGCCGCTCACCGCGCTGCAAATGGCGACGTGGCTGGAGGAAGTGGGCGTGCCACCGGGCGTGTTGAACATCGTCACCGGATCGGGATCGGTCTGCGGCACCGCATTGTCCAAGCATCCCGACGTGAACAAGATCGCGTTCACAGGCAGCAACTCCGTGGGTAAGACCATTGTCAAAGACGCCGCCGACACGGTGAAGCGGGTAACCATGGAACTGGGCGGCAAGTCTCCCAATATCTTCTTCGCGGACGCCGATTTCGAAAACGCCATCGACGGCGCTTTGTTCGGCGTCTTCATTAATCAGGGAGAAGTCTGCTCGGCGGGCAGCCGCATTCTGGTCGAGCGGTCGATCTACAAGAAATTTGTGGAAGCAATGACTGAGAAAGCCAAGAAAATCAGGCTCGGTCCGCCGCTCGAGCGCGAAACCAAGATGGGGCCGATGGTGAGCAAAGAGCAGTACGACACGGTGCGCTCCTATCAGGAAATCGGCAAGAAGGAAGCGAAGATGTCGATCGGCGGAGGACGCGCGGAGAAGTTTGCCAAGGGTTACTTCATCGAACCGACCATCTTCTATGACGTGGACAATAGCGCCCGCATTGCGCAGGAAGAAATCTTTGGCCCGGTTGCGGCAGTAATTCCCTTTGAAGACGAGAAAGACGCGATCCGCATTGCCAACGACACGCCGTTCGGCCTGGCCGGGGCGATTTGGACTCGCGACCTCTTCAAGGCCTTCCGAACCATCAAAGCGTTGCGCGCAGGCATCATCTGGGTGAACCACATGCAGCCGACTTACGTGGAAGCGCCCTGGGGCGGCTACAAGCAATCGGGCTTCGGGCGCGAGCTCGGCCCGTGGGGCATCGAAGAGTACCTGGAAAGCAAGCAGGTACACATTAACTTGAATGAGCAACCCATCGGCTGGTATTGAGAAGCAGTTCCCAGTTCTCAGTTCTCAGCGAGCAACATCAAATTGCCGAAGCGCAACTGAGGCCGACAACTGGGAACTGAGAACCGAGAACTGAGAACTCGTCTATGTCCACCATTCAACTTCGCACTTCCATTCCAGGGCCGCGCTCGCAGGCGCTGATGAAGCGGCGCAACGCGGCCGTTGTGCAGGGAGCGTTCCATGCCACGCCGATCTTCATAGACAAAGCCGAAGGTGCTGTCGTCGAGGACGTCGATGGCAACCGCATGATCGACTTTGCCGGAGGTATTGGCTGCCTCAACACAGGACACCGCGCTCCCGCCGTGATCGAGGCTGTGCGCCGCCAGCTTGATCGCTTCCTGCATACCAGTTTCAACGTGCTGCCGTATGAAAGCTATGTTGCCGTGTGCGAGAAACTGAACGCGATTGTCCCGGGCAAGGGCCCGAAGAAAACTCTCCTCGTGAATACGGGCGCTGAAGCCACCGAGAACGCAGTCAAGATCGCACGCGCTTACACGCGACGACCCGCAATCATCGCCTTCGAAGACGCCTTTCACGGTCGCACTTACATGGCGATGGCCATGACGAGCAAAACACATCCGTATAAAGCTGGGTTCGAGCCGTTTCCGGCTGAGATCTATCGCATTCCGTACGCGTACTGCTATCGGTGTTCGTATTCGATGAAGTATCCGTCGTGCGAAGTCTTCTGCGCGAAGCACCTGGAAGATACGTTCAAGCGAGTAGTGGCGGCTGAGTCCGTCGCTGCGGTGATTGTCGAGCCGATTCTCGGCGAGGGCGGGTTCGTTACTCCACCTGCGGAATTCTATCCGACGCTAGGTGAAATCTGCCGCAAGCACGGCATTCTGCTGATCGCGGATGAGGTGCAGACGGGATTTGCGCGTACGGGAGCCATGTTTGCCTGCGACCGTTTGGGCCTCGATCCCGATCTGGTCGTGATGGCCAAGTCCCTGACTGGTGGCTTGCCGATGGCTGCGGTTACAGGACGCGCTGACATCATGGATGTTCCTGGCTCCGGCCAACTGGGCGGAACATTTGCCGGCAATCCCGCAGCCTGCGAAGCGGCGTTGGCTGTGCTCGACATGATCGAGAAGGAGAATCTTTGTGCTCGCGCCAACGTGCTTGGAGAACACTTCCGCAAACGTGCGGCAAAGTGGCAGTCGCAGTGGGAACTGGTGGGCGAAGTGCGTGGGCTGGGCGCGATGCAAGCGCTGGAACTGGTGCGCTCGAAGGCAACTCGCCAGCCAGCTGACGTGGAAACGAAGCAGGTGTCACAATATTGTTACGAGCACGGTTTGGTGACGATCACGGCTGGTTCCTATAGCAATGTGATTCGGCTGCTGATGCCGCTCGTTATCCCTGATGCGCAGATGGATGAGGGTCTGGACGTGCTCGAAGCCGCACTCGCTCATGTAGCTGAACGTAAGCCCGCGCTGACGGCGCAATCAGGATAGAAAGACTTATGACCATAGAAACCAGTGTTCCTGCCATGACCGGCAAAGAGATTGTTGATCTTACTAAGAAGCACACGCTTTATGAATGGTCGGCGCAATCCAAGGTCGATCCGATCCCTGTCGCCCGCGCCAAAGGCATTTACTTCTGGACGCCGGAAGGGAAGCGCTTCATCGACTTCAATAGCCAGCTGATGTCGGTCAACATCGGGCATGGCGACGAGCGTGTGATCCAGGCGATCACCGAGCAGGCCTCGACACTCGCTTACGCCAATCCGTTTATGGCGACCGAAGTCCGTGCTCGCCTTGGGCAGAAGCTCGCCGAGATTGCGCCGGGCGACATCGATACGTTCTTCTTCACCAATGGTGGAGCGGAAGCGAACGAGAATGCAATCAAGCTGGCGCGGTTCTATACGGGACGGCACAAGATCATCGCGCGCTATCGCTCGTATCACGGCGCAACCGCGGGCGCGATCAGCCTGACTGGCGATCCGCGGCGATGGGCTGTGGAACCGGGAATGCCTGGCGTTGTACACGTGCTCGATCCTTATCACGGAATTGAGCGCGGATGGGAATCGGCCAAATCGTCGCTGGCGATGATCGAAGAGACCATTCAGATGGAAGGCCCGCACACGATTGCCGGCTTCATTCTCGAACCTGTCACTGGGACCAACGGTATTCTCGTTCCGCCCGACGGATATCTCGAAGGCCTGCGGAAGCTGTGCGACAAATACAGCATTCTGATGATTGCCGACGAAGTTATGTCCGGATTCGGGCGCACAGGCGAATGGTTTGCCGTCAACCACTGGAAGGTTGTTCCGGACCTGATGACGATGGCGAAAGGACTTACGTCGAGTTATATCCCTCTCGGCGCAGTCGGAATGCGGCAGCGCATCGCGCGGCACTTCGACGACAAAGTGTTCTATGGCGGATTGACTTATAACTCGCATCCGATGGGATGCGCGACAGCGCTGGCGACCATCCGCGTGTACGAGGAAGACGATCTGATCGCGAACGCGCGGAAGATGGGTGCAGTTATGAAAACTCTCGGAGCTGACTTACTGAAAAAGCACCGGTCAGTTGGCGCAGTGCGATCGATTGGATTGTTTGGAATTGTCGAGTTAGTGCGCAGCAAGAAAACTCGCCAGCCCATGGCTCCCTTTAATGGCACATCCGATGAAATGGTCGCGCTCGGGAAGTTCTTCCGTGAGAACGGACTTTACACATTCGTGCGCTGGAACACTTTCTTCACGAACCCTCCGCTGTGCATTAATGAGCAGCAGATGCGCGAGGCGTTCGCGATCATCGACCGGGGACTGGAGATCACGGATGCGGCCGTGAAAGACTAGGTCCAGCTCTCAGGACTCGGGGAAATCAAAGTCAGGAGCGACTCCAGGCGTGCTTCTCCGGGGGCTAACGATGGCACTGAGGTTGAGCTAGATGCGCGAGGTGCGCAGTTCCGCGTCGCGGGAGGGAACGGTGGTGGGGTCGTGGTGCGCCTGGGCGGCGTGATGGTTGATGGCGGTTGCGGCCTGGGTGCGCAGGTTGCCGGCTTTCGCATCGAAATCGAGCGTGGTGACGCTGTGGGTACAGCGCGTGCACGTGAACTTTATGCCGTTCTTGATGCGCTCGGTCCGGTAGGATTTCACTTTCTGAATTGTAGCCCTGCTGCGGGCGAAGGCGAAGACGCGATGGTGGGGCAGCGAAGGTAATGCTATCGCGCGTCGAAAGGCGCTCGTGCCGCAGAGAACTGCCGAGCTTGGCTCGGCCTGGACGGGCAGGTGCCCGTCCCTACACGATGCCAAAAGATCGGCGGGATAGCCTAGGGCGGCTGTCCCTATGGGATCTTGGCCGGGCGAGGGCGCTTGTCGTCTATGGCACATCTTCATCTTTACTTCACGAGGCGGTTGTATTTCTTCAGCACCTCGCGTAGGCGGTCGTGTGGGAGGGCAATCGCGGTGTGGCCGTCAATGCCGGTCATGGTTTCGGCGGCAACCATCGCGTTAACTACCGCTTCTTCGGTGGCCTGAACCGTAGCAAGAAAGATCGGATCCAGGCTGTCGTTAGGAAGCATTTTCAGATCGTGAATTCCCTTGGGGCTGGCTGCTCCGGGATTGGCGGTGGAGAAAGCGACGAAGATATCGCCCGAGCCGTCGCCGGAGTAACTGCCGTCGCGGCCGAGGCCGAGCGAGGCGCGGCGAGCGACGCGCTTGAGCTGCGTCGGGATGAGCGGTGCGTCGGTCGCAATCACGATGATGATGGAGCCGGTGTCGTCGTTATTCTCGTATGCGCGATGCTCGGGGATTTCTTTGCCGACGGGCACGCCGGCGATGCGAAGCTGGTCGCGGCGTCCGTAGTTGCATTGCACGAGCACGCCGATGGTGTAGCCGACGCTCTTGGCATCGAGGACGCGCGAGGCGGTTCCGATTCCGCCTTTGAATTCATTGCAGATCATGCCAGTGCCGCCGCCTACGTTGCCTTCTTCGACGAGGCCGCTGTGCGCGGAGTCGAGCGCGTGGAAAGCGTCGTCGGGCTTGACGTGAAATCCATTGATATCGTTGAGCCAGCCGTCCCAGGTTTCAGCGACGACGGGGAGCGACCACCAGTAGCCTTCCATGTCGGGCGCGCCGTGCTTCACCTTCCAAGCAATGACCGCATCGCGCACGACACCCACGCTGTGCGTGTTGGTGATCATGACGGGGCCGTCGAGGAAGCCGGAATCTTCGAGCCAGGTGGTGCCGGTCATTTCTCCATTGCCGTTGAGCGTGAACCAGGCGCCGAAAACGGCGTCAGTGGAAGCTTTGCCGCGCGGCAGAACGGCAGTGACGCCGGTACGGATGGGACCTTCGCCAATCCTAAGTTTGCCCTCGCCGGAGATGAGGGTGGTATGGCCGACCTCGACGCCGGCGACGTCCGTGATGGCGTTGTTGGGGCCGGGCACGCCGTCGAACGGCACGCCAAGATCCCGGGCGCGGGGCTTGGACTGGGCGAAGGCAATGGCGCTGAGAGCGACGGCGAAGACGGAAAGAAACGAGAGGCGAACGAATCGCATCATAGGATAGCCACCATGTGATCAGTTTCGGGCGTGCTGACGGTGAACGCGGCAGTATAGAACATTCGGGAGCGATGCTGATTTACAATTTGATCGAGTGGCGTCGAGGAGAGGAAATGGACAACTGGAAACGGGCGGCGATCGCAGGATCGGTGGGCGGAGCGATTCTTCTGCTGATGAAGGGGAGGCGTCCGGCAGCGGTGCTGGTGGGAAGCGTTGGCTTGGCCGTGCTGGCGTCGGAGTATCCGGAGAAATTTGAGAAGATCCGCGAGGAACTGCCCTCGTATGTGCGGCAGGGGACACGCTTTCTGGATGTGGCGATGAAGATTGGGAACAAGATTGGCGAGTTCACGGAAAGGCGCGCGCTCGAGGCATTTGAGGAGTTGGGAGAGTATTAGCGTGTCCGGCGAGAAGCACGATGCTGAGAGAACGCCTTGCCACGGCTCAGCGTGGTTGAGGGCGCAGGGGTCCTTCTGCTCCGTGACAACTTCACGCCGTGAAGTTGTCCTCCGCTCAGGAAGAAAAGCGAGAATGGCCCTACTCAATCCCCAGTTGCTTGCGCGCATCGGGGCTCAGGCGCTCAGGCGTCCACGGAGGACTCCAAACGACATTAACGTTGGCGTTGCGGACGCCGGGGAGTTGCTCGACGCGCGATTTGACCTGTGCGCTAATGTTGACGTGCTCGGGGCAGCCCTGCGCGGTGAGCGTCATGTCAACAGTGACGTCCTGCTGATTGTCGGGCACCGAGTCAAAGCGGATGTCGTAGATCAGGCCGAGGTCGACAATGTTGACGGGGATCTCGGGATCGTAGCACTGCCTGAGGGCGCTTAGGACGTCGTCCTGGGTTAGTGGAACATTGGTTAATGGCATGTTGGTCCTAGTCTAGCTCAGCGATGTTTCGAGAATCCTGATTGGCGCAGGAAAGCAGGGTCATCGATATGGCATTGGATGCGGAGGCGCGGAAAAAGCTGCAGATCGTGCTGGCGCTCGGGATTGTGATTGCGGGGGCGCGGACGGCGTACATTTTGTACGAACGGCATGGGGCAAGGCAGGAAACCGTAGCGCCTCGGCAGGAAGCGCCGCTGAAGGCGGATTACTACGTCACGCCGAAGAAGCTGCATCCCTACGACCTGAAGTCGGCGCGCGAATTGACGAAGCAACCGGTTTGGGTGAAGGTTGGCGGGCAGATCACGTATTATCCGTGGGACCGCACGCGGCAACGGGCGGATTGGGGGCATGATACGGCAACGCTCGGGCCGCTCGAAAAGCTTGCGATCACGGACGTGGTGACGGATGTGCCGCCGAAGGCGGCCGGGTCAAAACAGGTGATGGCTCTATTCGATCTTGACGGGAAGGCCTTTGCAGCGCCGATTGGGGTCGAGAAGGATGGCGAGTTCAAGATTTATTCGGACGACATTTTCTTCATCCAAGATCCGCGGGAGCTTTACAAGTACTGGCCGGCCGACGTATGGAAGACGATTGACGCCCACAAGGTGCAGCAGGGGATGAGTGAATTGCAGGCCAGCTTCGCGATCGGGCTGGGCGTGCCGGTGGGCTCAGGCGATTACGGCTGGCGAACTCTGCGCTACGCGAACGACGGAAAGCCGCTGACGATTACGTTTGAGAACGACAAGGCAGTGGCGATGAAGGCGGAGTCGTGATGCCTAACACTGCTCCGTTTGACGCGCGGGCGCGCGTCGCTCTACGGGCCGGTGCAGTACAATTTCGGGCATGAAACGAACCTTCGGCGTTGTTTGTTCCCTTCTGCTGTTTTCCCTCCTCACCTTGGCCGCGCCCCGCACCATGCGGGTTGATTACTACCATGGCGGCAATTCCAAAGATGAGTGGTTCACGCTCGATCGCACGGTGCTCGAACCGCTTGACTGGCCAGGCAATCCCGCCAAAGCGATTGACAACAGCGGTCTGGGCAACTACATGTTCGAAGTTCGGGAGCAGGGAAGCGGAAAGCTTCTCTATTCACGCGGGTTCAGTTCGGTGTTTGCCGAATGGAAAACGACCGATGAGGCGCAACATGCAAACCGCACGTTTTCGGAGTCGCTGCGCTTTCCAAGCCCGGCGGGGCCGGTTGAGATCTCTTTGAAGAAGCGCGACGAGAAAGACCCAAACGCGGGTTTTCACGAGGTCTGGAAGACGACCGTTGATCCGAAAGACAAGTTTGTAGACCGCTCGCGGCCGCCTTCGCCAGGGGCGCTCATTACATTGCAGAAGATGGGCGATTCGGCGACCAAGGTCGATCTGCTGGTGCTGGGCGATGGCTATACGGCGAAAGAACGCAAGAAGTTTGAAAAGGATGCGCGGCGGTTCATGGAGATGCTGTTTGCGGCCTCACCGTTCAAGGAGCACCGGGACGATTTCAACGTCTGGGGGTTGTGTCCAGCGGCGGAAGAATCAGGCGTGGCGCGTCCTTCGAGCGGAATTTACCGGCGCTCCCCGATCGGTGCCAGCTACGACACTTTCGACAGCGAACGCTACGTCCTGACCATGGAGAACCGCACCCTCCGCGACGTGGCATCATTCGCGCCGTATGAGTTTGTCGAGATTCTCGTGAACTCGAACACTTATGGTGGCGGAGGGATTTTCAATCAATATGCAACAGTGGCCATTGATAACGGGTGGTCGAACTATGTCGGCGTGCACGAGTTCGGGCATCACTTCGCAGGCTTGGCCGATGAGTACTACACGTCGGACGTGTCCTATCTTTCGCAGGAGAAACGAACCGAGCCCTGGGAGCCGAATGCGACGGCGCTGCTCGATCCGGCAAACTTGAAATGGAAGGATCTGGTCGAGGCGGGAACGCCTTTGCCGACGCCGTGGCATAAGGAAGAATTCGAAGCCATGGAGGCGGAGATTCAGAAACAGCGCCATCAACTGCGCGCGGAAGGCAAACCTGAATCGGAGATGGAAGAGTTGTTTCGTAAAGAGCGCGAGAAAGAGGAGGAGCTGTTTCGCTCGGAAAAATACGCCGGGAAGGTAGGCGCGTTCGAAGGGGCGAACTATGAGGCGAAAGGGTATTACCGTCCGGAGTTGAATTGCATCATGTTCACGCGTTACAACAAGTTTTGCGCCGTGTGCCGGCGAGCGATTGAGCGCGTGATTGGGATGTACACGTAGAGCGAATTTTCTAGAGTGTGGCGCGGGCGCCCTCGCCCGCGAAAACGTCGCAATCAAGAACACCACCGTGTGCAAAGGATGTCTGGTCAGAGGCCATCAAGATGTGTGCGCACGAACGCCACAATCTCGTCCGTGACATAGGTTGGCGGGTGGATCGTGAAGGTCGGGCGGTTGGCTATAGGTTTCAGGGAAACCTGCTTCCAGGTTTGGGCTGCGGGATTTGCATTTACGTGCAGCAGTGCCGCATCGGCGCGGTCCAGAAATTGTTGGGCCGACGATTTGAAGTCCTCGGTCGCGGGATCCAGCACGGTGAGGTAGAGGTCCGGCCTCACAAAGCGCAGAATGCTGTTGGATTCGATGATTGCGTTTTCGGCGGAAGCGAGGATGGCGCGAACACGCGGCATTGCCTCGGCCAGATGACCTTGCTGGGTGCGCACCCACCACGAGTGATCCGCTCCGGCAACCAGGAACCGCGAGCTATCGGATTCTCCGGAGCGATCGCGTTCTTCGGTGACGGCCCAGGAATGGTCGGCAGTTTCGCAGTCACAGGGCGCGCCATTAGCGGAGCAAGCGCCGTGACCGTACTGCGTGATTTTTAGCGCGGTCCAGTGCCGGTCGCGGAGCGCCGCAATCAGGCCGGCGACTACGCTAGTCTTGCCCACGCTGCGCGTGTGTCCGCCGATGACGATAATGCACATGTCTAGTTACGAGCTTCGAGCGACCGATTCGTGATGCTCGGGAATTCTTTTCTGGGAATCGAAATCGTTGTTCTCTTTCATCGGCCCACTGTTCTCGATCGTTCCCGATGCGGCTACGCTCTTGTGCTTAAGCTCATGGCTCGCAGCTCGCAGCTTACTTTTCTTTGGCTGACCTCGACAAGAACGCCAGCTCCTTAAGATACTCCCGGATCGGACGAGCCGGAGTTCCCCAGAACACTACGCCTTTGCCGCGAATTACCTTCCTGGTCGGAATGCCGCTTTGCGCGCCGAGGATCGCACCTTCCTCAATACGCACGTGATCGGCAATGCCAACTTGTCCTCCGATGATGACATTGTCCTCGACGACTGCGCTTCCGGAAAGGCCGGTCTGCGCGGCGATCACTACATCTTCGCCGATTTGGACGTTGTGCCCGACGTGGACCAGGTTGTCGATCTTCGTGCCTCGGCGAATGCGGGTTTCGTCAAGTGCGCCGCGATCAACAGTCGAGTTCGCGCCAATCTCCACGTCGTCTTCGATCACGAGCCGGCCCAGTTGCGGGAATTGTTCGTAGCGTCCGTTCTGCTCGTCGCGAACGTAACCAAATCCCTCACTGCCCAACACGGCTCCAGCTTGCACGACTACTCGATTGCCCAGCCTCGTACCGGAGTAAATGGTGACGTTTGCATCGATGCGGCAATAGCTGCCGATTTCGACTCCATCGCCGATGACGCAGGCTGCGCCGATCGTGGTTCCTTCGCCGATTGTTACTAGTTCGCCGACGATTGCGCCAGCGGCGATGTCGACGTTGCCGCCGATTGTCGAGGCCGCGACGATTGCGGAAGGATGGATTCCGCGGCCTTGGGCCGTAAAAGCGCTGAGAAGCTTGGCGGCTCGGGCGAAGGCCAGGCGTGGCTGAGCGGAAATGAGTAAAGGCTTGGAGGCAGATGCCCTCGCTGCAAACTCGCCCGCGATAACAGCGGCTGCAGAACAGGCGAGAGCAGCATCGAGATGCTTGGCATCGTCGACAAAGACCAGGCTTTCGGCGCTGGCGGACCGCAGGCTGGAAACGAATGAAACGGCGGTGCTGCCGTCGCCGAGCAGGCGGCAGTTCAACTTCTCTGCGAGATCGCGGAGGGGTGTTTTCATGGCGTGATCATTGTCGCGTTAGAGCGCGCCACACGCAAATCCGGACATCGTGGTTCATTCGCAGCCAAGCGAAAGCCCAAAGCCCAAAGCCCAAGACCCTAATACAGCGGCTCCTCGCCCTCCGGGCGCGTCTTCCAGCGGCGATGGACCCAGAGCCATTGTTCGGGATAACGGCGGACGTAGTCTTCGATCACGCTGGTGAAGCGTGCAGTGTTGGCAACGACATCGGCCTGATCGTCGCCGGTGCGGATCAGTTCCAGGGCGGGATCGAAACGCAAAATGTACTTGCCTGCCTTCTCGTCCCAAACCGTGAAACCGGGGACAACAGCGGCATCGGTGCGCAGAGCGATTCGGGCAAGTCCGCTGGCCGTGCAGGCGGGAATGCCGAAGAAATTGACGAACACACCTTGCGGCGGAGTCATGTTCGTGTCCATGAGGATGCCCACGGCTTCACCGGCGCGCATCGCCGCCAGAAGTCCGCGAACAAAGTCGTCTTTGCCCACCGTGCGATTGCCGTGCATCGTGCGATAGTGCTCGACAAGGCTGTTGAGGTAAGGGTTGTCGAGCGGACGCATGACGATCCACAGAGGATGGCCTTGGAGCGAGTGCGCGAACGCGGAGAGTTCCCAGGCTCCGAGATGGCCGGTGACAAATAGCACGCCTTTGGCACGGGCCAGGGCGCGTTCGTAGTTTTCGAGCCCATCATAGACGACGATGTCGGAAATGTTTTCGCGCGTGTAGGTGGGGAAAAGACAGACTTCGGCGAGTTGGCGGCCGAGGGAGACGAATTCTCCGCGCAGGATGCGGCGGCGGTCCTCGTTGGACATGGAGGGGAAGGCGAGAGTGAGATTGCGCATGCCCACGGCGCGCAGGCGGGGATGTAGGTGATAGACGGCCAATCCGATGGCGATGCCGATGGCGCGTGCGAGAGGGCGCGGAACCAGGCCCAGGAGTTTAATCCAGGGCCAGACCACGGCGTATTCGAGGCGTTCTCGCACTAGCCGGAGTTTAGGGGTTAGGCGCGTGGGAAGCAAGGCAGCTTGAACGACCGCAATGTCGTGCCTCACCGCCGCACATGTCTTCCCGAGCCTATTTCGCCTTGATGATCTCGCTCAGCTCATCTGGCTTCGAGGCATCGCGCACGAGGTGTGGATACTGCTCTCCGCCATGGTAGTCGAGCTTATAAGTGTGGAAGTACTCGCCGTTCTCAACCAGCAATTCAAGCGGTGCCGAACCGGTCTTGCCTTCTTTCAATGCGTCACGCAGGGAGTCGTCCGAAAACGCCCTGCCGTTGACCGCAATGACTTTCATTCCCGGTCCAATGCCGGTCTTGGCGGCGGCCATTCCCTCGATGGTGTCGATAATGATGCCATCCTTGCGGAGTAGCAGGCCGATTGAGTAAGCAGCGTCGATCTCATCGTGCCCCTCCTCAGCCCTTTCCAATTCCGAGCGTTTGTCGTCATACGTCAGTTTCCAGCCGCTGGCTTCGAGGCCGGCCAAGGGCGCGCCGGGACCGTGGTTGGTCAGGCGCTCGGTCCAGAACTTATCCCAATCGTAGAGAGTGACCTGATTCAGCGTTTTGACCACATCCTCGAAGTTATAAGTTTTCACCTGCGGAGGCGCGTTCTCGCCGCCGTGAAACAGATGGCAAAAGTCATCCATCGACTTGGCGGCGTGCGTTTGCTGGCGGATGATCATGTCGACCCAAAGCCAGTTCAAAACGTCTTCGTCGTAGTAATCGACGGTTCGACGCCAGGATTCCCACTGCGAGGGACTGCCCTGCATGGCGGGGACACCGTCGGCTGTGTCTTGCAGGTTGCGCCAAGCGCGGCCGGGCAGGTGATCGAGGCGGGCCGCGATTAGCGCAACATTATCGCGAAATTGTTCGGGCGTGCGGATGCCGCTGCGCGCGCCTAGAACATCGCCCAGGTAGGAAGTCAGGCCTTCATAGACCCAAAGCAGGTCGTCTTGCATCGGCTTCTGATAATCGGGAGTTGCCAGGTCGGCGGGACGGCGGTATTTGCCGTTCCACGAATGAACATACTCGTGCGAGAGCAGTCCCGAGGCTAGCAGGCGCTGTTCAGAGTCGATCAGAGCGCGCTCGCCGCTGCGGCTGTCATTCGATTCGTGGTGCTCCAGACCGAAATGCTCGACGTGATCGCTCAGACTGTAGAGAAAGTGATAGTCGCGAAAATGCTGGGCGCCGAAGAGCTTCATGGCCTGTTCGGTGAGCTTCTTGTAATGATCGAAGACTTCGGGCGGAGCTTCGAGGGCGGCGGCGCTATCGGCGGCAATATCCAGTTCCTGCGGGGGATTGTCGCTCAAGGGAACAACGCGGAAGTACTCACCCGAAATCACCGGCGAATCGACGAGCATGGTCAGCGAAACCGGCTGAAACTTGATTTCTCCGGTCGATTGAGCCCGCTCCGCGACCGGCAGTGGGGTCGCTGACTTCCAACCAGGAGGCAGGCGCAAGCTGGCTTCATACGTTAACTCGTCGGTCGTCCAGCCAGCGGGATAAAGCAGGACTGTGTTCCAACTGACGACCGTCATTTTGTCGGTCGCAGAGGCCGCCCCAGAGTACATTCCCCAGCCGCCTCTCGCAGGGGAAACAAAATCGAGAGCGGCTTCGATGCTGGAGACTCCGGCAGGGACTTCGACGTGGAAGGCCCAGTTGTCGACAAGATCGCGGCGCCACTTCAGAGTCTGGCCCTTGGCGGTGAAGGCGAGGCCGGTGAGATCCTGAACCGGCCCGGTCGGGCCGTGCTCCCCAGGAATCCACTTTGGATAATAGAGCGTCAGCGTTCCGGGCGCCGCCGGAATCGTAAGCCGCGCGTGGAAAATCTTGCGTGGCGCTTCGGTGGCATCGAGGGAAAGTGCGATTCGCGGGGCGGGTCTTGGCACCGCGGCTTTTTGTGTTTTCTGCGCTTTCTGTGCTACCGCAACCGAGCCGCAGATCAGAAACGAAACACAACAGCGGATCACAACGCGTCTTAGGTTCACGGTGCCTCCTCTTGGAAGTTATAGCGGAAGAAATAGCAATATATCAGGGAAAACGGTTGAGGCGCAGGAGCCCCCCTTAAATGCCTTCGAGGCGGTGCAGTAGCTTGCGGCTGCGCGCCTTCATTGCGGGTGTACCGTTGCGCCCGGCCTTGCGCAGAACCTTGATTGCGATGTCTCGAATCGCTGGGTCGCCGCGGGCCAAGTCGGCCAGGCCCTGGAGAGCGGAGGTCTTGACGATAGAACTCGGCGCTTCCAGGTAACGGTTCAGCAAAGACGCTGCTGATTGACGCTCGGCTGCACTCAGCGAAAGCCGCGGGACCATGGCGGCTAGATGCCATTGCAGTTCTTGCTGCTGGGTTTCGGCCATCAAGGCCAGCAGTTCATCCTTGTGTGGCTGGAGCAGTTCAGGAGTAGTCCTTGAGACTTTCTCAGCAGCGTCGGCCGCTCGCATGCGAACCAGCAGATCCTCGTTCCGCAGACCGGCGATCAGGTCCGGAAACAGGGCCGGATTCTTGGACACGATGGCGGCTACCTGCTCAGCGCGGCCGATGGACCTTCGGTCGCCGCCTGTTAGAAGAGCGAGTATGTCTTGTCGGGGCATTGAACCGGATTATGCTGTGTGGTGGCGGGGCTTTGCTCCGCCTGGACGGGGCATAGCCCCGTCCCCACAGAAGTTGCTCAATGGGCCTATTTCGCGGCGGCCTGAGCCCATTTCGAGAGCGTGCTCAGGAATGGGTACGCGGACTTGGGCGCTTCGATCTCTCCCTTGAGGGAGGTTTTGAAAGGCACCATGTGGCCGTAGAATTCGCGGGTACTGTCCTTGTCCTGCTTGATGACAGCGCCGTTGAGTTCGAGACCAGCGAACAGTCCACGGGAGCGCGAGTAGGTCAGGACCTGCGCCCTCATTTTCCAATCGGTATCGGCAGCAGCGTGGCGCCCGACAGGCCCGGCGGCGGCGCTGGCATCGGCGCCCAGCTTGAACTTGCTGGCTAGCAGGTTATTCATGCCTTCCTTGTTCATGATGAGCATGACGACGTCGGTCGCCTGGCCGCCAATCTGCAAGCCAAAACTGCCCCCGCCGATCATGAAGAATGCCGGCGCGCTCCAGCCCTTTTCGGTGCGGCAACTGGCCACGCCTCTGCCGTAGCGGCCGCCAAAGACGAAGCCTCCATTGAGCAGGGACGGAACCACGGCTACGCAATCTGCCGAAGCAAGAATTTCTTCCGGGATGCGCTGGTCCGGCGCGCCTTGAATTTCATCGAGCACAGTGCCGGCGGCCTCGACGCGGCCAGAAGCCTTCGTGTTAGCTTCCGAAGCCTTAGTGTCATCCTGAGCGGAAACAAGCAGGGTCAAAAAGCAAACCAATACCAAAACCACGAGAAGCTTTCGCATCATGTCACCTGGGAGATCAAAATATGCAATCGATTGTGTCTTCATTCTAAATGATACAGATGCGCGATGCGGCGTCAGGGGTTAGCGAGAAGGGTGAGGCTGAGGAAAAGACAAAAAAATCGGGGCTGGAATCGGCGACCCTAATCTCCGTTTCCAACCCCGTCTCCCAGGTTCTGTGGTAGGTGAAGCGAGTATGGATCAGGTGGAAAAAGCAGACAAGATTACCGAGGTCACTGTCCGCGGGTAACGGGCGGATGGTTGCGAGGCACGACCGGTTCTTGAATCCGGAGAACCCAGGTTAGCGCGCCGAGTTACCCCAGTACGCGGAAACCGCGCGTGCTGGGGACCCCGACTAGGCGCGCGAGCCTGGGGCACGCTTTTTAACCAGGCACTGCTTCGTCACCAGACGTGGCAGGCGTTTTCGCGGACCATTGCTTGGCCTTTCTTGCAACCGAACGCCTGCTGGAATTCGGGCATGTTGGAAACCACACCATTCACGCGGAATTCGGGCGGAGAATGCGGATTGGATTGGGCCAGCATGCGCAGGCGTTCCGGGGTCAGATTCGCGCACCAGGACTGGCCGAAGGCAATGAAGAAACGCTGCTCGGCAGTGAATCCTCCCTGTTTCCGATCGAGCTTTTTGTCGCTTTGGCCCTCGGCTCTGAGAGTTTCCTTCATTGCCATGAGCGCAATGCGCAGGCCACCGTTGTCGGCGGTATTTTCGCCCAAAGTCAGGTTGCCATTGACATTGACGCCGGGCGTCGCTTCAAAGCCGGAGTATTCGTCAGCAACGCATTTCGCGCGGCGATCGAACTCCTTGCCGTCCGCCTCGGTCCACCAGTCGCGAAGATTGCCGCCGGCGTCGAATTTCCTTCCCTGATCGTCGAAGCCGTGTGTCATTTCGTGCCCGATGATGGAGCCGATGGCGCCGAAGTTGACGGCATCATCCGCTTGTTTGTCGAAGTAAGGAGGCTGGAGAATGCCGGCGGGGAAGTTGATGGTATTGAGCTGAGGGTCGTAGTAGGCATTGACAGTTGGGGCGGTCATGTTCCACTCGCCACGGTCGACGGGCTTGCCGATCTTGGCCAATTGGCGGGCGAGTTCGAATTCGCCGCTGCGATAGGCATTGCCGAGGGCGTCTCCGCGAACGATCTTGAGGCCAGAATAGTCGCGCCAGTGATCGGGGTACCCGATCTTGTCGGCGATGCCGTGCAACTTGACCAGCGCTTCCTTCTTGGTGGCTGGAGTCATCCAGTCGATTTGCTGAATGTCGGTTTGCAAATTGGCTTCGAGGGCGTGGACCATCTTCAGCATGCGCGCCTTGCCATCTGCCCCGAACGTGCGCTCTGCGTAGGCCTGCCCGAGCGCCTCGCCGAGATCGCGATCTACAAACGATGCGCAGCGCCGCCAGCGCGGACGCTGCTGCTTTTGGCCGGTTAGCTTGAGACCATAGAAATCAAAGTGTTCGTCCGCCAGAGGGGCGCTGAGTAGCGCCGCGGAGTCGTTCACGAGGTGCCAACGAAGATAGATTTTCCAGTGATCGAGAGGCTCGCTTGTGAGCAGCTCATTGATGCCTTTGAAGAAATCGGGCACCGCGACGAGGTAATGCTCGGTGGACAGAGCGTTGACGGCTTTGAGGTAATCATCCCAGGAGAAAGCCGGCGTCAGCGCCCGCAGTTCCTGCGCTGAAAGTTTGTGGTTGAGGTTGGCCGGATCGCGCCGCTTGACGATATCCATGGAAGCCTTGGCCATTGCGGTTTCCATGGCGACGGCCACCTTGGCGTCGGCCGCGGCCGTGGCCTCGTCTTCGCCCAGCAACAGGAAAGTCTTGCGGATGTGATCGAGGTATTGCTGGCGGAGTTCGACGGACTTGGCGTCATCGCGCAGATAGTAATCCCGGTCGGGAAGGCCGAGTCCGCCCTGGTCGGCGATGGCGACCACTTTTGCAGCATCGTCGAGATCCTGACTGGACGCGAAACCAAACAGCACGGTGGAGAATCCGGAGTTGGAGCCCTCATCTAGTTGGAACGTAATCGCGTGCAGGTGCGCGATGAGGCCGCCTAGTTCGGAACCGCTGTGAAGGGCACTGATGCGATCGAGTTCGGGCTTGAGGGCAGCGATTCCCTTGGCATCGATGGCGGACTCATCCATGCACGAGGCATAGTAGTCGCCGATCTTCTGATCGACGGTGCTGCGGCCGGGGGTGTTGGCCGAGGCTTTTTCGAGCACATCACGCAGCACGAACTGATTCCACAGATTGAGCTTGGCGCCATGGCCCCAACCTGCCTGATCCGGAGGAATGGGATTGGCGGCGATCCATTTCTTGCAGGAATACTGATAGAAGTTGGTGCAGGGATCGACGCCCGGATCAACCGCGTCGACGTTGAAATGGTCGGCTTCCGGCATGGTTGGCGGCGTTGACGGCGTTTGCGCAAGAACGGAACTCTGAATCAGGAGCACGAACAGCGACAAGGGAGCGAGAAGAATTTTGGGAAAAGACACAGAGCATCTCCGAGGATTGACGATGGACCTGAGAACTCCGAAAGGATACACGATTCGAAGGATGGCGTGGGCAGGCAGAAAGAAGAATGCAAAACTGCGAGCGTGTCGCAGTCTTGTGCAGGTTAGAGGGCGCTGTTAACTATTTCGCCGTTACCAGCGAATGGGTGATGGCATGCACCGAGAGCGCAATGCGGTTTTGCACACCCACCTTGCGCATCAGTTTTGCCACATGGGCCTTGACGGTCCGTTCTTCGATGCCGAGAGCGGAGCCGATCTCCTTGTTGGAGCGGCCTGCAACCAGCATC
>Ga0074044_10001600_pt1 | contig 20381 bp, 20 predicted proteins | sample BogForMeECP23OM1_FD_94443 | JGI IMG/M metagenome (GOLD analysis project Ga0074044, IMG submission 94443) | Bog forest soil microbial communities from Calvert Island, British Columbia, Canada - Bog Forest MetaG ECP23OM1 | ecosystem: Environmental > Terrestrial > Soil > Wetlands ...
CCGCGTCGGCCCGCACCCAGTGGACGAAAGTCAAACGGTTCCGGTGGGTCTCCTACCCCCCCCTGGCTGTGGCTGCTCTTGATCGGCGGTTTCGCGATCATCTTCTACCTGTTCATGCCCAAGCCCGAGACCGCGGTGGACTACAGTCCCTGGTTTCTCGACCAGGTCGAGGAACACAATATCAAGAAATTGTCGGTCCAGGCCAACGAGGTCCGCGGCGAGCTGCGCGAGGACAAGCCCTATCAGAGCGGCACGTCCCCCAATAGCGTGATGGTGCACAGGTTCAGCACCTATTTCCCGTCGGATACGTCGATCGATCCGATTATCAAGAGGCTGCGCGAGGGGACCCCCAAGGCCACCGATCCGGTCCGCATCGAGACTAATCCGGCGAACTCGGCCAATGGGCTGGTCTGGCTGATGCTCCTGCTGCCGACGATTCTGTTTCTGGGATTCATCTATCTGATGATGCGGCGAGCTCGTGATCAGTTTGACGGCGGAATTCTTGGCAGCTTCGTTAAAAGCCCGGCCAAACGGCACGATAAGTCGAAGCAGCGAACGACTTTCGAGGAGGTTGCCGGGCTCGAGAACGCCAAGGGCGAGCTGCATGAGATCGTCGAGTTCCTGAAAAACCCGGAGAAGTTTCAGCGGCTTGGCGGGCGTATTCCCAAGGGGGTTCTGCTGGTCGGTCCGCCGGGCACCGGCAAGACGCTGCTGGGCCGGGCAGTCGCCGGTGAGGCCGGCGTGCCTTTCTACTCGATCTCGGGCTCGGAATTCATCCAGATGTTCGTTGGCGTGGGTGCCAGCCGCGTTCGGGACATGTTCAAGACGGCCAAGGAAAACAGTCCGTGCATCTTGTTCATCGACGAGATCGATGCCGTCGGCCGGATCAGGGGCGCCGGGCTGGGCGGTGGTCATGACGAGCGGGAGCAGACCCTGAATCAGATCTTGACCGAGATGGACGGCTTCTCCCCCAGCGAAAGCGTCATCGTTCTGGCCGCAACCAATCGCCCCGACGTGCTCGACCCCGCCCTGCTGCGGCCAGGCCGGTTCGACCGTCATGTGACGGTGGATCTGCCGACCAAGAAGGGACGTCTGGAGATCCTCAAGGTCCATACCCGGAACGTCCCCCTGGCGGCCGACGTCGATCTCGACAAGATCGCCCGCAGCACGGTGGGGATGAGCGGGGCCGATCTGGCGAACCTCGTGAATGAGGCCGCGCTCCTGGCGACTCGCGAAGACAAGCAGGCCGTCGACGCCGCCGACCTCGATGCGGCACTCGACAAGGTGATCCTGGGGGCCAAGCGGGAAGAGGTCATCACCGACAAGGACAAGCGAGCGACGGCCTATCACGAGGTCGGACATGCGCTCGTCGGTTGGCTTACGCCCCGGTCCGACCCCGTTCACAAGGTGACCATCATCCCCCGCGGCCGGGCTCTGGGGGTCACCCAGTTCATGCCCGAGGAAGACCGCATCAGCCATAATGAGAGTCAGATCAAGGCCAAGCTCTACACCCTCATGGGCGGCCGTGCGGCCGAACGCCTGATCTACGACGATCTGAGCACCGGTGCCGCCATGGACCTTGAACAAGCAACCCGCCTCGTCCGCAAGATGGTGGCCCAGTGGGGAATGAGCGAGCGCGTCGGGCCGGTTTCGTTCAAGTCGATGTCCGAGCACCCGTTCCTGGGGCGCGAGATGTCCGAGCCTCGCGACCATTCTGAATACATGCAGCAGATCATCGACGAGGAGGTCGCGCGCATTCTTCGTGAGGCCGACGAACACGCCTACCGGCTGCTCGACGAGCATCGCGACGAGCTGGAGCGGCTCACCGAGTCGTTGATCGAGCGCGAGGTCTTGACCGAACCGGAGATCGCTGCTTTGATCGGCAAGCGGGAGAGTGCAAACGGGCAAGAAGCCGTTTCCCGGGCCCACACCAACCCGGTTGTCGCCGCGGCGGAAAAGCCCTCGTGACCGGCATGTCGCCAGCCGTCGCGCATGTTTCCCCGCGGTGACTCCAGCAGGCCGGTCGCCCTCCCGTGCGGCGAATTGACAGTCGTGTCGATGCCAAACCTTCCGAAATCTGATGTTTCTTCCGCCGCCTTGCCCCTGGTCGCCTGTGCGGGCATGGTGGTCGTCGATCATCTGACGCCGCCGATCGCTCGCTTGCCTCGCGCGGGCGAGCTCGTCCCGGTCGATCAGCTGGTTCTCAACATCGGCGGCGGAGCCGCCAACACTGCCGTGGACCTGACCAGGCTGGGCGTCGGTGTCTCCATCTGCGCCCGTGTCGGCGACGACATCTTTGGACGTTTTGCCAGCGAAACCCTGGTGGCTCACGGCGTGGACGTCAAGGCCCTGCGCATCGACCCGCGCCGCGCGACCAGCCAGACGCTGATCGTCAACGTGCGCGGCGAGGATCGCCGGTTCATTCACTCCCTGGGAGCCAACCGCGAATTCACCTCCGCGGACATCGACCAGGTTCTCGATCCTCCCGCCCGAGTGCTGCATATCGGCTATTTCCTCATCCTTCCCGGGCTCGACGCCGGTGGCCTTGCCGAGCGTTTCGCCCGGGCCCGCAAGTCCGGAACGAAGACGGTGCTGGACGTGGCCACGCCGGGCCCTGGGAATTATCTGGAACCCCTGCGCACCGTCTTGCCGCACACCGATGTCTTCGTTCCGAACACCGACGAGGCCACGCTGATCCTGGGCGAGGAAGACCCGGTTCGCCAGGCCCGGATCTTCCATGACATGGGCGCCCGCCGTGTGGTGATCACGCGGGGAGAGCACGGCCTGATCTCGGTCTCCGATGAGCAGAGTCTCAGGGTCGGTGCTTACCCCGTGGATTTCGTGGACGGATCGGGCGGCGGGGACGCGTTCGACGCCGGCTACATCGTCGGCCTGCTGGAAGATCGATCCGAGCTGGACTGCCTGAAGCTCGCGAGCGCCGTGGGTGCCAGCTGCGTGCGGGCCGTGGGAACGACCGCGGGGGTCTTCGACCGCTCCGAGGCTGAGGAAGTCTTGCGCCGGCACGAGCTGGCCGTGGAATCTCTGGCATAGCCCGCAACTGCCTCGGAACTGATCTGGCTCACGCCCAGCTCAGATATCCAGGATCAACTCGGCCACCCAGCCATCTTGATCATGAACGAGTCGTACCCCATGATGAGTGGCCGCCTTGACCTCATGGTCCAGGCCATGCCGCTGGGGGTCGATCGGCTCGCCATGAACTCGTGCCGTCAGAGAGCGGCCGTCGGGATCGACGCTGACGTCGAAGCGGCCGAAGACGACGTGCCCGGTCTCGCAGCGGAAGATCAGCTCGTTCAGCCAATCGAGCAGCAACGCGTCGGTTGAATCCGCGGCGAGATGGAACTGTTCACTTTCCAGCGGCTCGACCTGATCTCGATTGGTCACGATGACGTCGAAGAGAGCCTCGGCGGCTGTGCGAAAGAGATCGGCAAGATCAGTCGCGTAAATCCTCAGGCCAAGATCAGCCGTGTGATCAAACGTTACCGACCGTCCCATGAACAGGCCTCGCGATCGATCCCGGCAACAGCCGCTGCCGAGCCGGTTCATCGATCTCAAGAAAGAGGGATTCGTCTTTCCGGCAATGACCACTGGGTCTAGAACAGAGTCGCGTCTTCGGATAGGAGACGAATCTTCTCCGGGCACTCGAATCGACAAGAAGCCGTGCAGAAACGGGCTTCAACCACGGTGTCTCACTCTTCTCTCAATCCCAAGGAGCAACAGTCATGGTGGAAGCTGGCAAGCCTGCCCCCGACTTCACTCTGCTCGATCAGCAGGGCAAGAAAGTGACCCTTTCCAAGCTGAAAGGTTCACCGGTAGTTCTCTACTTCTACCCCAAGGACGACACTTCAGGCTGCACCAAGCAAGCCTGTGCCTTTCGCGACGCGTTCGCGGACTACGAGAAGGCCGGCGCGAGGGTGATCGGTGTCAGTCCCGATGGCGTCGAGTCCCACGGCAAGTTCATCAAGAAGCACGGGTTGCCGTTCACGCTCCTGGCCGATACCGAGAAAAAGGTCTGTGAGGCTTTCGGCGTCTGGAAAGAGAAGAGCATGCACGGCAAGAAATACATGGGTGTTGAGCGAACCACCTTCGTCATCGATGCCAGGGGCGTGGTCCGCCAGATCTTTCCCAAGGTTAAAGTCGCAGGGCACTCCGGCGCCGTGCTCGAAGCCCTCAAGGCAACGACGTGACGGCGTCAGTCAACGAGGTCGACAGCGCCAGGCTTCTGGGCGGGTTGGCCCGCCCGCCTTCGCTCCTGAAGTAAAGACGGGCTCGACCAGGTTCAGGCCGTCTCGCGCTCGGCGAGCGCGGATACGTCCACCGGACCAATTCCAAGTTCCTCGCAGCGATTGCGAAGGTAGTGCTCCAACTTTCGCAGAGCCTTGTACTTCTCGTCGCTCACGCGATTGACCGGCATTGCCAGTTCGGCCCCGATCTCGGGCACGGCCCAGCCCCGCATCCAGAGTTCGACAATGCGATCCTGGCGGGGTGAAAGGACCGCCCTCCGCGCCGCTTCCAGGATCTCTCCGAGTTCCAGTCGGTCGCGATGCCTTGAGTCGTGGTCTGTGCCCGCGATCGACGTCGAGCCGATGGCCTGGTGCCGTTTTGCTCGCTGTACCCGCTTGCGGACCATGTCAATGGCCCGAACCAGTTCGCGCCGCTCTGGAGTGTCATCGGCCAGAACCTGGGCGAGTTCGAGCTCGCCGGCCCGTGCCTTGGTGAGGAGACGGCAACAGACTTCCTGCGTGCAGTCATCCCACAATGTGGGATCGAGCCTCGCGTTGCGCCAGCACACGGTGCAATAGCGCTGGATATCGCGAACAAGATCCGACTCCGACGCCTGCGCAGTGAGGGCGGCCAGCCCGATCACGAGTGCCATCGCCGCCGGCCCTGCTCGACGCGTCCGCGATACCACGCCGCGAGGGCTCACTGGCTGTTCCGGGGAGTCCGGTTCCATTTCTTTCGAAGAATCATCCATCATGGTGATTGCTGGCAGTTCCAATGTGCCCTGAGTTCCCCAAAGAATGCCTCTATTCAATAGGCAATTGTCTAACAAATCCTCGCCAAAAATCAACGGGAGTTGAACGCACTGTCGACGAATTTCCCCAAGTCGTCCGATCAGTTGACTTTAGGTCTTACGCTTCGAGGGCCATCGACGCCGTCCAGGGGAGCGGGGCGGCTGGCGCGGCCGGACTATGTCCCATCCCCGTTCCCGCGCCAAACGAAGCAATCGGCCTTTCGGGTGTACCACGACGGCGTGGCCGACGCGCTGCAGCAAGGCTCGATCACTCCAGTTATCGGCATAACCAACAGCCTCGAGCATCGACAAACCATGCTCTTCGGCCCACTGTTCGGCCCAGTAAAGCTTGCCTTCGCCATAACATGCCGGTCCCTTGCCCATCCCAATCATCCGGTTGCGTTCGATCACGACCGGTGTCGTCAAGGTGGCGGTGCATCCTAGATAGAGGCTCAGAGGTTCAATCACCAGGCCCGGGGAGGAAGAGACCAGAACGATCGGGGTTCCTCTGCGCCTCAGCCCGTTGAAGTGGTCGACCACACCGTCGTAGAGCCGCGGCCGCACATACTCGGTAAAATTTTCGTAGGCGATCCGCTCCAGCTCGACCACGGGGATCCGCGAGATGTTCTTCAGTCCGAAGGCGATCAGCCGGCCATAGTCAAGGCGGCCGAGGCGATGCTGAAGACCGTGATAAAGGGCGCGAAGCAGGAAAGACCGGCGGATCAGACCCCGGCGAAGGAGGATCCGCGCGAAGAGAAAAGTGGTTGTTTCAGCCAGTAGCGTGCCGTCCACATCGACGAATGCCACGGCAGGGGCCCGCTCGAAGCTCGGCCATTCGTTCTCGCTCATCGCTGTGTGTCCCTGGTCCCGCTCACCCAGCGGCCGATCTGGTCGGCCAGGTTGCGAGCGATCGCAGCCTCTGGCGCCTCGGCGATGACCCGCACGATCGGCTCGGTATTGCTGGATCGTACATGCACCCAGCGATCGTCCCAGTCAAGCCGCAAGCCGTCGCGGCGGTCCGACCTCGCGTCGGGATAGGCATGGGCGATCCTCTCCCATAGTGCGGCGGTCTCCTTGGGGCCCGCGCATCCCGGCCCCAGCGGATACTGATCCTTGATCATCACAAACCGAGGCAGGGTCTCGACCCAGCGCGACAAGGGCCGCTCTGAACTGGCCAGCAGGTCGAGCACCAGTGCCATGGCCACGAAGCTGTCGCGCACTAGACCGACCCTGGGGTCGATCACGCCTCCATTGCCTTCCCCGCCCAGGACGGCATTCTCGCCCAACATGCCCTGCACCACGTTGATCTCGCCAACCGGCGTCCGCACGACCGGACAGCCGAACCTGCGAGCCAGCTCTGCGGTTACATTCGAGGTCGAAAGGTTCAGTACGACCGGACCCTGGATCTGGTCAAGCCGGCGGAGCGCCGCCAGGGCGAGAGTCAGCTCTTCACCGATGTAATGCCCTGACTCGTCGACGATGGCCAGCCGGTCGGCGTCGGGATCCTGAGCAAACCCGACAGCGGCGCCGACTGCCGGCACCAGCGCTGAGAACGACCGCAAGTTCTTCTCGGTCGGCTCAGGCAGGTGGTCGTAATGGCCGTCGGGCTCACCCCCGAGGACGACGGGCCTGCACCCCAAGGCGCGAAGCAGTCTGACCGCGAGCCGCCCCCCGGAGCCATGGCAGGCGTCCAGAGCGACCACGTACTCCCGGCGGCGAATGGCCTCGACATCGACGATCTCGAGCACCCGCGCCAGATGAACTTCGTCGGGGTCTTCGATCGGGCGGGTCTTGCCTAGCGAATCCCAGCTCGCCCAGGAGAAATCCTTGCGCTGCCAGCGGTCGAGCACGGCCCGTCCCTGCTCCGGGCTGAGTACCATGCCACGCGGCTGAAAAAACTTCAAACCATTATACTGCGGCGGGTTATGCGAGGCCGAGATCTGGATGCCCCCGACCGCGTTACGCTCGCGGACCAGGATTCCCACGGTTGGCGTCGAGGTCGCGCCGGCGACCAGTGCGTCCCGTCCGGTCGCGGTCACTCCCGCAAGGACGGCAGGGAAGAATACTGTCGATGAGATACGCCCATCGTGGCTGAGGACGATGGCACCCGGCTCGCACTGGCTGGCGTAGGCCGCGGCGAACTCGACCACGACCACGGGATCCAGTCCGTGGCCCACCAAGCCGCGAAGGCCGGATATGCTCGCGATCCGCGTCTCGCTCACCGCGTCACCTCCTTTGGCGGGGCATCCAGCTCGATCTCCTCGACGGTCCTACGTCGATTCACAACTCAGTTTGATCACTCACCAGCCTGTGAGCAAGCTCCGGACACCGAAAAGACGCCACACCTGCCTTTCACACAGGCCCTTCTGAGGCGGCGGAGATGTCACTTGTCAACTCTCCGAGGGTTTCCGCCCAGAGTTCCTCGGCTGGACGTTGTTGAGACTCGGCTCGATTCTCCAGGTTGTCTCGCTCGTGGAGGATCAATCTCGTGAGATAGTTCCGGGCGTCGTTGACGTGGGTGACGAAGCCCGAGATGAGGGCCTCGCCTTCCAGTTTGCCAGCGGCGAACCGGGATAGGGCCTCATTCTTGATGCGGCTGACCTCAACCTGTAGTCGAAGAAGCTCCCTCAGGTCGAGCATCGCTCCCATCTCCAGCTCGAGGGCTTTCTGCTCGATCGCGGCAACCTTGACCATGTAGGACTCGAAACCGAGCTCGCGCTTCCGCCGAAAGTACTGCCGCAGCCATTGCCGGAGGAAAAAAAGGGCGCCGACGACGGCGCCGGTAAGGCTGGTTGCTTTTTCCATCAGGTCGACGACCTGTCCTGCGCGTAGAGGTTTGTGGTACTCCCGGTACTCATCAGTACCGACGTGCCAGGGGTACTCGGGGGCAAGGTCGAGCAAGCTAGGGTCCAGGGGAGGTCGGTAATACTGGGCGAAATTGGTCGAGAAGATCGTCTCCAGAACCAGGCGGACCGCCCGCGTCGGAATCGACTCGTGAGCCACCAGCAAGAGCCGCGGGCCGAACGTGGCCAGCGGGGTCGGGGGACTGGGAGATTCAATTCCGTAGGTGTATGCGGGGATCACGGTCGGGTAGATCCGGAACTTGGTCACGTCGTCAGCATCATCGCGCGATGGGCCTTTCTTTTGACGCTCATCTCCGAAGCTACCAAGTGAAAACGCCTCGCCAAAGGGTAATGGGACGAGTTGATAATGATGTTTGGCCGCCAGGTGGCGGACAATCGGCGAAGGCAGATCTGAGACGGTGAAGACCGCATCGGGAAGGTTGCCCCGATCCATCTGGTTCAGGAGCTCTTCGTAACTCGCGGTAGAGGCCTGATAGTCCCCGGAACCGTCGGGGCGCCGCGGCTTCATCCCGGCAAACCGAAGGACCTCCAGTGCGAGGTCGTGGGTTCCGCTTCCGGGAGCGCTGAGATTCACGGTTGTCCCGCGCAGGCTGGCGAATTTCTCCAGCACCGCCCGGTGGAGCTCGGGCTTCACGAGCAGATGAAGCGGTTCGATATGGAGTGCCGCGAGCTGTCTTACGTGAATGTAGGCCGCCGGATCAAGCCCCCCCTGGACGAGGGCCATGTCGAGGAGACCCCGGTCCACACGCTCCAGGGCTTGCTTCGAGCCCTCGGACTCGATGACCTTGAGCTTGAGTCCCTGTTTCTTGGCCTCTCCCGCCAGACTGAGGGCAATTTGGGCGCGCGATCCGCTGGCGCTTCCGCCGGTGATCGTGAGCTCGCGATGAAACGACGATTGATTGGAGAAGTTGACGTACAGGCCGATCGCCACGGCCGAAAGAAATAGCGCCGCGGCCATCGCTTCACGAAGGTACCGTCGCGTGTACTTCCAGGAATGCCCCCCCATCCCAGTTGCCCTCTCGAAGCGTGTCCCCGCAGACTCACCCGAGCCTCGATCATTGTAGCTTAAAGCGCGTCGCTAGAGAGATCGGTGGGTATTTCTGCGAGTCCTTTGCAAAGGCGGAGTTCACAGGGGCAGCTTCCGGAACGCGAACAGCCGGCCGGGAAATCCCGGCCGGCTGTTCGCGGCATCCCCATGGTGGAATCCGCCTCTTCGATTGATGCGTCTCGGACAACCGACGGCTCAGTAGGCGGCGATTCCGAACGGATAGGGAACGAAGAACGGCCGGGTATAGTGCTTCTTGAAGTCGAGCCACCAGATGCCGTCATCCCACCTTAGTGTCACGGCTCGCCAGTCGAGAGGCACCTCGGGATAGGGGTAGAAGGGTCCGATATTCGGCCAGGCCTGCCAGGGATAGGCCGTCGGGTAGCCGACCGCGGAGAAATTGGGATAAGGAGCATAGCTGGGCCAGGCATAGTTCGGATTGCCATGCATCGCGCCGGCCCCGCCTCCGGCCCCGCCTGCCGGTCCCTCAGGAAGCGGACCGCCGTCGTTCACGAAACCACCAGCACCTGGACCGCCCATCGGGCCGCCGGCCCCGCCGATAGCGCCAGGCGCGATACCGTCAGAGAACGTGGTTCCCGCCGTGTAACCGCCGTGGCCGTGACCGAGTGCCACCTGCGGCTGGTACTGGGCGGGACGAATGGTCCGATCCGCGACCTGGAGCCGGTCCATCACGCCCTGGACGCCGGCCACATTGCGGGCTCGCGCCACTGCCTCGGCCTTGAGCGCCGGGGTGGCAAGCTGACCCGACAGCGTCACCAGTCCACCCTGAGCTTCGATCTCGATCCGCGAACCGGACAAAGTTCGGCTCATGCGCAGAGCGCTGGCCACCGAGTCGGCCGTCATCTGGTTCGGATTGGCCACGGTCCCCTGGCCAAATGTCGCCGAGGCCGTCACGGCCAGAAGACCGACCACGGTTGAAATCCGTTTCAGTCCAACCATCGTGGGTTATTCCTTCTCCCGCATGAATCCGACCCGACCTCATGGCGAACGGCGAGCGGGACGCGTCGTTCGGGTCGGAGTATGGTCCGTCGTGACGGTAGATGCATGTCTCGCTATGCGCGGCAGGAACCGCAGGAGTGATCCTTTCGGGTCTGCTAGCGCTGGCGAAACACGACGCGCAGGGACCGGCGAGATGAGAAGTGCGGCAGGTTGAAGGGGCAGGACGCGCCAGTCCGCTGTGTCGATAACGTCGCGAAAACTATGGCGCGCGTTTTGGAGGTCGTCAAATGGCGGGACAAAAAAATCGGGGCCGATTGGCCCCGAATGTTTCAGCTTCAATTGAAAGTGACACTTACGTCAACAAATAAAATATCGACGAGCTAAGCCGTCTCGGTTCCCATGCAGGTGGGGGCCGGTTCGGTCGCGTCGATCGTGCTTCCGCCTATGGTCATGCCGATGAGTAAGACTGTCATGGTCCCGCCGGCGAAGAGGGCAAACTCCGAGTCGTGCCGGCCGCAAAGCGCGCCGGCGATGCCAAGCCCGAAGAGCGCGACGATGAACCCGATCTTTCCCCGATACGACCATGCCGATCGAGGCATGAGCCGGCTCAGGCAAAGGCCCATGATCCCGCACACCTGGAAGAAAACCACAAGCACCTCGAGAACCGCGCACAGATCGAGCTTGGTTGTGAACATGACCAGACAGGCTCCTTCCTTGGTTCCTGTGTGGGAAGAACGAAGAGGTGAAGGCGAGAGCAGAAGGAACATCGCTCTGCCAGTTGAACACCAGGGGAGTAAGCATTCTCCGTACCAAAGTCCGGTAACGGCGTCGGAACTCGGGCTGACCCGGCTATTCAAGTCGAAAACTTGAGAAAAAAATCGCTCGGGGCCATTTTTCTCTTGGCCGCGTGGAATTTTTTACAGAGGAGCTTTCTTCAAAGTGTCCCGGCTCAGCCGACACGGACACAAACGGAGGCTGATCGGCCCGGCTTCGGCCCTCTTTGCACCTCTCCGGCGCCGTGGAAATCGAGCGCGGGCCTGCTCATGCGGAGCAACCAGACCTGCGTGGGAACCGCGAACTGGTTGGAGCGGAAGGCTCAGGGACCACCCCTGCCTGACGGTTTCCTCCGCGGGCTCATGATGCCCATGGGCCTGAACTCGATCGGATTGCTGCTCATGTCCATGACGCCCCACCCCTTCTTTTCCTTGCGCACGGTCAGGGTGACGCGCAGCACGCTCCCCTCTTGGGTCGGTTTGTCGATGTAGATCCCCAGCCGGCCCGTGCTCTTGGGGGCGTTTTCCCCGGAGAGACGGAATCCTTGCAGCTTCTTGGCCAGGTCATAGATCTCGGCGTCCGAGATACTCATGTCCACGATCTTGCCGAATAGCTCTTTGGTCTTGTCGGTGCTTGCTTCCGTCTGTGCTCGCAGCGCCGTGGCTTCGGCCAGGCGGTCTCGGTCCTTGGCCTGGAGGGCGTTCAAGAAGGCACGCACGGCTCCCTGGGGCGAACGAGTATCGGCTGGTCCGTTATCATGCGCTAGCCCGCCTGGCCCTTGAGCTCCCGCGCCAGCGGAGCCTCCGGCAGAGCCTGCCTGCGCGTACCCACCAGGATAACCGCCTTGTCCTTCCCCACCGGCCCGTGCCCGCATCGACTCGGCCATCGCACCCGCTTGATTAGCCTGTCCACCTGCCTGTGCCCGCATCGCCTCGGCATAGCCTCCCATCCCACCTGGTGGACCAGGCGCCTGGGCGCCGCCTCCGGGTTGTGGGGTCTGACCAGGTGCGGCCCCGCCGCCTGCGGGCGGTTGCGAACCGCCAGACCCCGTCTGACCGCCAGTCGCCATCGCCAGCATCTCGGCCGTCGCTGAGCCCCCTTCTGATTTCGCCGCCGGAGAGTTCTCACCCGAGGCTTGCGCCGCGTCTTTCTTGTCGTCGGCGTCTTCCTTAGGCGCGGAGGGAGCCTTGTTCTGTGCAACCGAGGGCGCGGCCTTGCCACCGCCGGCAGGAGCCGCCGGCGGAGCCGGGGCAGGCGGTTCCCCGGTGTCAGGAGCCGAATCGGCGGCCGCTGCACTGTCCGAACCGGGGTCGGGAACGCCGCCCCCTCCACAGCCTGTGAACATCACGCAAGCAGCGGCGAGGCCGATGCCCGCCGACCATTCGATCCAAGGTCTCATCGCGCCCCATTCCTTTCTGGCCTGCCCCCGGAATCCCCGTTCGCGCTCGCCCGGCCCGCCGTCATCCCATGCCCCCAATCTGACCGATGCCGAAGCCTCACGCTTGATTATGAAGCTTGCCGGTGCATGGTGGAAGGGGGCAAGCACGTTTGGGAATCTGTCGCGATTTCAGTTCATTTCCATAAAGAACCGTTCTCATCGGTATGTAGGTTAACGCGCGTGGGGCCCCCTTGCCCACGCCAGGTCGGCGGGCTATAATGAGAATTTGGTTAGCTGCCAGCACGTCCCTTGCGTACCGCAGCCTCAGGGAATCCATAAGATGCCTCCTCAACAACGAACCATCCTCCTGGTCGATGACGATCACGAGATCGTGGAATCGATGCGCACAGTTCTGGAGAACAAGGGCTATCGCATCCTTGTCGCTCGGGATGGCAACTCGGGTTTGATGGTTGCAGAGCGTGAGAACCCGGACCTCCTCATCCTCGACATGATGATGCCCAAGAAGAGCGGCTTCCTTGTGCTCGAGAAGCTCAAAAGCCGCCCGGGCGGCCTCATACCCACCATCATGATCACCGGCAACGAAGGAAGCCGCCACCGCGCCTATGCCGAGATGCTGGGTGTTCGCGACTACATCCGCAAGCCCTTCGCGATGGAAAAGCTTGTCCGCGCCATCGAGCGGGTCATGGGTCTGCGAGCCCGGGGCAGTGAGCCCGGCGACGACCAGGCCTGAGTGACTGTCTCCCGCGGCTCGATCGCCCTCCAGGACCAGCCTACGGCACGGCATGCCCAAGTGTGCGCAAAAAGCTGGTCAGGCGGATCAGCGGAAGACCCGTGATCGCCGTGTGGTCCTCGGTCTCGATGCTCTCGAACAGCACGATTCCCCGCTGCTCGAGCTTGTAGCTGCCCGCGCAGTCGACCGGCCGATCGTGCTCCACGTAGCGCTCGATCTCACGACGTGTCAGCGGGCGCATGCGCAGTCGGGTGACGTCGGTATGGCGGAATGACTGCTCGTCACGCAGTACCACGAGCGCGGTGATCAGCTCGTGGGTGCGTCCCGCGAGAGCCTGAAGCTGTTCGATCGCCCGCTCGAGCGACCCGGGCTTGCCCAGGACCCGCCCCTCCAGCGCGACAAGCTGGTCGCAGCCGATGACCGTGGCGCCCCGCTCGAGCACGGAGATGCTGGCCGCCTTGCCCTCGGCCAGTGCCTCCGCGACCGTGCGCGGTGTCTTGCCGTCCCTGGGCAGCGCAGCCTCGTCGAACCTGGGAGCCACACAGCGAAACGGGATCCCCAGGCGCGCCAGGAGTTCCCGGCGGTAGACGGACGTGCTGGCCAGTACCAGGTTCACGGATTCTTGCCGCGGCGGGTCGGCCTGGGGATTCACAACCTCAGCACCTCGAAGAGCTCGGCGGGTGGAAGGATGTAGCCAAAGTAAAAGTCGCCGAAGAGTGCGTACCTGGCCGAGCTTTCATCGAACCGCATCGTGTAGACGATGTCCTTGAGATACAGAGGGTTGCGTGCCCAGAGCGTCACCCCCCATTCCCAGTTGTCCAGTCCCGTCGAGGCGGTGATGACCTGGCTCACACGACCGGCGAACTTCATCCCGCTGCGGCCATGCTGGGCCATCAGCTCCGACCGCACATCGAAAGGCAGCAGATACCAGTTCTGGTCGCCCTGGCGCATCTTGCTCATCGGATAAAAGCAGAGGCAGGGCCAGTCCGGAAAATCGGGCTGGAGCCGCTGGCGATTCATCGGCCCCAGCCGTTCCTTGTAGGAGGCGACCTTGGCCTTGTAGAGGCTGCTCTCAGGATCCATCTTTTCGCGCTCGCGGAGGATCTGTGCGTATTCCTCGCCATCGGGCACGTATTCCGAGACCTCGGTGATCGAGTAAAAAGAATAGGCAGGCATGAGGGCCGGGCCCAGAATCGAGCTTTGCAGAGCCATCTGGACCGCGTGAATCGTCTTCAGGTCGGGGCCCGCCATCATCACGCCGAAATCTGCCTTGTGCCCCGGGATTGCAAAGCATTGCAGTTGCTCCAGGGCGCCCGGGCTTCTTGCCAGCAGCATCGTGGTCAGTTCATCGCGCCCGTCTCGCCGATCCTGATCGGTGAAGCCGCGTAGCCGCTCCCGATCGATCCGGTAGAAGAGGTGAAGGAAATGCCAGCCGGTTTCGGGAACCAACGTTGCGGGAACCTGGGCCGAGGTCGCCGGCCGATGCCCATGCTGCATCGTGACATTGGGCGTTGAATCTCCCAAAGTGCTTACTCCTAAATAACTTGCGTTGCATGCTTCCAAGTGCGTCCGGTAGTCAGACTACCGTTGACATGGTGGACAGCCATTCGGTAGAGTGAAGCGAGTGACGTCCGGGATTCAGGCCCGGACGCCACTCTGAACACACTGACCTGACTGAGAGGTGCAGCATGTCTACGCAAGATCCTACCACACAGGAGAGTCCCGAAGTCGCGGCCGTCGCTCCCTTGATTGACTGGACGGAGCGAACGGCAAAGACAGCAGGAGACACACTGCGGAAACTGAGGGACTGGAGAGGGACTCCAGAGGGCAAGGCGAAAACCCGAACGGTTGAAGGCAAACCAAAGCGAGGAGCCAAACCCCCATCCTACCGTCTGCACAAGGCGAGCGGTCAAGCGGTCGTGACGATCGACCGCAAGGACCACTATCTGGGTGTGCATGGCACTCCCGACAGCCGGCTCTATTACGAGCGGCTCATCTCTGCGTGGATGCAGGGGGATGCGGTACCAGCCCGCAAGCCGGAGTCGAGCAACGACATCACGGTTGCGGAAGTCTGCATCCAGTACCTTCGATGGGCAGAAGGCTATTACGTCAAGGACGGCAAGCCCACAACCGAGATGAGCAACGTCAAGCGTGCAATCAAGACTCTCAGGGAAGCCTACGCCAGTCTACCCGCGGCGGAGTTCTCCCCCCTCAAACTGAAGACCGTCCGCCAGCGGTTCATTGACGGCGGACTGTGCCGGACCGACTGCAACCGGTTCACCGGCATCGTGGCCCGGATCTTCCGGTACGCGGTCGAGAACGAGCTTGTCCCGGGGGATGTGTCGCATGCTCTTGAGGCCGTCAAGTCACTGGCCAAGGGGCGTTGTGACGCTCCCGAGACTGACCCCGTGCTACCCGTCGATCAGGACACGATCGACGCCACCTTGCCCTTCCTGACCCCTCAGTATCGGGCGATGGTGAAGATTCAGCTCTTGCTCGCGTGCAGGCCGGGCGAGCTGGTCACCATGCGACCGCGAGAAATTGACAAGTCGCAAGCCGTCTGGATCTATCGTCCACGCTTGCACAAGACCATGCACAAGGGGAAGGATCGGATCATCCCGATTGGCCCGCGTGCCAGGCTCTTGCTCGCACCGTGGTTGCCTGATGACCCCGATCAATTCGTCTTTCGCAACAATCGGGGCCATGCCATCGCGGTTGGTGCTTACAACCACATGATCGACCGCGCGTGCAAGCTGGCCGGAGTCGAACCATGGTCGCCGAACCGATTGCGGCATTCGGGGGCAACCCGGATTCGCCAGCAAGCCAGCTTGGATGCCGCGCAAGTGATTCTTGGTCACTCCAGCGTCCACATGACCGAAACCTACGCGGAACGGAACCTGGATGCGGCGCTGAAAATCGCTCAAGAATGCGGTTGAGATCAACGAGCAAGGCCGCCTAGCTAGCGGTCTGCCGGCTCCCCTCTGGCTGTCGCGGTGACTCCCGGCGGTCAGGGGGGAGCATCATGGGAGTCACAACGATGAAGTGTTCCGAGTGCGGCAAGACCATCGTCGCCGAATGGATCCGCCTGGACTGCATGTTCGGCCCTTTGTGCCTGGCATGTCAGCGCGACGAAGCAGAACTCAAGCTCGCACAAGCTCGACTCCGGGCTGAATCGGCGTCCGGCCCGTGGTTTGACTACGCCACGGGGGAATGGGAGTCGGCGACCGACGAACAAAACAAGGGGGTTCTCCACTCCAACGCCGAGAAGCTGCTTTCCGCCCTACGCGAGATGGGGGCGGTCGATGAAGACTCGCGCTCGAGCGAGGGGGCCTTGCGGCGAGAGACCGGCTTGACAGAGCGAGAGTACAGGAAAGCCATGAAACTACTCAGGGATCACAAGGCCGTGCGAACCAAATCCGGAATAGGCGTCTGGCTTGCTCGATGAGTTCCGGACGTTCCGGACGTTCCGGACGTCCGGAACGTACCTAACAAGCGACTAGATATCGATGTTTTCAATGCTACCCTTGAAGTAACGACTGAAATCGTTACTCCGAGGGTTTTTTCATGCAAGCCCAGATCGACCTATCTCAGTACGTCCCCATCAAGACACTGTCCAAGGAAATCCCGGGGCAGAAGGGCCAGTCGCTTCACTGGATGACCTTGGGGAGATGGTGCAGGCCGCCCGGGTTGCGTGGCGTGGTCCTGGAATCCGCCATGATCGGTAACCAGCGATGCGTTACCCGGGAGGCTCTCACAAAGTTCATCGAGGCAGTCACCCGCGCGGCGGATGGAGAGCGACCCCTGCAGGCCATCGCTACTCGCTCGCGCCGCGAGAAAAACAAGGCCGTCCGGGATTCGATCGCCGAGCTGGCGGCGAGTGGAGCGTGAGAAATGGAAAACCCCAGGCGGCTCAAACCCGGGGTTCTCAGTGTACAGGACAGCGGCTCAATGAATCAGCCTACCTTGCCGACGATGGCAGATCAATATGAATGCCCGGCTTGCGGCGATCAGGCCACAGCGGTCGGATGGCGGAAACGGCTGGTCATCTACCAGTGCCCGGCTTGCTCCCTCGTTTTCGAGGTCTTGAGCCCGAAAAACGGTAGTTTCCGCGGTAGTGCCGATCGCCTGACGCCGCGCTCCGGGGCTTCCCGGAGCACTCCGGGGCCGCTTATGTCGATGCTGCTACGGCATCGGGACGGGGGGCGACGGCAATGACCACCATGGCCGCAAAGATACCCAATGGCGTCGGTGGCAACGGACAGACCGCCCCGATTCCCTGGGTGGCAAGAGCTGGCGAGCTGGCGGCGTGGGTCAAGGGTCACACAATGGTGCGCGACGACGCCTATGCCGAGCACTATATCGATGAGGAAGCCAAGTTACAGAAACGATGGGTCAGGAAGAATCTGACGCTCGAGCGGCTCGAGAGGCATTTCCGGGCAGCAACCCAGCAGGATGTTGCGAGCGGCTCCATCATCAGTCTGGCGGCCCTGGCGCTCACGCCGGACGGTGAATCGAGCTACACCCGCGAGTTGACTGTTGATGTTGATGACCACCTTGGCAAGAACGGCGCGGCCACGCAACGGGCGGCATTCGCGTGGTTCGATGTTCTGACGAAATCGAAGTTCAAGCCGATCCTCGAAAACTCCTCCAATAATTCCTATCACTTGCGGGTGGTTTTCAACCAAGACCTGGAGGCCGGCAAGGCCCGGGCGCTGGGCCTCTGGCTCATTCGCGATCGGAAGGATTACGGTCTGACTCACGCGCCCGAGGTCTTTCCGAAGACTGACGAGCTGGCTTCACCTGGGAACGCGGGCGCTCACAGCACACCCATCAGGTTGTTCGGGAGATATCCGAAGTACGAATTCTGGAGCAAGGTCTTCGATGGTTCTGAATGGCTTGACGATGATGAGTCGATCGACTGGATTCTCAACACCGGCGGAGATGATCCGGCGCTCATCCCCGATGATGCGATCAAGCACAAGAAACAACTGGATGAGGAACGGAAATGTCATCACGAAGAGATTGACCGGGATGAGGAAAGGCCGGACGTCGCCAGAGTCAAGGAAGCGCTGTCGTATTACAAGAACGACGATCTGCACTATGACGACTGGCTCAATATCGGGTTGTCGCTCAATAGCTGGGATGATTCTACCGAGGCCGGTCTGAAGCTGTGGGTGGAATGGTCGAAGACAAGCAGCAAGCACCGAGACGGCGAATGTGAAAAAAGATGGAACACGTTCACACCCGATTGCCACAACGGCCGGACGATCAAATCACTCTTCAAGGCGGCCGTGGACAACGGATGGAAGCCTGCCAGGCGACCGGGACTTCCCAGGATCGAGGTCACGACTGAACGTCATGTAGTGCGTGACAAGGCGATCAAAGCCCTTGCCCGGGAGGAGCGTATCTTCCTGCGCGGCAACACCCTGGCGACCGTCTCCAGGGGCTCCGAGGAAACCAGGAAGCTGTTCGGCGGCATCATCCTCCGAAATGCTGGCGGTGTTCACAGCATCTCTGTGATCAGCGAACCATGTTTGGGATGTTTCCTCACCGAAAACGCATCGCTCATCACGTTCCACAAGAATAGGAAAGGCGAATTCGAGGCTATTCCCTGTCATCCCCCCGCATGGCTGATTCAGGCCGTTCTCTCCCATGGCGAGTATCCCGGATTCCGTCCCATTCTGGCTGTCAATGAATGCTTCTACGTAAACATGAATGGAGAAATACAATGTCCGATATGATCTATGATGAAACAACGGGCACATTGTTGATTCCAGCCTTTGAGCTGCCTCCGATGCCGGCTCGCCCGGGCAAGCAAGACGCGGTCGATGCCTGGAGCCGGCTCAATCACCTCGTGCGGGAATTTCCGTGGGCATCAGGCTACGATGCCACGGTCTGGCTCACAGCGCTCCTGACGGCCATCCAGCGACCCACAATCGCGGGGCCAGTTCCCGGGTTCGCGTTCATCGGCAACAAGGCCGGATGTGGCAAGGGATTGGCCATCGACATCATTGGACTTTTGGTCTGGGGTGGTCCGGTGCCATGCAGCCAGTATCCCAAAGATCAAGAGGAGGCCGACAAGGCCACCTTGGCTCTCGCTTTGGGCGGTATCGCGGCCGTTCACTTCGACAACCTCGAGGAAGGCAGCCTGTACGGCAACGGGGCAATGGACTCCGCCCTGACACTCACGGTGAGGGGCGGCCGACTGCTCGGACAAAACCGATGGGTGAAAGATGTGCCGCTGCGACCCTGTTGGTTCCTCTCGGGTAACAATATCTCGCCGGGGAAGGACGCATTCCGGCGCTGGCTGCCCTGCAATCTGAAGACTGATCTGGAGAACCCTCATGAACGTAAATGCGAGGTCTCCAACCTGATGATCCACGTTGCCGAACATCGGCCAGAAATCATCCGCGATGCTCTCATCATCATGAAAGCGTGGCACGTCGCCGGGAAACCCGATCACGGCATGCCTCCCCTGGGATCGTTCGTGGATTGGGATCAACAGATCAGGGCGGTCGTCTGGTTTGCGACAGGCAACGACTGCCTGCATACCCAGCGACAGGCAACCACTGATTCTCCGGAGCGCATCAAGAAGCTTGCCTTGATCGAAGCTTGGAAGAACCTGCCATGTCAGGACAAGGGAATCACGGCGGCCGAGGCGGTCAAGATGGCCAAGGAGCGAGTGGACCCAAAGGACAAGAATAGCCCGTCGATTTACCCAGAGCTGGCGTCGGCATTGCTCGAGCTGGGTTGGAGGGGCGAGATCATCGACTCGAACAGGCTCGGCTGCTTCATACGGGGAATTCGAGATGAGAACATCGGCGGGTTCAAGTTCTCAAGGTCCGAAAACAAGGGCCAAAACAAAGTAAGATGGTGCGTGATAAACGTTTAGGTCATTCAGCAGTTAGGTTGGCATGGTTAGCATGGTTAGCATGGTTAGCATCTCCACACTCATGGTAAAAATCGTGTATTGTACTACAATTGTATGATGTTGAGTTATAATTCAACGTCACGATTTTGCCCAGGGGTGGGAGCATCCTAACCATCCTAACCATCCTAACCGAAAGCGTGGGAGCAATCATGAGCAAGCGAAAGCTGGGTCGAAAACCATCCGAGCGGCGAGAGACACCCGAATCGAAAGCCTTTCGCCGCGAGATGGAGCGCCATGACATCTCGCCGGAAGATCGTCGGATGTTGGAGCGGCTGCTCAAGTATTGGGTCAAGGTCGAAGTGATCACGGAGCCAGGCGATCACGAGACATTCAGCCGGCTCTGTTCATTCCAAGGTTGGCTTACGCTTCACGGCGAACCGATTCCCAAGGTGTGGCCAATCGTCGATGTAAACGAGCACGAGGAATTCGACATCGCACTCTGTCAGGCGGGGCTCAAGAAGTTCGTCAGACCGCTGCATTCGTCCGATTATCCGATCGAGTCGAAGCTGGTTTTGGTCCAGGATGGTACTGAGCGCGCAAAATTGACCCACTCTGGGGCAATTTAAGCGCGCAAAACTGACCCACCGTAACCGCCTTCGTTAGAGTGAGCATTCCGTCACGGAATCACTCACTCGCACGGAGGCCA
>Ga0074044_10001602_pt1 | contig 20371 bp, 21 predicted proteins | sample BogForMeECP23OM1_FD_94443 | JGI IMG/M metagenome (GOLD analysis project Ga0074044, IMG submission 94443) | Bog forest soil microbial communities from Calvert Island, British Columbia, Canada - Bog Forest MetaG ECP23OM1 | ecosystem: Environmental > Terrestrial > Soil > Wetlands ...
CGCGACGCCACGTCGCCGAACGACTCCAAACATTCAAAGATCGGTTCCGGCTTCAGGACCATGCCCTCGCCGCCGCCAAACGGGCGGTCATCCACGGTGCGGTGCTTGTCTTTCGTGAAAGCCCGCAGATCGTGAATGCTGATTTCCACCAAGCCCGTTTCCCGCGCCCGGCGCACGATTCCATAATCCAAAGGTCCGCGAAAGAAGTCGGGAAAGATCGTGAGAATGTCGACCTTCATCGCTAAACCCAGTGGTCAGTGGCCAGTGGTCGGTGGTCAGTGATCAGTAGTACGCTTCTTTTGCTGGCCACTGGCCACTGACCACTGACCACTGCTTGCGTTCACATCCAGCAAGCCCTCCGGTAACTTCATCCGGACTTGCCTCCGCTCCAGATCCAGCTTCTCCAAATACGCCTCGGCGAACGGAATCTCGTAAGGCAGCTTCGCACTCTTCTGCTCTTCGCTCCTCTGCTCTTTACCCCGAACCACCAGCAACGGCGCTTCTCCGGCGCCGAACTGCACGTCTTCAATTTCGCCGATCTCGCGCTGGCCGTCGAACACTGTGCAACCGATCAGGTCGCTCAGGTACGTCCAGCCCGGCTCCAACCGGGCGCGTTCACTGCGCGGAAGCTGAAGTTCGGCGCCGACCAGCGGCTCGGCATCGGAAATCGTCTCGATGCCCTGAAACTTCAGCACCAGAAAACTCTTATGCGGCCAGAGATCCTCGACCGTCACTTCGCGGCGCTGGCCGTCTTTCGCGAGCGCCCACAGCCGCATGCTTTGCCGGAACCGGTCCGGAACATCGGTGTGTAATTCGACCGCTACTTCGCCGCGGCGTCCCTGCGTCTTGATAACGACCGCCAGGGTAATCCATTCGCCGCTTGCGTCCGGTGCCGCGATTCGATGACTCCTGTTCGCTAACCAACGCTCTTCTATTCAATGATCTCGAGCGCGTAGCGCTTGTTCAGTTTCGAGCCCGCCGCCGTCAGCAGGTTGCGCAACGCGCGCGCCACGCGGCCCGAGCGTCCAATGATTTTGCCCAGATCGGCCTCGGCCACTTCGAGTTCGATAACGGTTTCGTCTCCGTCTTCGTACTCGTCAATAAAAACCTCGCCCTTGGCGTCAACGATCGCTTTGGCGATGTACTCAATCATGGCGCGCGGGCTGACGCTGGGCTCGATCATTACTCTTTGCTCCTGAATTCGGCTCCTGAATTGGCGAGTGTAGGGACGCTAGGCAACCGGGGCGGCCGCAGCCGGCGCGGGGAGAGCAAGCAGTTTCCGGACGCGGTCCGAACATTGCGCGCCCTTTCCAACCCAGTGCTCAATGCGCTCCCGTTTCAGGTCGAAAGTGGCCGGATTGGTCCGCGGATTGTACGTGCCCACCACTTCCACCGGGCGGCCATTGCGAGCGTGTTCCTTCTCAATCACCACCACTCGGTAATACGGTTGTTTGCGCGCCCCAAAGCGCGCCAGTCGGATCATTAACACAAACTTCGGTATCCTTTGCCCGGAAGAGTCCGGCGAGGTACAGACAAACCATTATTATGACGGAGCTTAGCGGTTTTCGCAATGGGCGGTAGGCAAGCACTCTTGTCGGTAAATACTCGTCATAGAGGCCAGTGCACTCACCGCGAGCGCACCACGTCGCGCAAAGTCAGCTCCAACCCGCCGAATTCAGGATGGTCGTTCATGCCGAGCGAGTAGGCGATGTCCAGGCGGTCCCCGGCCAGCAACTGCAACCGGTCGCAGGATTCCTTCATCCCCCACCCCATCCCCTTGAACGCGATGTTGTCGCGCCAGGAAGATGAAGATGGAGATTGTGTGGCGGCGGGGCCCTGCCCCGCCCCCACCCCATCTCGTTTCGGAATCGCCGCCGCATCGGGATGGCAACGGGGAGTGAAGTCTCGCACCGCCGCAACCGCGCCCGCAAGCGCGCCATTGACCGCTGGCGCCACCCGCAGCCGCACATGCTTGTCTTTCACCGCCTGCGGAGGCGCCATCAGCCGCACCGCTCGCGCCGCGAAAATGGGCTCCCGATTCTCCATCCCAAAAGGTTCCAGCAAAAGCAGCGCCTGGTGAAGTTCAGGCGTAACCTCTCCCAGGGGCAGATCCCGATCGAACTCCAGCTGCGGTTCGAAATCGGCGGGAGTGAGCCGGGCGCGCGCGTAGCCATCCAGATGCGCGCGCAGCTTCTCCACGTTGGCGCTGGGCAGCGCAAAGCCAACCGCGTGCGCGTGTCCGCCATAGCGGGAAAATAGCTCGTGGCACGATTCAATCGCATGAAGCAGATGAAACGCCGGGATCGACCGTCCCGAGCCGTGCGCTTCGTCGCCCTCACGCGAGATGACGAGCGTTGGCCGCCCGTGCCGTTCCACCACCCGTGAAGCCGTGATGCCAATCACGCCCCGATGCCAGCCGTCGCCATCCAGCACCACGCAGTACGCTTCGCGCAGCGCGGGCTCTTCTTCCAGCCGGTGCTCGATGCTGTCCATGATGCGCCGCTCTTCTTCCTGACGCTCGGCGTTCAACTGATCAAGCCGGCCGGCAATCTTCCGCGCGCGCTCCATGTCTTTCTCGTTGAAAAGATCCACCACGTCGCGAGCCACGTCCATGCGTCCGGCAGCGTTCAGGCGAGGCGCGATGCGGAAGGCCACTTCGGTCGCGGTCAGCGCCCGCCCGTCGCCCAGCTTCGCAACTTCCAGCAGCGCCTTCAGCCCAACGTTCACCGGAGAACGCAGCCCTCGCAATCCCAGCTTCGCAAACACGCGATTTTCGCCCAGCAGTGGAACCGCATCGGCGATAGTCGCAATCGCCACAACTTTCATGAACGACATCAGCAGGCGCGACTGATCTTTCGCGTCCAGCCGCCGCTGCATCAATCCCTGGGCCAACTTGAACGCCACGCCCGCTCCGCACAAATATTTGCAGGGATAATCGCAACCCTCTTGGTTGGGATTAACAACGGCAAGCGCCTGCGGAACGCCGCCCGTCCCCGGCAGGTGATGATCGGTAACGATCAGGTCCACTCCGGTGCGCCGCGCCGTTTCGGCCGCGTCGAACGAGCGGATGCCGGTGTCCACGCTGATGATCAACCGCACGCCATCGGCAGCGGCGCGCTCGATCACCTCGTCGCGCATGCCATAGCCTTCGCGGATGCGGTGCGGAACGTGAAAGTCAGCCGCCCCGCCGCAAAGCTCGATTGCTGTCTTGAGAATGACGATCGCCGTGGTGCCGTCCACGTCGTAGTCGCCGTAAATGAGAATTTTCTCTTTGCGTTCTACCGCCGCTTCCAGCCGATCAAGAGCGGACTTCATCCCGCTCATCCGCAGCGGGTCATGGAGGTCGCCAAGCGTAGGCGAAAGAAAACGGGCAGCCGCCTCCGGTTCGTCAATCCCACGGCCGACGAGCAGATCGGCAAGCACGGGCAAAGCAGAAGGAGAGATTTTCAGATTGGAATCATGCAGCGCAGCTTCGAGGACCCTGGCTTTTGGAGAATTCCCCGGATTGGCGATCCATCGCATCTTTCAGGTCTCAGCTGTCAGGTCTTAGGAAAACTGCGCGCCGGGCCATACAAGATTTTCTGAGACCTGAGACCTGACACCTGGGACCTGCCTTACCGCTCCTCGTCCTGGTCCGGCTCATCGATCATGAATCCGCCGGCATCATCCGCCAGTTCGCGCAGCTGCTGATAATGTTCGTACCATTCCGTGCCCGCTTCATAGACGAAGACGCATCCCTGGTACGCCCATCCGAGCTGCACGAACCCGGTCTTCCCCACGTAGCTCTTCAGCCAGCGGCTTTCTTCCATATCTTCGTCGCTTTTGTAATCGCTGTCGGCGAGCTGCTGCGACAAGGGGTCCAACTCTTCGCGGTTGAGCGCCCAGGAATGCATGGTCAGGAAGGGCGCACCCGTCGACTTGGCCAGTTCCACGAAATCCTTCCAGCCATCCGGATTCTGTCCCGAGTCCCACAGCACGCTGGGAACCTCTTCGCACTCGACATAGCCAAAGAAGCGGCGCATGCCCAGACCCTCAATGAAGGCCGTCATATCTTCTTTCATTCCCGTCAGGTCGTCTGGATGTGGAGACATTGGGTTAGGAGACATGGAGTTCCATCATTGTAAGGCTTGGCCCCACTCACCGCCACTGCCCGGCCGAGGACGGTCGTTGGTCGCTAGTCGTTAGTCGTTGGCCAATCCTTTCTGCGGAATGTTGCCTTCGGCCTGTCGATGCGAGTTGAGGGGGCTGGCGAACGACCAACGACCAGCGACCAACGACTGGCTTCGTTGTGTTAAACTCTCTGCTTACAAAAAAGCGCTTTTATCATGCTCTTTTCCAGAGAATATGTGGGCTATCTGGCCCGCGAAGTTTCCAGGAAACTGGTGGCAGGCGGTCTCATCGAGACCAAGGCGGTGCCTGCTCTTACCGAGAAGGTGCACGCCGCTCTGCTCGACGAGCTGGCGCTCGAGGACCGCATTAACGACGAGGTGCGCGTCATCCTCGAAGCCTATTCCGAAGAAATGCAGAAGACCGGCGCCAATTACCAGGAAATGTTCCGCAAGGTGAAGACCGAGCTGGTCAAAAAATACAAGGCTGTTCTTTAGCTGGAACTGGAGGACGCCCTGGAGCCCCCGCCGTGCGATTGAGCCGCGACAAGGTCAACAAACTCGCCCACGTTGTCACCGACGCCTTAGCCGAAATGGACGAGGTCGACTTCATCGAGGACCGCAACACCATCCGCCTCGAAGTCCGCAAGATTCTCGAAGACCTCCTCATGCAGGAAGCCCGCATCGACCAGGCCGCCCGCCAGAAAATCGAAAGCCAGCGCCGTACCATCATCGAGGGCTCGGAAGAATGGTCGATCCTCTACCGCAAGTATTACAACGATGAAGTAAAGAAGTTGGGATTGTAGGTACCCAGTTGCCAGTACCCAGTACCCAGTACCCAGTCTGGTGGCGGGTCAGCCTGATTTCCGCAGCACTTTTCGATAACACCCGTGGATATCAGACTGTCCCGCTATCCTCAGTGGGGTGGATGTAACTGGGTACTGGGTACTGGCTACTGGCTACTGGGTACCGGGCTCATCCGCAGCACATCGTCCTGGTCCGCATCCTTGCTCTTGATCCCAGCCGCGTCCAGTTGACGCGCCACTGGCTGCACCACCTGTAGAATCCGCGCCAGCGTTTGCCCTACGGCTTCCTTATCGCTGTTATCCGGGCCCCGGCGCTCAATCACGCTCTGGAAAAAGGTTTTCGTCCTCGGATAGACCACGATCTTGACGTCGTCGCCTTCCGGAACTCCCGCCGCTTTCTTAGCCAGTTTCAGCGCCGTATCATAGCCGCCGAGCTCATCCACCAACCCCAGGTTCTTCGCATCCTGGCCCGACCAGATCCGCCCCTTCGCAATCTCCAGCACCTTTTCCTTAGGCAGCTTGCGCCCATCGGCAACCTTACCCGTGAAGTCCACATACACCCGGTCGAGCCAAGCCTGGAATCGTCCCCATTCGGCGGGCGTGTAATCGTGCGTTCCGGTGAACATGGTGGCGTTCTCGCCCTGGTGCACTTCGTCCCAGGAAAGCCCAACTTTGTCCCACAACCCGCTGGTCAGCATCTTCCCGCCCACCACCCCGATCGAGGCCGTGACAGTTCCCGGCTCGGCGACGATTTTGTCGGCCGCCATGGCCACGAAGTATCCGCCCGACCCTGCCAGATTTCCCATCGAAACGATTACCGGTTTGCCCGCCTGGCGCGCCCGCACCACTTCCCTCCAGATCGCGTCAGAGGCAACATACGAACCGCCCGGACTATCAACACGAAATAAGATAGCCTTTACGCTGCTGTCTTCCGCCGCCGCTCGAATCGCGCCCGCCACCGTATCCGAGCCCATATTCTGGCTGCCTTCGACGGGATCGTAATCGCTCGTGCCGCGGGTGACGTCGCCCACGCCGAACACCAGCGCCACCTTCTTCCCACGATCGTGCGGACGCCCGGCGCGGTCCAGGTATTTATCCAGGTAGAGCAGTTCCGCTCCATCGCCCGCCTTGCTCTTTACGTCGCCGTAGACCTCGTCGCGATAGGCAACCGCGTCCACCAGTTTCGCCGTAACTGCTTCTTTGCCCAGATAAGGTCCCGCATCCACCAGGGCCTGGAATTTCTCCGGCGCGATCTGCCGCGCCTGGCAAATGCCTTCCTTCATCTGGTTGAACCATGAAGTCATGATCGCGGTCATCGCTTCCTTGTATGGTCCCGTGTACTTGGTGTCGGTGTAGAAGTTGAGCGCATTCTTGTATTCGTAGCGGTGATCGCCGTGAAAAGTCATGCCCAGCTTGGAGAGCGTCCCCTTGATGAAGGGCGATTCCATCATGATGCCCGTCAGTCCGACGTCGCCCGAGGGCTGCAGATAGATGTGGTCAAACGCCGTCGCCAGGTAGTAAGCGCCGTTGCCCGGACCGAACTCGCCAAAGGTTTCCGAGTAGGCGACCGCAAACTTCTTGTGCGCGCGAAATCTCAGGACCGCATCGCGAATTTCCTGGGTCTGTGCCATCCCCATGCGAGCCGCGCCGATCCTGGCAATCATGCCGGCGACGCGATCGTCACTCGCTCCGCGATCAATCGCGTCCACCACGTCGCGCAGCGTCTGCCGATCAATCAGCATCAACTGCGCCGTCGGCGTCTCCGGCGCGTCCTCCAGGAACGTCTGCTCGAAATTGGCTTCGAGAATTGTCTTGGATGGAACTTTCCCCTTCACGCCGATCACCGCCACCATCACGATGACCATTCCGATCAGCCAGAGAGCTCCGAGGATGGCAAGAAAACGTACGATCAACTTCGACATGGTTTGCTCCTGTTGGTAAGAAAGAGCAGTCTAACCAAGTGCGAGCCTTAGGCGCTATAGCGGGTATTTTCTTCCTGTTAACTATAAAGTTATTAACCCGTGTTTACCACTACCCCCCCTCCCCCCGGCTACTGGAATCATAGGGTTAGGGGCTGTCGAGCCGCCAAAAGCTAGAGCGCAAAGGACTTATTTGCAAAATATTCCGGAATAAGGACTTAGCTGCAAAACAGCGCTGAAAATGGCTTTGGGGCAGCTTCGCGGCCGTCGTGGGTGACGGACATGCGCCTAGCTGCCCCAATCTGGGAACATTGTCGCACCGGTGCGGGCTGGGAGTCTGTGATGGCGCTCACAGGTCGGATGTGATGAAAAAGACATGCGGAGTTCTGAGCGTAAACGCCTGATTTCAGCAATCATCACGCTCGCTGAGGCCTTTGTTTTCTCATTGGAGGCGAAAAAAAGAAAACGGGCCGGGAACAACTCCCAGCCGTTTCTTAGCGCCCCTCACGAAGAATCGCCTTAACTGCCCCTCAAGTCGCGAGCAGCCAACAGCAATTCGGAAGTTCACTGGCTTGTCGGCACTCGCGTTGACTGGAACGCGACCATCTTCCAGTTTCCCTTATGCTTCACCCATACCTCAGTATTTCGGAAGTCGGCGCTATATGGGTTCCCGCCGACCGTCCCTGTCGAAGAAGTCAGCCTGACGAGAACCGCCGTGTCTCCAATGACATTAATCTTCTGGTCGTGTACATCAACAGTTGCCCACTTTAGATTGCCGGTCTTGACGTTGTCGATCTCCTGCGCCTTGTTCGCCAGCTTGCCGTTGCTTTGAATTGCGGTGAATTCATCGGCGAAATGCTTTTCCAGCCAGCCAATGTCGGCTTTGCCGAACGCCTGATCCAACTCAACTGACAGCGCCGCGATTTGTTGCTCGACATTCCCGCCGCTGCTTTTGCCGGACTGCTCTACAGGCGTCATGCCGTGGCCTGAAGTTGCCCCACTTTCCTTCGTGCTGGCTGGGGGGTTTCCGCCTTGACTCCAAGCTGGTAGCACGAGTAGTAAGGGGATGGCGACTAGCGTCAAAACAATGAGTTTCGCGCATTTCATGGGAGGGACTCCTTTTAATCGGAATTTCCTTTTGACCCGAAAACGGCACCATTATACAGTCCATGTCAACGGTTCGCTTCTGTTACTGGGCGATTTGGCTGCGTTGTTGTTGAAACATCCCGATTACGCTCATTGAGCGCGACGTGGGCGCAATTGAGGGGCCTCTTACGGCATCGCTGAAGCGATGCCCTGATACGAAACCGGAGTTTTTCCGCAGCCTGTGAGGGCGTGCGATCAACGCCGCGCCGGCGTGGTGATCGCACCTTCCGCCGCCGAGCTCACCAGCGCCGCGTATTTCGCGAACACCCCGGTCTTATACTTCGCCGCCGGAGCCTTCCATTCCGCCAGCCGCCGCGCAATCTCGGCGTCGGAAATTTCCAACTCGAGCCTCCGGATCTTAGTGTCGATGGTGATGCGGTCGCCTTCGCGGATCGCGGCAATTGGGCCGCCTAGCGCCGCTTCTGGCGCTACGTGGCCGACCATCAAGCCGCGGGTTGCGCCGCTGAACCGTCCGTCGGTGATCAGCGCCACGCTCTCTCCTAAGCCTTCGCCGACAATCGCCGCAGTCACGCTCAGCATTTCGCGCATGCCGGGTCCGCCTTTTGGACCTTCATAGCGGATCACCACCACATCGCCAGGCTTGATCTGCTTGCTGGTCACGGCCTGCATCGCCGCTTCTTCGGAATCGAACACGCGCGCCGGCCCAGTCTGCGACGCCCGCTCGTGGCCGCTCATCTTTACCACTCCGCCGCCAGGAGCGAGGTTGCCCTTCACGATCACCAGTCCGCCCGTGGTCTTCAGCGGCTTACTCAAGGGAGCGATCACGGTCTGTCCAGCAGTTTCTTTGGCTGCGTTGGCCTCTTCGGCAAATGTCTTCCCGGTCACCGTCATCGCCGAGCCATTTGCATATTTGCCGTCGAGCAGCCTCTTGGCGATCACCGGAATGCCGCCCGCCGCATCCACATCCGCCGCCACGAATTTTCCCGCAGGCTTCAGATCCGCCAGCAGCGGCGTGCGTTCACTGACCCGCTGAAAGTCGTCGATGTCGAGAGGCAGGCCCATTTCGCGCGAGATCGCTAGCAGATGGAGCACGGCGTTGGTCGAACCGCCCGTCGTGGCCACGCCCGCGATCGCGTTCTCGAACGCCGCATGCGTCAAAATATCGCTTGGACGAATCCCCTGCTTCAGAAGATTCATCACCACTTCGCCGCAGCGGAACGCGACTTCGTCCTTGCGCGGGTCCATGGCTGGAATGCCGTTAAATCCCATGGGCGAAAGCCCGATGAGCTCCATCACCGTGCTCATGGTGTTCGCCGTGTACTGCCCGCCGCATGCGCCTGCACCGGGACACGCCACGTTTTCTAACGCCAGCAGATCCGCGTCGCTCATCTTGCCCGCGGCATTCGCGCCTACGGCCTCGAACACATCCTGAATGGTGACGTCTTTGCCTTTGTACTTGCCGGCGGCAATCGTTCCGCCGTACAGCACCAGACCGGGCAGGTTCATTCGCGCCAACGCCATGGCGGCCGCGGGGATCGTCTTGTCGCAACCGACTATGCAGACCGCCGCGTCGAAGAGCTGTCCGCGGCAGACCAGTTCGATGGAGTCGGCAATCACCTCGCGGCTCACCAGCGACGCCTTCATGCCTTCGGTGCCCATGGTCTCGCCGTCGGAAATGGCGATGGTGTTGAACTCCATCGGCGTGCCGCCAGCGGCGCGAATCCCTTCTTTCACCTTGGCCGATAGCCGCCGCAGGTGGAAATTGCACGGCATGGTCTCGATCCAGGTGTTGGCGACGGCTATCAGCGGCTTCGCCAGGTCGTCGTCGGTGAAGCCAATGGATTTGTACATAGCGCGCGCCGGTGCCCGGTCGCGCCCGTCGGTGATATTGCGACTGCGATGTTTGAGGTCCATGGGAGTATGCAGACAGTGTAGCTGAGGCGAGAAGTTGTCAGTTGTCAGCTATCAGTTGTCAGTAAGAACTGAAGGCTTGGTTTTACTGAAAACTGAGAACTGATAACTGAGAACCCCTTTACGCGTTCACCACTTTCGGTCCTGTCGCCTTGGCTGCTTCAGTGCCTTTCTTCTTTTCGGAGGGCAGCCACGACATCATCGCCCGCAACTGCTCACCTACTTTTTCAATCGGGTGCTGTTTCGCGGCCTCCCGCAGCTTGGCAAACTTCTTGCCGCCCTTTTTGTTCTCTTTAATCCATTCCCTGGCGAAGCTGCCGTTCTGGATTTGCTTCAGCACTTTCTTCATCGCCTTGCGCGTCTCATCTCCCACAACCATTTCGCCGCGTGTCAGGTCGCCGTACTCGGCCGTGTTTGAAATCGAATAGCGCATCCGGCTCAACCCGCCTTCGTAGATGAGGTCGACGATCAGCTTCACCTCGTGCACGCACTCGAAGTAGGCGATCTCAGGAGCGTAACCGGCTGCCACCAGCGTCTCGAAGCCCTTCTGCATCAGCGAAGTCAACCCGCCGCAGAGCACCGCCTGTTCGCCGAACAGGTCGCTCTCGGTTTCTTCTCGGAAGGTGGTCTGCAACACGCCGGCGCGCGTTGAACCGATGCCGTGCGCGTAGCAGAGCGCGAATTCATGCGCGCGCCCACTCGCATCCTGGTGGATGGCAAGCAACGAAGGTACGCCGCCACCCTGCGAATACACCCGCCGCAGCAAATGGCCCGGGCTTTTCGGCGCAATCATGACTACGTCCACATCTTTCGGAGGCTTGATGGTCTTGAAGTGAATCGAGAACCCGTGCGAGAAGCCGAGAATCTTTCCTTTGCGCAGATGTGGCTTGATGGCCGATTCGTAAAAGTCGGCTTGCGTCTCGTCGGGCGTGAGAATCTGTATCCAGTCGGCGCGCTTGGCCGCCTCCGCCGGAGCGACTACCGTCATTCCATCGGCGCGCGCCTGCTGGGCCGAGCCCCGCTCCGGATCGAGCCCGATTATCACGTCGTATCCGCTGTCACGCAGGTTCTGCGCTTGCGCGTGTCCCTGCGACCCGTACCCGAAAACGGCAATGGTTTTGTCCTTCAGCGCGGAAGGATTGGCATCGTTTTGATAAAAGACTGTGGCCACTGGAAAGCTCCTTATCGTTGTTAGTTACATATGTTAGTTAAAATATGTTAGTTAAATATGTGGCTGAAATGCTGGATCATGTTTGAAGGCGATAAACCGTCCAGACGGGCGGTGTAAGTGATGCTACCCACCTCTACCTTGCGGTGTCAATCTTGGATTCCCCGGCGCCTGATCCAGACCGCCGCCGGTTCGTGTGAAGGTCTAAAACTCGAAATACGTTCCGGGGCGCATTGGATGCGCACTGCCGGTTCCGGTCGCCGGGAGCAAGCCTTCTTCAATTCCGTGCAGGCTTTCCCAGGCGGCCTCAGTGAGTGCCGGATCGGCGCCAACGATGTCGCGGATCATTTGCCAGGCGGCGAGGTTGAGCGCGCCCTCCGGTGCAGGACCCATCGCCAGTGAAACGGAGCATTGCGGGCAGAAACAGATCCGCTGGGCCGGAGATTTCTGGCGCGGCCTTACCCCCACGGTCTGCGCGAACAGGTAAACCGCAACCGATTTTTGTCCAGCCTCGAGTTCCCGACTACAGCGAAGACAATACAAGTTATCCAATAGTTCCGTCTCCGGTTTGTCCCCCATTGGCCCTCACGATACTTTCTCCAACGCGCAGCCGGTGGCGCAAGTACGTAGAAGGATTCAGGCAGGCGCCCGCGAACCAAGGTTTGCTCTAGGCAGAAGCGGATGGCATCGCGCACTCTATCTGCTATGGGCGTAGGTCCATCCGCAAAATTCTTGCAACCGTCACGGTTTCCGAAAGAACGGCAGCAGGTCGCCGCTGTTTGTTACCGCATCCGTAAACGCGGCATCGAATTCCTGCTGGTGCAGACCCGCGGTGGACGCTGGATTTTCCCCAAAGGCGGCGTTGAGCCCTGCCTTACGCACGCGCAGTCCGCTGCCCTCGAGGCTTTTGAAGAGGCTGGCGTTCATGGCCGGATGGAAGCAATCCCCTTTGCCCGTTACTTCCGTCGCAAACGCGACACTGCAGGTATAGCAAAAGGCAAGCGATCTGCTGCTGCCAGATTCTCCCCGCCAGAGCTTGCCGTCGCTGCCCACCTTTGCGAAGTGTCTCGGCTGGAACCGCCGCAGGAATCGAATCGAAACCCCTCCTGGTTTTCCGCCGAAAAAGCGAAGCAACGCCTCCTTCAAGGCCGCCCGCAGGAATTTGGCGCCGAACTGGCTCGCGTCGTCGATCGCGCCGTGGCACGCATCCGGCGATTGCATGGAGACTCCAGTCACTTGCTGGGTCATCCGAAGTTGGGTTACGCCAAGCTGGGCCACACCGAGCCAGGTCACACCAGGCTAGACCACACCAGGCTAGGCCACCCCAGGAAAGACGCTTTACAAGAAGTTCGATTCGAGGCCTTCGAACTAGCCCACGCGCAGGGCCTGGCGTGGTCAGCCTCGTACGCTCGCTACATTCGTCGTGACCACGCTGATTTGCAGCCTTCCGCCAGCCGATCCGCCCAGTCCGAGATGCCCGCCGATGCCCTCCTCCACAAAATCTTACGGGCCGGCCCTCCGCTCGCATCCACTCGGCCCATTCTGCAATTAGGGAACGGAACCGCCTCCTCACCCGAAACGCCGCAAAAAGTACAATTCATTGATAAAGTCCGACCGGCCAAAACCCCAACGAAATCCGCCAGGAAACTACGAGAATAGTTTCCCCTCGCCAACTCCCAAGCCAGGCGCGAGATTCGCTTGTGGAGCGCGGACCCCATTCCGCGATACCATCTTTGGAGATGCTTCACGAAGCTACCGTCGGACGTCGCCAGGAACTCCGCCAGGAACCCCGTCAGGAACCCCGCCAGGAAATCCTGCGCGCCGCCGCCCGCCTCTTTCAACAGCAGGGATACGATGCCACTTCCATGAACGATGTCGCCGCCGCCCTCAAACTCTCCAAGGGCGGCCTCTATCACCACTTTCAGTCGAAGGACGAAATCCTGTTCCACATCATGTCGCACGCCATGGAGATCACCGAGCAACGGGTCATCAATGTGGTGCGCCGCATCGACGGAGCCAGCGTTGCCGGAGCCCGCATTGACGTAACTGAAGAGCGTCTGCGCACGCTGATCCGGCTGCACATCGAGGTTGTGCTCAGTCCCGAAGACCGCGAGATTACCGTGATGCTGCACGAGAACCATCCGCTGCCGCCGACGCTCCGGCGCAAGATCAACGGGCGCAAAAAGGATTACGTGCACTTCGTCGAGCACATCATCGCCGACGTCCAGCGCAAGCGTAATTCCCCGTCGCAGGTCACGCCGCGCGCTGCCGCCCTTGCCCTGGTCGGCATGATCAACTGGATCTATCAGTGGTATAAGCCCGGCGGCCCGCTAACCGGCGAAGAGATCGTACGCCAGTACAGCGAGATTTTTTTTCGCGGAGCGATAGGCTAGACTCGTCGCTCTCTGGTCACTCTGAAGTGTGACGCTCGTCACAGATAGCGGTAACAACCAGTGTTGTACTGGCTTTCGGGAGAACTGCCGTGTGCCTTGCAATACCAGGAAAAATCCTCGAAATTCAGCAGTTGGGTGAGATGCGTGCGGCCCGCGTGCAGTTCGGCGGGATCGTGCGCCAGGTCTCCCTGGACTTTGTCCCCGAGGCTGGCCTGGGCGACTATGTGATGGTCCATGTGGGCTTTGCCATAAGCCGCGTGGACGCGGAAGAAGCTGAGCGCACCTACCAACTTCTGCAAGAAATGGGAGCCCTGGAAGCGGAATTGCCGCCAGCGGAACCGTAATTCTCGCCCGCACTCACGCCAAAGCTTGCCGGGCGTTCCCTCGGACTAGTCGTTCGGACTATCCCCGCAAGCGGATGTTTTCGCTGGCGAACCTTCCCGATTCTGGCCGACACGACGGTTCTGGCTCAGAATCGGTTCCGGGTCACATCAACGTGTGATCTCCATCACCGATAGGCGGTTTGCCTCTGGTAGAGTCATGCCTGTGGGTCTTGCGCCATGAAATATCTTGACGAGTACCGCGACCATCGCATTGCACGGGCCTTGGCGGCCGAGATCGTCCAGTTGACAACCCGGCCCTGGGTGCTGATGGAGATCTGTGGCGGCCAAACCCACACCATCATGCGCTACGGCATTGACGAACTGCTGCCGCGCGGTATCGAACTCGTGCATGGCCCGGGATGCCCAGTGTGCGTCACGCCGCTCGAAACCGTGGACAAAGCCATCGCGTTAGCGCTGCATCCCGAAGTGATCCTGGTTTCCTACGGAGACATGCTGCGGGTGCCTGGGTCCCATTCGGATCTGTTTCGCGCCAAAGCCCAGGGCGCGGACGTTCGCATCGCGTACTCCCCAACTGAGGCGGTGAAGATCGCCCGCTCGAATCCCGATCGTAAGGTCGTGTTTCTGGCGATTGGTTTCGAGACCACGGCGCCCGCAAATGCGATGGCCGCCTGGCAAGCCCGGCGCGAAGGCCTCACCAACTTTTCCATGCTGGTTTCGCACGTGCTGGTCCCGCCGGCGATCCGCGCCTTGATGGTTTCCGGCAACAACCGGGTGCAGGGTTTCATTGCCCCTGGGCATGTTTGCACCGTGATGGGGTGCAAGGAGTATGAGTCCCTGGTCCGCGATTTTCGCGTGCCGATTGTGGTTGGGGGATTCGAACCCGTGGATATTTTGGAAGCAGTCCTCATGCTGGTCCGGCAACTCGAGGCGGGAGAGGCGAAGCTGGAAAATCAGTATGTGCGATCGGTGAGCTACCAAGGGAACATTTCGGCGCAGCAGATCATGGCCGAGGTATTTGAAGTCGCAGATCAGAAGTGGCGCGGAATTGGCCTGATCCCGCAGAGTGGTTTGCGTTTGCGCGAAGAATACGCCGCTTTCGACGCCAGCCGAGTTTTTGATTTGGGCGAAATGACGGTAGACGAGCCCGCCGAGTGCATCAGCGCCCAGGTTTTGCAGGGATTGAAGAAGCCGACGGATTGTCCGGCGTTTGGCATGCGCTGTACGCCGGAAAATCCCTTGGGAGCACCCATGGTCTCTACGGAAGGGGCATGCGCCGCCTACTATCACTATCGGCGCCATGCGGTCGCGAAATAGGAGAGAGCGTGTCCACGAAAACCCCGGCCGAAATAAATTTCGAACTCAGTTGCCCGACGCCGCTCCCGGCCAAAGACACAATTTTGCTGGGGCACGGCAGCGGCGGCAAGTTGAGCGCCGAGTTGATTCGCGACATCTTCCTGCCCGCGTTCCAGAATCCGGTGCTGGCGCGTCTGGATGACCAGGCAATCGTGAATGTGAACGGCCAGCGCCTCGCCATCACCACCGATTCCTTCGTAGTGAAGCCTCTCTTCTTTCCCGGCGGCAACATCGGCTCGCTCGCGGTTCACGGCACGGTTAACGATTTGGCGATGGGCGGCGCAACGCCGCTATTTCTGAGCGCCGCCTTCATCATCGAAGAAGGCTTCTCGATGGACGAACTCCGGCGCGTGGTGAATTCGCTGCGCCAGGCGGCAGCGGAAGCGGGCGTGCAGGTGGTGACGGGCGATACCAAAGTGGTCGAGAAAGGTAAGGGCGACGGGCTGTTCATCAACACGACAGGAATTGGACTGGTGCCAGAAGGAGTCGACCTTTCCGCCGACCGCGCCCGTCCCGGGGACAAGGTGCTGCTGAGCGGTTCGATCGGCGATCACGGCATCGCGATTCTGGCGCAGCGCGAGGGGCTGGAATTCGAGACTCAGATCCAAAGCGACAGCGCCGCCTTGCACACGCTGGTGGCGGAGATGCTTGGCGTAACTCGTGAGATTCGCTGCATGCGCGACCCGACGCGAGGCGGCGTCTCCAGCACGCTGAACGAAATCGCGGAGCGTTCGCGGGTTGGGATCGAACTGGAGGAAAGTTCCCTTCCCATCCACGAGGAGGTGCGAGGTGCGTGCGAGTTGCTCGGCTTGGATCCTCTTTATGTCGCCAACGAAGGCAAGCTGATCGCAATCGTGGCGCCCGAGGCCGCCCACGCGGTGCTGCAGGCGATAAGACGTAATCCCCTGGGAGCGGAGGCGCGGATCATTGGCACGGTAAACAAAGAGAACCCGGGGCTGGTGACGATGCGAACGCCGTTTGGCACGACCCGTATCGTGGACATGCTCGCAGGCGATCAATTGCCGCGCATCTGTTAAGGAAATATGCACGAAATGGCAATCGCGAATTCGGTGCTGGAAGCGGTCAGAACCGAGATGGGTCTCCATCCGGGAACATACCCGTGCAAAGTCGGTGTCCGGATTGGCGAATTGGCGGCCATCGATCAGGACGCGCTGCGCTTCTGTTTTGAAGCCATCGTTCACGAGACCGATCTGGAGTCGCTTGCACTGGGGATCGAGGTCTGCCCCCGCCGCCATCGTTGTCAGGTCTGCGAACGCGAGTTCGTGGTGCGCGACTACGACTCTCGCTGTCCGCAATGCGCGAGCCTGGAAACCACATGCATCAGTGGAGACGAGTTGGAGTTGGCCTATCTGGAGGTGGAAGAATATGGACCGAGTACCGTTGGAGCGAAAAGTTCTCAGTGAGAACGACCGCGTCGCGGCTGAGTTGCGTGCCCGATTTCAGGAGCACGGCATTCTATGTCTGAACTTAATAAGTTCTCCCGGTTCCGGCAAAACCAGTCTTCTGGAGCGGACTCTCGAAACCCTGCCGCGGCATGATCGCGTGGCCGTTCTGACGGGCGATATTCAGACTGAAAACGATGCCAACCGGCTGAAGCGGTTTCATTTCCCGGTAAAGCAAATCACCACCGGCGGCACCTGCCATCTGGACGCTCGCATGATCGAACGCCACTTGGCGGACTGGAAACTCGAAGACCTCGATCTTCTGTTCATCGAAAACGTCGGCAACCTGGTTTGTCCATCCAGTTATGACTTGGGTGAAGCGGCTAAGATCGTGGTGTTGAGTGTGACCGAAGGCGAAGACAAGCCGCTGAAATATCCTTCCATATTCTTCAAGTCCGACTTACTCGTGCTGAGCAAAATCGATCTGCTTCCCTACGTCCCGTTTGACATCGAGGCGGCGGCGGAGAATGCCCGCAAGGTGCATCCGGGGATGGAGATTGTGAAAGTGTCTTGCCTGACCGGCAACGGTTTGCACGAATGGATGGTGTGGCTGGAGGAGCGACGCAAGGCGCGGAAGCCGCTTGCCCAGCAGCCAGTGAGCGGATGATGCATGGAAGTTCGCCGCCGGATCGAAGTCTCAGGCATCGTGCAGGGAGTTGGATTTCGGCCGTACGTCTATCGTCTCGCTACCGGCAGGCACCTTAGAGGAACGATTCGCAATACATCCGCCGGAGTCACCATTGAAATCCAGGGGCCGGCAGAAACCGTCCAGGATTTCGTTGAGCACTTGCCCGCCGAAGCGCCGCCCCTGGCGCGGATCACGAGCTTGGCCGTCCATGAGGTCCCGTGCGTTGTTGTGCATATCGGTGGCGATCAAGATTTCCGCATTGTTCACAGTGCTGAGGGAGAGGAAGTCCGCACCCTCATTTCGCCCGATGTTGCGATATGTTCCGACTGCCTGCGTGAAATGTTCGACGCGAATGACCGGCGTTATCGCTATCCGTTCATCAACTGCACAAACTGCGGGCCGCGCTTCACCATCATTCGCGATATTCCTTACGACCGGCCGAGCACTTCTATGGCGGTTTTCCCCATGTGCCCAGACTGCCTGGCGGAGTATGAAGCCCCGTTAAATCGAAGGTTCCACGCTCAGCCCAACGCCTGCTGGGAGTGTGGACCTCGGGTGGAACTCTGGGATAAGTCTGGAAAGCGGATAGAATGCCGCGATCCCATCGCCGAAGCGGTCTCCGCGCTCCATGCCGGATTGGTCGTAGCAGTAAAGGGTCTTGGCGGTTTTCACTTGGCCGCCGATGCGACGAACCCCGCGGCGGTGGCTCTGCTGCGTCAGCGGAAGCGCCGGGTTGAGAAGCCGTTCGCCGTGATGGTTCCGGATTTGCGGGCCGCCGGGGAAATCTGTGAATTGGACGGCGCGGCGAGCGCGGTTCTGCAGTCGATACAGCGGCCGATTGTATTACTGCCGAAAAAGTTGCGGCCGGGCGGGGACGCCTCCATAATTCCCGACGAGGTTGCGCCTTTCAACCGTTATCTGGGAATTTTTCTGCCCTACACACCGCTTCATTATCTGCTGCTCGCCGATGGAGGATTCAAGGCTCTGGTGATGACCAGCGGCAACCAGAGCGAGGAGCCGATCGCGATTGATAATCAAGAAGCAGTTGATCGATTGAACGGTCTCGCCGACCGCTTCCTCGTGCATAACCGCGACATCCTGCTGCGCTGCGACGATTCCGTGGTGCGAGTTGCAGGCGGCGTCACCCGGCAGTTGCGGCGTTCCCGCGGTTTTGTTCCGGTGCCGGTTTTCCTGAAGGACGATCAGCCTTCGGTGCTGGCCGTCGGAGGCGAACTCAAGAACACCATCTGCCTCATCAAAGGAAAGAACGCGTTCCTGAGCCAGCACGTCGGAGATTTGGAGAACGCAGAAAGCTATAGTTTTTTCCACGAAGCTATCGAGCATCTCGAGCGCATCCTCGAAATCCGCCCGCAGATCATCGCCTACGACCTACACCCCGACTACTTCTCTACCAGATGGGCGCTCGAACAGAGCGGAGTGCAGTTGGTTGGCGTGCAGCACCACCACGCACACATTGCCAGTTGTATGGCAGAGAATCATCTGGAAGGCCGCGTGATCGGGTTCGCCCTGGATGGGACTGGCTACGGCACCGACGGAAAAATCTGGGGCGGAGAAGTGCTCATCGCCGGATATGAAGACTTCGAACGTGCCGCTCATTTTGAGTATGTGCCATTGCCCGGTGGAGCGGCCGCGATCCGTGAACCATGGCGAATGGCGGTAAGCTACCTGGCACATCATTTCGGAAGTGACTTTCTGAAGCGGCAGTTTCTGAAGTTGGATATCCCGTTCGTACGCCAACTCCATCGGCCAAAGGTGGAGCTTCTGCTGCGCATGATGGAACAAGGCGTGAATTCGCCGCTCACGTCCAGCTGCGGGCGTCTGTTCGATGCCGTGGCCGCGTTAGTTGGAATCCGTCAGCAGGTCAATTACGAGGCCCAGGCTGCCATCGAACTGGAGATGGCGATGGCATCGTCAGAGGTTGAATCGCCAGAGGGAAGCACTGCCTATCCGATGAAGCTAGTGCCGGAAGACGGCCACTGGATCATCAGCACTCGGCCGCTGTTTGAAGCGCTGCTGGATGATCTCGGCCGAAACCTTCCTGTGGCAGCGATCAGCCGGCGTTTTCACAACGGGCTGGCTGAGGGGTTCGTCGAACTGGCGACGCTGCTACGAAAGAAAACCGCTCTCAACCGTGTGTGCCTGAGTGGCGGGACCTTTCACAATATCTACTTGTCCGAACGGCTCGAAGCACGGCTGTCCGAAGCTGGATTTGAGGTGTTCACACAGAAAGAAGTGCCCTCCGGGGATGGCGGTTTGAGCCTGGGACAGGCGCTAGTAGCGGCCGCTAAAGTTCCCGCGTAGGAATGCGTGGTTGACCCAACCCGTTGCGGAGCGCTACTGCTGCCGCCTCGCTAAGATCTCGTAAACCGGCTTGTTGTCCGCGAACACCCGCCATTCCATCACCTTGCCGTCACGAATCACCGCCTTCCAAGCCGCTGGCGTCCTCCATGACACGCATCTATAGTCCCGCCCGCCTCCCCCACCGCTAACACCACGCCATCTTCCATCATCACGTAATCTGTGTGAATCCAGTAGTCCGGACACATTGCGAAGTAGCTGCGCCATCCAGCCTCCATGGATATAGCGCTGTGCGCCCGATTCCCCACTGAGTCTACGAACACATGATCGGTTGCCATGAGCGCCGTCAGGGATTGTACGTCGTGATTATTGATGGCACTTACGAATTGCATGAAAATATCGGCTGAGTCCATTGTGGTCACCCGATCAGAACATCACAATCAGAGAGGCGGTTTCCGCAGTCATGCAAAAGATAGATGGATTGTGGCAGCCGGACCTGTAAGCCGAATTCTGTCTGCCGTTTCCGGCAGGACGGTCATTCCTCTGGGCCACGCATTACTGCGCGGCTCAAGCGACCTACCCGGAGGTTGTGGCGCACCGAGCCGGCACGCGTCCCCGGCGAAGCCCGAAGGCTTGCCAGGAAATCCCTCCCTATTTGGTCTTGCTCCGTGTGGGGTTTGCCCTGCCCGCCGCATTACTGCGCCGGCGGTGCGCTCTTACCGCACCTTTTCACCCTTACCTGAGCCTTGCGGCCCGGGCGGTATGTTTTCTGTGGCACTTTCCGTCGAACCGGCTTAAACCGGCCCTCCCGGACGTTATCCGGCACACTGCTCTGCGGAGTTCGGACTTTCCTC
>Ga0074044_10001603_pt1 | contig 20367 bp, 20 predicted proteins | sample BogForMeECP23OM1_FD_94443 | JGI IMG/M metagenome (GOLD analysis project Ga0074044, IMG submission 94443) | Bog forest soil microbial communities from Calvert Island, British Columbia, Canada - Bog Forest MetaG ECP23OM1 | ecosystem: Environmental > Terrestrial > Soil > Wetlands ...
AGCAGCGCCTCCGCAAAGAAGAGCGCGGAGACTGCGAGATCGCCCGCGCCGAGCGCTTTCATCAATCCGACTTCGACGCGGCGTTCATAGATGGCCGTGGCCATGGCGGCGGAAACCGCGAGCGCCGAAGCGAACAGGGCCGCGAGCGTTACCAGCAGCATCAGTCCCTTGATGCGCGAAAGAACTGTGCCTTCGTTTTGCGCCACCTGCCGGATCTGCTCCGCGTGCGAATGCGGGATGACCTCCTGCAGTTGGTAGGCAATCGACTGCACGTAGGGCGAACAGTACCAGCGGTCGTAGACCTCGGGAGTCATGGTCTTGGGGTCGCGGACGGCGAGCGCATCTTGAGGCTTGGTCAGAGCGCTGACGTAAACGCGGCGCACGGCGCCCGGTTTGCCGAGAATCTGCTGCGCGAGGGCCAGCGGCGCGACGATCTGGTCGTCCTCAGCTGCGCCCGTGGAGAGTATGCCGGAGATAGTCAGTTGGCGGCCGGAGACGTCGAGTGTGTCGCCGGGTTTCTTGTTGAGCTTTGTCGCCAGGCGTTCGCCGGCCAGTACATTCTGAGAATCGTCCGCTGGCCAAACGCAGTTTGGAGACTCTTTGCCATCCCCGCACGAAACTTTCCACCACGGATGCGTGATCCGCACGCCGGTGGTGAAGTCTTCTTTGCCGAAGCGGAGCGGCTTATCGAAGTAGGTGCCGACCAGCGTGACATCCTTGGCGCTGCCGCCGACTTTTACGGTGACCGGCAGCATAGGCGAGAAGCCGACGATGTTGTGGTGCCAGAAGGTGCCGCGAATTTTCGGAAGGTCCGCTTCGTTCAGGAACGCGCCGTCGCTGGGAGGCTTCAGATTGACGCCGCCGACTTCCACGTCGAGCGTGTCTTCCTGCGGAGTGACGACCAGGTTGGCGCCGTAGCTGCGCAACTCACGATTGATTTTGTCGCCGATGTCGGTGGCGACGGCAATCATTGCGGTCGCCACCGCCACGCCCAGCGTGATCGCGATGCCCGCCAGAAGCTTGCGGCGCGCCTGGCGGCGAAACGATTCGTAAACGATGCGGGGAAACATTATTTCTGCTCGAAGTAGTGTCTGCCCGCCGCCACGTCGGCCTCGGAGACGATGACCGCGTCGTCGGTGACCTGCGCCTTCAGCGGGATCGGATTGCAGCCGCCGGCCATGCCCACCGACTGCGGGTTGATGGGAGCGGCGCAGTTCTTGCAGATTACCCCCTGAGCCCCTTTGTAGAAGCCCACGGGGCCGCAGATTTCGCAGGCGTCAAACAGCGTGGCGATTTTTCCGTCGGGCTTTTGGTAAAGCCAGAAGCGAACTTCAACCCCGCCCTCCTTAGCTTCGAAGCGATGCAGTTCGCCGTCGTAAACCTGCTTCAGCGGGATGGAAACTTTGCCGTCGACGAACGTGACTTCCGTGGCCGGCGAGAGCGCGCTGGCGCTCTTCTCATAGATGAAGCTGGCGGTGATCATCACGATGAACACGAACGAAAACACGTAAATCGAGGCCATCCACAAACGCTCGCGGCGGGCCGTCCACAGCGCTTTGCGGCGCGCCGCGCCGGCCGCCGGCAACTCGACCGGCTGGCGGCTCTTCATTTCAAACAGCACCATCAGCGCGGCCAGCACGAAGATGGTCACAAAAAAGAAAAAATCGTTGCGCACGATGGGGCCAATGAGCGCCATCTCCTGCCGGGAAGAGGGAAGCACCCCGTTCTCGGAGAGTTCGTGCAGGCCGGAAATCACCAGTTGCCCGGCCACCAGGAAAAGAATCGCGGTCGTGACCTTAAAAAATTTCTGCAGGTTGATCTTGACGCTGCCCTTGACGAACATCACCCCGAACAGCACCGCAACGACCACGCCCGTGACCGTGCCGATGAAGCTCATCAGCTCGCTCGAGTTCAGCGTGACGGCGGAGAGAATCAGAACCGTTTCCGCCCCCTCGCGCAAGACCATCAGGAAGACGAAGAGGAACAGGCCGATCCAGGCGTCGCCGCGGGCGAACAAGCCGACCTTGCTTTCGATCTGCCCCTTGAGCTTGCGGCCCGTCTTCATCATGAAGACGATCATGGTGACGACGAAGACGGCGGCCACCAGCATGACCCAGCCTTCGAAGATGTCCTCGTTCAGCTTGAAGCGGGAAAGCACGACGGCTACGCCGATCGATCCCAAAAAAGCCGCGGCCAGGGCGGCATAGACAGACTTCCGCAGATCGTTGCGGCCGATCTTGGCGAGATAGGCCAGGGTGATGCCGACGATGAGCGCGGCTTCGACGCCTTCGCGGAGCGTGATGATGAATGCCTGGAGCATGGAAAAACGGATCGCTTTCTAATTGAAAATGAAATTCACTTTCAATATCAATAGGATACGGGTTGGAGCGGCGGGCGGTCAACGCAGTTCATCACCGATGGCTGTGATTTACATCACGCGGCGAAACTGTGCATGGAATGGGTGTTCAGCGTTCGCAAAGAACTGGCTGTTGGAGTGCCGGGCGTCCCCGCCCGGCGGACGGGCGAGACGCCCGTCGCTCCACTACACGATGCGCAGGAATCTGCGCGCCTGCTCCAGTTCCGGAAACATCTTTTCTTCAGCCAGAAACTCCCGCGAGTGCACGCATCTCCGACTCCCCCGCAACTTGACCGGGTGCTTCAGATGCAGCATCTCGTGAAAAAGAATGTATTCGATCGCATACCGCGGCACGCGCGGGTGGTCGAAGACGCGGCTGATGACGATGGCGTTGTGCGCCGGGTCGTAGTGGCCAAGGCTGCTGCGGGCGTGGTTCTGGCTCCAGGTGAGTTGCGGGCGTCCCATGAGTCCGTGGAAGAAGCGGCGGTTGAGGTCGTCGAAAATTTCTTCCAGATGGTAGTGGTGTCCGCGGGCGGAGCGGATGTGCTTGCGTCCGCGCATCTGCCGGACGCGCCGGGCCTGAGCGGTCACGTCGTGGCTGGCGACATAGCGGCGATAACGGGAGCTGTGGGCGCGATCGACCGGCTTGCGATAGAGCTTGGCCAGCAGGATGTGGGCGATCGAATGCAGCACGGCGGCGGGTGCGCCTTCCAGCAGGTCGGAAAGCCGGATGTAGAGCTCTCCCTGGCGTAGTCGGATGGTGTTGTTGATGGATACGAAAGGATAGAAGCGAACCTGCATAGGCGGCGCGGGCGTGCGCGGGCGAAGTTCGCGATAGGCTTCGTGGAAGATTTCGGCGAGCTTTGGGGACACGTTCAGGGAAGAGTAGCACGCGCGGTAGCCAGTACCCAGTGCGTCCTGCTCAGCCGGCTGCGGAAAAACGCCCGACTCGTATCGGGCCAGCTCTAGCTGTACCAAATCCCCGCCAAGCCGGCTTCAGTTTGCCGGTTTGTAGTCGCACGCGGAGCGGCAGGCTTCGCAGTACATCAGGCCGTCGGTGCAGAGGCGCACGTCGAGTTGGGACTGGCAGTACACGCAGTACTTTTCGCAGAAGCAAGTCGCTTCAGGCCGCTCGCATTGAGCGCAAACGATGCGGCTTAGACCCGGTTTCGAGGACATAGTGGAAGTCTAGTTTGACAAAGGCAGGGAAGGAACGTAACGGAAGTCACCGAAAGGTAGGTCTTAGGTGTCAGGTCTCAGGAAGACCAATTGGAGCAAGAACAAGATCTCGCCGGAAACAAGTGGTCCCCTGCCACCTGAAACCTGCCACCCGAGACCTGAGCTTTTAGTTTGCGGCTCGTCCCGCCCGGTGGTAAGTTAGTCAGTTCCAGATTCTGACCGAGGGTCGCCTTGTCCGTAGTCGGAGCAACTCCCACAGTCCGCAAGACTGCGTTGAACGCCGTCCATCGCCAGATGGGCGCCAAGATGGTGGAGTTTAACGGCTGGGACATGCCGGTCGAATACCCCGCGTCGATCGGAGGCGGCATTGTCGCCGAGCACATGGCGGTGCGCACGGGCGTCGGCATTTTTGACGTCAGCCACATGGGCGATATCCGCTTGGCCGGGCGTGAAGCGTTGGCCGCCGTGCAGCATATCTCGATGAACGACGCTTCGCGCCTGGCGCTCGGGCAGGCGCAATACTCGGCCCTGCTCTACCCGCAAGGCACTTTCGTCGACGATGTCATCGTCCACCGTCTGGGCGAGGACGATTACCTGCTTGTGATCAACGCCGGCACGCGTGAGAAAGATTTCAACTGGGTGCGCGATAATACCCGCCAGTTTGATTGCAAAGTCGAGCATCTCTCCGACGACTTCACCCAGATTGCGATTCAGGGTCCGAGGGGTGTTGATCTGCTGCAGAAGCTGACCGACGCCGACCTGAGCGCGGTGAAGTTCTACTGGCTGACGCGCGGGACGGTCTGCGGCCTGAAAAATATCTTGATGGGCCGCACCGGTTATACCGCCGAAGACGGATTCGAGATTTACATTCCACCGGACGAGGCGACCAGCGCGCGCGTCTGGCATGAGATTCTGGCAGCGGGAAAAGAGTTTGGCGTTGTCCCCTGCGGCTTGGGTGCGCGCAATACGCTGCGCCTCGAAGGCAAGCTGCCGCTCTACGGACACGAAATCACGGACACGATCAATGTGTGGGAAGCGGGACTGGATCGTTTCTGCAAGATGGAGAAGCCGGAGTTCATTGGACACGGCGCACTCGAGAAGGCGAAAGCCGAAGGCGTGAAGAGAACGCTGGTCGGACTCGAGATGGTCGATCGAGGAATTGCCCGCGATGGCTACAAGGTTCTGGACGAGGCCGGCCGCGAGATTGGCTACGTAACCAGCGGTTCACCGGCGCCCTTCCTGAAAAAGAATATTGCGTTGGCCTACGTCCCGCCCGCGCAGTCTGCAATAGGGACTATCGTGAAAGTCGAAATCCGCGGACAGGGCGTAAGAGCGCAAGTGATACCGACGCCGTTTTATAAGCGTCCCAAGAAGCCGTAGCGCCGGCAAGATGCCGGCGTTACAGGTTAGAAGCAAGAAGCCAGAAGCCAGAAGCCAGGAGCCACAAGCCGATGTCCTACCCATCCGACCGCAAATATACAAAAGAACATGAATGGATCACCGCCGACGGCACCGTCGGCATCACGCACCACGCGCAGGACTCGCTCGGCGACATCGTGTTCGTTGAGCTGCCCAAGGTGGGCACGGAACTCACCATGGGCAAGACTTTCGGTACGGTGGAGTCGGTGAAGGCCGTGTCCGACTTGTACGCTCCCGCTTCGGGAACCGTAACGGCCGTGAATGAGGCTCTGGCTACGGCCCCGGAGCAAGTGAACAAAGATGCCCACCGAGCCTGGATGGTCAAGGTCAAGATGAAGAATCCAGCGGAACTGAATGCGCTGCTCTCGGCCGCGGACTATGACAAGTTTGTCAGCGAAGAGGCGGCACATTAAAAGCATTGCAGAGGTCAGAGGTCAGATCGCAGAGGTGAAAAGCTTGGCCCCATCGATGGCTGCTGAAGGCCGAGGGTTTCGCCTCTGTAATCTGACCTCTAACCTCTGCCATCGTATCGACGACTGTTTTACATCCAATCAAAGGTCTTTATGAGATATCTGCCTAAATCTCCCGCGGATCGCGCCGCCATGCTGAAAGCGATAGGCATCCGTTCCATCGATGATCTTTTCTCGCCGATTCCGGCGGAGCTTCGCCTGACGCGCGATCTCGCTGTCCCGCGGCAAATGGCTGAGTCGGAAATTGTCGACTGGTTCAAGCAACGGGCGAAAGAAAACGGCGAAGGCTACACCAGTTTTCTCGGAGCCGGGGCCTACTTCCATTACCGGCCCGTGGTCATCGATGCGCTGGTGCAACGCGGCGAATTTCTGACCTCCTACACGCCGTACCAGGCGGAGTTTGCGCAGGGCACCTTACAAGCCATCTTCGAGTTCCAGACCATGATCTCCGAACTCACCGGCATGGACCTGGCGAATGCCTCGATGTACGACGGCTCGACGGCCGCGGCCGAAGCTGTGATGATGGCGGTCCGCAGCACGGGGCGGCATTCGGCGGCGATCGCGCAGAGCGTGCATCCCGAGTATCGCGAGGTGCTCAGCACCTACGCGACGCACCAGGCGATTCCGCTGAAGACACTCTCGTTCACGGACTCGGGAACGATCGATCTGGAGGAACTCGAGAAGAAAGTGGGCGACGATACGGCCTGCGTCCTGATTCAGTCGCCGAATTTCTTTGGCACGGTCGAAGACATCGAGGCGATTGCAGAGATCGCACACAAACGTGGAGCGCTGTTGGTGGTGTCGATCGCCGAAGCAGCCTCTCTCGGGATTGTCGAGCCGCCGCGCGCGGCCGACATCGTGGCCATGGAAGCGCAGTCATTCGGAGTGCCGCTCGGATTCGGCGGTCCCTACTGCGGCGTGCTCGCCACAAAAGAGAAATTCGTCAGGCAAATGCCGGGTCGCCTGGCGGGTCAGACCGTGGACAAGAACGGCAAGCGCGGCTTCGTGCTCACGCTGGCGACCCGCGAGCAGCACATCCGGCGCGAGAAAGCGACCTCAAATATTTGCACCAATCAGGCGTTGGTCGCGCTGATGGTGAACATTTTCATGACCGTGTACGGCAAGGTCGGCCTGAGAGAACTGGCGAAGCAGAACCTGGCGAAGACGGTTTACGCGTCCGGCCAGTTCGGGAAACATGCCAAATTGCTGTTCGCCGGCGCGCCGCGATTCAACGAGTTCGTGGTCCAGACCAGCGAAGATCCTTACGCCATCAACTCGCGGTTGTTGGAACACAAAATCGTCGGCGGTCTGCCGCTGAAGAAGTTCTACCCCGAGCTTGGCAACGCCGCTCTCTGGTGCTGCACGGAATTGACCACGCGGTCCATGATCGATAAAGCGATCGATACCGCAGTCGGCCTCGTCGCCGAGAGCGAACGGCCGGCCTTGAGTAAGGACGCCGAGCCCGCGGAGGCACTCCGATGATTAGCTCCAGAAATACTTGCACCTCTTGCTTCGGCAACGGAAGGTGCGCCCAATGCGACGGTTCTGGCATCAACTCCCACCTCAATGAGGATCAGCCGAAGTGTCGCAACTGTTCGGGGACTGGCGTTTGCCCGGCTTGTAACGGAACCGGCGCATGGATGGTGCCGCCGCCAGAAATTATCGATCTTGGACTCTTGGATAAATATAAATAACGAAGAATAACTATGAACCACATAACTCGCAAAGCCACGCGTCACATCAGCCAGAACGAAGGGCTGATTTTCGAAAAGTCGTCGCCCGGCAAGGCGGCGTGGAAGTTGCCGCCGCTCGATGTCCCCGAAGTGGATACGGCGAAGTTGCTGGGCAAGGCGGAGCGCAAAGATCTCGGCGACATGCCCGAGGTCAGCGAGATCGAGATCATCCGCCACTTCACGCGCCTTTCGACGTGGAATTACGCCATCGATCTGGGAATGTTTCCGCTCGGTTCTTGCACCATGAAGTACAACCCGCGCGTCAACGAGTTTGTCTCGCGCATCGAAGGCCTCGCCAACGGGCATCCCTATCAGCCGGAGAGGATTTCGCAGGGCGCTTTGCACATCATGAAGACGCTCAGCGATTGCCTGCTTGATATCACCGGGATGGACGCGATTACGCTGCAACCGGCCGCGGGCGCGCACGGCGAACTCACCGGATTGCTCCTGGTACGCGCCTATCACCAGTCAAAAGGGAACGCGCGCAAGAAAATTCTGATTCCCGATTCGGCGCATGGGACGAATCCGGCGACGGCCGCCACGGTCGGCTACGCAGTCGAAAATTTAAAGTCGAACGCCAGCGGCATGGTGGACGTGGCGGCGCTGGCGGCGCAGATGAATGAAGACGTCGCGGCGCTGATGCTGACCAATCCCAATACACTGGGCGTTTTCGAGCATGACATTCACAAGGTCGCCGAAATCATGCACGCCAAGGGCGGTCTGCTCTACATGGACGGCGCCAACATGAACGCGCTGGTCGCAAAAACCCGGCCGGGGGACTTTGGCGTCGATGTCATGCACATGAACCTGCACAAGACGTTTTCAACGCCGCATGGCGGAGGCGGTCCGGGGTCGGGCCCGGTAGCGGTGAAGAAAATTCTCGAGCCGTTCCTGCCGAAGCCGGTCGTCATCACCAAGCCGGACGGCACGCTGGGCTTCGAATACAACCGTCCGCAGTCGGTCGGGCGCGTGCGCGCGTTCTACGGAAATTTCGGAATGTTCATCCGCGCCCTCGCCTACATCTTCGCCAACGGGCCCGACGGTCTGCGCCAGACAACCGAAGACGCGGTGCTCAACGCGAACTACATTCGCAAAGGGCTTGAAGGAATTTACGACCTGCCCTACTCGACGCCGTCCATGCACGAAGTCGTCTTCAGCGACAAGCTGCAGGCGAAGAAGGGCGTGAAGACCGTCGACGTTGCCAAACGCCTGATCGACTACGGATTCCATCCCTACACCATGGCGTTCCCGCTCATCGTTCATGGCGCGCTGATGATCGAGCCGACCGAGAGCGAGCCGAAAGAGGAACTGGATCTCTTCATCGAGGCCATGAAGTCGATCGCGGAAGAGGCGGAAGAGGATCCGCAGTTCGTCCTCGACGCTCCGCACAACGCGCGCATTTCCCGCCTCGACGATACCGCTGCGGCGCGCAAGCCGGTGCTCAGGTGGAAGCCGGAAAACGCGTAGGGACGGCCGCCCCCGGAGCCTGCCCTGTTTTTGCCAAAGCCCCGAGCGAAGCCGAGGGGGAAGTCGAAGGATCCAAGCCGAGCGCAGCTCGGCAGTCGCCCAACTCGGTGACCAAAGTCCAAGCTGACCCTGAACTTATCGTTCTTTCCCCTACGCCCCAAAAGGACGTACACTTTACCCAACTCGAGTGCTAGTCCGAGCCTCCCCGCGAGGATAACGTGAACCAACATCTGGCCTTACTGCTTGGCATCGCCGCTTCTCTCTCGACTGCCCAAACGCAAGCTCCCATTCCAGCGCAATCAGCGCCTGTCGTCCGCACCACCAAAGCCCTTCACTATCGTCCGGGGACCAACGTCAAGATTGAGTTTCGGGGCACGGAATTGATGCAGAACGCTTCCGGCGAGGCCAAAGTCGAAGGCAAGAAAACCAACATCGAAGTGGACGCCAAATTTGAAGGAATGGATAGTGCCACCAAATTTGGTCTCGAATACCTGACCTACGTGGCGTGGGCGATTTCTCCGCAGGGACGCGCCGTGAACCTCGGCGAACTTGTCCTCGATCACGGCAAGGCCCGGCTGAAGGCCTTCACCGACCTGCAAACCTTCGGCATGATCGTGACCGCCGAACCGTATTCCGCCGTCACCCAGCCGGACAACCTGGTGGTAATGGAAAACGTATTCTCAGCCTACGCCGGCGGCGAGGAGATCAGCGCCAAATACGAACTGGTCCGCAGCGGAACCTACTCTTCCGCCAACACCCATATTCAGGATGCGATCTTCGGCATCGACTCAAAGACCCCGCTGGAACTGTTTGAGGCGCGTAACGCGCTTCGCATCGCACATGTAGCGCAGGCGGACCGGTACGCGCCCTCCATCCTCTCGAAGGCCGAATTGCAGCTGCGCCAGGCGGAGGAAGCTTACAGTCAGAGACAAAGCCGCGGTGCCATCGAAGCGGCCTCGCGGGAAGCGGCCCAGACCGCCGAGGAAGCGCGCGTCATGGCCGTCCAGCAGAAGGCCGAAGAAGAAGCGCAAGCTCAGGCCGCCGCGGAAAAGAAGGCAGCCGAAGAGAAAGCCGCCAAAGCGCTGGCCGAAGCCGTAGCACAAGCCCGGGCGCGAGTAGAAGCGGAAACCGCGCGAACCGAGGCCGAAGCCGCCAAGGCAGAAGCGGAGAAGGCTGCTGAAGAAGCTGCGCGCCAACGGCAAGAGGCCGAGAAAGCGAAGGCCGAGGCAGTGGCCCAGCAGCAGGTGTTGGCCGCTGAAACCGAAAAAGCGCGCCAGGCCGCGGCCGAGTCCGACAAGCTTCGCGAGCAAGCGGAAAAAGAGAAGCAGGAAATGCGCGCCCGCCTTCTGCAGCAACTCAACTCCGTTCTCGCCACCCGCGACACGGCGCGCGGCCTGATCGCCAACATGTCAGACGTGCTCTTCAAAAGTGGCAGCTTCGAATTGTTGCCCGGAGCGCGGGAACGCCTCGCCAAAGTATCGGGCATCGTGCTCGCCTATCAAGGTCTGCGCCTCGCGGTCGAAGGACACACCGACAGCATCGGCGGCGACGAATACAACCGCCGGCTCTCGGAGCAGCGCGCCGACGCCGTCCGCGACTACCTGGTGCAGCAGGGCATTACTTCCGGCGCCATCACCGCCAGCGGCTTCGGAAAAAGCGAGCCCGTGGCCTCCAACGATACCCCGGAAGGCCGCCAGCAAAACCGCCGCGTGGAACTGGTAGTCTCTGGCAATGTCATTGGCACCGTGACCGACGCCAATCCCGAGACCAGCGTGGCTCCCCAGCCTCAGAGGTAGAAGACTGACCAAGTGTGGCCCGGACACTCCTGTCCGCGAAAAGCCGCGTGCTGGTTGAAGCGCGGACACTCCTGTCCGCGAAAAGCCGCGTGCTAGACTGACCCCAGCCAGCCATGAGCACGCTCCCCGAAGATCCAGCCAGCCCAACAACCGCCCGACACCGAGCCGAAACTCACTACTACGCCGCGCTCGATCTGGTCCTCGAAGGCCACCACCAGCAAGCGGTCGAACAATACCGGCAGGCGCTCGAGGCCGATCCCAGGTTCACCGATGCGCTCCACGGACTGAGCCGGGCGCTGCAGGATTTGAACCGCCTCGACGAAGCAATAGAGGTCTCCAAACGAATTTCAGAAATCGATCCCGACGACATTCTGGCCCACACCAGTCTCTCGATCCTGTATCAGAAGAAGGGAATGGCTCCCGAGGCCGAGGCGGAAGGGAACAAGGCGCGGGTGCTGGGGTGGAAGCAGCAGTTGAAGAAGGGGAGCGGATAGTGGGGTTAGAACTTCAGCGCGGGTAGGGGTCCTTCGACTACGTTGTCGCTCGCTTCGCGACCGACAACTCCGCTCAGGGTGAAGAGTGTGGAAGATGATGGCAGGTCGCGCGTGCCAGGTCCGGCTCGCATCGTGAAGAGCTGCACCTGCGAGAGCTGTGACCTCAGCGGCTGAAGCCGCGTTCAACACGAGGTTTTACCGCAGCGCTGAAGCGCTGCGCCACCCAAAATCAAGTCTTCTCCGCGCACTCCTCGACCTCTGCGGTAAAATTAGGCCATGCGAGAAGTCGTAGTGGTCTCTTCCGTCCGCACTCCGGTGGGCCGCGCGTACAAGGGCACGCTGCGGGCTACGCGTCCTGATGAACTGGCCGCCGTTGCGATCAAAGGCGCGCTGGATCGCGTGCCGCAGCTTGATCCCAAGGAAATTGAAGACGTCATCCTGGGCTGTGCCATGCCTGAGGCTGAGCAGGGGATGAACGTGGCCCGCATCGCGTCGCTGCGCGCGGGGCTGCCGGTTGAGGTGTCGGCGGTGACGATCAATCGTTTCTGCTCGTCCGGTTTGCAGGCGATTGCGATGGCGGCTGAGCGCATCATGGCGGGCGGCGCCGAGGTGATGGTGGCGGGCGGCACCGAATCGATGTCGATGGTCCCCATGGGCGGCAACAAAATTTCGCTCAACCCGTGGCTGGTGGATCATTATCCCGATGCCTATCTGTCGATGGGCTTGACGGCGGAGCGGGTGGCGGCGCGCTTCGGCATCACGCGCGACGACTGCGACCAGTTTTCATTGCGCAGCCATCAGAAAGCGATTGCGGCGATCGCGGCAGGCAAGTTTGAGGATGAGATTGTGGCCGTGCCGGTGAGCTTCACCACGCCCAACGGAGCCAAGCCCAAGCGGCAGGAAATTTCTTTCAAAGTGGACGAGGGCCCGCGCGCCGACACTTCACTCGAGGCTCTGGGCGCGCTCAAGGCCGCGTTTCACGTCAAGGGCGTGACCACGGCGGGGAATTCTTCGCAGATGTCGGATGGCGCGGCGGCGGCGGTGGTGATGTCGGCCGAGCGCGCCAAGGCTCTGGGCATCGCTCCCCTGGCGCGCTACATCGCGTTCTCGACCGCCGGATACAAGCCGGAAGAGATGGGCGTGGGGCCGGTGTTTGCCATCCCCAAGGCGCTCAAGCTGGCGGGCTTGAAGCTCTCCGATATCGACGTGATCGAACTGAACGAGGCGTTTGCGGCGCAGTCGCTGGTGGTGATCCGGGAAGCTGGGCTTGATCCCGAGCGCGTGAATCCGAATGGAGGCGCGATTGCCCTCGGCCATCCCTTGGGATGCACCGGGGCGAAGCTGACGGCCAGCGTGATCCGTGAACTGAAGCGCCGCAAGGGACGCTACGGCATGGTGACCATGTGCGTCGGCGGCGGCATGGGTGCGGCCGGGATCTTTGGAAACCTAACGTGACCCTTTCTTACCTGATCGATATGTTCTTTGGCGCAGTTTTGCAGTAACCTTTAGCTGGCTGTCACCGTCTAACTAAAGTGGAACGACAAAGAGTACTCCCGGCTCGCTTCAGTCGGTTGGGAGGTGCTTTATGCGGCTCTCCGGTCTTGTCGTCGCAACTATCCTGTTAGCTTCAGCTACTCTTCTGGCTCAGCATTCCTCGGGAGCAGGCGGATCGAGTTCCGGCGGCTCTTCTCACAGCAGCTCGAGTTACTCGGGCGGCTACTCAAGCTCAGGGTCCTCGCACGTCAACTCGGCAGGCAGTCACGGAAGCTCCCGTGCTTCCGGCAGTATCTCCTCTTCAAGTGGACGAACGGATCGAGGAAAGGCGGGTTCGAGCGGACACGACCGGTCTTCTAACGTGAAACCCGAGAAAAAGAGTTTTTTCGCATTCTTGAGACACAGAAATCCAACCCCAAAATCCTCCCTGGAGACTGAGGCCAAACGACCGATACGCTGCAAGAAGGGGCAGACCTGTACGGTCTGCGCTGCGGGAGGACATCAAAACGCGGCCGGCGCGTGCGTTTTCCAGGCACAAGCCTTCTCGTGTGCACCGGGCCAGGTCTGGAACGGCTTTGCTTGCGGCGCCAGATATTTGGTGAACGATTGCAGCGCCTTGGCGGCCCAACTGGCGCAGCAAGAGCGACAGATGCGCTCGGCAAGAACTGCGCAGCAACAGAACTGCTCTCTTGATTCCGCCAGCCAGGAGTGCGCCGGCCTGCAGGGGCAATCTGGCCGCGAGGGCCTCCGCTATCGGCTGTTGCAAGAGCAATACGATCAGTGCTTGGCGCATTTCCGTTCTTACGCGTTTTACCCGACGCCCCTGCCAGGTATTTCCTGGATGTTCCGCGACGACTACTAGCCACTCGAACCCAAGCATCTGCACTTGCGACGCCTCTCGGGTTAGAATGGCTGTTGCCGCTTGTCATGTGTCCACTCAGCGGTCTTCAATTTAGCAATCTAAATTTAGAGGTGTAGAAAATGGCCACAGCAACAATTCCCAAGACCAAGATTTCCGGCGGCAGCTTTCTGCTTGAAGAGCGGCAGACTGCCGATGTCTTTACTCCGGAAGATTTTTCCGAGCAGCACCAGATGATCGGGCAGACCACCGAAGAGTTTGCCGTCAACGAGATTTTGCCCCAGGCCGAGAAGATCGAACACAAGGACTACTCGATATCTCGCGATCTGCTCAAGAAAGCCGGCGACCTCGGCCTCAGCGGAGTTGAAATTCCGGAAGCCTATGGCGGCCTGGAAATGGACAAAGTCACCGCCGCCATCATCGCCGACCACATTGCCCAGTACGCCGGGTTTGCCACCACCTGGGGTGCGCACAGCGGCATTGGCTTGTTGCCCATCGTTTATTTCGGCACCGAGGAGCAGAAGAAGAAGTACCTGCCGCGCCTCGCCGCGGGAGAAATTGTCGGCGCCTACGCTTTGTCGGAAGCCACATCCGGCTCCGACGCGCTCAATTGCCGCGCCCGCGCTGTGCTTTCGCCCGACGGCAAACACTACATCCTGAACGGCGAGAAGATGTGGATCACCAACGCGGGCTTTGCCGACCTGTTCACGGTTTTCGCAAAAGTTGATGGCGAGAAGTTTTCCGCGTTCCTGGTCGAAAGAGATTTCCCGGGATTCTCCACCGGCGCCGAAGAACACAAGATGGGCATTCGCGGATCTTCAACCTGCCCCATCATCTTGAATGACTGCAAAGTGCCGGTCGAGAATCTGCTGGGCGAGGTCGGCAAGGGGCATATCATCGCCTTCAACATTCTGAACATCGGACGCTTCAAACTCTGCGCCATGTGCGTGGGTGGAGCCCGAGTTTCGATCGAACATGCCGTCGGCTACGCCAAGCAGCGTAAGGCGTTCGGCAAGACGATCGGCGAATTCGGGTTGGTGCGGGAAAAGATCGCGAACATGGCGACGCTGATCTATGTCGGCGAGTCGCTGGTCTATCGCACGGTCGGGATGATGGACGCGCTGCTCTCGGAAATCGATTCCGCGAGCCCTGCCGCGGCAAAAGAGCAACGCAAGGCGATCGAAGAATACGCGGTGGAGTGCTCGATCCTCAAGGTCTGGGGCTCGGAGATGATCGATTACGTGGTCGATGAGACGCTGCAGATCCACGCCGGCTATGGTTTCGTCGAAGAGTATCCGGCGGAACGCGCCTACCGCGATGCTCGCATCAATCGCATTTTCGAGGGCACCAACGAAATCAACCGGCTGATCATCACCGGATTCCTGCTGAAGCGCTCGATGAGCGGCCAGTTGCCGCTGCTGCCGGCGATCAAGAAGTTGATGGACGAAGTGCTCAGCGGGCCGTCCGCCGGGGACGAGCTCGAAGGTGCCCTAGCGGAAGAGCGCAAACTGGTCGCGCAGGCGAAGAAGTTGGGCCTGTTTATCGCTGGATCGGCAACCCAGAAATATATGATGACGATTCAGGACCAGCAAGAGGTGATGGGGGCGATCGCCGACATGACAATCGAGATCTACGCCATGGAATCGGCGGTATTGCGCGCGCAGAAGATGGTCGAACAAAAAGGCGAAGCGGCAGCGGCGCTGCCCGTCGCAATGGCCCGAGTCTATCTGACCGAAGCGCTGGAGAAAATCGAAGCGGCGGCCAGGAAAGTCATTGCCGACGTGGCCGAAGGCGACATGCTGCGCACCCAGTTGGCGATCGTGCGCCGCTTGTCGAAGCACGAACCGTTCAACACGATTGCGCTGCGCCAGCAGATCGCGCAGAAGACGATTGAGGCCGGAAAGTACTCGCTGGCGTAAAGAAAATACGACTGCTTCATGATTGTCGGTAGGACTGGAGTAAGGGTCACGCACCGCGACCCTGCTCGGCGCAACTACCTCTGGAGATCGAACATGCCAATCGGCACATTCACCGCGGTTCTGCACAAAGAAGGTGACCTATACGTCGCCGACTGTCCGGAAGTTGGCACGGTCAGCCAGGGAAAGACTGTCGAAGAAGCCATCGCCAACCTCAAGGAAGCGACGGAACTCTACCTGGAAGAGTTTCCTCCCGACGGCTCCAGTCGCCCGCTGGTCACGGTCTTCGAGGCGCGCTATGCCTAGACTGCCCCGGCTATCAGGGGCAGAGGCGATTCGCGCTCTCGAACGACTGGGTTTCACTCAGGTTCGGCAACGCGGGAGTCACGTTGTGCTTAAGCGCCTCGGGCCAGACGGGGTTAATGGTTGCGTCGTCCCCTTGCATCCGGAACTCGCAATCGCACCCTACGCGGAATCTTGAAGCAAGCGGGAGTTCGAGCGGAAGAGCTTATCGCGCAACTGTAGTTACTCGAACCAGCCGCTGCGGTAAGCCACCCACCACGAGATGTACGCGATGGGAATGGTCGCGCCCAGGGCCCACCAGAGCGGCAGTAGGAAGTCGGCGACCAGCCCAAGCACGACGAATGAGGTCCAGAAAATCTTGCGCTCCATACTTTGGATTGTATGTCTTTCCGCCACCGCGATTGCCGAAATCAGGCTTTCGGCCGGAGTTCTTCCAGCACACTCTGAATCAGCTCTTTAGCGTCGGCGAGGTTTTTCATGATGAGCTGCACATCCATGACCGGCTTGCCCGGCCAGCGCTGGCTCTGGCAGTAAACGCCATGCTGCCCCACCAGGGCCATGGCGTCGTTGACCAGGTCCATGGTGACCGCCAGCCGCCCGCGGGGCACGCCCATGCGCAGTTCGTAGTGCTCGAGTTCTTCCTGCTTGTCGTTGAACACGGTCATGGACAGATTGTAGTGGGTGTGGGCGGAAAGCACTCAGCATTCCGCACTCAGCCGAACCGGTGAGTATAATTCTTGGCGGAACGCAGCATTCGGCCGAACCACTCTCGGTCCGGAACTGGCTGACTGCTGATTGCTCTAAGGAGGAACAAGTCATGAGGAAGTTTGCCTTAATCGCAGTGTCACTGTTCGCGGTTGCCACTCTGGCTTCGGCGCAAATGGGCATGGGACAGGACAAACCCAAGGCGCCACTCAGTCCGCCGGCCAGTGCGGCATGCAAGTTCTCCGATGGCAAGACCATCATGGTGGACTATTCCAGCCCGCGCGTAAGAGGGCGGAAGATTTTTGGCGAGGCGAGCGAGAAGGCGCTGGTGCCCTACGGGGAGATCTGGCGTACGGGCGCGAACAAGGCGACCACGTTCGTCAGCGATGCCAACCTGTCGGTGGGCGGCAAGGCTGTGCCCGCGGGCAGCTACACCATGTTCACCATCCCCAAGGCTGACAAGTGGACGCTGATTATCAACAAGAAGACCGCCGAGTGGGGCATTCCGTACAAGTACGAAGCCGACGAACTGGCCCGAGTTGACATGCAGGTCTCGAAAACGCCGGCGCCGGTGGAGAACTTCACCATCGCGTTCGACGAGCCAGGCAGTAAATGCACGCTGAGCATGGAGTGGGAAAATACCCGCGCCAGCGTCGAGATTACAAAGTAAGAAATCAGTTGATGCGTCTGTAGAGACGGGGCTTGCCCCGTCTCCTTTGGACGTGGCGGGAGACGCGGCAAGCCGCGTCTCTACAGTGGATTAGTCTCTCGCGCTATACTGGAACGCGATGCGGCCGATGCTGCGCTTTCTTTGGAACTCCACCCGTGGCCACCGGATTGCCCCCTGGCGCAGTCCCTATCTTCTGTGGCGCATCGAAACCTACACCGGCGTCAAGATGACCCAGATTGGATTCCTGGAATTCTGGGAATTCTTGTGGACGGAGAGAGGCAGCCTATGGCGCTTCCTGAGGTGGACAGCGGAAATGGACCGCTACGTCCATCCCGGAGCGAAAAGCTCCTAGCAGGCTGCGGGAAAACTCGATGTTGTACTTGATTTTGGGTGGCGCAGCGCTTCAGCGCTGCGGTAAACGCGGCTCTTGCTCGGAAACGACTTTTTCCGCAGCCTCTTAGGGGAGACTCAAGGATTGGTCAAAATCTATCCAGCTGAATGTTGCTTTGCAAGGAGAATGAAATGAAAGTCGGCGTCCTGGGCTCGGGCGATGTGGCGAAGATATTGGCCAGCGGATTTCTGAAACATGGTCACGACGTAACCATGGGAACGAGGACCCCCGCAAAACTGTCGGAGTGGAGAGCGCAAAATCCCAGGGGTAAGGCCGGCAGCTTCGCGGAAGCCGCTGCATTCGCCGAACTGATCGTCCTGGCGGTCAAGGGCAAGGCAGCGGCGGACGCGCTTCGTTTGGCAGGCGCACAGAACCTGATGGGAAAACCTGTCGTAGACGCAACCAATCCCATTGAAGATGCGCCGCCGGTTAACGGCGTGTTGAAATTCTTCACAAATCTCAATGAATCCCTCATGGAGCGTCTGCAAGCCGAGTTTTCAGGCGCACACTTCGTGAAGGCTTTCAATTCGGTGGGCAGCGCCTGCATGGTGAATCCGCAATTCAAGGGCGGCAAGCCAACCATGTTCATCTGCGGTAATAATGAAGCAGCCAAGAAGTCCGTGAGCAAGGTTCTGGATCAGTTCGGTTGGGAAACCGCAGATATGGGAGGAGCAGAGGCTGCGCGCGCCATTGAACCCCTGTGCATGCTCTGGTGCATCCCTGGCTTTCTTCGCAATGACTGGACGCATGCGTTCAAACTGCTGACTTAGAATTGCGTGCCGAGCGAAGCGAAGGACCTGCTTTCTCTTGCACTAATAAGAGAGCAGGTCCTTCGCTTCGCTCAGGATGACAATGTGGTGTGCGATAACCATGGGGTACGCTCACCTCAGCGTCCTTCCATCACCACATTGACTTCGCTGCCTTTGCCCGCGCCCAGCAGTTGGAAGGCTGACCCGCGGTTGGCAGCGACTTCCAAAAACCCCATGCTGCCCAGGATCCCAAAGACTTCGCCGGGAGCGCCGTCGGCGTAGCTTGAGCACATCCGCGTTGCTTGTGCCTTGGTTCCAATCGCTATCTTGAAAGCGGGCGGCGTGGCCTCGAAAAGCTGGGGCGCGTCCTGAGGAGTGATGTTGGTGATGAGATTTCCAAAACGATCGACTTTCAGCACCACTCCTCGTAAGGTCCGCTCATCCACCGGCTTGGGTCGCGGCGCGCCGAAGCGAACGTAGTCGGTGATCTCTTCGCCGAAGCGGCTGGCTTCGATTCCCTTGGCAAGAAAAGCCGCGACCGGCGAGAAGATATCGCGGGCGTGGAAGGTGTTGCTGCGGGGCTGCAGGAAATAATGCTCGGCCGTGACGTGCCGAACGGAAAGCCGCTCCTCGCGGTCGTAGACCAGAGAAAGCACGCCGTTGTCGGGAGCCACAAACAGGTGGCGGTCGCCGGTAAGGATTATGGGCCGCCGCGCCGTCCCCACCCCCGGATCGACGATCACCATGTGCACGGTGCCGGCAGGGAAGTAGGAGTAGGCCTGCGATATGGTCAGCGCGCCGTCCAGAATGTCGAACGGCTGCACCGCATGGCTGATGTCGATGATCTGCGCCTCGGGAGCAATCTCCAGGATGACCCCCTTCATGGCGCCGATGAAATGATCGTTGAGTCCGAAATCGCTGGTGAGCGTGATGATCGCGTGGTGTGGCAATCCGTTACCTCGTTGAACCTGCAAGTTTTCGGGAACCCCAACGAAGTATCGGATGTCGCACGAGCGCGCGTCAAGGCGCGTTTAATTCTGAGTCATACAACGGAGGGACGGGCGTCTCGCGAGCCTGCCCTGAGCGAAGTCGAAGGGTCCGGCCGGGCGGGGACGCCCGGCTCTCCACCGGCAAGCGTCAGTCGACTTGCACATCGCCGGAACCGGTGTGTACGGAAACCACGGGACCGCCGCCGCGCACTTTGCCAACCACGCTCTTCCTCGACTCCTGGACGCGGCCCTGGACCGTGGTAGCCACAGGATGGCCCAGCGTGACCGTCCCGGAATTCGACGAGATGTCAACGTCGAAAGCGGCGTCCGCTGGCACATTCAGGGTCACGTTTCCCGAGCCCGTGCGGACGCTCCACATATTTTTCGGCGAGCCCTTGCCGTGAATGTCGCCGCTCCCCGCCTCGGCATGAAATCCACCATTGATGCCGTTTACGGTGATGTTGCCGGAGCCGGTGCGGATGTCCACGTCCCCCGCGCCCATTTCCTCGACTTCAATATCGCCGCTGCCCGCTTTGATCTTCGTGGGACCCGAAAGCTCGCGCCCGCGCACGTCTCCCGAACCCGTCTGGAAACGCATTTCGCCGGTGAGACGCGCCAGTCGCAGGTCGCCCGATCCGCTCTCCAGATCGATGTTCCCCTTGAGCCCTTCGATCGTCTGATCGCCGCTGCCGGTGTGGGTGCGAATTGCGGTGTTCTCGGGGACGGTGATTTCGTAGTCGATCGAAATGTTATTGAGATTCACGTAGTCGATGCGGATGCTGTTGCCGTTCTGGCGAATCGGAGGATTGTTCTGCAACTCCCGCACCTCCGCTTGGTGGTCGCCCCCGAACCAGGAATTGCCTGAGTGAATCTTGGCATGAATCGAGACCGTGCCCGCAGCGCCGTTGTGGACCGTGATGTCGCCGGAGCGCGTTAGTACTTCAAGGTCGACCGGGCCGCTGACCTGGAACGAACGGTCAAAGCTTCCGACGACCGAGGCGAAACCAGCCAGCGAGGTGGCCAGTATAAAAACCAGCGTTCTAACAGCTCGACGCCGAACCAGGAAAGAGTTATTCATAGCGGTCAAACTCCGTACGTAAGTCTCGAGCCAAAAGCTAGAAGCCAGAAGCTAGAAGCTAGAAGCTGCGTTTCCTACTGCAGCACCACTTGGTCGCCTTCCTTCAGCCCTTTCAGCAACTCCGTCTTGGCGCCATTCGAGATGCCGATGTTGACGGCAATCTTCTTCTTGCCTTCCTTGGCCTTGGGGTCCGGCACTTCGACCGACGCATTCTTATCTTTGTCGTATAGGATCGAGCCTTCCGGAATCTGCAGCACGTTCTTGTGCTCTTCCAGAATAATCTCGGCGTTGGCCGTCAT
>Ga0074044_10001605_pt1 | contig 20343 bp, 19 predicted proteins | sample BogForMeECP23OM1_FD_94443 | JGI IMG/M metagenome (GOLD analysis project Ga0074044, IMG submission 94443) | Bog forest soil microbial communities from Calvert Island, British Columbia, Canada - Bog Forest MetaG ECP23OM1 | ecosystem: Environmental > Terrestrial > Soil > Wetlands ...
CACGGCCGCCCGAGCCTGGTGCAGTTGCTGGTGCTGATCGATCGCGGCCATCGCGAATTGCCCGTCGAGGCCACGTTCATCGGTCGAATCGTGCAGACCACCGCGAGTGAAGTGATCGAGGTCAACTTGACCGAGATCGACAATGCGGAAAAGGTTTTGCTGATGGAGCGGTGAGGCCGGGTTCGCGCTCCTCAGGGGGTTATCGATTTCAGGTAGCGGACTAGCCTGTCTTGGTCTTCGCTGGACATGCCGACAAGTTCGATGCCGTTTCCGAACTGGGGATGCCGCGTTATCACTACGCCCTCCGCAATCACCTTCTCATCTCCCAGCCACAGCACAATAGAAAGTTTGCTCCCGATATCGAGTGTAATACTCATTTCCACGTAGCATCCGGCCGCGCAGATATCCGAGGTTGCGACACGGATCGGGGCCGCCGCACCCTCAGGCGTCAGCTCAATCTGGACCGCCGTTTTCGTGCGCGGGTACCTTCTCCGCTCCGGCTGGTACTCTTGCGTGTTATCCATGGTTGATTCTCTCCTCCACCTTCAACAGCCCGCCGGCGGCCAACCGGAAGCTGATCCAACATCACATTAGAAAAATCCCCCCAGTTTGTCCACATTCGAAATGTCCCCTGGTTACAGGTTTTGAAAAGAATCGCTCATTCATCTGGCATCCGCACACGCTCTTGAGTATTCTCTTGGAGATGGCCACCGTCTCCTTGAGCGAACTGTTGGGCTCGCCCGTCTATGACGCCTCCGGCGCCGCCAGCGGGCGCGTGCGCGAGGTGGCCCTCGCCCCGCAGGAGGACCGGTCCCGCGTTGCCTCGCTGATCGTCAAAACGCCCGCCGGGAACCGCGTGTTGCCCTTGACTGCCGTTTCCACAATCAATGGAGGCATTTGGGCCTCCACGGTGGCCGCGGATTGGACTCCGGCGGATGGTTCCGAAGGACTTTTGTTGCTGAGCCGCGATCTGCTCGATCAGCAGGTGATTGACGTGCACGGCCGCAAAGTGGTGCGCGTAAACGACGTGGATTTTTATCACGAGATCGCGAAGAATCGCCCCGTTTTGAAAGTTGAAGGTGTGGATGTGGGGGCGCGAGGCGCGGTTCGGCGCCTCCTCAAAGGCATGATCCCAGCGGCTGCCCTTCGCGCCTTGCTCCTGCGCGTCCCTCCCCGCGATATTCCCTGGGACTTCGTGGACCTCATCGAGACCGATCCGGCGCGGCGCGTCAAGCTGAAGATTTCGCACGAGCGGCTGGCGAAACTCCATCCCGCCGACATTGCCGACATTGTGGAGGATCTGGCTCCCGATGAGCGCGAAGCGGTGTTCGAGACGCTGGACGAAGACGTCGCCGCCGGTGCCTTGGAAGAACTCGAACCCAAGGTGCAGAAATCGGTCCTGGAATCCCTCGATTCCGACCGCGCCGCCGACATTGTCGAGGAGATGGAACCCGACGCGGCCGCCGACCTTTTGGGCGACCTGTCCGATGAGCGGACTGAGGAAATCCTGGTGCAGATGCAGCCCCAAGAGCGCCAGGAAGTCACTGACCTGCTCGAGTTCAAGGAGAATACGGCCGCCGGCCGCATGACCACCGAGTACATTTCGCTACCGGTGACGGCCACAGCCAGCGACGCGATCGCCGCCATGCGCACCTTCGAAGGACGCATGGAAAACATGAGCGCCATTTACCTCACCGATTCTCGTGGAACGCTGGCTGGCTCGGTTCCGCTGGTGAAAATCGTTCTGGCGCCCTCTTCGACGCCGCTCCTGGCTTTGGCCCAGGAACCCCTCATTTCCTGCCACGAAGACGCGAAAGAGATGGCATTCGCGGAACTTTTCGATAAGTACAACCTGCTGACCTTGCCCGTCATCGACGACCACAATCAACTGACCGGCGTGATCACGCCCGATGACGTGATCGCGATGCTGCGCACAAAACTGTAGCACTACCGTCCGGTAAAGACGGGCTTGCCCCGTCTAAAGGAACTGCAACGAATCCGCGGGACTGCACCGACCCGTGCAAAAAAACCTTTGCACTTTCACAGATTCACCTATCCAGATATCGCGTTCAGCGTTTATTCTGATCGTTCTGTTTTGCCAATTTGATCGTCCCTGTGGCCTGTACGCATGAAATTCCTACGAAATTGGAAGTTCCGGCTCCTGCTGTTTTTTGCCGTCGTAGGACCGGGCTTCATTACCGCGAATGTCGACAACGATGCCAACGGCATCTTGACCTATTCGCAGGCCGGCGCGCAGTTCGGCTACATGCTCTTGTGGACCATGATCCCCACTACCGTGGCCCTGATCGTAGTGCAGGAGATGTGCGCCCGCATGGGAGCGGTGACCGGCAAGGGCCTGAGCGACCTGATCAGGGAAGAATATGGCCTGCGGATCACCTTCCTCATGGTGCTCGGCATTCTGATTACAAATTTCGGAAACGTCGTGGGCGAGTTTGTGGGCATTGCGGGAAGCATGGGGCTGTTCGGAGTCCCCAAGTACATCGCGGTGCCGATCTGCGCCGTGATCGTCTGGCTCATTGCCGTCAAAGGGCAGTACAAGAGCGTGGAGAAAGTTTTCCTGGCGGCTTCGTTTTTCTACGTCACGTACATATTTGCCGGAGCGCTGTCCAAGCCGGCATGGATTGAGGCCATGAAGGCCACAATAAAGCCTCCTGCCATGGCGGCCTTCAGCCAGGGTCCTTACCTCTACATGGTGATTGGCGTGGTTGGAACGACGATCGCGCCCTGGATGCAGTTCTATCTCCAGTCATCGATCGTCGAAAAAGGAGTCACGCGACGCCAGTACGCGACTTCGAGGCTTGACGTGATTGTGGGCTGCATCTTTACCGATGTCGTAGCGTGGTTCATCATTGTGGCCTGCGCGGCCACGCTCTACCTGCATGGCAATCGCGACATTCGTGATGCCGCCGACGCCGCTCAGGCCTTGCGTCCGTTGGCGGGAGACTGGGCATACATCCTGTTCGCGCTCGGGCTTTTCAATGCATCGCTGTTTGCGGCGTCGATACTTCCCCTTTCGACGGCCTACACGGTTTGTGAAGGCTTGGGTTTCGAGTCAGGCGTAGAACGCAAGTTCTCCGAAGCTCCCGCGTTTTACTGGCTCTATACAGCGCTCATCGTTGCCGGCGCAGCCGTGGTCCTCATACCCGGACTTCCACTGATCAAGATCGCCGTATTTTCGCAAGTGGTCAACGGCGCAGTCTTGCCCTTTGTGCTGATTTTCATGTTGTTGCTGATCAACAAGAAAGAACTGATGGGCGAATTCGTAAACAAGCGCACCTTCAACATCATCGCCTGGGCGACTACCGTCATTATGATTGGCTTAACCGTGCTCTATGTCTACGGCCAAGTGCGCGGCGGAACTGGTTAGGCCGCGTCTCAAATAATCTTTCCCGCCGCCAGATCCTTCACCAGCCCCAAGTCGGCCTCGAGAAAATCCAGCGTCAGCAGTTCCTTCCGCGTCACCCAGCGGATTTCCCGAAAAATTCGATTCTCAATTTCACCCTGATAATTCCGCACTTCGAAGAATCGCAGTTCCACCGATCCGCCTCCAGGATATTCATGGACGACGCGGGCGACTTCCACGCCAATCTCCGCCACCACTCCCAGTTCTTCTTCCAGTTCCCGGCGCATGGCGTCGCGAGGCTGTTCGCCTTCTTCGATCTTGCCTCCTGGAAATTCCCATTTCAGCGGCATGGGCTGGTGCCTCGTCCTCTGACAAGCGAGGATCAAGCCATCTTTCACAATCAGCGCGGCTACAACTCGTTTCATATTGTCCAAGTCAGAATGTTTCGAAGTGCGGGACTACCTGGCGATTGTTTACTTGTTCTCCAGCCGCTTGCCCACAAGCTGAGCGCAATATTCAATCAGTTTGCGGTCTTCGTCGCCGAATGCGGCGGGAAAGTGACTGTCAATATCGAGTTCGCCCGCTACCTCGCCATCCACAAACACCGGAACCACGATCTCCGACTTGGTTTCAAGCGAGCAGGCAAGATAGCGTGAATCCTTGTGTACGTCATCCACTACCACCGTCTTGCCCGAAGATGCAGCCGCGCCGCAGATACCTTGGTTCAAAGGAATGCGGGTGTGCGGCGTCATCGCTCCCCGGTAGTGTCCCAGCACCAGCACGGGTGGATTCGCTCCCGCTTCCAGCATGTAGAAACCTACCCAGTTGTACTTCAGCATTTGTTCGTTCAGCAGGTCGGTGATGCCTGCCATCAGTTGATCCGCAGTGCGCCCTTCGGAATGCAGGCGGTCGATTGCGTTGCGCACGTCGGCGCTCTTGCTGGCGTGGGATGTGGTGGTCATGATGATAACAATCCTAAACTATGTCGTAACCCTGCGATCGCCTTTCAGCCTCGCGGCGGTAATGGCAGCTGCGGTACTTGCGTAACCGAACGCAGTCCCCGCTGCGGACCGAATACCTCGGGATGAATCGCACCCGCCAACGCGCGTAAGCCCGCGACCAACGTGGGCGCAGGCGTGTTCAGCAGTTCGTCGGAGATGCAATAGACTTGCGCCTTCTGCACTGCGGTAGTCTTCGACCAGCCTCTGTCGGAGGCGGAAGCGGAAGTAATTCGCGCGAGTGGCACTCGATCTCCGGCGCCGCACCATGCGGCGATGACGACTTCCGGGTCCAGGCGAGCGATTTCTTCGGCGGAACACTGCGATCCTGGCTTGCCCAGGAATTCGCCTCCGGCTGCTTCCACCAGTTCCGCTACCCACGGCTGCGACGCGATGATCGGCTTTCCCCACTCTTCCGAGAAGACACGCTTTCTGGGAAGGCTTGCGGTCTGCCGTCGCACCGCTTCGATGGCCGCTTGCATATCGGAGATCACTCTCGCGCCGCGCTCGCCGGCTCCAACCGAAGCGGAGATCAGCGCGATGTCGGTGTAAATGTCGTCGAGCGTGCGCGGAGCCAGACCGAGAAAGCGAATGCCCGCCTTAAGGATCTCCGTGACCGCAGCTTCCTGATAGGGAACAGCAGCGATCACGAGATCAGGCCCGGCGGCGAGAATCTCGCTGGCCTTCGATGTCCAGGAGTCGGCAACGATGACGACGCGTCGCCCGCCGTTCGGCGAGTCTTTTCGCACGTCTTTCCGTGCGTCTTTTCGCACGTCTTCCAGCAATTCCGGAACCACGTCAACGCAGTATTTCGTGCACGCTACAACGCGGTCCAACTCGCCCACGCTGGCGAGAATCACCGTCGCGCTCGGTTGCAGGCAGGCAATTCGTCGTGGATGGTGCGAGTCAGCCATGTCCTTATTGTAGGCGAGGCCAAAACCACCGTCGTGCAAATGGGATTCGTATCAGGGCACACCTTCAGGTGTGCCGCAAACGCTTCAGGATAAACCCGCCTTCACCCGCTGGTTCTCCCCACCCTCTGCTAATAGTGTCGCCGGCGCATTACAATCGACCGGTGTATTCCGTCGAACTCCTCGACCATTTCGAGAACCCGCGCAACGCCGGCGAAGTTGAAGATCCCGAGTCGTCCGTGCGATTGGAAAACCCAGCTTGCGGAGACATCCTGGAACTTAGCGTTCGATTGGAGAAAACGAAGCTGGAAGAAAAACGCATTGCCGACATTCGCTTTCGAGCCAAGGGTTGCGTTCCGACTATAGCTTGTGGGTCGGCGATTACGGAGTTGGTCAAAGGCAAGGATCTGGACGCAGCGCGCAAGCTGAGCCGCGAAGAGTTGGTTCAGAAAGTCGGAGGCTTGCCGCAAGCCTCCGACCACGCCAGCCATCTGGCCATGGACACGCTGGCCGCGCTCTTACGTAACCTATGAACTAGCACTGAGTTAGCGCGACTTGTTAACTAGAACTCTCAAGTTAAAGCCCGGCTGGAAAAACCATCTTGACCTTATGGAACCTCCGGCTGATACACCTTCCAGCCATTCGCGAGCGCAATCTCTTTCAGATTCGGATTGGGGTTGATGGCGAATGCGTGCTTGGACATCGCGAGCATCTCGCGATCCCAGATCGCGTTGCCGAAGGCGCAATCGGGTGTCTGATCGGGAGATGAGCCGGGAGAAGATTTGAGCACCGATCGAATCGCTTCGGGCTTTCCCGGACCGCTGGGAACTCGAATCAGGTGGTCAGTGATTATTCCGTTCTCGACGGCCACTTCGGCGGACAGGATGCGATCTTGCGGGACTCCGAAGTAGCGCATGGCGGAGCGGATGAGCCACTGATTCGAAGACGAAACGGCCCAGACGTCGCATCCGTTGGCGCGCAGGCGCTCGATTAATTCGCGCAGCTCCGCAAAAATATTGGGCGCGATGGCCTGGGCGAAATAGGCATCGGCCGCCTGCTGCACTACTTTTTCCTGCAGTCCGCGATGCATGGTGACCATTTCTCCGCACATCACTTCTTCGGCCACTTGACCGGCTCTGTAGTCGGCGTAGCGCTGACGCGCCCAGGTCGCGATCTCTTTCGAGACCAGAGGTTTCGAGCCGCGCGGTTCTGAGCCAAGGGCTTGTTCCAGTTCCCAGGAGAAAAAGCCTTCGCCGACGTCTCCGGACCAGAGCGTGCCGTCGCAGTCGAACGCGGCTACGCGCGGTTTCAGGGTTAGTACACTTTCGACGAACTCGGTTTGAGCGGGCGTGAGACTGGTCATGGTCATTGGATATAAATATAAATGTCAGACTGGAAGGAATTAACTCGATGGCACCAGCGCTGACGGCAGAATCAAAGCTGCATACTGCTCGGGCGTGTCGATGTTTAGGGCTACGAGAGGGTCGCCGATGGGAAGGTATTCGATCTCATTCTGGTGGGCATGCTCGACATCGCGCGCGCTCGATGATTCGGGAGCCCTCAGAAAGGCTTCGATCATTTCGCGGGCGGCTAGAATCGGATGTCCGTGCTTGCCCTGGTATTCGGGGATCACGGCCCACTTCCGATGCGTCGTTGTGGTGGTGGCTTGCTCGAAGGCGGCTTCGAGCGTTTGCAGCGTTTCCATGCGGACAGGCGGACGGTCGACTAGCGTGACCATGGCGGCATCGCGACCGCGGTTCAGGACCTCGCGCAGGCCGACTCGCAGAGAGCTGAACTGTCCGCGGGCGGGATCGGGATTCACCACCAGTGAGGCTCCGTTGGCGTAGATCACGGGAGCCAAGGCCGCTTCATTCTTGCCGGCTACGACGAGCACTACATCTACGTGAGAGAAAAACATGCGGATGGCTGCGGAGAGGAAAGTGTCAGTGGTCGTCGGCGAACCTGCGGATGGCGGCCAGGGGAGCAGCGCCTTGTCGCGGCCCATGCGCGAGGACTCACCAGCCGCTAGAATTACTCCGCAAAAAGCCGGCGTCTGGCCCATGAAAGGACGATAGCAAATGGCGGGAACTCTGCCAAGGACGCAGGTCACTGGGGTAAACTTGTCGGCGGTAACGAGAAAACTATGGCTAAGCGTCCTCGCATCGCGGTGGTGGGTAGCGCCAATGTTGATTTGACTACGTTCTCCGAGCAGTTTCCCAAGCCGGGGGAAACTATCTTTGGGCAGAAGTTCGATTTGGGATTCGGCGGGAAAGGCGCTAACCAGGCGGTGGCCGCGCGGCTCTGCGGCGCGGACGTCTTCATGGTGGCGCGGGTTGGGGACGATCTGTTTGGCCCCTCGACCGTCAAGAATTTTGAAAAGCTGGGGATCGACGCGACGCATGTGCGGCAGGTCGCGGGCGTGTCGAGCGGAGTCGCGCCGATTTTTGTCGATCCTTCGGGACAGAATCGGATCATTGTGGTCAAGGGAGCGAATGACTTATTGAAGCCGGCCGATGTAGATGCGGCGGCGGATACTTTAAAGAGCGCGGACTGCATCGTGCTGCAGTTCGAGATACCGCTGGAGACGGTGTACTACACCATTCAATTTGCCCGGCGCCACGGGATTCGATGCATTTTGAATCCGGCTCCGGCGCAGCCTATTGATCTCGCGGCGGTCGCGGAGTTGGATTACTTTGTTCCAAACGAGAGTGAGGCGGAGGCGATTTCCGGGATGGCGGTGCGCAACGTGGACGATGCGCGGCGCTGCGCTGCGAAGCTTTTGGCCAGCGGGATAAGGCGGGTGATTATTACTTTGGGGGCGAATGGCTCGCTGCTGGCCGGAAGCGAGGGGATGGAACACGTCGCCGCGTTTCGTGTGAAGAGCGTGGACAGCACGGGAGCGGGCGACGCTTTTATCGGCAGCTTCGCCACATTTCTTGGCGAGGGGCTGGCGGAGCGGGAGGCGGTTAAGCGCGCTAATCTTTATGCCGGACTTTCGACTACTGGGGTGGGTACGCAGAAATCTTTTTATGAGCGGGCGCGGTTTGATGCGGCGTGGAGTATGAGAAGCAAAGACTAGACGCGGTCCGGCCCAGCTGACTTCTAGATTTTGAAGGTATGGTTCGTGCGCGGCTGCGTTACCGCTCCATTAGCAGGACTTTCTCGGCATTGTCGATCTCGGTCAACTTAACTTCGATTACTTCGCTGTCGGTGGTCTGCACGGTTCGGCCTATAAACGTGGCTTCGACGGGAAGTTCGCGATGGCCGCGATCGATCAATACCAACAACTGCACCAGGCTAGGGCGTCCATGGGAGAAAAGGGCGTCGAGGGCGGCTCGCGTGGTGCGGCCGGTGTAAAGCACGTCGTCGATCAGCACGATTTTCTTGCCTTCGATGGAAAAGCCGATTTCCGCTTCCTGCACGACGGGCTTGGGGCCGAGGGTGGAGAGGTCGTCACGATAGAAGGTGATATCGAGCGTGCCCACGGGCACTTTTTTCTTTTCCACCTGCTGAATCATTTTGCCCAGGCGCTCGGCGATGGGAACTCCTCGCCGGCGGATTCCTACCAGCCCCAGGCCTTCTACTCCGCCGTTTTTTTCCAGGATCTCGTGAGCCAGCCGCACCAGCGTGCGTTCGATCTCGGAACCGGACATCAGCTGCGCCTTTTGGACGAGAGCGGTCTTGCGGACTGCGTTCTTCTTAATCGTCATGCTATGAGTACCTCGTCAAGAATCAGTTTGAATGCGGGAAACAACTCGAGAAACGTGGTGATCTATCGATTCGGTTCAGTCGATCAGTCCCGGCTCTTGAATGTATTGGAGTCTTCTCTGAAACGTCAAGCGCGCGTTCGGCATTCTAGCTGTCGCCGTGGACGGGCACGGCTGCTCCATGAACCACTTTGGCATCGTCGCTGCATAGGAACAGGATGACGCACGCGATGTCCCGGGGCTTCGGCCACTTGGCAAAGTCGACCTTCGACATGGCTGTGCGGTTCGGCTCGGTGTCGTTGAGATCGCAAGAAGCTCACCTCAGGAGCTAAAGCGCGAGCGCATTTTCAGCGACTGAGCGGCACGAGTGAACTCGTGCCCTTCCCGTTCGTGGTGTCGCCCAAAAGTCCCACTCAGCTTTAGAATCGTGTTGCACTGAGATTATTGAAAGGTGAGGTGAGGGTGATATGAAACTGTTCTTGGCTTGGGCTTGCTGTTGCTTTGCTCTGTCGTCGTTCGCTTATTGTGCCGGCGCTACCCAGACGTTTTCCACTTCGGCGGGAGAGGTCAAGATTACTCCCCTGTATCACGCCAGCACGCTGATCGAGGCGGGAGGGAAGGTTATCTACCTTGACCCGGCCAATCCCGCAAAATTCGCCGGGCTGCCAAAAGCGGACCTCGTTCTGATTACCGATATTCATCAGGACCACATGGATCCGGCTTCCATTGCCCAAATCAGCAAGGCGGGGACGGAGATTGTTGCGGCGCCTGCCGTGGTGGTGACGGTTAAGACTGCTACGCCGATCGCTAATGGCGAAACCAGGAAATGGCAGGGCTGGACCATTGAGGCCATCCCCGCCTATAACCTCACGCGCGGGCCGGCGCCGGGCAAGCTTTACCATGACAAGGGACGCGGCAACGGATACGTGCTTACTTACGGTGGGGTGCGCTTCTACTTTTCGGGGGACACGGAAGGGGTTCCGGAAATGCGGGCGTTGAAGAATATCGATGTGGCGTTCGTGTGCATGAATCTGCCTTACACCATGCCTCCGGAGGAAGCGGCGGAGGCGGTGAAGGCGTTCCATCCTAAGGTCGTGATTCCTTATCATTACCATGGGTCGGATCTCGCAGTGTTTAAGAAGGGGCTGGAGGGGACGGGAATCGAAGTGCGGTTGCTGGAGTGGTATCCGCAGTAGGTGGAGGCGGGACGCGGGGGGCGTCGGTCGTCCCTCCGGGACTTTATCTCCCAAGACAGCAAACCGAGCGCTGAAGCGCTGGGCTAAGCTGGTTCGCCCCTCCGGGGCGTTGTTATGAGGTTCCAGCACTCGCGTGCGATCATCCAGTCTTCCTGGGCGTGAATGACCAGGACGCGGACGGGCGAATCGGGCGCAGAAATATCTTCATCTTCGTCTTTGTCCGACGGCGCGCGCTCGTTCTTCGCTTGGTCGAGTTTCAGGCTGAGGAACCCAAAGTTCTCGCAGGTGGCGGCGCGAACTTCGGCGGCGTTCTCGCCTACTCCGGCGGTGAAGACGATCGCATCGACGCCGCCCAGGACGGCGATCATGGCGCCGATTCCGGATTGCAGACGATGGACATAGATATCCAGCGCCAATTTTGCGCGCTCCATTTTTTCTGGTTGGTTGACGTTCTTGCTGGCGGCTAGAACCTCGCGCATGTCTCCCGAGATGCCTGAGATGCCTAGGAGTCCCGACTTTTTGTTGAGCACATCGTCCAGTTGTTCGTCCATGAAGTGTCGGCGGCGCATCAGGTAAGTCAGGACGCCAGGGTCGACCGAGCCGGAGCGCGTGCCCATCATCAGACCCTCTAGCGGCGTAAACCCCATGGTCGTATCCACGCTTTTCCCATCGCGAATCGCCGCCAGCGAGCAGCCATTGCCCAGATGACACGTCACCAGTTTCAGGGAATTTGGCTTTCGGCCCAGCAACTGCGCGGCACGCTCGGCGCAATATTGATGATTGATGCCATGGAATCCATAGCGGCGAATTCCCTGCTCGAACCACTCGTAGGGACCGGGATAGGTTTTCGCCGATAAAGGCATGGTGCGATGAAAGCCGGTGTCGAAGACGGCGACCTGCGGCACAGGACCTAGCAATTTCTCGACGATCTGCATGCCTTCGAGTTCGGCGCGGTTGTGGAGCGGCGCGAAGACGGAAACGCTTTCGATGGCCGACTCGACTTCGGGGGTGACCAGCGCGGGCTCGAAATGTTTGGGACCACCGTGGACTACGCGGTGTCCTACGACATCGATTTCGGACGGGCTGGAAATGGCTTTCGTCTCCCCGCTCCACAGGCTCTCGAGCAGGCGCTTGATGGCTTCCCCGCGAGACGCCGCGTCGGTCAGGGGCTTGCGCGAAACTCCTTGGGATTGCGAATTCTTTATCGAGTACTCGGGCTTGTTATCTATCCACTCGATCTTGCCCTCCCAGATTGGAGGGGGCGGATCTTGTGGGAGCGCGTCTCCTATTTCGTAGAGACAGCTCTTCTGGCTGCTGGAACCGGAGTTGAGGACGAGCACTTTCATTAGTACGGCCACGTCCAGTCGCGGATTTCGGGCATGTCGTCGCCGCGTTCGTGGATGTATTGTTTGTGCTCGACGAGCCGGTTGCGGAGGAACTGCTTGAAGTGGCCTCCTACTTTTTGCAGTCTGGGAACGCGATCGACCACATCTCCGGCCAGGTGGAAACGGTCGAGATCGTTCATCACCGTCATGTCGAAGGGGGTGGTGGTGGTGCCCTCTTCTTTGTAGCCACGCACGTGGAGATTGTCATGATTGTGGCGGCGATAGGTGAGGCGGTGAATCAACCAGGGATATCCGTGATAGGCGAAGATCACTGGCTTGTCGACGGTGAACATCGAGTCGAAGTCGAGATCGGAGAGACCGTGTGGATGCTCACTTGAAGGCTGAATGGTCATCAGATCGACGACGTTTACACGCGAATTCTGATGTCGGGAAAATGCTGGCGCAAAAGATCAACGGCGGCCAAGGTTTCGAGCGTGGGGACGTCGCCGGCGCAGGCCATCACAACATCGGGCTCGGCTCCCTTGTCCGTGCTTGCCCACTCCCAGATGCCGATGCCGGTGGTGCAGTGTTCGATGGCCGACTCCATGTCTAGAAACTGCAGTGCGGGTTGCTTGCCGGCCACGATCACATTGACGTAGTGGCGGCTGCGCAGACAATGATCGGTTACGGAAAGCAGACAGTTGGCGTCGGGCGGGAGGTAAACGCGGACGATGTCGGCTTTCTTGTTGACCACGTGATCGATGAAGCCGGGGTCCTGATGGGTGAATCCGTTGTGGTCCTGGCGCCAGACGTGAGACGTCAGCAAATAATTGAGTGATGCGATGGGACGCCGCCACTCGATCTCGCGGGTCACCTTCAGCCACTTGGCGTGCTGGTTGAACATGGAATCGATGATGTGGATGAACGCTTCGTAGCAGGAGAAGAAGCCATGGCGGCCGGTAAGCAGATAACCTTCCAGCCAGCCCTGGCACATGTGCTCGCTTAGCATCTCGAGGACGCGGCCTTGCTGTGAGAGATGTTCGTCGACCGGCAGGATCGGTTCCATCCAGAGCTTGTCGGTGACTTCGTAGAGCGCTTCCAACCGGTTGGAGGCAGTTTCATCGGGGCCGAAGACGCGGAAATTCTTGGAGTCGGCGTTGAGCTTCATCACGTCGCGCAAGAATCCGCCGAGCACGCGGGTGGCTTCAGAATTTTCAGTGCCGGGCTTCGGAACTTTTACGGCATAATCGCGAAAGTCGGGCATGACCAGATCGCGCAACAGAATGCCGCCGTTGGCATGCGGATTTGCTCCCATCCGGCGATCGCCTTTGGGAGCTAATTCCACGAGTTCGGAGATGAATCTGCCGTTCTCGTCGAATAATTCCTCGGGACGGTAGCTTCTCATCCAGTCTTCGAGAATCTTCAGGTGTTCTGGCTTCTGCAGGTCAGCCACTGGGACTTGATGCGCGCGCCAGGTGCCTTCTACCTGCTTTCCATCGACAAACTTCGGGCCGGTCCAGCCTTTTGGACTGCGCAGGACGATCATCGGCCAGATGGGGAGGCTCGAATCTCCTGCACTTCGGGCGTGTTCCTGGATTGAGCGAATTTCGTTCACGATGGTGTCCAGAGTTGCGGCCATTCGTTGATGCATCGCTTCGGGCTCGTGTCCCTCGACGAAATACGGTTTCCAGTGGTGGCCGGTAAAGAACTGGGTCAGTTCTTCGTCATTCATCCTCGCAAGCACGGTTGGATTGGCGATTTTGTAGCCATTGAGATGGAGAATGGGCAGCACGGCTCCGTCACGTGCCGGATTCAGGAACTTATTGCCATGCCAACTGGTCGCCAGCGGGCCGGTTTCGGACTCGCCGTCTCCAACCACGCAACATGCGAGCAGATCGGGGTTGTCGAACACGGCTCCGCAAGCGTGCATGATGGAATAACCAAGTTCTCCACCTTCGTGGATGGAGCCGGGAGTCTCGGGGGCGGCGTGGCTGGGTATTCCTCCGGGGAAGGAGAACTGTTTGAAGAGCTTCTGCAGCCCCTCTTCATTTTGCGTGATGTTGGGATAGAACTCGCTGTAGGTGCCCTCGAGGTAGGTGTTGGCGACCAGTCCGGGGCCGCCGTGGCCAGGGCCGGCAATGTAGATGACATTCAGATCGTAGTTCTTGATCAGGCGATTGAAATGGGCGTAGATGAAGTTGAGACCGGGCGTGGTTCCAAAATGTCCCAGCAGACGCGGCTTGATGTGTTCGATCTTCAGCGGCTCGCGGAGCAGCGGATTGGCGTAGAGATAAATCTGCCCTACGGAAAGATAGTTGGCCGCGCGCCAGTAGGCGTCGATCTTGCGCAGTTCTTCGGAGGTGAGGGGCTGGGCAGAAATGCCATGCTGCGCGGAGGTCACTGCGGCTGGGGGAGTCATCGCAACTTCCTTTCTATTTCTATTGCATGCTGTTTTCTATTCTAGTTTTCTGGAGTCAGGTTCGCCAGCATCGGTGATGCTCATCACACAGCAGCGTAGCAGCGGTCATGGCTGCCGACGTTGCTGGTATTGAGACTGAAGGGTAAGCTGAGGGCGGGAGGACGACTGCCATGATGATGCTATATCGCCTCGTTCGACTGATTGAGACGCACTCGGAAGCGCTGTCTGCCAGCCTTCTTGATCGCGTGCAAAATTCTCCGTTGACTCCAAGCTATCAGAACGTTGCCGGCACAGCGGTGAAAGAACGGGTGTATGAGATCTATCGCCATCTCGGGGAATGGCTGGTGGGCAAGGACGAATCGTACCTCGAGCAACGGTATCTGGAGATTGGGGCACTGCGGGCCAGCCAACGGGCGCCGCTGAGTGAAGTGATCTGGGTGATTGTTTTGACCAAGGAAAACTTGTGGGAGTTCGTCCAGAAAGAGGCGGTCTTGGACCGCCCGGTGGAAGTGTTCGGCGAACTGGAAATGCTGCAGCTACTGGAGAGGTTCTTTGACCGGGCAATTTACTATGCGTCGGTCGGGTATGAACGGGCGACCGCGGAGCAGGCTCTGAGCGAGGCGGGCGCACCATCGAAGAGGGCATAAAGCGGCACGAGTGATTCTGGTCACAGTGATTCTGGTCACAGTGATTCCGGTCACGTGATTCTGGTCACATGGAGTGGTGACCTCCGTCCTATGGGTCAGGCCTGGGATGCTCCAAGCTACCCCTGAGGAGGTCAGGCCATGTCGCATCAAGACCGGGACATCCTTAAAATCCTGCGGTTCGAGTTGAAATTTCTGGAAGAGGGCGGGTATGCTTGCTCGCCGCGTACGCCATGGCGTGCCCCATACATTTTTGAAGATTCTCCAAGCTGCCTGAACTTTGAGCATTCCGCGCGACCGCATCCCTGTAGCGAATGCACGCTGACCCAATTTGTTCCCGCAGAATACCGCGGAGAAGAAGCGCCGTGCCGATTCATTCCGCTGAACGACAAAGGTCGAACGGTTGACTCGCTGTATCGAACCGGCACACATGCAGAACTGGCGGAGGCGCTCCGCGACTGGCTACGCCGGGAGATCAGCCGGATCGAAACGGAACGGACACAATCGCGCGCGGGCTAAAGCTCGCATTCTGTCGGGCTCCTAACGGTAATGCGGAACGGTGGTCAGGAGTTGACCATTTTTTCCAGAGCGGCTTTGTTGCGGATCATCAGAGTTGCACCCTTCAACTGCACTAATTGCCGTTTCTTGAATTCAGAGAACAAGCGGCTGACGGTTTCGCGGGTGGTGCCGATCATTTCCGCGATTTCCTCATGAGTCAAGGTCAGCTTCACTTGCAGAGGATCGCCATTGCGCGGGGTATTGGACCATCCCAGGAGCAATTTTGCGAGTCTCTCGGAGGGGGAGTTGGTGAGTCCCAGGGTACGGACCCCTTCGTAGACGGTGTAGTAATCGCGGCTTAGCTGCTCGGCCACGCGCAGGGCGACTTCTCCATGCTCGCGCAAGAAGTGGAGCAAGGCATCACGGGTAATGAAATTTGCCTGGCCGGGCTCGATCATCTCGGCGGTCACTTCGTACGGGCGATTGGAAATGGTGGCGTTGAGGCCAAGAACGTCTCCGGCTTCCGCGATCCTGGTGATGACGGTTTTGCCGCCGGCGGAGGTGGTGGAGAGTTTCGCCCTGCCGGTGCACAGCACAAAAACACCACGCGGCAATTGTCCCTCGATAAACAACATGGCGGATTTTGGGTAGATGGCGGTGGATTTGATCTCATTCAAGGTCTGCAGGGCGGCCACCGGCAGATTGCAGAACAAATGTTCTTCCCGCGCGGGGCAGGTAAGGCAGTTGTCGAGGATATTCAGGCCGTAGGGAGCGCGCAATCAACACCGCTTTCAGGGCGATTGTATCACTCACCTTGTGACCAGAATCACGAAAAGGGGTGACTCGAAACATGGCCGCCAAGATCGTTTGCGAAGAAAATGCCAGCAAGGTGATAAGACCATGGAAGACGCACATCGGTTTCGAGTAGTTGCCTGGTGGTCCTCTGGACGAACTGGCCTGGCAAAATCCAGTTCGGCTCCCAATGCGATCCATTTCACATCGCCGCCGGCTTTTGGCGGTTTGGAAGGCAGGTGGACACCCGAGGACCTGCTGCTGGCCGCGATCTCCAGTTGCTATACGACTACATTTCGGACGCTCGCAGATTACTCGAAGCTGGAGTACACCGATCTGCAGGTGGAAGTGGAAGGACTGATCAACAAAGCGGACACCGGCTACAGCTTCGGCGAGGTGCTGATTCGCGCAAGTCTGGCGATTCCGCGAAGAGAGGAAGAGGAGCGGGCCACCAGGCTTCTGCACAAGGCCAAGGGGCTATGTCTGGTGTCGCGTGCGCTCTCCGTCGAGCAGAAGTTTGAACCGCGCGTACATGTGGGTGAACCACACGTGGAAGTTAGTCATGCTTTGCCAGTTTCCGGTAACGGGAGTTATCGATAAAGCACGATAGGAATTATTTTCGCGCTTGCCAGAGCTGCTGCATGACTTGGTCATCATCGTTACGGAGACGGTGACCGTCTCAAAAATGCGGCCACTTTCTCCAGCAGGAAGGTTTTCTGGAGGTGGTTATGCACACACTGGAAGCGGGTAGGCGGATCGCTCTCAAGAACGTCTTGTTTGCCACTGATTTCTCAGCCTGCTCGAATACGGCGCTCCCCTATGCGCTGGCGATCGGGCATCGGTACGGGGCGCGGTTATACGGAGCCCACGTTGTTGCGCCTGATAGTTATCTTTACTTTGCACCGGAAGCGTGGCCGGCTCATTTCGAACAGGAAGAACAATTACAGAAGGAAGCCTTAGCGCAGCTTGACGAACAACTCCGCGGAGTGCCGCACCAGGCACTGTGCGGGGTTGGCGATGTGTGGGATGTGCTCGGGCGGATTATCCAGGAACACGATATTGATCTGCTGGTGGTGGGCAGTCACGGTCGTACGGGCCTGGGCAAACTGTTCATCGGTTCGGTGGCCGAGACGATTTTCCGGCGGGCTGATTGTCCGGTTCTGAGCGTGGGACCGAATGTGTCGGCGAAACCGGGCGGCGGGGTTCGATTTCAGCATATTGTGTTTGCAACAGACTTTAGCGGGGACTCACTGGCTGCGTTGCCCTATGCGGTCTCGCTGGCAGAGGAAGATCAAGCACAATTAACCTTGCTGCACGTGGTCGAGGAGCCTGAGGCAGGGATCGCAGACGTGGATGCAGTTAAGGCGCACCTGATGCACCGCCTGCGAGAACTGGTGCCATCTGACGCCGAGTCGTGGTGTCATGTGGAATGCTTGCTCGAGTTCGGGCGGCAGTTTGCGCGGCCGACGGACCGGATTCTGGAAATCGCAGGAGATCAGGCGGCAGACTTGATCGTCCTCGGTGTGCGGCCGGTGCGTGGCAAGCTGGGGCTGGTGACACACCTCGCTAGCACTACGGCGCAGATCTTGACGCAGGCTGTGTGCCCGGTGCTCACCGTACGCGGCGGATGCGCAGATGCCGCACGGGAAAGGCTAGCTTCATAGGTTAACCTCAGCGGGCTAGAGCCGCGCCCCTTCAAAACAACAACGAAAGACTGCAAGATCCCGAACATTCGCCGATGAGTTACTCTCTGATTGAGCTGCCATCTGATGTATCTGTCATCTTGATCTATCATCGAGTTGAGAGATGAGGAATTCTCATGAGTTCGACCGAAGCTGGGCTGGTGGGAAAGCCGCCGTATAAAGAAAAGCCGACAGCACCACAAGGCCACGGCCTGGACCCAATGTTCGTTCCGGAGTCGGTGGCGGTCATTGGCGCAACCGATCGTCCGGGCACGGTCGGTCGCTCGATTCTGGAGAACCTGTTGCACGGTAAGTTTCAGGGAAAAGTGTATGCCGTCAACGCGAACCATCCGGAAGTACTCGGGCTGAAGACGTACGCGAGCATTCGCGAAATCCCGGGAACAGTGGACCTGGCGATCGTGGCCACGCCGGCGGCGACGGTTCCGCAACTGATTGGAGAGTGTGTGGACGCCGGCGCCAAATCGGCGATTGTGATTTCCGCTGGGTTCAGAGAGCGTGGCGCGGAAGGCGCTGCACTGGAACGGCAAATTCAGGAACAGTTGCGGCGCAGTTCTTCGTCGATGCGCTTGATTGGCCCCAATTGCCTGGGCATTATGAACCCGACGACGGGGTTGAATGCCACCTTCGTCAAAGAAGCACCCAAGGCGGGCAACGTCGCGTTCCTCAGTCAAAGTGGAGCGCTCTTAGTGGCGATTCTCGACTGGAGCGCGCGCGAACAAGTTGGGTTCAGCGCGATTGTTTCCACCGGCTCGATGCTGGATGTGGATTGGGGCGACTTGATCTACTACTTTGGCGACGACCCGCACACGAAAAGCATTCTGATTTACATGGAGTCGGTGGGAGACGCGCGGTCGTTCTTGTCGGCGGCGCGGGAAGTGGCGTTGAGCAAGCCGATTATCGTGATCAAAGCCGGGCGCTCGGAAGCGGCTTCGCGGGCCGCGGCTTCACACACCGGTGCGCTTACGGGCAGCGACCTGGTGCTGGACGCTGCCTTCCGCCGATCGGGAGTTTTGCGGGTACACAATATCGCAGACCTTTTTTACATGGCGGAAGTACTCAGCCGGCAGCCTCGGCCCAAGGGTCCGCGGCTCACTATTCTGACGAATGCGGGCGGGCCTGGGGTGTTGGCCACCGATTCGCTGGTGGCCAATGGCGGAGAACTGGCCGAGCTTTCTCCGGAGAGTTTGCGACGGCTGGATGAGTTCCTCCCGCCGAACTGGAGTCATAACAATCCGATTGATGTGCTCGCCGATACCGATTCCGAGCGCTTTGCTCGCGCGCTGGAGATTGCTTCGCAAGACCCGAACAGCGACGGATTGCTCGTCATCCTGGTACCGCAAGCCATGGCTGATCCGACGCAGGTTGCGGAACGCATGAAAGCTTATGCCAAGGGACCGAAGCCGGTGCTCGCCTGCTGGATGGGAGGAAACAGCGTGGCTGCAGGAGACGCTATTTTGAATGCGGCGGGGATTCCTACGTTTTCTTATCCTGACACTGCGGCGCGGGCTTTCACCTACATGTGGCGATACACGTACAACCTGGGTGGGCTGTATGAGACCCCGGCACTGGCAGACATCTCGGAAGTGGACAGCGCAGCCCGCAGTCAAATCGAGCAGATTATTCAGAATGCGCGCAAGAGCGGGCGGGTCTTGCTCAACGAGTTGGAATCCAAGCAGTTGTTGTCGTTGTATGGCATCCCGGCGGTGGAGACGCGGGCGGCGGGCAGCGAGGACGAGGCGGCAGCGATTGCTTCGGAGATTGGTTATCCGGTAGTGCTGAAGGTCTTCTCCGAAACCATCACGCACAAGACCGATGTGGGCGGAGTGAAACTGAATTTGCGCGATGAGGCGGCGGTGCGCTCTGCCTATCGCGCGATACAGTCTTCGGTAGTGGAGAAGGTCGGCGCAGAGCAATTCTCCGGGGTGACGGTCCAGCCGATGGTGAAGCTGGATGGGTACGAACTGATTCTCGGCAGCAGCATTGATCCACAGTTTGGGCCGGTTATTCTGTTCGGCTCGGGTGGGCAGCTGGTGGAAGTGTATCGCGACCACGCGCTGGCGCTTCCGCCACTGAACACGACGCTGGCGCAAAGATTGATGGAGCAGACGCGGGTGTACAAGGCGCTGCAGGGAGTGCGCGGCCGCAAGCCGGTCAATATGGCGGCGCTGGAGAGCTTGTTGGTTCGCTTCAGCCAGTTGGTTTTGGAACAGCGTTGGATCGCGGAAATTGACATCAATCCGCTGCTGGCTTCGCCGGAGCGGCTGCTGGCGCTCGATGCGCGCGTCGTGTTGCATGGGCCGGGCGTAACCCTCGACCAGTTGCCCAAAGCCGCGATTCGTCCCTATCCGCGGCGGTATGTCTCGCCCTGGACAATGACGGATGGAACCCAGGTGACGATCCGTCCGATCCGGCCGGAAGACGAACCGCTGATTGCCAAGTTTCACGAGACGCTTTCCGATCGCAGCGTGTATTTGCGCTATTTCTGCTCGCTGAGCCTGAGCCGGCGGGTGGCGCATGAACGGCTGTTGCGCATCTGTTTCGGTGACTACGATCGCGAAATGGCGCTGGTCGCCGAGTACACCGATCCCGGGACGGGAGAGCGGCGCATTCTTGGGGTTGGACGTATGAACAAGCTTCACTCCAAGAATGAGGCGGAAGTCGCGGCGCTGGTCGCGGATAAGTATCAAAAACTGGGACTGGGACATGAATTGCTGCGGCGTGTCGTCCAGATTGCGCGCGATGAGAAGGTAAGCCGCGTGTCGGCGGAAATGTTGCCGGACAACATC
>Ga0074044_10001607_pt1 | contig 20328 bp, 16 predicted proteins | sample BogForMeECP23OM1_FD_94443 | JGI IMG/M metagenome (GOLD analysis project Ga0074044, IMG submission 94443) | Bog forest soil microbial communities from Calvert Island, British Columbia, Canada - Bog Forest MetaG ECP23OM1 | ecosystem: Environmental > Terrestrial > Soil > Wetlands ...
CACAAGAGGTTGTTTAGCGGAACTGCATCACCTGCGGTTTCTTGGTGAGTAAACAACTGCCAAGGTGTAGTTGTTGTAGTGACCTCTTCAGTCGACCAGAGTTTGATTTTGGAAACTGTGGCGCAGAGTCCCAATGGATCACCCAATGCAATTGGGTTGTTCTCCACATATCTGTAAAAATTCATTCCACCATCATAGCCAATCGGATCTTGAGAAATAAATCTCCCGATGTTCTGATCGTAATACCGGGCGCGATACTCGTAAATTCCGGTCTCTTGATCGAACTCTCGTCCGGTGTACTGGAATGGATTGGTGATTGTCCCCGTCGATGCCGTCAGCTTACCGAATGAATCGTAGGCGTAGGTGTTCGCAAGCGCCCCAGCGGAATTGCTTATGGACGTGACGGAATGGAGTCCGTCCTGCTCATAGTAGCTGGCCGTGCCAGATCGAAGTTCCGCTAAAGGTTGGTCTATCTCTCCCGTTTGGGTGTAGCGCGCCAAGATGTTTCCAGTGTTGTCCACTTCTTCTAGGATGTTGTATCCGTTATAGAGGTAGTTTGTGGCCCCCAGTGGCCCGGACTTCTGGATGCGCCTGCCGAGTGTGTCGTACTTGAAGTTCACCGTCCCTGTGCCGGGGATGACTGTTGACACCAGTCTGTTCTCGAAGTCCCAGGAGTAGGATTTGCCGGAGGGGTCGGAGAGGGTATTGCCGTTTGCGTCATACGCAACTGTGACCGTGAGTGTCATAGCTGAATCCAAGCGCATCGTAGCTAAATCTCAGTTGCGAGTTGGAAGCAGCAGCTTACGAAGGTCCCAGAATGATTTGATATCGCCCTTCGATTCCAATGCCTCTTGACGGTCGTACGGAATGCGCGCGCGAACCCTGGCTGGTAGAAGTCTCCAAACCATTTTCAGGCACAAGAAGTAGTATCCCACTATCAAGGCAGCACAGATAGCAACTCTCAACGGGACTGACGACGGCAGCCAAGTACCCACCCGGTCCAGCCATTGCAGTTTCCCGAACGCCGAGGCCACTAGTAACGCGATACCAACGAACACAAGCAAGCCGGGGATGTAGTAAAAGCACAGCTTCGCATAGCTGAACGGCTCTTTGGTCGGCTCCCAGCGAACTCCACCTGGCATGATCGCTATCCTCCAAAACTAGAACGTCCACGAGTTCCCGATGTACGTCTTACACTTGAACCCGCCTAGACTCAGTCCAAAGTCAAAACCGCCTCCGCCTCCGTAGCAGCTAACCCCTGACGATGTGCCTTCGTAGAAGCCGTAGAAAGGCCCGACTTGGCCGAAACCTCCGCCTTCCACGCCTTGCATATCCTCGCGACACTTTGCCCCACTGCAAGTGATTACTGCACCGCCTGCTCCAATTCCGCCGCCAAAGGGTTTGCTGGGTGGACTCGTTAGCGGGGATCTTGGCGTGAGGCCCCCGCTTCCGAAACCGCACAGCGTATAAAACGGCAAATTGAAGGTGGGATTGCTCGTACAGATGAACACACCACTGAAGACAAGGCCGCCTGCATTTGCAGGTCCTGCACTGCCATACGCCTCGGAAGTTAGAGCGCCGCTCACCCACCTCCCACCTGGGCAGTCCGCTGGGCAGTTGCCAGATTTGCATTTGGACCAACCGAACGGGTCGAGATGGGTCGTCGGAGAGTTCGATACGTACGGGTAGAAGTTGGCGGCAGCCTGGAACCGCTTCGGGTCTTCCGTCACAAACCTGCCACTTGCCGGATCGAGATATCGCGCCCGGTAGTAGTAGAGATTCGTTTCCGGGTCGAGCTCGCGAGCCGTATAGCGGAATGAGTTTGTGAGTGAGCCAGAGGACGCGGTTTGATTTCCAAACGCATCGAAGGTGTACGTCTGTGCGAGCGTCCCAGCGGCATTGCTCAACGAAGTGATAGTGCCTAGGCCGTCCGCTAGGTAGTAGCTCGTCGTCCCCGACCGTAGTTGTGCTTGAACTTGGTCGACTCCTGAATCTTGCGTGTACTGCGCCAAGACGATTGCTGCGTTATCCACTTCCTCGATGGCGTTGGGGCCGTCATAGAGGTAATTGGTGGTGCCCAGAGCGGAGCTTTTCTGGATGCGTCTGCCGAAGGGGTCGTACTTGAAGGCGACGGTTCCGGTTCCGGGTACAACAGCCTGTGTCAGGCGATTCTCGAAGTCCCAAGTGAAGCTGCGGCCTTGGGCGTCGGAGAGGGTATTGCCGTTTGCGTCGTACGTGTAACTCCCACTCGGAGTCGCAGTCAGCTCGTTCGACGTGTTGTAGCTGTAAGGATTCATTCCCAATGAACTGAGCCTATTCCCCACCGCGTCGTAGTTGTAGCTCTCCGTGGTACTACCACCTTGGGTTACCTGCAGCAGCTCGTAAATCGCATCGTAGCCGTAATTTGACGTGATCCCGTTGAGAAAATTGGTCTTGCTCGTCCGGTTGCCGGCGTAGTCGTAGCCGTAGCCCGCCCCATCGAGCGTCGTCGAGCCCGCCTGGTGCAGCACGCTCAGCAGGTGCGACACCGAATCATAATTGTAATTGGTATTGATGCCGTTCGGCCGCGTGAGCTGCGTCCTCCGGCTCAGCGCATCGTAGGTGAAGCCGAACTGGCCGGTCAGCGAATTCGTCAGCGTCGCGAGCCGGTTCAGCGTGTCGTAGTTGTAGGTGTTCGTGCTCCCGTCGGGCGCGGTCAGCGATGTGCGATTCGATGCCGCATCGTAGCCGTAGCTGTTCTGGAAGTTGTACCCCGGCAGGAACGAATACTGCGTGCTGGTGCCGATCAAGCGTCCCATGTTGTCGTAGGCGAAACCGTACGTGCCCGTCGGGTCCGTCACTTGCTGGGTGGCCACCATCTCCAGCGGAGTATAACCCGCGTTGGGAACGTGGGCAGGGAAGAAAATGGGGGTGCCCCACTTCTCGCGCTTTTCGAGAAGTGGGCGGCCGGACGGCCGACAGTGAAGCCGACTCTGCTCTACGTGGGGTCGAAGGCGCGAGGGAAGTGGGCCTCTCGTCCGCGATTCCCTAGCACATTGTGCCCGATACCTTTCATCACCACTAGATGGTGCGCGCTGTCACCGCGCCAACATCCTTGCGCGGCTACGGTGTTGCTATGCGGGGCAAGCTGAAGCGCTACTACGGTGCAGGGCATCTGCATTTCATTACCTGCAGTTGTTATCGGCGGCAGCCGCTGCTCGGCACGGCGCGCCGCCGCGATTTATTTCTGGCCGTGCTGGAGCAGATGCGCCGGCGCTATTCATTCGTCGTTGTCGGTTATGTGGTTATGCCCGAGCACATTCATCTTCTGATCAGCGAGCCGCAAGATAAGAATCCTTCGACCGTGATGCAGGCTCTCAAACTAGGATTTGCACGCCGCGTACTGGCGTCATCAAAGCGACGGCGCAACCTTGCCCAGGTGAACCTTTTCGACCACGCCCCTCAACACATCTGGCAGAAGCGCTTCTACGACTTCAACGTCTGGACCGAACACAAGCGCATCGAGAAATTGCGTTACATGCACCGCAATCCAGTGCAACGCGGACTGGTGACATCTCCGGAACTGTGGCGCTGGAGCAGCTTCCGCGCTTACGCGCTCGGCGAAACCGGGCCAGTACGAGTGAACGAGTGCGAAGTCCTCAAAATGAAGATTCGACCACCGGCGGCATAGAACCTAGCCCCTTCGGTGTCGGCAGTCCGGCGACCCACTTCTCGAAAAGCGCGAGAAGTGGGGCACCCCCGTTTTCTTCTCTGCCAGCGCAATTGCACACTGACTCAGTGCTACAGCCCTGGCCCCTCCGGATACGTCGGCAAATCCGCGGGCCGCGCCGGCAGCGTCTTTGGATGAGCCTTGATCTCGTCCATCAGCATCTGGACCGCTTTTTCCAGTTGTGGATCTTGCCCCTTCAGGACCAGGTCTGGCGGATTATCCACGACCACATCAGGTTGCACGCCGCGGTTTTCGATCACCCACTTGCTGTCGAGCCCGTACAGCGAAAATTCCGGACGCGTGATATAGCCGCCATCCATCAGCTCGATTTCGCCGCGAATGCCGCGCACTCCGCCCCAGGTTCGCTCGCCGATGAGCGGCCCCAGTTTGTACTGCTTGAACATGTAGCTGAAAATGTCTCCATCGGACGCGGCGTAGTGATTGGTTACACAGGCCATGTATCCGTAAAAGGCATTCTGGCGCCGAGCTGGCTCAAAGTTGCGGGCCGCATCCATGTTGACCAGTATTCGCCGCAGCCGCTCGAAGACGAGTTCGTCCACGAAGCCGCCACCGTTGTAGCGAACATCGAAAATGATGCCTTCCTTGCGAATCTGCGGGAAGTACTGCTTGACGAACTCGTTGAGTCCTGCATCGCCCATGTTCGACAGGTAGACATAGCCGATGCGGCCGCCGCTGGCCGCGTCCACCTTTTTGCGGTTGGTCTCGATCATGTTCAACTCGCGCAAGCTGTACTCGTCGCCAATCGGCTTCACCACCACATTGCGGGCGCCGTCCGCCGTGGGCTTCGAATTGACGGTGAGCGTGACCACTTCATTGGCCGTGTTCACCAGCAGTTCGTCGGGCGTCTGCGGAGCGCGCAGTTCGCGTCCGTTAATCGCGACCAGGTAATCGCCTTCTTTCACGTTGACGCCTGGCTCCGTCAGCGGAGAACGGGCATGCGCATCCCAATTCTCGCCGGAAAACATCTTCTTGATGCGGTACATGCCGCTGGCCGCGTCGGCTTCATAGTCTGCGCCCAGCAATCCGACGTTCACCGGGTGCAGATCCGGGAAATCGCCGCCGCCCACATAAGTGTGCGAATTCGAGAGTTCCCCAATCATCTCGCCCATGATGTACGTCAGCGAATAACGATCGGCCACGTATGGGAGCAACTGCGCGTATTGATCTTTGGTCTTCTGCCAATCCACTCCATTCATCGAGGGCTCAAAAAAGTAATCGCGTTCCTGCCGCCAGACTTCGTTGAAAATCTCCTTCCATTCCTGCGGAGGATCGACTTCAGTTCGCATGCCGTCCAGTTTGAGCGCGCCATCTCCAACTTTGTGAAGCGGTTCGGGAACCTTGGAATCTCCTCCCGGCAGCTTGGCATCGATGATCCCAATCGGGCCATCGTGCTCGGTCCGGTACAACAGCTTCGATCCGTCATGGGAAAGAGCGAAACGATCCGCGCCATCCAACAACACTTTGTCTTTGTGTTCCTTCAAGTCGTAGGCACGAATTGCTGGATTCTCTCCGGCCAGCGGTCCCGACAGCCCCTGTATGGGCGAAGTCGAGTAGTAGATCGCGTCTTTGGAGGCGTCGAAGTTGCGAATCACCGCGGGTGGAACCGCCAGCGCCACAATCCGATTCTGGATGCCATCCAGATCAATCTTGAAGATTTTCGGAGGCTCCTTGGTTTCGGTCTGCGCCTCTTTCTCTTCCGTCTTCTCTTCCTTCTTGTTTGGGGTCTGCTTGGCGTTCTTCTTGTTCTCTGGAGCCGGCGCGACCGTCTCCGGCCCTTCGTTCTTCACCTTCACCTCGTCGCTCAAAGCCGGGAAAGGTGAAGGCTCGTCCGCCGTCAACGTGACCACATAAACCCGCGTCGTTTTCGGATTCGCAAACTCGAAATCGACATTGCCCAGCACTTCGTTGTAGTCGCGGTCAGAAAGGAAGTAGAGGTACCGCTTGTCGGGATCGAACACCGCGCCGTAACTATTATTAAGGGTCGAGGTCACCGCCGCGATCTTGCGGTCGGCTAACCCGTACAGATACACCACCGAATAGCCGGACTCCAGATTCTTGTCGTAAGCCAGCCACTTACTATCCGGAGACCAGCTGTAATTCGTAATCTCGAAGAACTTGCCGCGGTCCACCTCGACCGGCTTTTTCTCTTTGATGTCGACATACCAGAGTTTCAGGTCCTTGTCGGCCCACGCGATTTTCGAGCTGTCCGGAGACCACACCGGTTGGAACATGAATCCCTTGTGTCCGCTGGTGATCGGCTCTTCCGGGGCCAATCCGTCTTGGGCAGCAATGTAGATTTCATCTTCGCCGCTGCGATCGGAAACGTAGGCGATCCATTGCCCATTCGGCGACCACGCCACCTTTTGTTCGCGAACCCCAGGAGAATGCGTCAGATTGCGGATGCTTCCATCCTTAGCGGGAACGGTGAAAACTTCTCCGCGCGCCGCAAGTACGGCTCGCTTTCCGTCGGGCGAGATATCGAAATCGGTGATTTGCCGGCTAGCGTTCGCCCAGTGCTTCATGGCCTGATCGCGCTCGCCATTCACATAGACGACCAGCTTCTTCGGCTGCCGCGTCTGCAGGTCAAAGGTGTAGAGGTAGCCGCCCTTCTCGAAGATAATCGCGTCCGGACCGAGGCTCGGCCACATGACATCGAAGTCCTCGAACTTGGTGAGTTGCTCGACCTGCCTGCTCCCCTGGTCGTAGCTGTAGAGGTTGAACCGGTGTTCGGGCCCGCGATCGGAAGTGAAATAAATCGTGTTCCCGCGCCACATCGGAAACGTGTCGGTGTAATCGGTGTGCGGGATGACCCCATCGACAACATTGTTCTTGAGGTCGTAGATCGTGATGTCCTGCGCCAACCCGCCGGTATAGCGCTTCCACTGCCGGAAATTGCGGAAGATCCGGTTGTAAGCGATCTTGGTGCCGTCGGGTGAGAACGAAAGCAGGCCGCTTTCATCCATCGACATCGGCTGCGGCAGTCCACCCTCGAGGCTCACCGTGAAGGGCCGCTTGATCCAGCCGTTCGAAGCGTCGCGTCGCGAAAGAAAGATGACGCTGTTGCCATCCGGCGTCCAGCCAATCACTTGATTGTGCACACCCATACGGTCGTTGAGCGGTTGCGCCGATCCCTGGTAGAAGGTCAACTGCTTCGGCTGGCCGCCCTCGGACGACATGACGTAGACGTTAAAGTTGCCATCGTACTGGCCGGTGAACGCCAGCCACTTTCCATCCGGCGAGAACTTTGGAAATAGTTCCCGCCCAGGATGTGAAGTGATACGGCGGGCTGTGCCTCCTGCACTCGACGCCAGCCAGAGGTCACCCCCGTACATGAATGCAATTTTGTCTTTATAGATGTCGGGAAAACGCAGCAAGCGGCCCTCTTGCGTTTCCTGCGCTGCCGCCAGGCAGGCACTGCCGATGACACAACCGAGAAGAAGGGCCGCGAAACAACTTCGAATAGAAATCATAAGGGATCCTCTTGGAGATTTTCTTGCGAAGACAATGAGCGGACACGAAACCATTTCGACAAGCGGATTGTATCAGTCTGCGAGCCACTGCCTCGAACACTAATTATTTTTTGGCGGGCTCGGCGTGTTGACTGCCGCTCGCACCGCATCCTGGCATTTGCCCGCGGCGGTCAACACTTTGTCAAAGGCTGTTTCTGTGCGAAGTTTTGCCAGCAGCGGATCGGAGAGCAGATTCGAGTACGCGCAATAATTCTGCTCGACTGCGCTCTGCAGAAGATGGAGAGCGGCTTGTTTCTTGCCGCAGTACCCGAATATCGCCCCCTGGTAGTACCAGGTCTCAGGGTCGGGCTCGGCAGGCAAACTGGCTTCCGCTTCCTGCCCCATCCGGTCCAGATCCGCCGCCGGCCGCAACTGCAAGCAAGCCTCCAGCAGATCGCGGTGATAGCGGGGCGTGTTCGGCATGAGCTTCACCGCCTGGCGCGCTTCCGCAATCTTCCCCTCGCGCAGCAGAATCGACGGCATGACGTACGCGGCCCACTCCGAGCCCTCATCCAGGCGGACAAAATCTCTGGCCCGTTCGGTCTTGCCCAATTCCATGAACGCCCAGGCACAAGAACGAAAAGTATAGTTACCGGGATCGAGCGCCACCGCCGTATTGCATTCACTCACCGATTGCTCCAGCATGCCGGCATAACGATAGACATAGCTCATCGCGAAGTGGGCCTCGCCACTCTCCGGACGTCGTTTGACCAGCGCCTGCGCCGCCTGGTATGCCTTGCCCAGTTCGCCTCGCTCCACCCGGTTGGCGATCAGCTGTCGAGCCGCCGTAACTCGATTGGGATCGAGTTCCAGGGCGCGTTCGCAGGCTTGGTTGGACCGCTGGAACATGGGCTCGCCACCATCGGAATAGTCCGCGTCAAAGTAGCAGCGCCATCCGAGTTGTTCCCAAGCCGGCGCGTAGGTTGGGTCCACGGCGACCACATGCTCCAGGACCGCGATGGCATCCTTGTTCGGCCCGGCATCATGAGGCAGCGCCAGGCTGTGCAGGTAGAGATCGTAGGCTTCCGCGTTTTTTGGGCGCGTGCCGGTATCGAGAAAACCGCCGGTCGCGCCCAGCGCCGGCAACAAACCCTGCCGGATCTGGGCCGCCATCTGGGCTTGTAGCGCAATCAGGTCCTGGTCGGGAGCTTTCACGGTAGTCTGCCACAATAGCCGGTCCCCCTCCACCTGGATTGCCTCCAGCGTAATCAGAAGGTGGTCGCCTTGTTTCAGGAAATGCCCGGTCACCACGTTGGCAACATGCACTTCGAGGCCGACGCGCTGCGGGTCGGCGCCGCCGATCATGCGAATTTTTTCCGGCAATGGCCGAACGTCCAGCGTCCGCGTGTAGGTAAGCGTGTTGGCAATTTCATCGGCCAGCGCGAAGCGGAGAAACTCCACGCTGATGTCGTTATTCATATTCTGCAACGGCAGCACCGCAATGGTGTTCCTGGGCGCGCCACCACCCGCCTGGCGCTGTTTGAACCACACCGCGCCTACCGCGACCAAAACCGTGAGCAACAGCCCACTCACTCCCAGCAGAAGATACGTTGAAAATTTGCTCGAGGTCCGAAACGTGGTGGTGGCCAATCGATAGGGCAACCTTGGCCGCCGCGTCCCGGTCCTGGTCAACCCCGATTCCGTTTCCTTCCGCAACGACTGCAGATCGCCCTTCATGGCCAGCGCGTTCGGGTAGCGGTGGCCCCGGTCTTTCTCCATGGCGCGCCCGATGATGCCTTCGAGATCCTGGGGAAGCTTCGGATTGAGACTAAGAGGAGAGACCGGCTTCTGGTTCAGGACCGCGTCCAGCGTGCAGATCACGTTGCCCGTGGAGAAAGGCTTCTTGCCGGTTGTCATCTCGTACAGCACGACTCCGAACGAGAACAAATCGCTCCGCGGATCCAGTTCTTCGCCGCGCGCCTGCTCCGGAGACATGTAAACCGCGGTTCCCGGAATCACGCCCATCGCGGTTAACGAGTCGTCCATGGCGGCATCGCTCGATCCCTTTTCGTGCGCCGATTTGGCCAATCCGAAATCGAGGATCTTGGTTTGACCGTTTTGCGCCACAAAAATGTTGGCCGGCTTGATGTCGCGATGAATGATCCCCTTGGCGTGTGAAGCCGCCAAAGCATCCGCTACCTGGATGCCGATGTCGAGCACCTCGTCGACTTCCATCGGCTTCTCCCGTATGCGCTCCTTCAGGCTCACCCCTTCCAGCTTCTCCATCACAATGAAAGGATGTCCGCCGTTATCCTCGATATCGTGGATGGTGCAGATGCCGGGATGATTCAACTGGGAAGCGGCGCGGGCCTCGCGCACAAAGCGGTTGAGGGACTTGGGGTCGTGGACCATCTCCGCCGGAATGAACTTGAGGGCGACGCGACGGGCCAGGCGCGTGTCTTCCGCCTCATACACTACGCCCATGCCGCCACCGCCGAGCTTTCCCACAATGTGATAGTGGGAGACCGTCTGGCCGATCATTCTGCGGGCCTCAGTGCCGTCGGTCGCTATGTTAGGCCGCTGACAAAGGCTGGGTCAACCCGCATGTCCAACCCGCATGTCTGCGAGCACAGCCTGTAACCTTAAAGCAAAGAGCGAACAGGAAGAACTTTCGGATTCCTCATGTCACACACGAAGAATCATCACCTCGGTTGCCTTGATGAGGGCCGCCGCCGTCTGTCCCGGCTTGAGTTGCATTTCGCGCGCCGAGGTTGCCGTGATAATGGATGTAATTTGCTGGCCGCCAATCGAAATCTTTATCTCCGCCATTAGACCGCTGATCCGCACAGAATCGACTCGCCCCACCAGTTGATTCCGCCCGCTGACGCGCCGGATGGCCATCTTCCGCTCTTTCTCCGTTTTGCCCCGCGTCCTGAAGAGCAGCCGGTCCACCTCGGCCTGAGGAATGCGATGGTGCCCTCCTGCCGTCTTAATACTGCGAATTTGTTTCTTATAGATCCACTGCTTGATCGTCGGGAAGCTGATCCCCAGCTCTAAAGCCGCCTCCCGCAGCTTCAACAAGTCTTCCGTCTTCGGTCCGGATTTGCCCTTCTTCGTCATTGGAACGAAATCGTACAGTCAAGACCGGGCATGGTCAACCCGCTGGATTTTTCGTCCAACAGTAGAGACCGAATCCGACTGGACATATAGAACTGTGTATTAGTAGACAAGAAAAACATATGTGATGTACATGTCTGATTCTTTGTCGCAATTTAACGACCGGGGGGCTTCCCTTGCGTAGCATGCGATGCCTCCTTATGTTGTGAACAATCCGGATTCTCCCGATGGATTCGGGGACTGGCAGTTCCTAGTGAAATATCGAATCGCCGCTGGCAATGAGCAGCACGGAAACTACATCATGACGGCCTTTTTCCAGATGAGTCTCGACGTCCAGGGAACGTTGGGGATCAGCCTGCCCACCGGAAACACGATGGCCAATCGGACGCAACCTGACGTGGAATAACACGTTCCAATACCAAATCTTCAATAAGATTTGGCCGGAAAAAGAACTGAATTTCACGCACTATTACCAGGGTTCGCACAGCGGCCACACGTTGTTATATGCCACGCCCGGCCTCGTGCTCGGCCGGTTTAACCTGTGGCATCACCTTGCTTTCACCTTCGGCGGCGGATACGAAATCGCCACCACGTCATTCGATCCCACCAACCACATTCCAATTCTGTCGATCCGCTTCCCCTTCTGAAATCAACATGCCGCGCCTGCCTTCTAAAGCCTCCGGCTCGATTGCCGATTCTTTCAGACGTATCTCTTAATACACGGGCCAGCCCTTTGCCAGCCCGCCCAATCAGCCTTTTGGCCTTAAGATGGTGGGGGTCAGGTTTCATGGGTGCTTCCTGCCACGGAGGTATGAATGGGCGGCTATTCGTTGTTCGGCACAGCGGAGGTCGGAGGTTCAAAACTCATGCAAGCCTTGGTGGTCGACGATTCTGCCGTCTACCGGAAGTTGATCGGCGATTATTTGCGCAGCTGGGGCTTTGGCGTCACCCTCGCGGTGAACGGATCCGAAGCCTGGCGAATCCTGGAGCAGCCGGATTCTCCAAAACTCGCGCTGCTCGATTGGGTGCTGCCCGATCTGGATGGCATTGAGCTTTGCAAGCGAATCCGGCAAGCCGATCCCTCTCGCCCTTACGTCTACGTCATCCTGCTGACCAGCAACGAAGGCCGCCAGAACATGCTCGAGGCCATGCAGGCCGGAGCCGACGACTATCTGGTCAAGCCCTTTGACGAGTTGGAATTAAAGGCGCGCCTCCTGGTCGGCAAGCGGATTCTCGACCTCCAGGAAGAACTGGTTTCCGCCCGCGAATCCATGCGCCACGCCGCGACCCACGATAGCCTCACCGGATTGATGAATCGCGGAGAGATTTTCAGCATGCTCGAGCGCGAATTGGAACGCGGCCGCCGGGAACATACACGAGTGGGAGTGATTCTGTGCGACATCGACCGTTTCAAGCGCGTGAACGATACCCTCGGCCATCTTTTTGGCGATGAGGCGCTCCGCGAAATCGGCCGCCGACTGCGCGAGCAACTCCGCGTCTACGACGGTGTCGGCCGATATGGCGGAGAAGAGTTTCTTATGGTTCTGCCCAACTGCGATTTGCCCAACGCTCTGATGCGCGCCAATCAGTTGCGCGAAACTGTGGCCAACACACCGGTGGTTTCTTCCGGCGAGGAGAGGCTCATCACCATGAGCATGGGAGTCGCCGTCTCCGATGGCGGCGGAAAGCAAGAACTGGAAACGTTGTTGAACCGGGCCGACGCCGGCCTTTACGCCGCCAAGGAAAAGGGCCGGAACCGGGTCGAACACTTCACTGCCGCCGCCGGGAAAGCCGCCGCTGCCCGCGCCCGCAAAGGCTAAACGCCATCTTGCAATGAACCCCAGATAAGAAGATAAACTGTCGCGACCTCACGTACGGTGGGCGAGTACGACCAACTGCTTGACTATTAATGTTGTGACTGAAGGCCAAACTCGGTACAGTACAGGGAATCATGTTCACGCCTCATCCCAACCTCAGCGACGAGGTGAATAGGAAGATCGTCCAGTCCGAAATCGAGGGAGGCGTGTTCCTTGCAGGTCTCCCGCCCGACGCGGTGCTGCAGATTCGTACTCAGCACCACCTCTACACGGCGCAACTTCTGGGCGAGGGTTCGGCGCTGATCTCAGGACATCCGCAATTCTGTCCGCAACCAGTCCAGGTAACCATCGCGGGCTCGACCTGGGGTGGTTCCATGATCAAGCTGCGCTTCATCGGTCGCGGTATGCAACTGGAGTTTCATCACCCCGCCTACAGCACACCCATTGTCACGTCTCCTATTCAGGAAATCTGCGAGCCAATCGCGGCCGCCAGAGATCACCGCACCGGGGTAGGTCACGGGGTTGATTGACTGGGTTGTTAGACTGCCGAGAACAGCGTTTTCACTCACAACCCCAAGTGGCAGCCTCTGGGAGGATTTGAGTGCACCTCCGCGGCACCGCGTCGGCTGCGGAATCACTCTCGCTCTCAGAGCCCGAGGTAGGCTCGTCGCACTTCATCCATCCTGGCGACGTCGTCCGACTTCCCGCGGATGTTGATTCGGCCTTCGGCAAACACATAGGTGTAGTCACTGATCGCCAGTGCGAGGTGCACATTCTGTTCCACCAGGACGATGGTGAGGCCCTGTTTCCGCAAAGCGCCCAGGGTCAAAAAGAGTTGTTGCGCCAGCACCGGTGCCAGACCGAGCGAGAGCTCGTCGATCATCAGCACCTCCGGCTCCTGCATCAAGCCCCGGCCCATGGCCAGCATCTGTTGCTCGCCGCCGGAGAGGGTGGAAGATTTCTGCTGGCGGCGTTCCCTCAGGCGCGGGAACAGGTCATAGACGCGTTCCAGGTTCTGTTTCTCTCGCTTACGTGCCCGCCTCGAATATCCGCCCATCTCCAGGTTCTCTTCCACCGACATGTCCGGGAAAAGCTGCCGGCCCTCTGGCACGAGCACCAGACCGCGGTTCGCCTTGGCATGAGGTGAGAGCCGTGTGACGTCTTCTCCGTGCAACAAGACGCGGCCTTTCCAGGCACGCAGGCTGCCCATGATCGTGCGCAGACTGGTGGTCTTGCCGGCGCCATTGGTTCCGATGATCGTGGTTAACTTTCCACGCGCAACCTCGAGCGAGATGCCCCACAGAACCTGCACTTCCCCGTATCCAGACTCCAGGTTCTCCAGTTGAAGCGCCAGATCCATCATTCCATCCTTGTCAGTTTGTCGACGATATCGGGAAAGCCCAGGTAGGCTTCGACGACATCCGAATTGTGCACCACCTCATCCGGCTGGCCTTCCGCCAGCTTGCGGCCCAGATTCAGCACCACGATGCGATCGGAAAGACTCATAATCGCCTGCATCAGGTGCTCGATCATGAGCACCGAGATCCCGCTGTCCCGAATCTTGCGAACCAATTCGATCATCAGCGCAACTTCCGTGGGATTCAGACCCGCCAGCACCTCGTCGAGCAATAGGAGCTTGGGTTTCGCCGCCAGCGCCCGCGCTACTTCCAGACGTTTCTTGCCGGCGATGGTCAGCGAGCGCGCCATCATGCCGGCGCGGTCCCCCAATCCCACTTGCTGCAGCACTTCGGAAGCCACCTTGCGTGCGGCGGCCATATCGAGATATTCGCGACCGAAGCAGGCCCCGACCGTGACGTTGTCGAGCACCGTAAGGTCGTTCAAGGGCTTCACGATCTGGTGGGTGCGCGCCAAGCCCAGGTGGACCACCTGGTCCGGCGAACAGCGGGTAATGTCTTTTCCCGCAAAGGTGATGCTTCCCTGGTCGGCCTTGTAGACGCCATTCACGACATTGAACAAGGTTGTCTTCCCGGCACCGTTGGGACCGATCAGGCCGATGATCTCACCTTCGGCGATGCTGAAACTGACGTCGGAAACCGCTACCAGCCCGCCGAAACGCTTGCTGACTCCGCGTACTTCCAGAAGGTTGCTCATTCGATCACCTTGCGCGCGCGCGGCACCAAGCGATACACCCAGCCGATCAAGCCCCCCGGCGCAAACAACACCACCATGAGCAGGAGTCCGCCGGCGATCACCAGGTGAAAGTTGGAGAGAACTGGAGCAGTCAACAGGTAGGAGCGAAGTTTCTCATAGAGGGCTCCGCCCAAAGCCGCGCCGATGACTGAGCCTTGGCCGCCGAGCATCAGCATTACGATGCCTTCCAGCGACAGCATGTACTCGAAGGCGATCGAGGGATCGATCATGCCATTCTTGAAAAACATCAGTGCGCCCGCGACCGCAGGCAGAAATGCGGACACGCTGTAGATGATCGCCTTGTACACGGTGGCATTGACGCCCAGCACCACGGCGGCATCTTCATCCTCGCGAATGGCAAACAGGCCCAGGCCAAACTTGGAATTCTTGATGGCCAGGCTCACGATCATCGAGAGGGCCATGACGGCAATGATCAGGAAGTAGGTGATCCAGAGAGCGCGCCTGGCGCCGCCGAGCGACTGGTAAGAGTTGAACGACAGGTACATACCCGTCGATCTGCCCCAGGGATCGAAGTTGGAGACGAAGGCCTGCACGGCCTGAAGAATACCAATGGTGGCCAGCGCAAAATAGGCTCCACGCAAGCGCAGAATGGCCAGTCCGAACAAGAATGCACAGACACTGACCACCACCCCGGCCACCAGCGCCGACAGCACCAGGTTCCAGTTGCGTACCGTCGTCAGGTAAAGTCCCACGTAACCGCCCAGCCCGTAAAAGACGATGTGGCCAAAGTTCACATAGCCGGTGTAGCCGATCATCAGGTTCAAGTTGCTCGCCAGGATGATGGCGATCGCGACGAGGATAAGATCTTCACGCAAGGAAACGTTGTTGCCGTGCAGCGGAGCGTAGATGAAGCCGGCGGCGATGAGCAGAATGATCCAGAAGAACGGCCGGCGCAGGATCATGCCGTCGCCCGCTTCCCGAAGATGCCCTGCGGAAACGCAACGAGCACCACCACAAACAGCCCGAATTCGATCAGGGGAATCCAGCTGACGGCAATGAAGGGCGTGATCACTCCCTCCAGCAAACCCAGGAGGACTCCCGCAACCAAAGCTCCGAACGGCTTGCCCAGTCCCGCCAGAATGGTCACGACGAAACTTTTCAACTGGTACACCGCGCCCGAAAGAATGGTGAAGGGAAACAAGGTGGAGACCAGCGCCCCAGAGGTACAGGCCAAAGCAATGCCGATCGCAAAGGCGATACTCAGCACCGCCGTCGAGGAGATGCCCATGAGTTCGGCGGCCTCGCGGTTATCAGCTACGGCGCGGATGGCTTTGCCCGTACGTGTGCGATAGAGGAAGAATTGCAGCGCCAGGGCGATGACCACAGCGGAGATGGCGGCGGCGATGTGGTTCCCGGTGAAAGTGTAGGCTCCGACGGTGATGTCGTTAATCTTGAGCTTTTGATTATCCAGGTTGACGTTATACGGACTCGTGCTCCACACTGCTGTGCCGATGCCGATCACCATCATGTTCACGGCGAACGTGGAGAGCAGGCTCATCAACATGGAGCGGCCCACCACCCAGTGCACCGCCATCCAGTAGACGACAATTCCAATGACCAAGCCGACGCCGATCGTGGGCAGCAACAGCACATAAGCGCTGATGTGGACGGCGGAGAACAGCAGATACATGCAGAACATGCCCAGCGCGATCATGGCGCCGTGGGTAAGATTGATGACATCCATCACTCCCCAAATCAGACTCAAGCCCATCGCCGCCAGTCCGTACACGGCTCCGACGAGCACGCCGTCGATCATGGAAGCTAGAACACCCGACATATTTCACCCTACGCGTTTCATGTGAATCGGGCGATCTGAATTCTGATTTTGAATCAGATCGCCCGATGACCCGATGATTCGATCACCCGATCACCACTCGCCCTCAGTGGATCGGGTACATCAAGTTGGCGCTCTTACCGGCCGGTGGCCACACAACTTCTTTTACCGGTTGGCCGGACTTGTCCTTCTGCCATTGCGCCAGAACCATGGAATGGCCCACCTGCATGCCGTGGTCGTTGGCTGCGGAGGAGAATTTGGTCCGACCGTAGAAAGTGGTGACATCGTCGGCGTTGAGCGCCTGCGCCACCTTGGCCGAGTCAATCCCGCCCGCCTGTTCGATGGCGCGCTGCAGAATCAGCCCGCACCCGTAGCCACCGGCGGACTCGTAGCTGGGCGGCGCATTATATTTTGCGCTATATGCCTTGGCGAAATCGGCGCCGCTGGGCCCGTACTGCGCCTTAAACGCCGACTGCGGTTCCCACTGCGACGGCACCATGACGCCCAGCGCCGCATCGCCCAGTTCGACCCACTGCGGGCTGTCTGGCGCCACCAGCAAGGTCAGCATCTTCAGAGGAACCTTGTGGCCGTAGAGCTGCCTGGCCAGGGTCGAACCGTCGGCATAGTGGCCGCCGCCCAGAAGCACGGTCGCCTTGGACGCAATCACCTTGTCGATGATGGCGCTGAAGTCAGTAGTGTTGGGGGCATAGGCTTCGCTGAATCCTACGTTAAACCCGAGCTGTTGCGCATAGACCTTGGCTGGGGTCACCACCGCTACCGGGAACGCGGAGTCCTCGTAGACGAAGGCAACAGCGGCTTTCGGGTCCTGGGTTTTCAGGGCGTCGAGGGCAACCTTCAAATATTCGGGAGCCGGCGCGAACATCTGGAACAGGTACTGGTTCCCGAGAGTGTAAGTCTTGGGTTCGGCCGCACCCGTGGTGAGCATGATCTTGCCGTACTGCTCCGTCACCACGGCGGCCGTGGCGGTAAGCGGGGACGAGTAGGGACTGAACAGAAAGTCGGCTTTGTCTTCCAGGATCATGCGGCTGTAAAGCTGCTGCACGCGCTTGGAGTTGGACTCGTCGTCGTAGCTGGCAAACTGTACTTTGTAGCTCTTGCCCCCGGCCTTGATGCCGCCGGCAGCGTTGACCTGGTCTCGCCACAGTTCAAACCCGCGGTATTGCTCCAGGGAATCGACGTTCAGGGCGCCGGTCTTGGAGACGGTGAATCCTATGGTGATCGGCGGTTGAGCGAACCCCGGGATAACCAGAAAAACCAGAACAAGTGCGCACAGAATCAATTGCTTCACATTTCACCTCGTCGGCAAGAAGTTTCAAAAGCGCATCGCCAACCAGCATCTCGCAGGCACGCAGGGCAAAGAGACGGGTTAGTGCCGCGATTTCGCAAGACTCAGCAGTGCAAGCTGAGACTTTTTTCTTGAGCCCGAAATTGAGAAGGATTGTACACCCGGTCTGCAAGCCCACGCTGGTTTGGGGAACCAAGCAGTGGTAGCCTCTGGGAGGATGTGAGTGCACCCCGCGGCTGTACTCGCCGCGAGCCATTGCCCGCTTGTTGACCGACCTTCTAACCCGCATCAAGCAGTGTGCGCGCGACTCTGGATTCGATCTCTGCGGCATTGCGCCGGTCCGCGACTTCGCCGAACTGCGCGTCTTCCCCCCTTGGATCGCCGATGGAAAACACGGTGAAATGAAGTACATGGAAGCGCGCGATCAGACTGGAGAACTCAAGCGCGCGTCGCTGGCCCAGGTCGCTCCCTGGGCGCGCAGCGTGGTCGTATGCGCGATCAACTACAACACCGCGCATCCCTACTCGACCCAAGCGCAGCCAGACGCCGCCAACCGAGGCTGGATTTCACGCTACGCCTGGAGCCGCGAGGATTACCACGAAGCCGTTATGCGCCGCCTGAGGCAGGTGGAAGATGCGCTGCGTGAATTACTCAGCTCCACTGGCAACTGGCCGCCGGCAACCGGCAACTTGCATTTCCGTTCCTACGTCGACACCGGCCCGCTCATCGAGCGCGTCTACGCCAAATACGCGGGCATCGGATGGATCGGCAAGAACACGTGCATCATCAATCAGCAGTTGGGATCGTGGCTGTTTCTGGGCGTCATCCTCACATCGCTCGAACTCGCCGCCGACCTGCCCGCCCCCGATCGTTGCGGAACCTGCACCCGCTGCATCACCGCCTGTCCCACGCAGGCGATACTAGCGCCCGGCGACTTGGATGCGCGGCGGTGCATCTCCTATCTGACCATTGAAAAGCGAGGCGAGATTCCAGACGAACTGCGCGCGGGCATGGGACGCCATGTCTTCGGATGCGACATCTGTCAGGACGTTTGCCCCTGGAACCGCAAGGCCCCGGTGACTTCTGCGGCGGAGTTCGAACCGCGGGAAGGCCTGGTCAATCCAGTGCTCGATTGGCTGGCGGAAATGCAGCCGGAAGAGTTCCGGGCGAGATTTCGCGGATCACCGATCCGGCGCGCCAAGCTTTCCGGATTAAGGCGGAATGCGGTGCTAGCTATGGGCAACAGCGGCAACCAGAAATTTCTCCCCACGCTAAAGAAACTCAGCGAAGATTCAGATCCGGTGGTAGCGGAACACGCGCGCTGGGCGTTGGAACGATTTTGATTCGTATCAGGGCATCGCTTCAGCGTTGCCGAGAGTTGCCGAAAAATCTAGATAAGACACCTCTTGGGAAGGGCACGACTTCAGTCGTACCGCGAGTTCGTTGAACTGTGTCCGAGCTTCACGCCCGAGGTAACGCCCTTCTGCGCACGGGTGACGTACAATGGCGCGATCGATCTAGTGTCAGCATCGAGAGACGACAATGTCGAGAAAAGAACTAGTGTCACTTGCCAGCCGCGCATTCGCGCTGCTCTTGACCACATGGGCATTGGTTGACCTTACTTATCTGCCCGAACATCTGTTTGCACTATCCCATCACCTGAGCCTGCGGAGCGTCCTAGCCACGCACGACTATTGGAGCAGCTATTACTTGATGATTACGGCCTTCCACCTGGTGCGACTGCTCGCCCTGTTTCTTGCCGCCGCTCTGTTTTGGAGATGTGGACCACGGGTGGAAGCACTCTTCTCGCCGCCGCAGGACGATCAAGAACCATCGGCGTAGTGGCGCTGGCATTCTCGCGCAGGAGGACCCATGTTCCAGAAAGATCTGCTTCAAGGCAAGCGCATCCTGATCACCGGCGGCGGCACCGGCCTGGGCAAAGCCACGGCCCAGCGGTTCTTGGAACTAGGCGCGGAAGTCTATATCTGCGGCCGGCGCCAGGAAGTCCTTGCGGCGACCGAGCAGGAGCTGCGCGAACGCACCGGCGGCAAGATCCACTCCCGGCCCTGCGACGTGCGCGACGCAGCGGTGGTCGAAGAGATGATCGGAACCATCTGGGCCGAAGGTCCACTCGATGTCCTCATGAACAACGCGGCGGGAAATTTTCTGGCGCGCACCGAAGACCTTTCCCTGGGGGCATTTCAATCGGTGATTGGCATTGTCCTGCTGGGTACGCTGCACACGACCCTAGCCTGCGGCCGCCGGTGGTTGGCGGCCAAGCGCGGAGGCGTAGTGCTGAACGTCACCACCACTTACACAACGACAGGCTCGGCGTATGTGGTGCCATCAGCGGTGGCGAAGGCAGGCGTGCAAGCTCTGACCCGCAGCCTGGCCGTCGAGTGGGGCGACCGGGGAATTCGGATGAACGCCATCGCACCCGGCCCGATTCCGACCGAGGGCGCGTTCTCCCGTCTGCTGCCGCGTCCGGAGCTGGCCGAAGCCGCAAAGAAGCGAAATCCACTGGGACGCTTTGGAACGACCGAGGAGTTTGCCAACCTGGCCGCCTTCCTGGTCAGCGATGGGTCCGGCTATGTAAACGGAGAAGTCGTAACCATGGATGGCGGGGAATGGCTGCAGGGGGCAGGCGAGTTCACAGCGCTGGGACGCGAGCTAACGGAGAAAGAGTGGGAAATGATGAGACCGAAACCGAAGAAGAGCAGAGAATGAAGATCAGAATGGCGAATGCGCCGCAAAAACGAATGCGCCCGGACTCGGTTAGAGTCGCGGGCGCCCGTTGAACAGCCCTCCCCCGAAGTCTGCTCAACACCACTCTACGTTGAGATCGCCGCGGGCGATATGGCACGAACGGGCAGCACAGTAGGACAATCTGGTAGGCCCGGCAGGAATCGAACCTGCAACCCTCGGATTAGAAATCCGATGCTCTATCCGCTTGAGCTACGGGC
>Ga0074044_10001609_pt1 | contig 20316 bp, 12 predicted proteins | sample BogForMeECP23OM1_FD_94443 | JGI IMG/M metagenome (GOLD analysis project Ga0074044, IMG submission 94443) | Bog forest soil microbial communities from Calvert Island, British Columbia, Canada - Bog Forest MetaG ECP23OM1 | ecosystem: Environmental > Terrestrial > Soil > Wetlands ...
CATCCAGTTGCGCCCCTGGCAACTGAAGGTCAGGTCCGTGTCGAGCCCCACGTACCGGACAGTGGAGTACTGGTTGAAGCGGTCGCAGATTTCCTGTTGTCGGGCAGAGACAGCCCTCCAGTAGTCGGACGGGTTCTCCTCGTTGAGGCGGCCAGCCTCAAAGACAAAGTCCGCATACTCCTCGAGTGACATGTGGGCCTCCTGGGCCAGGGCTTGGGTGGGATAAGCCGAGCCGACCCAGCGCAACCGGCCCTCGCCCCATCGCTGCATGAACCGCTCCATGAGGGGTTTGTTGGCCCGCAATCGCCGCTGCTTCTTCTCTGGATCTACCGAGGTCAATGCGTGCGGATTCTCATCCGGAAACGCCTTGATGCTGACGTCAATGTTCTCCAATTCGTGCATCAGCAACGGGTCCAGATACTCAAGTTCGGATTCCCCGGCTTCGCGGTAATAGAGGGAATCCTGATCCGATAACCGGAGCCTGACGATAGGGTGCGCGCCAGTCCGCAACACTTGCCGGTAAACCTCGCGCAACAGCGGTTCGCTTTCAGGAGTGCCCCCGATCAGAACCCTTTCACCGGGCTTGACGGCGGCGGAGTAGTGGACCAACACCTGCGCCAACTTCCCCACTCGCGCGTCAATCATTGGGCACCTCCGAGGGCGGCGGGCGCTTCACCCACGTTGAGCACGAAACTGGTCCTACTGCACACGCGCATGGTAAAAACGCCACGAGTCGGTCGCCGTGGCATCCGTCAGGGGCTTGCTCGTGCCGTTGCCCGGGGTTTGGGCAGCGACATTCCACGTAGGTGCGGTCAGGTTGGTCGTGTACTCCAAGTAATAGGTGAAGCCGCTAGTGGTAGCCACCTGCGCGGAGAACGAATTGCCCGACCGCTGTGGCGCCTGGAGCACCGGCACCGGCGGCGCGGCGGCCACGACCTGGACGTAAAACGACTCCTGCTGCGACCACATGGTGGACGAGTAATATCCTGCCATTTGGCTGTTGACCGTGTAAAAGTCAGCCGGCGTGTTGGTCTTGACCACCAGGTTGAAGGTCCAGAGGTTTGGGCTGTTGGTCGCACACCCAGCCATGAAGAAGTTCGTGGTGGTCCCGGGGAAGTAGCTGGTCCATTTGGGGTCCGCCGTGTAGGCCAGGTGGTCGCTGCTGTTGTTGATGCCTCCGGCGTCGAGGTTGTTGATGTTCAGCGCGTAATTGCCGCCGTAACTGTTGGTCACGCGGAGCTGGATGACGGCCGTTTGACCCGGGCTGACCTTGAAGACTTTGCGCAGGCCATTGCCGAGGTTGGTGGTGGTCTGGAAGTTCACAATGGCCATCCCGCTTTGGGGTACGGTGTGGCAGCCCGCGCAGTTGATGTAAAAGGCGGCGGTGGCGCTGCCGCACAACGCGAACATCGCCACCAATGCCGTCGTGAACGCGAGGGCGTGTCGGGCGCTCTGGGCAATGGAAGCCCTAATGGAAGGGCGGGGGTTGGGTTGCAGCATTGCGTCTTATCACGCTCACCCAATTACCACCTGCTCTTGCCTGCCTTCTTCGCTCTAGCCCATCTCGCCTTGGCCGCAGCAGAAACCGCAGCTCTCCAGGCAGCACTCCTCTGAATCTTGCGTTTCCGAAGAGCTTTGCCTTGTGCGGCCATTCTCTTTGCAACCCCGGCACGGATGTTAGCAAGTCCCTGGGCGCTCAACTTTCGCTTCCTGGGTGCTTCTGCTCCCTTAATCCTCGCCCATCTTGCGATTTGAGCCGCTCGCATTCTGGCCCTGCCGGCTGCACTGACCTTGCGTCTAGTGGGTGCTTCAGTCGTGGCAGTTTCACCAGGACCAGAGTCACCCAGGAGTTGACCGAGTTCTTCTTGCAGCGACTGAATCCGTTCCTGGATGTCGGCTGCTTTACGGAGTTGTGTTGGTGTAATGTTGATCATGATGGTGGGAGTGTGGATGAATTTGGAGTGGAGGTCAAGCAGGCTGTGTCTGAATCGGTACGACCGAGTTTCCCCGCGGTTTGCAGTGGCACATGGAGGCAAATCAGCCCAAATTTGGAGTGGACCAACGAGTGGGACTTGTCGGCCTTTGGCAAGCAGTGAGTCATTTCAAAAGGTCAGAGCATCGTCTTCAACAATCCGACGATGCCAATGCCCAGCGCGGCCAACGAGTCTCCGGCGATCAGGCCGCCGCCCACCAGCGAGGTCGTGCTCATGTCCGCGGGCAGATCACCTGTCGCAGGCTTGACGCGGCGCGAAGCGAAGCGCGCCTGGAGGGTATCCCAAACCGAACCCACCACGCCGCCAGCCGCCCACCAGAAGATGGTAATGCGTTCGACAAAACCACCAAAAGCCGCCGCATAAGGGCTGGGCAGGAAAACCGCATCGAGCAGGAAACCCGTGGCGCGACCGGCGTGGGAGGCAGTGGTGAACTTCTGGTAACGCGGATGGTTCCGGATCACCTTACGGAGCGCCTCGATGAGCAACCCGAGCCCGATGCCGAGTTTCAGCGCTTTCATGACGTGGGGTTGGTTCGTGGTGATACCCCGGAGCGCGCCGACCATTTTGAAGGTGAAAGCGGATTGCCACTTCTGCGCGCCGGCGAGATGCGGGTTGGCGAACTGGTCCTGCGTCAGAATCGGATAGGCGTTCAGGAACAGTTTTGCCAGCACTACTGTTAGCACGGCGCCCGCCGCAATGCCGACCACCTGGTATCGAAATTGCACCACGCGATTCGTTCCCAGCCGCCAGCCCGTCGAGCGGTCTTGTTGCATGTCGCCGCCTTCACTGGTGGCGATCGCCAGAATTCCCGCGCAGAGCAAACCGACCCCCGGGTCGTGCAGCCCCAGCGCGGCCAGAATGAACACCGACATGACGAACGCGCTCGAGATGGGGTTGAAGTCCGAAATGCCCAACGCGATGCCATTGGCCAGCACGAACAAGAAACAAAGCCCCACCCCTACCGCGAGGAATCCAACCGGCTGGTGCAACATTGCGCTTCCCCATACCACCGTGCCCGCGCCCCAGAACAAAACCCACAGCACCAACCGCCAGAGGTTGACCCGCTTCCAGTCCTCGACAGGGCGGCGTGGCTCAGGGCGCTTGTCCCGTAGCCGGCGAGCGGCTTGCCGCAGAATGAGCGTGAGATCAAGGATGACCGCGCCCAGGATCGTGCCTAGTGAAATAATGAACCCGATCTTGCGGTAGGAATCCCCCGGCTTGAGCCACCCGAAGGCAACCAGATGGGGCGTCTGCCACCAGCCGATCAACGCTACCACCAGCGCCGGGATCGCGATGCGCGCCCCGACGATCAAGCCCCCCCCGAACGTGGACGCCGAAAGGCCCGTTGCTCCCAGGACCGCGATTTTGGCCGATGCTACCCCGCTGGCGATGCCCACCCCCGTGCTGCCGCCCAATTTCATGATCGAGCGCTTCAGCAGATCCTTATCCGTGAGGGCCCGCAGGATGTTGGCCACCGCCAGGCCCGAGGGGTAAGCCAGGCGCATGCGGTCCACCAGGAGCGGGGTGTAAAGCATCCCGATTCCCACACCGAACATCCCGATGCACAGGAAATAGACCACGAGTTGCCAAGCTGGCGGCGCGGGCAACCCGAGCCAGACCATCGCCTGCACTAACGGCGCCATGGCGGACATCCCGGCCACCGAGGCCGCCATGGTCTGCATGTAGTTGGCGCCGTGCTTGCCTTCCGGCCCGTAGGGCAGCGTGACGGTGCTCCCCAGAATCCCCGCCAACACCTGGCCGCCGAGAAAGAAACCAATCGAGAAATTCATGAAGGCAGCAGAAATGCCGCCCAGCGGACCCAGAATGAAGATCGCAACCGTGCCCAGCAGAAGATGGTAACCGGGTGACCCGATGCGCGGAAGGAAGCGGCGGGACTCGCGTGAGCTTGCTCCAGGCTCCAGAGGCGACGTGGTCTTGATGCTGGCCATTATACGTGGTACGAGCGACGAGCCTAGCATCTGCCCCAGCCGGTGGCACTTAAAACTTAAGCAAGTGGAGATCCTTGCAGACAATGGGCAAACATCGCGTAGCGATGAAATGACGTTAGCCGTGGGGCTTCGGCCCACGGTCCAGCCCCGCCCAAACCCCCTGTGTCGCATTTGCGACGCTTGAGGGCCCATCTGGTTCCTGCCGCGTCGGGATTAGCACCCCCGCCGTTCCCCGCATCGCTGACGCGACGCACCTCCGTCGTCTGGTACTACGCGGCGTTGTTTGGCCACAAGGACGTGGCGGAATTGCTGCGTCAGCACCGCGGCCACGAATAAGCGACGACGATTCCGGGCCACAGGGACGTGGCGGAGCTGCTGCTGGCCAGCAAAGTCGCTCCCGCCCGAATTGCTGCTGTCCAGCAAGGACGCGTCCGGATCATGGAGCGCTCGCAGCAAGTGAGGTGCATATTAGCTTCTCATCAGACCAAAAGTCAGTGACGGGCGCCAGCCGCCGATGACGATTCGGCCTTAGCCGATGGCGCAAGGACGGCGATTAGCGCTGAACTGACCCTCGCCAGCAAAGGTGGCAGGGCGCTATTTCTGTCCCGGCTGGTGATGAGCTTGAACGAGTAGTGCCCGATCTGGAAATGCACTTCGCCATAAGGTGTATTCTCGAAAACCGTCACACCCTGGATAACTTGCTTTCTGTCCCAGCCGCCTGCCTGAATCTGCTTCTGGTCGAATTCCTGCCCGGCTTTCGCCGCCGCCTCCGAATCGTAGGATTTGGCGATGATCGTCAGCTTGCTGCCACTCGCATTGGTGTAATCACCCGTCACCGAATTTTGCCCATAAAGCCGGCTATTGTCGAAAAGGACCGCCACAGACAGTTCAGGAACCTGAGCACTCAGTTTGGCCAACACCGCATGAAGAGGCGCAGTATCGCCAAAGTGCATCGTGTAGGCGTAGTGAATCAAGGCGGGCAGCAACGCCGAATCGGCCGACAGGTTCCTGGGTATGGCGGCATACACCGCATCGAATCCTTCTGGCGGACTTAAGCTCGTGCCCACCACAATGGCGCCGAGTCGTCCAATCAACCGGCCTCCGTTTCCGGCGTAAAATTCATCATAGCCTGCCTTCGTCAAAGCCGCGGGTGATACGAAGAAGTGCAATTCTTCCTGAACCTTCGCACGAGCGGCTGCTTCGTTGGCCAAAGCAGACAATTGGAGGGAAAACGTTGGCGCAGGCCTGTCCGCCCGCCCCGCCCTCGAATCTGCCGCAGAGACATCTACGACGACGCAGTTATCGAAAGCGCGGTTGAGCAAAACACTCACCGAGGCGCCCGCAAACAATTTGGCCAGTTGTGCGCTGACATACGCCTCCTTGGCGGCGGGCGCGGCGCTGGCGGCAGGCGGCGAGGTTGCAAGCGGCGCGGCCCCGGCAGCAGACTCGTCCGCTGTGCCAGCCGCGCAAGCCAGCGAGGCCACGCCGACCAGAACACCGCAGTTAAAAGCCGCCGACCCAGTCTCTCCCCAAGCGCGGTTCATAGCGGAGAGCACACTCGCCACCTGACGCGAAATGCTCAAAACGGGGGTTAATGAGAAGAATCCCACCGCAAGCGCCCGATGGCACGGCCGGATCTTTGATCGCTCGCAGCAGGTGAAGCGCATATTACATTCTCATGGCCGTGGCGGCTCATCCCAATCTTCGGGCGTGTAGTCGGGGTGGTCGGCGACCCACCATTGGAACTGCGCCAAGCGCTCTTGGACGTCGCGGTCAAGACGGTCCAGCTCGTGCGTGTGTCCGTAGCCTAAGCCGTGGAGCATCTCATGGCCAATTCCCCAAGGATAGCTGAACCAGTCACGGCAGTCGAGGTAAGTGGAAATGGGAAGCGTGAACTCGGAGCCGCCCCCGACCCCGCCCGGGTTGAACCACCAGGCGATCAGGAGGCGCAGATCGGGGGCGTGCGGATACTGGCGGGCGCGCACGATGAATTTGAGCTCTCGCTCGGCCTTAGCCAAATAGGCGCGGGTATTCCAGTCGCGATACGGCGGCAACTGGGTGTCAAAGTGCGCGGTCTGGCGGCTGACGAACGCCTCGGGATGGAGCGAGACATGCTTTGGACCTCCTTGGTCGCGACGGTTGTCCATACCGCCGCGTAGTCGGTGCCGGCGCGACCGAAGGCGTGGACCTGGTAAGTCTGGTCCGCGGAGAGGAGCAAGGTTGGCGGCGCAGCGTTGGAACCGGCGGCCTTCCACGTGACGGCGCCGCAGGGTCGGGTGGAGCGCACAAGCAACTCGTCCAGGGAGAAGGGGCGCTGGTCCGGTCCGTAAAGCCCGGGCTCGACCCGGCGGACCTTCAAGTCCACATTCGTCGGGCCGGAGACGTTCACCACCGCAGTCCTCAGGGCCACAAGCATCTGGGCCCCTGGTTGGTGCTGGACCTCGAACTGGTATTGCCCGGACTCCAGCGCTACCAGGCATTGGCCGCTCGCGTCGAACAGGCGCTGGCCCGGCAGCAGTGCGTAGGCTTCTGCGGGTGCCGGGAAACGGTAAATCTTGAGCGCGGCCCCCAGCAGCGCGTCCCGGACATCCGACGTGAGCCGGACGAGGTGCCGGGCGCGGATCCGAGGTACCTGCACCACGACCTCGTACAGGTCCGCGCCGGGGTCGTAGTCCTCGAAGTCGAGGCAAAGCAGCCCCGGCCGGTACTCGAGGTTGACGATCCCGCGGCCGTGCAGCTTGGTCAGACTCGCTCTCTGCAGGTCCATCACCTCGGGCAGCAATGCCGGCTGGAGGGTCAGCGTGGGGTGTTTGGCCACGTCCCAGGGGCGGCCATTGGCTGTCACATTGACGGGCGGGCTGTACTCGGTGTGGATCCATTTGCCCTGATCCCGGGCGAACCAGATTTCGTCCATGCCATCAATCTCGGCGCTGATGCGCAGCTCCAGATCGTTGCTGGAGGCACTCTTGCTCCGGGCGAGGGTTTGAGCGAAGAGGACCTCGGCTTCGTACATGTCTGCCCCGTTCTCCGGATCGTCGAAGCGGATCACCAGCCCGTTAGTATCGCGAGCCAGTTCGACCGAGCCGCGCCCGCGCAGTGTGTGCAGCACCGCGCCACTGAGGTCCAGGTCCGGGGACAGCAGCCAGCCATTGGTGCCGGAAGTCAAGACCGGTCGTTGCTCGGGGTTCCACTTCCAGCCGTTGAGGAGGACCTCTGTCGGCTGTCCCCAGGTCTTGTGGACCCACGTTGCGCTCCGGTGTGAGATATGAAGCTCGTCGCTGCCGTCAATCGTTACGACAATATGAAGACCGTCAGCCGGGAAACCAGCGCCAGCCCAAGCCACGGAGGCAAGAAGGGGAAAAAGGGCAAGCCAGCTCCAACCGCCGCCAGTTCGCTTCAGGAGATCCGGGCTTGAGGCCTCCCGCCGCCCTGAACCGGCGGATCCGCGCTCCAGGCGAAGGACTTGAGGCATAGCCTGACAGCCGATTATTGAGACAGCGCCTCGTGGAAAGGCTTCCCCTGCTCGTAAAGATCGAGGCGCTTCTGCATTTCTTTGCGCTCCGGGTCGGGCCAGTTGGCCATCGCCAGGGCTTGTTTCTGATATTTAAGAGCTTGCTCGAAGTCGCCGGACTCGGCATACGCCGCGGCGAGGGTGGCGAGGCAATGCTCGTCCCACGCGGAAAGGCGGCAAGCTTTCCTGGCCACCTCCACCGCTTCCTTTCCGTTACGGGCTGAAGCACTCGGGCAGGTGGCCAGCATCATGGCGAGTTTGTTGCAATGGGCGGCACTGCGGGGGTACAGTTGGACGAGTGTCCTGCAGTCGGCAATCGCGCTCTGGAAGTCGCCTTTAAGCCAGTACGCGCCCGTTCGACGCACGTAAGCCTCAGTATTCGTCGAATTGAGCTTGAGGAGGGCGGTGAAATCGGTGATGGCGTGATCGAACTCGTGTCTGGATGAATAAACAATCCCGCGAAGTCTATAGGACTCCGCGTCCGTTGGACTGATCCGGAGGGCTTCGCTCAAGTCGCCAATGGCGCTATCAGCCTCGCCTTTCTTGACTAAGAGACGGGCGCGGTTTCGATAGCCCTCCACATTCTGAGGATTGAGTCGCAGGGCTTCGTTCAAGTCCCCAATGGCCTTATCCACATCACCCTTATTACCATACGCGACGCCTCGGCTTGCGTAGGCGTCTGCCAACTTTGGGTTGAGGCGGATGGCTTCGCTGCAGTCACTGACCGCCTGGTCGTACTCGCCCGTATTGACATAGCCGCCCCCGCGCCGTGCATAGTACAGAGCCTCAGTGGGCTTGAGCCGAATGGCCTCGCTGTAATCACTGATCTCCCGCTGCAAATCGCCTTTGAACACGTAAAGACCCGCGCGATTGGCGTAGTTCTGAGCCTCATCGGGCTTGAGCCGGACGGCCTCATTCAAGTCAGCCAGGGCTAGGTCGTAATCTCCTTTGAGTGTCAGGACAAGCCCGCGTCGAGCGTGGGCGTCGGCATTCCTGGGGTTAAGCCGGATGGCTTCGGTGAGATCGCTGAGCACTTGCTTGGGGTCGCCCTTCTTGTGATACACCGCGGCACGGCTGACGTAGATGTCTGAGTTTGTGGGATCGAGGCGGAGCGCTTCGGCGTAATTGTTGAGCGCTCCCTCCAAGTCGCCTTTTTCGGCTAAGGTCATTCCGCGGAAACTGTAGGCCATGACATTCTGCGGATTCAATCGAATGGCCTCATTCAAGTCGCTGATTGCTTTATCGAATTCCCCGGTGACCGCGTATGTACCCCCGCGCATGCAGTAGTCATTGGCGTTGGTGGGGCTTAGCCGGATGACGGCGCTATACTCGCGGATGGCACCATCCCAATTCTCTTTGATTCCGTAAATCAGCGCGCGCTGACGGTGGCTCTCCCGATCGTTGGGATTGAGGCGGAGGGCTTGGTTAAACTCGTCCAACGCCGCATCGAATTTGTGTTCATGGTTGAGCGCGATTCCCCTGTATCCATACGCCCGCGCGTCATTGGAATTGAGCCGTAGGGCCTCGCCAAAGTCGGCGTAAGCTTCGTCGGTTTTGCCTTGCCGTAGGTACGTGTACCCGCGTTCATCGTAAATTGTGCCAATCGTCGGTTCCCGCCGGACGGCTTCGTTATAGTCGCTGATGGCTTTTTCCCATTCGCCTTTCCTGGCGTAAGCGTCCGCGCGATGCGCGTAGATTTCATTCCCCGGCGCCCCGAGGCCCAGGGCGATGGTGTAATCGCTGATAGCCTGGTTGGGATCCCCTTTTTCCATATCGGTATGCCCACGGTTGAGGTAGGCGGAGCCAGCCTTCGGATCAAGGCGGACGGCTTCATTCAAATCGGCGAAGGCCTTGTCCCACTCGTCTTTCCGGGCATAGGCGGTGCCCCGGTTCTGCCAGGCAATGGCCTTCCTGGGATCAAGCCGGATGGCTTCGCCGCTGTCCCTGATGCTCTTGTCGAACTCAGCCTTGGCCAAATAAAGCCCCCCACGGTTCAGCCAGGCTTGCGCATTCGTGGGATTGGTCTGGATAGCGCCGTTCAAATCGTTGATCGCCCGGTCCAACTCATCGGGCGTGAGGTTTATGTCTCTGCGATAAACATAGCCGGAGGCATCGTTTGGATTACCCGGGATGGCTTTGAGGGCACGAAGGAAATCGTCCGTCGGTTTAGCCGTTGCCGATCCCGCCAGCGCGACTAAAGCGGCGCAAACCAGTAAGGTGTTCTGGAGTCTGAATTTCATAACTCTTGTGCGAAGAGTGTTGCCAAGATCACCAAGCATCGGTTTGTTTTCGGCCGCCCCAGTCCTACACCCACCCGCCCGCCAACACAAGCCGCCAAACGTCCCGCGCCCGCACCACACCAAAAGCCGGGCTGGCTAGTCGGCATTTCCTGTCCTCTCCGGTTTTCTGGAACGTATGCTAACGACAACGCAGTGTAGCAACCAACCAAAGACAATCGCGACGACTACCGATACGCTCGCGAACACGATAAAAACACGGAGAAAGAGTTGCGTTTCTGAGTTGGCATGCCGGTGAACAGCCGCGACAAGCTCCCACAATGCCCTAGCAATGCTGAAGTACGGCCCGCTCTTGATGCTGATAACAGGAATGCACCAACTGGCGGCAAGCACAGCCAATGCAATCCACATCCACAATCTCACGTCAGTTGGAAATCGTGTCACTTTCATACACGTGACGCCACCTAAGGTCCAGCGACCCCCGCCGCGGACAGGCTCTCACGAACTTCCACAGGTCCCCCGACTGCCCAATGGAACGGCGGCATGCTCCAGCGCACTTTTGGGCAGCTTATTCATTGCACAATCTGCACCCGATAAAACCCGTGCGGATGCTCTCTTACTGAATCAAATACTGATACATCAATGCCGGTGCCTGAAATCAAAGGTTCAAGATTCATCCACTGAGGCTGCTCAAGCGACGGTGTCCACTGAATCCGATAGACCTTGTTCGTTTCGGATGACCAGGAAAGCACCAGAGCGGTGAATACGTGGAGTTCTGGGCCGGTTGACACCATGGTCGGATTAGCGACGGCTTCGGGGTTGGCGGCGCTCGACGAAGGCTTCAATGGAAGGCGGACGGTTTCCACGCTCTCATTGCTCACCTCGGGTCCGCGGGCAGTTTCGAAGTATGTCTGGTGAACCTCGCCCGGCGACAGAGCACGACTGTAAACTCGCAACTCGTCAATGATGCCGCAAAACGACTCCGGATGCGGTGAGGCCGGGTGGCCTTGGGTGTTGCCTATGCCGATTCCCGGATTTGACGCTGGATCCAGGTCGCCGAAAGGCCGTACCTTTGTGACTCGCTGCGCGACCACCTTTCCATCGAGATATATTCTCATCTCGCCAGTGCGGTCCTCCAGTGTCGCGGCCACGTGAACAAAGCGACCCGTCGGAATGGGTGTTGCCAACTCAGCAATCTGGCTGGTGCCATCCTCAATGTGGAAGACAACGGTGCCCTCGGGACGTACGGCGATGAAATACGGGTCGAGACCTGGCCGGTCATCTCCTCGAAGGAAAATCATGCCCCATCCGCAGACATTCCGGTCGTCGGGCAGCCTGCTGACGAGCAGCCAGCACTCAATCGTCAGCGACGCTGTTAGCCTGAGCGATGGAGAGTCAGGAACACTGATGTAACCGTTATCGCCGTCGAAGCTGAATCCCTCGCCGCGCATGGCCTTCGTGAAGGTGACGCCGGCGAGTGCGGTCCCGTCGTTGCGGCCAACGACATCTTTCGCGCTGCCGTCTCCCGGCCAGCAAGCGACCAGGCCCCCCGGAGGCTGAAAGGAACCATTCGGCACTGAACTCTGTGCTCCTAAAGCGTGGCTTACGGCCAAAACCAGTGTGGCTGCGCATACACTGAATACTAGCTTTATTGTCATTGTGGGGTCCTTTCCGGCAGGTGGCAGGCAGGTGTCGTTGACGCGGCTGGTGACGGCCTAATCGCTGGTGAGGGCAGGCCGTGCTGGCGGTTGCTGACCTTGGTTACACTCACGAGAATACTGAAACGCGTTGCCAGGGCTTTGGCAAGGGTTTTCTTCAAGCGTGCGCTGGTGTGGCGGCGTTGAAGTCCGAAGGCCGAAGGTCGAAACCCGAGCAGTCCTCAGTCTTGAGACAGGGGTCGAAACGGGCTCGGTCACGCTCAGTCAAACATCTCACCCCACCTCACCGCTCTGCCGTCAACCAATCCGCAGCGAAGCGGAGTCAGGACAAAGTATTCATCTAAAGCCAATGAGAATTTGATATGCGCCTCACCTGCCGCGAGCGTTAATGAGGTAAATCACGCGATTCCAATACCTTACGCAATCCACCTCGGGGATTCGCCGGGCCTGCGCCGGGGCTGTGCTGTCTATGCACCGGGCAGATAGGCGCACCCAAAGCCAGATTGCTAACATCGTAAGTCATTTAATATCAGGGCCTTGCGCGATCCACATCGGACCGCCCCCGGACCAACAACGGACCAACAACGGACCAACTCCAGACACAGATGCCACGGATTTGCACGAAACATGGGACTGCCGCCTTACCAACGCCGGGCCGCCTCTTCTGCATTCTTCATTCTGCCCTCTGCATTCCTGGGGCAGCCTCACCGGACCCTCACCGGACCCTCATCGGACCCTCACCGTAGATAACTTTGAGACTCCCGGGGCCGCCGCCAGCCTCCGCCGGGCTTCGTAATATCGCCCAGGCTTGCGCTCAGTCGGCGGCAGGCTCTCTGTTCCAAGCCGGTAGGGCTCCGGCAGTGGAATCTCCAAACACCCCGTTCAGAATTCGGTAGCTTCCGTATTGAAAGCCGAGGCTTAATCGTCTATGCAGCTCGCGTGGCTACCTTCTCGCTGCTGCAAAGCGCTCCTGGGCCGGATGTCATCATTGACGGCCAGCGCTACCTCTATTTCGGCGGGACAAGCTGGAAATGATTATGAAACATCCTCCCCTCGCCTTGTGCGCGCTCCTGGCCACCACCTCCTCCAGCCCGGCAGCCGACTACTCCGCTGTGCTCCCGGCGCTCGAAGAAGACATCCGCCGGGAAATGAGTGACTGGAACATTGGCGGCATCGCCGTCGCGCTCGTGGACGACCAACGGCTGGTTTATGCCGCCGGCTTTGGCGAGGCCCAGCGCGATTCTCTCTTCCGGGTTGGCAGTATCTCCAAGCTCTTCAACGCCATTGCCGTCATGCAGCAAGTTGAAGCCGGCAAGCTGGCTCTGGACACGCCGCTTCCCGCAGAGGTGCTGCCGCTCAATCCGTTTCTTGGCGCGCCGGCTGTGACGCTGCGGCAAATTCTCTGCCACCGCAGCGGCTTGCAGCGCGAATCCACCGTTGGCGGATACTTCGATGACTCGCAGCCGGGGCTCGCGGCCACCTTGGCGAGCGTGCGCTGCTGCGTGCTGGCCACCCGCCCCGGCGAGAAAACCCGCTATTCGAATGTGGCGCCGAGCATCGCCGGCCACTTGGTGGAACGCGCCAGCGGGCAACCCTTCGGGGACTACCAGCGCGACCATCTGCTCGGCCCCTTGGGCATGACCAGTTCCGCGTGGACCCTCGCGCGCGCACCCCGCAAGCGCCTCGTCGTTTCGCACATGCGCGTGGCGGATGGCCACGGCGGCTGGACGCGCCGGCCGGCGCCGCTCTTCGATCTCGGCACCCTCCCGGCCGGCAATCTCTTTTCTACTGCCGAAGACCTGGCGCGCTTCGCCTCCGCGCTGCTGGCCGACGGAGGCGGGCTGGTCAAACCGGAGACCCTCCGCGAGATGTGGCGGCCTCAACTGACGCAGGACAGCGAGGGGTTCGGCCTCGGTTTCATCGTCGGCAAATTCCGGGGACATCACACGATAAGCCACAACGGCGCCGTGTACGGCTACAGCTCGTTGCTCGTCCTGTTGCCCGAGGCCAAGCTCGCGGCCATCGTGCTCGGCAACGAGGACGTGGCCAACGGACGCATTCACCATATCGGCGACACCGCCCTCTCGTTGTTGCTCTCCGCCAAGCTCGGTGAAAAGGCTCCGCCGCCGGTTGAACTCTCACCGCCCGAGAATCTCGTTCGATTCGCCGGCGATTACGAATCACAGAGCTTTTGGGCCCATCTCGAAGTGCGCGACGGTCGGCTGCTCGGGGAAATCTCTGGCCAGCCAACCAGGTTTGTGCCCGCCGGTGGGCTGAGCTTCACCGCCCACAGCCGCATTGATGACGCCGCCCCGGCGGGGTTCGAGCAGGATCAACAGGGTACAATCTCCGGCTTCAAGTATGGGCTGGTTCAGCATTTCACGCGTGTGCCCAATAACCTGCCGTCGCTGCCGCCGGAATGGCGCGTTCTTCTCGGCAGCTACGGGCCAGCCTTCATCCCTTTGGTCGTGAGCGAGCGCCACGGCCACCTTTACGCCATGACGGAGAACATGGTGGACTACCGTCTCACCCCAATGAACCGCAACGTCTGCGTCCTGCCGCCGGGGATGTATGCCGACGAGCAGGTGGTCTTCCTGACCGACCTGCACGGGCGCCCCCAGGGCGTCAATTTTGCCAACATGCTCCTGCGGCGGCGGAAGTAAACCGGCCGTCGGCACCGTTTTACAATATGAAACTCGAACTCCACGACCTCCATCTTCCGATGCGCCATCCGTTCACGATTGCGCACGGCACTACCACCACACAGCACAACCTGCTTGTAGAGTTGGAACAGGACGGTGTCACCGGCTACGGGGAGGGTGCCTCATGCGACGCTTACCCCGAGTTCACCGCCAACTCGATGCGCGCCGCCCTCGAGGCCGCACGTCCTCAGGTCGAGCGTGAGTCTTTGGTGGACCCGCCACAGCTTTGGGACCGTCTCTTGCCCATCCTCGGACACAATCGGTTCGCCCTGTGCGCGCTGGACGAGGCGGCGCACGACCTCTGGGGCAAGCTGCGCCGCGCGCCGGTGTGGCGGCTTTGGGGCCTGGAGCTGCGCAACTTGCCCCTCAGCAATTACACGATCGGCATAGACACCGTGGAGAAGATGGTCGCCAAGATGAAGGAGTTCGACGGCTGGCCGATCTACAAGATCAAACTCGGCACGGCCAATGACCCAGCCATCGTGCGGGAATTGCGGCGCCACACCCAGGCGATCTTCCGTGTGGACGCCAATACCGCCTGGAGTGCCGAACAGGCCCTGGCGTTCGCCCCCGAACTGAAACAGCTCGGCGTGGAGTTCATCGAGCAGCCATTGAGAGCCGATGATTGGGACGGCATGCGGCGGGTCTTCCGTGGCAGCGCCCTGCCGGTCCTCGCCGACGAAAGCTGTCTGGTGGAGGAAGACGTGCCGCGGTGCGCCGGTTTCTTCCACGGCATCAACGTCAAGCTCCCCAAAGCGGGCGGCCTCACCCCCGCGAGGCGGATGATCGCTCGGGCCCGGGAGCTGGGCTTGCGCGTGATGGTCGGCTGCATGAATGAGAGCAGCGTGGGCATCAGTGCCATCGGCCAGCTCCTCCCGCTGCTCGATTACGTGGATATGGACGGTGCGGTGCTCATCGCACGCGATGTGGCCACCGGTGTGCACTTGGAGAAAGGTCGGCCTGTGTTTCCCGAAGAAAACGGCAACGGCGTCCGCCTGCGTCGTCACCGCGGCGGCAGCCGTGCCCAATAGCGCCACGCTCTCCGCCAAGACCCAATCCGCCTCGACGCGCTGAGGCCACGACGCGGAGGATTGGCCCTTCGCGAACCCGACGACCCCCAGTCCGCCGGCCAGCAACCAGAATAACCCCGCAGCCCTTCGGTTGCCCCGCCGCACCGCCAGCGCAATCCGGGCTTCAGCCGTGAAAGCGAGGCTTGCAGATCTTGTTCGTGCAATCATGTCCGGCAGTGCTAGGCCCTGACTTGCACCACGCTGATCTGACGCGTGCTGTAGGCTCAGAGCACTGGAACTTCGCAGCCGTGATTTAAGATGGTCAAAAGGGCCAAGCGGGTTCCACAAATCACTCGGGCTAGATAGTTGAGAATTGTGCTCGCATTGTTTTGCGCAAACGTTTACAAAACTATCGAGTATGAAGCCTCCGGGCCCTAGCAAGCCGCCGAATTCGAATGGTTCAATCACCATCCGGGAAGTGGCTGCCGAAGCCGGGGTCTCGACGGCGACAGTGTCACGTGCGTTAGCGGGTCTGGATGGGGTTGCCAGGGAAGCGCGTGATCGGGTCACTCGGGCCGTTGCTAAGCTCAATTACCGCCCCAACCGCCTCGCGCGAGGCTTGCGCCTCGGTCACCGGAAAGTCATCGGCGTGATCATACCCGATTTGCAGAACCCGTTTTTCACGGGCGTGGTTCACGGAGTTGAAGCCGAGCTCTACAGCGCCGGCTATACCCTGCTGCTTGGAAATTCAGACGGACTGGCGGAGCGGGAAAAGGAGCAGTTGGAAATATTGCAGGGCGAGGGAGCGGCTGGCTTGGTGTTCATACCCGGAAACCAGCCGGGGACCAATTATGAGGCGATTCGAACTTGGGGAATCCCGTTGGTAGCCGTTGACCGTTCGCCTGGCGAACTCCACGTGGATCTGGTTTGTTCGAGTAATCGTGAGGGAATGCGGCAGGCGGTGAGTCACTTGCTGTCTCTTGGTTACAAGGACATCGCCCTCCTGAACGGTCCTAAAGGAATCAGCGTGACCCAGGAGCGCTTGGGCGGGTATCAGGACGCCCTCCGGAGTGCCGGGATCGCCGTGCGGGAATCGCTGATTATCCACAGCGATTTCCGTCAATCGGGCGGCTATGGCGCAATGGCCCGGATTCTGGACATGTCGAAGCGGCCGAGGGCCATAGCGGTCGCCAACAACCTGATGACTCTGGGGGCGCTTCAGGCTATCCACGAGCGAGGCGTTCGCATCCCTGAGGAACTGGCTGTGGTCTGTTTCGACGACATGCCCTGGGCGACCTCTCTTCGTCCGCCGCTTACCGCTGTGTCGCAGCCGGCCGAAGAACTTGGGCGAACCGCTGCCCAACTCTTGTTGGAACGCCTTAAAGATCCCAACCGCCTCGTCAGGCAAGTCGTTCTACCAACGCGCTTGATTGTGCGGGCTTCGTGTGGCGCTCTCACCCCGGTTCAGACGGAGTGGCCGGCGGAGCCGCATCCGAGGAAGACGGGAGCCGCGACGGCGCGAACCATCTCCCGATTGAAGGTGCAAATAGCGCCGTCCTGCGTAGCCGCGGCGCTGAGATCATTTAACGCGGGCTAGGGCCTGGACTCGCTGGTTGCGAGCAATGACATAATGCATACACGAATGTAATCGTTTACACATCGCCGATTACCTAAAATGAAACAACTTGAAACCAAACGGGTGCTCCAACCCGCTCCGTTCACGGTCTTTGGGGGTTCTCTCCCCATCCAAAAGGTTCTGGCCGTATTGGCGGTCGGCGTGTCCTGGTGCGCGCTCTCGGCCAACGCCGAATCCCGGCATCTCTCCCGCGACATTAAAGACCCGGCGTGGTCGTGGCGAGGCGATTGGAAGGAGAACCGGAGCGCCAAGTCCACGGCAACCTCAGGCAGCGAAGTTAGGCTCAAGTCCGTAGCAAACCACTCGCAGCAATAACTCTGCACCAAAGAAAAACCCTGCGTCAGAAACCAAGAAATAAACAACAACAATCCAATGGAGAACAGACCAACAGAAAACACCCTGAGTCGTGTGAAAAGCAATAAGACAAGCAGCCTGCTGCTCGCCTACCTGGCCAGCGCATGTCTGTTAACCAACCAAGCCAATGCTGGCACTTTGAGCGCCTCGGTGGCCGCAACTCCGGCAACAATCAACCTGACTACGATGGGCACGCTCGACTGGGCCCGCTGGGGTGGAGGAGGCAATATTGCTGACGATCCAGCCGCGTACAATCACAAGGCCGGCGCGACACCTCTGATCAGCAGCTACACGCTGGTCGGCCCGGACGCTGCGACCACTGCGGAGCAATGGAACGACGCTGGGACCCCCTTATTTATCTGGAGCGATGGCACGCCCACGCTAACCGGCGACGGATTGGGGAACGGCGGGAGTTTTTTCCCCAACACGGGAAATTCCATAACTGGGGTGGGGGACGGTTACCAAATCACTGTTCCGGCGTCCACAAAGCCCCAAATTCTCAAGGTATTTACAGGGTGCTACTCTGCTTTGGCCAACTTTAATGCCGCGCTTAGCGACAACAGCGCTCCTCCCTATAATGATCAGGGTATGGATGATCAAAGTGGTGATGGTTTCAATAGTGTTTATACGATACTGTTCGCTGCCGGTTCGGCCGGCCAGACCCTGGCTGTCACCATAACCATGACGAACGTAAATGCCTACGATACAAATTATGCCAACGTCACTCTTGAAGCGGCCACACTGGCCGGTCCAGAGCCGATCATTGTGACTCCACCTGCTTCCAGTACGAATTGGGTCGGGCTGAACCAACAACTCTCGGTAACGCCGGGCGGCGTCCCGCCGTTTTCTTATCAGTGGTGGAAGGAATCGGGCGGTGTTTATGTGCCGCTGGCCGACGCTGGCCAATTCACCGGCTCAACGTCGAATACTTTGACCATCAACAACCTGGTGCTTACCAATGCCACTAATTACTTTGTCGTGATCACCAATGTTTACGGCGCGGTCACAAGCAGTGTGGCAATTCTGACCGTATTACCAATCACTGGAGCCCTGAAGGGCCGCGCGGCCACAGCCCCGGCAACGGTTGACCTGACCGCGGAAGGCACGCTGGATTGGGCCCACTGGGGTTTGAACGTAGCCACCGATTTCGATGATAAGGAGGCAGGCGGAAATCAAATCAGCAACATCACGCTTTTCGGCCCTAGCCAAAACGGTCCGTTTCAATATGCCAATGCCCTGGTGGCATATTCCTGGAGCGATGGTACTCCTGACACAACAGCGGCTGGCACGACGACCGGGATTTATTTTAATAACTTGAACGACGGTTACCAAATTACCGTCCCAGCGGACACGACGAAGAGGATTCTCAGGGTATATGCGGGGGGATGGAATTCAACAGTCCACTTTGACGCCACGCTCACCGACCTTAGCGCTCCCACCTATATTGATGAGAGCCTTGTTACGGCCGGCCAGAACCAGGCCGCGGATGTCTATACGATAGAGTATGCCGCGGCATCAGCAGGCCAGACCCTTACCCTTACAGTTTACAATTTAACCAGCGGTGGCAACTGCACCCTCATGGCGGCATCACTGTCTGGCCCGCAGCCGCTCATTTTGACTCAACCTGCTTCGAGTACGAATTGGGTCGGACAGAATCAACAATTCTCGGTGAGTGCCGGGGGTTGGCCCACGTTAGGCTACCAATGGTGGCGGGAAGCCAACGGTGTCTATGGCCCGCTGGCGGACGGCGGCCAAATCTCCGGCTCAACGACGCCAACCTTGACTATCAGCAACCTGGTGTTTGCCAACGCGACCAACTACTATGTCGTGGTCACCAATGCGTACGCCTCGGTTACCAGCAGTGCGGCAAACCTGACCGTTTTGCCACCCATTGGCACCATGCAGGGCACAGTCATTACAAACATTGCCTCGTTAACGGTGGTTGACCTGACTGCCGAAGGCACGCTGGACTGGGCCGACTGGGGTCTTGACAATCTGCTTGATTTCAATGATAAGGCGGTGGGAGGAGTGCCCGTTGGACTAATCAGCAACTGGACGGTGTACGGCCCGGTCGGCTACGGCCCGGATTTGGATAACTTCGGCGACCAACCTTACGGATTGTCGTGGACCGACGGCACGCCCACCGCTGCAGCCAGCACCACAGGTTTTGGCACGGCCAACTATGTGTATGTGGGTAGCCTGAACAGCGGTTTCCAAATCACCGTCCCAGCGGACACAACTAATAAAGTCCTCAAGTTATATTACATGGGCTGGGGTTGCCGCACTCGCATTATGGCCACCCTCAGCGACAACAGCGCGCCTACCTTTATTAACGATAGTGTGGATGACCCTGCTGGCAACATTGCTTACGGTGTGGCGACGATATATTTTGCCGCTGCTTCGGCCGGTCAGACCCTCACTGTCACCGAGTATGACGTTTTGGACTACCAGGGTGGCAACGTGGGCATCACTGCGGCCACGTTGGCCCGGCCAGTGCCGATTAATATGACTGTTAGCAGATCGGGCTCCGGCCTGCAGTTAACCTGGCCCTATGGCACGCTCCTGCAAGCGACCAACGTGACCGGGCCGTGGACTGTAAACGGGAATGCTTCCCCGTACAGCGTTACGCCGACGGGACCCCAAATGTTCTATCGGGTGCGGGAGTAGTGAGTTAAGCATTTGACCCTCTGATTCTCGGCGGCGCTGATGGCCCAGTGGTGCGAATCGCTACCGGGATGACGGGCGGGCGGAATGGGTAGGGGTTGAGTGCAATATGGGCTTGCAGCCTCGGGGCAGGCTGCAGGCCCTCTTGCGGGCCGGGTTCTGCCTTCGGGTCCGCGGGCCCAGGCGTCCGCGGCCTCCGCCCCGGTCGCAAGCGACGAATTGAATGGGTTAATGTGAAAACGAAAGAACACAGAAACGGTACGGGTGGCTTCACCCTAATCGAACTGTTGGTCGTCATCGCGATCATTTCCATCCTGGCGGCGTTGCTTTTGCCTGCCTTGAGCAGCGCCAAACAACAGGCCTACATCGCCACCTGTCTCAGCAACACACGGCAGATTGGGATTGCGACCAAAGTGTACATGACTGACTATAATAGTAAATTCCCCTTCGACGACGGGAAGCCCGGGGATTACTGGCAGGGATACGCTTCCAATGGCGATCTCGAATTCGCTTACGGCGGCGGTGATCAAACCGTCACTGGAAAAATTGTTACTCCCCCAACCACTAACCGATTGCTGTATCCTTACATGCGCAAATCGGA
>Ga0074044_10001610_pt1 | contig 20311 bp, 14 predicted proteins | sample BogForMeECP23OM1_FD_94443 | JGI IMG/M metagenome (GOLD analysis project Ga0074044, IMG submission 94443) | Bog forest soil microbial communities from Calvert Island, British Columbia, Canada - Bog Forest MetaG ECP23OM1 | ecosystem: Environmental > Terrestrial > Soil > Wetlands ...
ATATTCCCCCTCGACCGATGCCCACTTTCTACGACCGATTTGTCGAGTGTTCCGAGCGCTGGCCCGGCAACGTCGCGCTCGAACTCCAGCGCCACGATCAAATCGAAAGGTGCACCTACGCGGAACTTCACCGCATGTCCAAAAGCGTGGGGCGCTGGATCTCCGAGAACGGCTTTGCGCGCGGCGCTCGCCTTGCCATTCTGGCCGATAATCATCCGCGCTGGGTCGCAGCTTATCTGGGGATCATCGCCGCGGGCTGCGCAGCCGTTCCTCTCGACACGGCGTTACACGACGATCAAATCACCAAGCTGCTAAAAGACAGCGGCGCTTCGGCGGTCTTCTGCGACGTCCGGCATGTTCCAGCGGTGCAGCCTGCGGCGAAAGAGCTGAAGCTCGGTCTGGTGCTGATGGATCCGGATCGCACGACCGGAAAGCCGATCCAGCAAGAATGGCTGAGCAACCTGCCGGCGATTTTCGAAGGCGGGCCGGGCAACTTTAAACCTGCGCCCGCCAACAGTGACGATCTGGCTTCGCTGATCTATACCTCGGGAACCACCGCCGATCCCAAGGGCGTGATGCTGACGCACGCCAACTTTCTAGGCGAAGTGGAGGCCGTATTCGACTGGATCGATCTGGGGCCGACCGATGCCGTGCTCGGCGTGCTGCCTCTGTTTCACGTGCTGGCGCAGATGGCCAATCTGCTGCTCCCACTGGTGAAGGGTGCGCGCGTCGTTTACCTGGAAACGCTGAACACCACGGAACTCTTGCGCGCCCTGCAGGAGCGCAACATCACGGCGTTCGCAGTTGTGCCCCAATTCTTCTATCTGATTCACGAGCGCCTTTTTCAAGAGATCGAAAAACGAGGCGCGATCACACAGAAGATTTTCGCTGCGATGATCGCGCTCAATCGCACGCTGCGAAAGGTGGGCCTGAACGCGGGCCGCGTCCTGTTTCGCAAAGTGCACGACACGCTCGGGCCAAGAATGCGCTACCTGGTCACGGGAGGGTCGCGCTTCGATCCCGGAATCGCCCGCGACTTTCGCGATCTCGGTATCGACGTTTTGCAGGCATACGGACTGACGGAAACGACAGCCGCCGTCTTTATCAACATGCCCAACGACAACGTGATCGGCTCAGTCGGCAAGGCGATGAAAGGGATCGAGGGAAAAATTGTCGATCCGCAGCCGCAGGAAGAAGTTGGTCCGCCGGTCGGCGAGGTGGTCTTGCGCGGGCCGGTGGTGATGAAGGGATACTGGAATCGTCCTGATGCGACGGCGGCGGTTTTGCGCGACGGCTGGTTCTACACCGGCGATCTGGGCTACTTCGATTCGAGCGGGCACCTGTTCCTCACCGGACGCAAGAAAGAAGTCATCGTTCTCAGCAATGGCAAGAATGTTTATCCCGAAGAGATCGAAGCGCACTACCTGAAGTCGCCCTACATCAAGGAACTGGCGGTGATGGGGCTGGAAGGCAAACCCGGCGAGGGCGGCGGCGACCGCCTGCACGCTGTGATCGTGCCGAACTTTGACGTGCTGCGGCAAAAGAAAATTGTCAACGCGAAGGAAGTGATCCGTTTTGATATCGAGAGCCTGTCGCAGCAGATTGCCTCCACGAAACGCATCGGCAGCTACGAAATCTGGCAGGACGATCTGCCGCGCACGACTACGCGCAAGATCAAACGCTTTGAAGTCGAAAAGAGAGTGAAGGCCAATCAGGCGAAGAAGCTCTCCGATGATTCAGACTTGCCCGCCGAAAAACCTTTAACCGAGGAAGAAGCCGCGTGGCTCGATCAACCCGACGTCCAACGCGGCCTCAAGATTGTTCGCGAAGCCGCAAGCAACGCTCCTGAGAACCTGCGGCCCACGCACAATCTGGAACTCGATCTTGGCCTCGATTCCATGCAGCGCGTGGAAGTGCTCAGCCAACTCGAAGAAGAGCTCGGCGGCAACGTCGAGGAATCGCAGCTGGCGTCGATTTATACGGTTCGCGATCTGCTCGACGCCGTGCTGGCCAGCGCAGCATCCGGCGGCACAGCCCCGGCCCGCGCCACATTTGCGGGCTGGAAAACGATTCTGGCGGAAGAGCCGACCGACCCCGAAGTTCTTGCGCTGAAAGATCAGGCCCGCTTTTTCGGCACGATCTGGTATCCGCTGTCGCGCGTCATTCAGATGGTCGCGCGCGACCTGTTTCGCCTGCGCGTCTCCGGACTCGAGAACCTGCCGCGACGCGGCCCGTTCATTCTCTCTTCGAATCATCAGAGCTACATTGACCCGGTCGTTCTGGCCAGCGTGCTGCCAGGAGAAATCATGGAAAACTCTTTCGCCGTCGGAACCAGTGAGATTTTTGGCAAAGGATTCATGCGGCGCCTGGCGCGCTGGCTGCGCGTCATTGTTCTCGACCCGGATGCAAATCTCGTTCCCGCCATGCGCGCCGGCGCGTTCGGCCTGCGCCACGGGCGGGTTCTGATTCTTTATCCTGAAGGCGAGCGCTCGATCGACGGCACGCCGCGAATCTTCAAGAAGGGTGCGGCCATTCTCGCGATTCATATGCAAGTGCCGATCGTTCCCGTGGCGATCGAGGGTTTCTACGATGCGTGGCCGCGGGGCAAGAATTTTATTCAGAAGCTGACGCCGCTGAAGATGGTCATCGGGCGTGCGATTTCGCCGCCTCCGGAATCTGAAGCGTCGGAAAAGACCTACGAAGAATTCACTGCCGAAGTGAAGGCGCGAATCGTTGATATGTGGGAGCAACTGCGTAAATCCAGGTAGTTGGCTGCGATTGTCCTATTTCGCGCGCGGATGCGTCTGGTCGTAGACCTGCAGAACATGTTTCATGGAAAGCTGCGTGTAGCGTTGCGTCGTCGCGAGGCGCTCGTGGCCGAGCAACTCCTGGATCGCGCGCAGGTCCGCGCCCTCTTCCAGCATGTGCGTCCCGAAGGCGTGGCGGAGCGTGTGCGGATGAACGTCGGGCGACAAGCCCTTGGCGACGGCAATTTGTTTTATGATGCGGCCCACGCTGCGCGTGGTGAGCCTTCCCCCGCGCCGGTTGATCAGGAGCGCCTGCGTATTTTTACGCGCCTCCGCCAAAGTCGCCTGCCGCGCGGGAAGATAGGCTACCAGCGCGGCTTTCGCGCTGCCGCCAAATGGGACGTAGCGCTCCTTCTTTCCCTTGCCGCGGATCAGAATCGCTTCCGCGCTCAGCCGAATGTCATCGAGATTAATTCCCGTCAGCTCCGAATTGCGGATGCCGCAACCGTAAAGCAATTCGAGCATGAGCCGATCGCGCTCGGGGAAGGCCGCAGCTTGCGGCATTTCGCCGTCGAGCACCGAGTTCATCTCTTCGATGGTCGGGACGCGCGGAAGTTTTTTCGGCAGCTTCGGCGTCGCCACCAGTTTCGCCGGATTCTGTTCGACCACGCCTTCCTGCGCGAGCCAGCGGTAGAGCGACCGCACCGCGGCCAACGAGCGAGCTACCGACGTCTTACCCAGTCCTTTTTCATAAAGCTTAGAAAGAAATCCGCGGATTGCGATGTGATCGATCTGCTTCCATCCGCGCGAACCGGCGTAGGCGGCGAAATTCGCAAGATCGCCGGTGTAGGCCTTGATCGTGTGCGGCGAGGCGTTACGCTCGCGCAGGTGGCGGAGGAAATCGGCTACGGATTTTCGAACGACGGTGAGGGTCTGCATGTAAAGAAATCCGGATTTCAGATTGTAGATTTTAGATTGCAGATTGAAGATCTTGGCTGAGGGTGTTCAATCTGCAATCGAAAAATCTGAAATCTGCAATCGTTCACCTCGCCTTTGCCCTCGGATGATGATTCTGGTACACGGTCCGCAGTCGATCCAGCGCCAGGTGCGTGTACACCTGCGTCGTCGAAATGTCGGCGTGGCCGAGGATGGTCTGCACTGTGCGCAAGTCGGCGCCGTTCTCGACCATGTGCGTCGCGCAGGAGTGCCGCAACATGTGCGGAGAAGCTTTGCGGCCCGACGCAGCAGACGCGGCCCGGACCATTTGCCACACTCGCTGGCGCGTCAGCTTGCGGCCTCCGCGCGCGATAAAGAGTAGTGGGGAACTTTTCGCAATACTCGCGACGGCGTTCGTCCCGGGTTTTGCGTTTACTTTCGTATTCGACTTTCCAGCCGCCAGGACTGGCCGCGACTGCGCTAAATATTCGCGCAACGCATCCTGCGCCGATTTTCCCAGAGGCACGACGCGCTCCTTGTCTCCCTTGCCGCGGACGAGCATGTATCCCGCTTCAAGTTTGAGGTCGTCGAGCTTGGCGCCGGTCATCTCTGAGACGCGCAGGGCTCCGGCGTAAAACACTTCCAGCATGGCGCGATCGCGCAGGGCGAGCGCGGCGGATTCCTTCGTCTGCGCGAGATGACCGCGCCCTGACAGTGGAGCGGCCAGCGTGGCTTCCATCTCATCGCGCGCCAGCGCCTTGGGCAACACCTTCCACTGCCGCGGCGATTCGATATTCAGCGTGGGATCGGCCTCGACGTTCTCATCGAGCAGCAGATAACGGTAAAGATGGCGCAGCGCGGAAAGCTTTCGCCCCACGCTGCGGCCATCCACCTGATGAGAAAAAAGCTGCTGCAGGAATTCGCGAACGTCGTCGCGTCGAGCATTTAGCAGTACGCGCTTTCGCCCGCGCAGAAATTCGGCGAACTGACCGATATCGGTCGTGTACGCACTGATGGAAAGCGGCGCGAGCCCTTTCTCGATGCGCAAGTAATCGAGGAAGCCGGAGAGCACGCGCGTATTCGCATCAGAAGTCATAAGCGGGAGGAGCTAGTATGTGCGTTATCGGACGCTGCGAAAAGTAACGAAGCAGGTGCGGAGAAAGTTCCTCAAAGTTCCTCGTAGAGACGTAGCCTGCTACGTCTCTTTCTTGTCGCCGCTTTCCGTCCCGTACACGGATCGCAGCAGATCGACCGCGTAGAGCGCGCCCTCCGGCGTTTCCTCGTGCTTGAAGTAAGCAAACACATCGCGGCCGCCGGCCAGATGCTGCTGGATGCGTTCGATCATCGAGCGGCGCTCCTCGCCGCTATAACTCGGCTTGCGGAAGCGGTAATAAACGAACGCCGCGGTCGCGACATCGGGCGTGGTGAGCGTCTCGGTTTCGGCCACGCACAATGCGACGTTGCTCGCCTTCAGCAGATCCCAAGTGGAATCGTCGAACCATGACGCGTGCCGGAATTCGAAAGCAGCCGGCACCGTGCGCGGCAGAGTTGCCAGGAAATCCTTGAGCAGCGCAGAGTCGGCCTTAAGGTTGGGTGGAAGCTGAAACAGCACCGGCCCCAGCTTACCGGCGGCGGCCAGCGGTTCGATCGTCGCCAGAAATCGCGGTACGAAATCCTCTGTCGCTTTCAGCCGCTTGATGTGCGTGATGACCTGATGTGCCTTGATCCCGAAGCGAAAATGCGCGGGGGTTTCGCCGAGCCAGTTCTGAATCGTGGTTTCCTTCACCAGTTGCCGGAAGGTGAAGTTCACTTCGACCGTGTTGAGCCGCGTGGCGTAATGGCCCAGGAATTTTTTCTGCGGCAGTTTGGCAGGATAGAAGTCGGGCTTCCAGGTTGGATAAGCCCATCCCGACGTTCCTGTGAAAAATTCTGCCATGTTCTCGTTCAATGTCACCCTGAGCGAAGCCTCGGCTCGACCAAGTAGAGCGGATGTGTGCAGTCGAATGATTCCCTGTCAGCGCGACTTTGATTTCTTCTTCGTCACTCCAGCCTTCTTCGCTTTCCGCGGCTCGGAATAATTCTCGTCCGCCTGCGCTGCAATCTCGATTCCGCGAGGCGGTGCGACCGGGGCGACTCCGGCCTTCTTCAGGTCGGGCAGCTTTTGTTTCAGCTTCAATACCGGCTCGAACAGGTCGCCCATTTTTTCGAAGCGCGCGATGACCTGCTTCGCTTCGAAAACCAGCAGGCTGGCGTCCTTTTTCTTCAGCGCGCGCTCGACTTCTTCCCAACTCACCGGAGTCGAGGCGGCCGGTTGCTCCCGCGCGCGCAACGAATATACGGCGATGGTCGTCTTGTGCTCGTCGTTCTGGCTCCAGTCGAGGAAAATTTTCCCGGCGCGGGCCTTCTTACTCATCTCCGACAAAACCAGATCGGGATGCTCCTGCTCGAGCAACTGCGCCAATGCGTGCGAAAACGTTTTCGTCGCGTCGTAGGTCGTCGGCGTGTTTAGAGGAATGTAAATCTGCATCCCCTTCGAGCCGGAGGTCTTGGGAAAACTCTGCAGCCCGAAATGCTCGAAAATTTCCCGCAGCCACAGTCCAACCTGGCAGCATTGCACGATATTCGCCGGCGGCCCGGGATCGAGATCGAAAACCATTTCGGTGGGGCATTCGATATCCGTCGCGAGCGCGAGCGAGGGATGCAACTCCAGCGCCGCAAGATTCGCCAGCCAGACCAGCGTCGCCAAGTCGTCGGCGAGCACGTAATGAACCGTGCGGCGGTTGCGCCCGCTCCAGATGGGTACAGTCTTCACCCAGTCGGGCTTGTGCATGGGCGCGTTCTTCTCGAAAAACGGTTCGCCATCCACGCCATCGGGATAACGTCTGCGCGTGAGCGCACGGCCCGCCAGATGCGGCAGAATCGCCGGCGCAATGCGCACGTAATAATCAATGACGTCTTTCTTAGTGAATCCGGCGGCGGGATACAGAACCTTCTCCAGGTTCGAGAGCTTCAGATTCCTGCCTTGAATGTCGATGGCTGAGTCCGTCACTTGCGCTCCGCGCACTACTGTGAAACAACATTGTGCAACAAGAGGTGCCTCGGTGTCTGGCGAAGGGTGTCGAAGAGCCCGCGGCTGTCCAATCGAGAGATACCCCGTTTGACAACTTCCCTTCTGCCCACGTAATTTCAAACTTCTGCCCTGCATAGCCGTCCAAGAGATGTATCGGCATGTCTGCCCGATCCGGAGGTCCGATGAAACGCCATTCCATGCATCATCGTGCGCTAAAGATAGTCATATTATTTTCTCTTCTTTCGGCCTTTGCCCTGGCGCAGGACGTCGCCTCGTTTGAGAAGCGAGTCACGGTCAAGAAACTCCCGAACGGCCTAACGCTGATCATCTGCGAGCGCCCGGAGGCTCCCGTCTTTTCGTTCTACACGCTGGTTGACGCGGGATCGGCGCAGGATCCCATGCGCGCCACCGGCCTCGCCCACATGTTCGAACACATGGCGTTCAAAGGAACGGACAAGATCGGAACCACCGATTATGCCGCGGAGAAACCTGCTCTGGAAAAAGTCGAAACCACGTACGCCGCGTACATCGCTGAACGCGACAAGCCTGTTGGCCGCGACGAAGCCAAACTGAAGCAACTGGAACAGGCGTGGAAGGATGCGACATCAGCCGCCGACAAATTCGTCGTCAGCAACCAGTTCGGCAAGATTGTGGAACAAAATGGCGGCGAAGACATGAACGCGAACACGGCTTATGACGAGACCGCCTATCACTATTCGATGCCCGAGAATCGCCTGGAACTGTGGGCTTACCTCGAGTCGGAACGCTTTCTGCATCCCGTGTTGCGCGAGTTCTACAAAGAGCGCAACGTGGTCATCGAAGAGCGCCGCATGCGCACCGACAGCAGTCCCTTCGGCCGGCTATTCGAGCAGTTCACCGAAGAGGCATTCGCGGCCCATCCATATCATCGCCCGACTATCGGCTGGATTTCGGACCTCAACACGTTTTCCGCCACCGAAGCGCAGCAATTCTTCGACAAGTATTATGTTCCTTCGAATATGACCGTCGCAGTCGCGGGCGACGTGAACGCCGCCGAGGCGATGCCGTTGCTCGAGAAATATTTCGGACGCCTGCCCACGCGCCCGCATCCCGATGAGACCACGACGACCGAGCCGCCGCAAAATTCCGAACGCAACGTGACGCTCATCGACCGCTCGCAGCCGATTTACATGGAGGGCTACCACCGTCCTGACTACCGCAGCAAAGATGATGCTGTTTTCGACGCCATTTCCGACCTCATGTCAGAAGGCCGCACGTCGCGCCTCTATCGCGCGCTGGTGCGCGACAAGAAAATCGCCTCTGCGGCCGAGGGATTCACCGGATATCCCGGGGTCAAGTATCCACATCTGTTTGCGTTCATCGCGGCGCCGCTGCCCGGACACTCCCCGCAGGAGATGGGTGACGCGATCCACTTCGAAATCGAGCGCCTGAAAAAAGAAGACATCAGCGATGAAGAACTGAAGATGATCAAGACTCGCGCCAAGGCCAATCTGATTCGCGGCCTCGCCGACAACGAAGGCCTGGCCTCACAGCTCGCCACCTACCAGACGCGCTACGGAGACTGGCGCGAGCTGTTCCGTTCGGTCGACCGCATCGACCAGGTGACGAAGTCCGACATCCGGCGCGTGGCGAACGAAGTCTTCGTCGACACTAATCGCACCGTGGGCATTATCCAGAGCGGAGGCGCCGCCGCGCCTGGTGGCGCAGATCCGGCCGGCGCGCCTTCCAGCGGCACACCAGGCTCGAGTGACTCGGGAAGTCAGGGAGGTGCGCAATGAGCAAGCGAAGCCTCGCGGCGTTACTCCTTGTTCTCGCTGTGTCGGCGCTTGGAATCAGTTGTGAAAAACACCGTGTGTCGCCAACTGTTCCCGTTGCGCCTGCCTCGCAAGCACAGCCATCGAGCTACACAGAGATCCCGATCCCTCCGCTGCCCGCATTCAAGCCACAGCAGCCCAAGCGCATCGAACTGCCGAACGGCATGGTGATCTTTCTGCAGGAAGATCATGAACTGCCGCTGATCGACGCCACCGCCCGCATCCGCGGCGGCTCGGTCAACGAACCCGCGAGCAAGACGGGGCTGATCGACATCTACGGCGAAGTCTGGCGCACCGGGGGCACCAAGTCGCAGACCGGCGATCAGCTGGATGACTTCCTCGAAGTGCGCGCCGCGAAAGTGGAGACTGGAGGCGGACCCGACTCCACGACCATCGCCTTTTCGTGTTTGAAGGGCGATCTGGACGACGTCTTCAAAGCTTTTCTCGACGTGTTGCGCAACCCTGAATTCCGCGCCGAGAAAATCGACATCGCGCAAAAAGAAGAAGAAGACGGAATCTCGCGCCGCAATGATGATGTCGGCGGAATCGCCGGCCGCGAATCGGTCAAGCTGGCCTACGGCGCCAATAATCCCTACGCCAGCGTGCCTGAATACGCGACCGTTGCCGCCATCACGCGTCAGGACTTGATCGACTGGCACAAAAAATACGTGCAACCCAACAACATCATTCTCGGCATTACCGGAGATTTCGATTCCGCCGCGATGGAAGCCCGGCTGCGCGCAGCTTTTGAGTCGTGGCCAAAAGGGCCGGCGCTACCGAAGAACCAGATTCAATATTCTCCGGCCAAGCCGGGCTACTACGTCATTCCGAAAGGTGACGTAAACCAGAGCAATATCCGCATGGTCGCGCTCGGCACCACCCGCGACAATCCCGACTTTTACGCCATCAGCGTGTTCAATGAGGCCTTCGGCGGCGGATTCTCCTCTCGCCTGTTCAACGACATCCGCACCAAGCGCGGCCTGGCGTATGGAGTCGGCGGCGGTATCGGCGCCAATTTTGGCCATCCCGGCATTCTGGAGATTTCGATGGCGACCAAGAGCCAGAGCACCATCGAAGCGATTCAGGCGGTCGATGAAGACATCGACAATCTGGCTAAAGAGCCCATTACCGACACTGAAATTCAGCGCGCCAAAGACGCCATTCTCAACGCGTTTATTTTCCGTCTCGATTCGCCCGACAAAATTCTGTACGAGCGCATGACCTACGAATACTACGGATATCCTCCCGACTGGCTGGACAAATATCAGGCGGAGATCAAGACAGTCACGGCCGCTGACGTGAACCGCGTGGCGGCGAAATACCTGCATAAAGATCAATTCGCCGTGCTGGTTGTCGGCAACACTAAGGATTTCGACAAGCCGCTTACTACACTGGGTGCGGTAAAGGAAATTGATATTACGATTCCGCCTCCAGCCGCGGAGAAAGACTCTGGGGCCAAAGACGAGGCCAAGCCCGCGGCCTCAAATCCCGAGGGCAAAGCGCTGGTCGCTAAAGTCGCCGCCGCTATGGGAGGTCTGCCGAAGCTTCAGTCGATCAAAGCGATTCACGTCGACATTGCCGAAAGCGACAACGGGGGCCCGGCTGCGCCGGTCGACGTGACGCTCGCCTTCCCCGACCGCATGCATGTCGACGTGGAGACGGCCCAAGGCAAGCTGACCATCGTAGCTTCTCCCGACGCCGCTTTCATGTCGATGCCGGGCATGGGCGCGCGCAACATGCCTCCGGCGCAGAAAACTGAGATGCTCTCGCAGCTTCACCACGATCTCGTCTACATTGTGCAGCACGCGGGCGATCCCGCATTTACTTTCACCGCGGCCGGAACGGAAAAAATCGGCGATATCGACGCCGCCATCCTCGACATCGATGGCGCCGTGCCCTGGGTCCGCTGGTATGTCGACCCCAAGACCGGATACATTCTGCGCGAGAAATATAAAGGCGTGGGCCGCGAGGGCCCCTTCGATGGCGAGACCAATCTTTCTGACTGGCGCACCGTGGACGGCCTCACCATGCCGTACAAACATCAGAACAAACAGAATGGCCAGGAGACGAGCAACGCCGAGTTCAAGAACATCGAACTGAATCCTCGAGTCGACCCCAAGCTCTTCGAGAAGCCCGCGGAGGATGCTGCAGGAAAACAATAGTTGGGAGGCAGGTATGAAATGGAGCCTGATCCATTTCGCTCTGATGATCGTAGCCGCAACCTCCGCGGCCGCGCAGGTCACCACTTCGCAATACGACAACTTCCGCACCGGCGCGACGCTCCATGAAAAAATCCTGACGCCGCAGAACGTCAACGCCCAGCAATTCGGCAAGCTGGGAGCGTTCAAGGTCGATGGTGCGGTCTATGCGCAGCCGCTGTTTCTTCCATCGGTGGAAATTCCGGGCAAAGGAACTCACGACGTTCTCTTCGTCGCTACCGAACACGACAGCGTCTACGCCTTCGACGCCAATCGCCCCGGCGAGGCACCGTTCTGGAAAGTCAGCTTCCTCGACAAATCGCGCGGAGTTCGAACGCTTTCTGAAGACATGGTGGACTGCCCCTTCATCCGCCCCGAAATCGGCGTCACCTCCACGCCCGTCATCGACGTCAAGACGGGGACGCTCTACGTTCTGGCGCGCACCATGATTCCGCACAAGGTCGGCGACGACGAATACTTCCAGCACCTGCACGCGCTGGCCATCACAACCGGAGCGGAAAAATTCGGCGGCCCGAAACTCATCACGGCATCGGTGCCGGGCCGCGGCGCAGGCAGATCCGACCGCCAGGTCCCGTTCGATCCTCTGCGCGAAAACCCCCGCGCCGCGCTCACCCTCGCTAACAACAGTGTGTATCTGGCCTGGGCTTCCTCTTGTGACGTCGATCCCTACCACGGCTGGGTGATCGCCTACGATCCGCAAACGCTGGCGCAAAAGGCCGTGCTCAACGTCGATCCCGACGGCAGCGAAGCTGGAATCTGGCTGAGCGACACCGGTCCCGCCGTCGATTCCGAGGGCAATCTTTACGTGCCCACCGGCAACGGCACCTTCGATGCCACCAGTGGAGGACGCGACTACGGCGATTCCGTTCTCAAGCTCGACGGTTCGTCGCTCGCAGTTCGCGACTACTTCACCCCGTTCGATCAAGCCGACATCCTCGCCGGTGATTCCGACGTCGGCTCCAGCGGTCCCACGCTGCTCCCCGATCAACCCGGACCGCATCCTCACCTGCTGCTCCAACCCACCAAACACTCCGTGCTCTACGTGATTGATCGCGACCAGATGGGAAAATTTCACGCCGACCGCGACGCGATCCCCCAGCGGATCCAGATGGTCGGAGCCGGTTTAGGCGCCATGGCTTACTGGAGCGGCCACGCATTCTTCGCCGCGAGCGACGACTACCTTCGCAGCTACGCCGTAAAGAACGGCCAACTCATTCCGAGCGGGTCTTCCAGTGTGAAATTCGTAACTTCCGGCGCAACGCCCTCGGTTTCCGCCGACGGCAACAGGAACGCCATCGTCTGGGCCATCTCCACCAAGACGTGGAACGGTCCTGACACGACACCCGCCGTCCTCTACGCCTTCGACGCCACAAAACTCGGCCAGCCCATTTACAATTCAGAACAAAACAGCCAGCGCGACCGCGCGGCCATGGCCACGCGCTTCGTCATCCCGGTCGTGGTCAACGGACGCGTCTATTTCTCAACTCGCGGCGAAGTCGAAGTCTACGGACTGCTTAAGTAGCATCATTTATTTGGCCGTCAAAAAGATCGCTCAAAGGACGGACTCGTGATCAACCGCACCAATAACGACGACCTGCTGCCCGCATTGCCTTTCGCCCACTGGAAGGACACCGTTGCCACCCTGCACATGTGGTCCCAGATTGTCGGAAAAGTACGCCTGAAATTGTGCCCGCTGGAGAATCATTTCTGGAATGTCCCCTTCTACCTGACCGCCCGAGGGATGACTACTTCGCCGATGCCGACGCAGCGGGGCACAATTGAGGTTCGTTTCGATTTCATCGATCACCGGCTCATCATCGAAACCAGCGCGGGGCGCCTAGTCTCGATCGAACTCAGGCCGGAAAGCGTCGCCGAGTTTTATAAGAGGTTCATGGCCGCTCTGGCCGGTCTGAATGCAACTGTGAAGATATGGACGAAGCCGTGTGAGATCCCCGACCCGATTTCATTCGAGCGGGACACTGTTCACGCCGCTTACGATGCGGAATCTGTGCACAAATTCTGGCGCATTCTGGTCTGGGTCGACGAGATACTCAAGGAATTCCGCGCCCGATTTATCGGAAAAGTCAGCCCCGTGCATTTTTTCTGGGGAAGTTTCGATCTGGCGGTGACGCGCTTCTCCGGCCGAAGAGCGCCCGAGCGGCCGGGAGCCGACTCCATCACTCGCGAGGCCTACTCTCACGAAGTCAGCAGCGCAGGCTTCTGGCCGGGTGGCGGCGAAATTCTGGGGCCGGCGTTCTACTCCTACGCTGCGCCGGAACCGCCCGGCTTCGCGGAGCGGCCAGTTCGTCCGCAAACAGCCTTCTACCATCCGCAACTCAAAGAATTTCTGCTGATGTATGACGATGTGCGAACCGCCGGCGATCCGAAGGCAGCGCTGCTGGAGTTTCTCCAAAGCACATACGAGGCAGCCGCCGACCTCGTCAAGTGGGACCGCAAAGCGCTCGAGCGAACAGCGACGAACCAGAGTTGACGGTCACAGGACATTCAATCCACACGACGACCACCCTTCAGCTAAGCCTTGAACTTCGCGACGATTGCCGTGATGTCGTCACCTTGTTCCTGAAAACTGAATCGCCGAACACCATCCACGATTTCGTTCAGCAAAGCCTGGCAGGGCAGGTCTCTATGTTTCCGCAGCGATTCAACCAGGCAGCGTTCGCCAAATTCCTCTCCGCGCTCGTTACTGGCTTCGGTGATGCCATCGGTGTAAAGCGCGAGCACGTCGCCGGGAGAAAGTTCCTGCTCGCGCATCGAGCAATTCCAGTCGCGGAACAATCCGAGCAGCGTGCTGGTGGAATCGAGACGATCCACCCTGCCGTTACTTCTTAGCAACAGACCTGACAGATGGCCGCAGTTGACGTAGCGCAGCCGCCCCGCCGCCTCGTCGTAATCGGCAAACAAAAGCGAGGCATAGGCACTGTCGCCGGTATTGTCATAGAACAGGCGATTCACCGACCGGAGCAACACCTCGGGCTGATCGAAGGCCAGCGCCGACTGGCTCCGGAAGCTGGCCTGCAAATTCGCCATCAGCAGGGCCGCGGCGATTCCCTTGCCGGAAACATCGCCAATGATCCATCCCAGCCGTTGCGGCCCGAGATTCAGGAAATCGAAATAATCCCCTCCCACCTGGCGCGCCTGCACGCAGATTCCTGCGTACTCAACCGATTTCAACTCCGGCTGAATCTGGGGAAACAACCGCGCCTGCACCTGCCGGGCTATTTCCATTTCCTGGGCGGTGCGGCGTTCGGCTTCGAGTTTCGCGGCCTCCGCCTGCCGGCGCGACTCCAGGCTTTGCCTGACCTCATCGAAGCCTTCCAGGCCAAATGCGTTCCCGTCCGGATCCTCGAAGCGCGCGTAGGTGCCGCCCCACCCCGGCGTCTCCGGAGCAGTGGTGAAACGAACCCCGCGTTCGCTCCATTCTTTGTATTTGGCCTGAACATCTTCGGTCATGAACAGGACCCAGCGGTATCCGCCAATCAGTTTGTATTCCGGCGTGTCAGGCTTGGGCTCGACCAGCGCGAGATTCGCGCTGCCGTCGGGAGGCGCGACCTCGATCCAGCGTTCGCCAGTGGGAAGGCGTTGTTCGGTGAGGAGTTCGAAGCCCAGTTGTTCCAGGTAGAACCGCTTGCTCACAGCCAGATCGCGGACGAACACGACGATGTCCTGGATCGACAAGTAAGGCTCTTCGCGGCCCGTGCGAAGCACGGTCCGGTTCGCCCACGAGAAAAAAGGATCGCTGGCCATCGGCGTGATTATAACGGGCCCGGTGAGTCTTCAAGTCACTTCGCGCGCGCGCCCCCGTCCAAGTCAAGAATTCGAATCGGACTTGACAATTCGATCTAGCAGGCTTACCGTAGGCGAACAAAAGGCGAATATTTATGTCTTCCCTGCCCTTGCTCCCGCCTGACGACAAGCCCCGCCTGATCGGCATTGCCCGCCTGGCGTCGGAGGGAGAATCACTGCGCGAAGGGTACAACGTCGAGTACTTCACGATTGAATCCAAATCTCTGCTGAACCGCTGCGTCAGCGGGCGCGCCATGCCCTTTGAGTGGACGATCAATCCGTATCGCGGGTGCGAGTTTGCCTGCAAGTATTGCTACGCGCGCTACACCCACGAATTCATGGAGATGCGAGACGGGGTCGACTTCGAGCGCAAGATTTACGTCAAGCAGCACGCCGCGGGACTGCTGCGCCACGAACTGCGGCGCGTCAAACCGGGCGAGTCGATCGCCCTCGGCACGGCGACCGATCCCTACCAGCCCGCCGAGCGGCGCTACGAAGTCACGCGCGGGATTCTCGAAGAATTCTCCCGCCACCGCGGATACGAACTCGGCATCGTCACCAAATCAAATCTCGTCGTCCGCGACCTCGACCAACTCCAGGCAGTGGCGCGGTCGAACAAACTCTCCGTCCACATCACCATCACCACTCTCGACGTCGAACTGGCGCGGATTCTCGAACCGCGCGCCCCGCGCCCGGACTTGCGGATGGATGCTGTCCGCACGCTGGCGCAGGCAGGCCTGAGAGTCGGCGTGAGTTGTTCGCCAGTCGTGCCCGGAATCACCGATTCGCCGAAAGATCTCGAGGCTGTGATCCGCGCCGCGGCCGAGGCCGGAGCCGATTATGTCTTCGCCAACCCTCTGTTTCTCAAACCCTGCTCCGCCGCGGTGTTTCTCCCTTTTCTTGAGCAAAGCTTCCCGCATCTTGCGGAAAATTATCGCCAGCGCTACCACAACCGTGCGTTTCTTCCAGCTGCCTATGGCAAGCGACTCTCCGACCTCGTCGCGCACCTGCGCCAGAAATACAAACTCACCCGCGCCGACCGCCGCGACCGCGCCTCCTACGCGACCAAATTACCGGTCGAGGCAGTCGAGACGCAGTTGGAGCTGTTCTGAAGAATGAGTAATTGCTCAGTTTGAATTTCTCCGCTCAGTCCGCGGCTTTTTCTCCGCGTACTCGGCGGTTAAGAGCTTTTGATTTACCCGCAAGAGCAACAGCCTTTAACCGCGGAGATCGCGGAAGAAAGGCCGCGGAGTTCGCTGAGAAATTTCCGATTGACCCATTACCCAATTACTCAATGCCGAAGTCGCCCGATTCCTCAATCCTCTATAATCATCAGTCCATGGTCACAGCCTCCCCGCCCGCGCCGCAGCCCGGTCAGCCCGCCACCTTCGGCGTGCGGCTGCATCGTTTCTGGCAGCGCGTTACCGAAGGACTCGAGGTCAGCCAACTCTGGTCGCAGTTCGAATCCGAGGCCCGCGCCAGCTATCGCCTCTATTCCAGAGACGTTGAGGCCAAAACGCCCGACCACCTTACTCAGGGCGGACGCAAACTCCACGTCGTTAAGGAATTTTTCTGGGCGGTGCTGGAGAAACTTTCGCCGGCGCGGCGCGTGCTGCTGCTGGCGGCGCTGGTCCTGCTCGTGTTTCCCAGCGGCGGCTTCAACTATCAGGGCTCGGACCATGAAGTCCACGTGGTCGAGTTCGACCTGCATCTGTGGTCGGCCCTGCTGCTTTTCCTTCTGCTCATGCTGGAAATCGCCGACCGCGTAGTGATGAAGCGCGATCTGCAGATCGCGCGCGAAATTCAGACCTGGCTGCTGCCCGGTGCGCCGCCGCAGATTCCCGGACTCGCAGTCGCCTACGCGACCAAGCCCGCCAACACTGTCGCCGGAGACTACTACGACGCTTTTCCGCGTCCCGGCAAGACTAACCAAGACAACCGCGTCGTCTTCGCCGTCGCCGACGTCGCCGGTAAAAGCATCCCCGCGGCCATGCTCATGGCCACATTCCAGGCGAGCCTGAAGACGCTCTCCACCGCGCAAGTCCCGCTCACCGAACTTGCGGTCAACATGAACCGCTACGCCTGCCAGAACAGCCAGGGAGGCCTGCGCTTCACCACCGCGTTTCTGGCGGAGTATGACCAGGTCCGCCGCACGTTTGCCTACATCAACGCGGGCCACAACAATCCCATCCTGCGCCGCGCGGACGGGAAAATCGAGCGCCTCGACGTGGGCGGCCTGCCCTTCGGCATCATGCCCGAAGCGAAATATGACTCGGCCGCCGTAACGCTTGCGCCCGGAGACTGGCTGGTGCTTTTTACCGACGGCCTCGTCGAGGCCGAAAACGGCCGCCAGGAGGACTACGGCGAAGACCGTTTGCTGCGGGCGATCGACGCAGGGCTGGCGACCACCCCCGCCGAAATGCTCAAACGCCTGATGTCCGAGGTCGACTTCTTCGTGGGCTCGACGCCGCAGCACGATGACGTGACCTGCATGCTGCTCAAGGCGGAAAGCCTCTAACCAGGCTTTTCATTTTTCACTCTGCATTCTTCATTCTTGACTTGTTGTCATTCCGAACCGGCGCCAAGCCGGTGAGGAACCTGCTTTTCTGCCGCCGCCACACAGCAGATTCCTCGCGCCAGAAACAGGCGCTCGGAATCACAAGGCCTTGTTGTGATTTTCACCTGCATCGGTCATGCACTCCCCATACATGCGGTGAAAAGCGTGCACGCCTTCTTCATGCTTCACGCTGAACCTTCCGCGTGAGTAGCTGCGCGATCGCAGATTTTTCTGCACGATTTCGCAGATGCCGACATCTTCCATCTGGATCTGGTCGCTGAACTCGACCGATGCCTTCGCCGCTGGCGCCATGTGATCTTTCTCCGGCAGATACCACTCGAAAATCGCGAGCGAGCGCTCGGGCTCAATCGGCAGCACAACATTCAGCGAAACGTTGTCGGGATAGCAGTTGAGCATCCAGTTGGGAAAGATCCAGAAATAATCGGTGGTCAGATTCTCGCGACTCTCCGCATAGCGGCGGGGCGCGGCATCGCCGGGCTGGGCCCCGCGGATCGGGCTGAACTGCCGCACATATCCTTCATGGCCCCTTGAATACGGCTCGACCACGTATGCATTGAAATCGAGTTCGCGATTCAATCCGGGATGCACGCTGGGCAGGTGATAGCCCTCGAGATAGTTGTCGACATAGGTCTTCCAGTTGCACTTCATGTCGTAGGTTTTGCGCTCGAACAACTTCATCTCCGCGAAAGGAAATTTCTCGGCCTGCGCGGGCAGCTCGCCGAGGCTCTCGCGTAGCGGCCGCGCCTCCGGATCGAGATTGGCAAACACCAGGTTGAACCATTCCTCGGTGCGCACCGGAGCGAGAGCGAAGTCTTCCACGCGAAAATTCTCCACGCCTTCGATCTCGGTCGCGCTGATCAGCGCGCCATCTAGCCCGTAGGTCCATCCGTGGTAACCGCAGCGAAACAGCTTGCGCGACCCGCACCCCTCGGCCGGAGGCCCGGCGCGGTGCCGGCAGACATTGTAGAAGCCGCGGAGCTTGCCGTCGAGCCCGCGCACAAATACCAGCGGCTCCCCGACCAGTTCGGTGGTGAAGTAATCGCCAGCATTCGCGACCTGGCTCGCGTGTCCCACGACCTGCCAGGTGCGGGCGAAGATCTTTTCCTTCTCTTCCGCGAAAACGCTCGCATCGGTATAAAGCCGCGCCGGCAGCGTCCACGCCCGCGCGATATCCACGTCGACCTGAAATACGTCTTTGGAAATGTTCATGCTCTTCCCATCGCGGCCCGCAGTGAGTCGGAACATTCTACGGCACTGCGCGTCTGGAAATGCACTTCGAACGAGAGCGACGTGCGCCTTCAGTGTTGAAAACACACGAACTTTCGGCCGCAATTCCGCGTTCTGAAGGCGTTCTGAATGAGCAACCGGTTAACGCCTGCAATGACAGGATTTGTCAGATTTGAGACGCAATTTGCGAATCTGACCGGCTTTGGCAGCGGGTGGTGCGGAACTTAAGTTTATTCACATACTGAAAATAAAGCCGTTTTCCGGGGGTTGGTGCGAACCAGGGTAACCAGCTCTTTTGGTCCGGCAGTTGCAAACATCAGATTCGACTGGGTCAACCAGCAGATATTAAAAAAACAACACACGAGGGGAAAATAGAGATGCGGAAACAAAAGGGTTTTTCACTGATCGAGCTGCTGATCGTGGTGGCCATCATCCTGATCATCGCAGCGATCGCGATTCCTAACTTGCTTCGCGCCCGCATGGCGGCCAACGAGTCGTCTGCTGTCGCCTCCATTCGTACCATCAACACCGGTATGATCACCTACAACTCCACCTATCCGACAGTCGGCTTTGGAGCCTCTCTGGCGGTTCTGGGTGGCGTCGCGCCTTGCACGCCGAGCTCGACCACGGCTTGCTTGATCGACAGCGTTCTGGCTGCCGGCACCAAGAGCGGTTACACCTTTACCGCCGCTCCTGGAACGGTTGCGGTTCCGCAGACGACCTACTACGCTACGGCCGTGCCGGTCACTGCTAACCAGACTGGTATCCGCAGCTTCTGCTCGTTTGAAGACGCTGTGGTTCGCGTGCAGCCTGCGGGCGGCGCGATTGCCAGCGAAGCGGCTTGCCAGGCTCTTCTGCCGCTCAACCAGTAAGTTGCTTTAGCGAAGATACCCCGGGGAGGGTATGAGAGGAGCAGCGAACTCAAGTTCGCTGCTCTTTCGCTTTTTGGTGGGCTTCTGGGTGCGCTTCTTTTTGGTGGGCCCTTGGTGCGTCTTTATGGTGGATCCTGCATTCTGACTCGGTTTTGGCCTTTGGGTGGCGCAGCGCTTTCAGCGCTGCGATAAGTCTTTCCTCTCTGTGAGGGCTTCGGCCCCTGAGTCGACGGAAGCGAGTTCCGGAGCTTGCTGGTTGCAGCGCAGCGGCTAAAGCCAGGATTGAAAACACCCTGGTCATCGCAGCGGTAAACCGCTGCGCCACCCAAAATCAAGTGCTGCGCCGAGTTTTCCTTAAGCTTGTGAAGGCATGTCCTGGTGCGAATCGTTCTACACAATGCACAATCCCGACTTAAGCTGCAAAGAACGCGGCTTGAATGGGCCACCCGCTGCCTTCTTTCCCGATTCAAACCTTCGCATTTCCCGCATTGCCACTTCCTGGTAGGGCTGACAGAAAATGTGATTCCTGCCTTGGGTTACCCGGCTCTCCAAACTCGAATCGCTGGAGTGGCGAGACTCAAAACAAACAACTTACGCTGGTCCGTGCCGCACTTCGCAGTGGCCAACGGCTTGGCCCGTTGCTTGCAAAGAACAGTGCACGCGTCCGAATGTGGGCCGCAATTTAGTACGGGGAGAATGTTCTCAATGCGCAAACAAAAGGGTTTCTCGCTGATCGAGCTGCTGATTGTGGTGGCCATCATCCTGATCATCGCAGCGATCGCGATTCCGAACTTACTGCGCGCCCGCATGGCGGCCAACGAGTCGTCTGCTGTCGCGTCTATTCGTACCATCAACACCGGTATGATCACTTATAACTCCACCTATCCGACGGTTGGCTTCGCGGCCTCCTTGACGGTTCTGGGTGGCGTCGCACCTTGCACGCCGAGCTCGACCACGGCCTGCTTGATCGACAGCGTTCTGGCTGCCGGCACCAAGAGTGGCTACACCTTTACCGCCGCTCCTGGAACCGTTGCAGTTCCGCAG
>Ga0074044_10001611_pt1 | contig 20310 bp, 17 predicted proteins | sample BogForMeECP23OM1_FD_94443 | JGI IMG/M metagenome (GOLD analysis project Ga0074044, IMG submission 94443) | Bog forest soil microbial communities from Calvert Island, British Columbia, Canada - Bog Forest MetaG ECP23OM1 | ecosystem: Environmental > Terrestrial > Soil > Wetlands ...
GCGAACCGTCGCCGGCCTGATGAGGGCGCTCGAAGCCTGCGCCGACATCTTCAAATCTGCCGAATGCACAAACTACTTCGACGCCTGCGGCTATGATACAACTTGATCGGAGTCTGCTCTAGCTCGCGTTTCTCTTTGCTTTGACGCTTGCTTTTACTATTCACCGCCGAGCTCTTTTCGAGGGCAGCCAAGAGATCGCATCCTCATTGCGCATCATGAAGCCGAGAGCACTCCTGGAGATCCAAATGATTGTCTTGTTACGTTCCCTGGCGATTTTGGTTGGCCTCCTAATGGCGGCGGCCCCGGCTTTCGCCGAAGAGCCGACGGCGAGCGTGTCCGCGGCGAGTCGTCAGCAGGCATCGGCGAAATCCCCCGGCGACGCGACGCCAGCAGCAGACGCAGCTAAGCATCTCCCGGCCGACTCGACCACACAGCAGAAGCTGACGCTGCAGGGCCGCACTCTCGATTTTAGGGCCACCGCTGGCACTATTGTGCTCAGCGACGACAAGGGCTCCCCGGAGGTAGAAGTCGCCTTTATCGCCTATCAATTGGATGGAGCAGATGCCTCCACGAGACCGGTAACTTTCGTCTTCAATGGCGGCCCAGGCGCTGGCTCGGCTTGGCTGCAACTCGGCGCGATCGGACCTTGGCGGCTGCCAATGAATGGACTTTCAGCGTCCACCCCACCTATCCTCGTCGACAACGAAGAGACCTGGCTCGACTTCACCGATCTCGTCTTCATCGATCCTCCGGGAACCGGATACAGTCGGATCATCGCGACCGGCGAGGAGGTGCGCAAAAAGCTTGGTCTGTGAACGGCGACATCGACGCGCTGAGCATTGTGGTTCGCCGTTGGCTGGCTGCAAACAATCGCGTTGTTTCCCCGAAATTCATCCTTGGCGAAAGCTACGGCGGTTTTCGTGGGCCGAGGCTCGCCGAGGAGCTGGCGACGAAGCAAGGAATTGGCATCAAAGGTCTCATTCTAATCTCGCCTGCTCTCGCTATCGGCTCTGCCTTGGTCGGCGATGGCGATCCATTCTCCTTTGCGACCCTTTTGCCCTCTTATGCAGCGGCCTTCCGCGAGAAACGAGGCAAGGTGACGCGCGAGGATCTGGCCGATGTCGAGCAATATGCAAGCCACGACTATTTGCTCGACTTCCTTCGTGGGCCGAATGATGCGGCGGCTGTCGCCCGCATGGCCCGACGCGTCAGCGAACTGACCGGCCTCACCCCGCAGCTGGTCGCTCAACTCGGCGGACGCGTCAGCAAGACAGCCTTTATGCGCGAGTTCGATCGAGAACAAGGCAAAGTCATCGCATCTTATGACGCCACGATAAGCTCTTCGGACCCGGAGCCAAACGAATACCGCAGCCACTGGCTCGACCCGGTGCTCGAAGGCTTTGACGCGCCTTTCTCAAGCGCGATCATGGGCATTTACAATAGCCGACTCGGTTGGAAGATCGATGACCGCTACGAACTGCTGAACGAGGCTGTTAGCCACGCCTGGAACTGGGGCAACGGTATGGAAGCGCCGGAGTCAATTTCAGCTTTGAAGCGAATGTTGGCGCTCGACCCGAGCCTCAAGGTACTCATCGGCCATGGGCTCACCGACGTGCAAACACCGTATTTCGGCACGCAACTCTTGCTCGATCAAATTCCCGATTATGGCCAGCCCGGGCGATTGAAGCTGAAAGTTTATGGCGGCGGTCATATGCCCTATTCCCGTGATGAATCCCGAAAGGCGCTGCGAGAAGACGCGCGACAACTGATCGAAGGCAGGTGACGCAATGGCGGCTAGCTGCGAGTTTTCGACACCGACGCGGCTTGTCGAAGTGACCTAGACCGTGACGCCGTCGACGCCGATCAAGCCTTATCCAATCCAGACATGGAAAAAAGCAATTTGTGAACGCCGGAAGCATTGAGGTCTCCAAGCCCTCGTTCACGGCGGCCTGATAGAGCGGACCGATGGGCGCGGTCGCTGGCAGCGGCACCGCGAGACGGCGCGCCAGATCCTCGATCAGTCGCACATCCTTGAGCATGTGCCGCAAATAGAAGCTCGGGCTGAAATCGTTACGCAGGGACGCGCGGCTCACGCCCCGGATCAAGCCGGAGCTATAGTCGGTCACATCGAAGACGCGCACCACCGCTTCCCCGTCCAACCCGGCGCGACGCGCCAGCGCCAGCGCCTCGCCGAGCGAAACCATCTGCGCCGCGACCAGCAGGTTGCCGATAAGCTTCATCGTCGCGCCGGCGCCGCTGGCGCCGATGTGATGCACCGTCGCCGCCAGATTGCGTAGCAACGGCTCGGCGTTCCGGAATGTCGCCTCGGCGCCGCCGCAGACGAAGTCGAGCCTTCCCTCCCACGCTTCCGACTTGCTGCCGAACACCGGGGCATCGAGATATCGGCTTCCCCGCTCCGCCAGCGCCTGCGCGATCCGCACCGACTCGGCCGGATCGGTCGTGGTCGAGTCGATCACCAGAACGTCGGGGCCAAGGCAGTCAAGCAGCTCGTCGAACACCGCGCGCTGCGCGTCCGGTCCGGTAACGCATACGAAGACAATGGATTTGCCGCGGATGGCGGCGGCGATGGATTCGGCTTGAGCGACGCTGTCCAGCTCCGCCGGCAACGGGCGTCGAGTCCGGTTCCAGGCGGTGACCGTGTTGCCAGCCCGGTAGAGGTTACGCACCATGCCTCGACCCATTGTGCCGAGGCCGATGAAGGCGACGTCGCTCATCTTGGTTTAGTCCCTCGCGAACGCCCAGAGAGACTGTACATGAAATCTTCGAGGCCGTCATTCATGGGCTTTCGGCGCAGGATGCGCGATTGCGCCGCATGGCGAGTCGGCTTCATCGGTTACCGTTTGAACCGACTCCGCCGAATCCCGGCGCCGCGCGTTGGGCAGCCCGTTCGAGGGGCGGGCGGCAGGAAGACAAGGAATTCTCGCGGGCGGAGGCGGGTTTCACAGAGGTGCGGCAGCGCCCGGGCCCTCCGTCCGCCCTAAACCCCGACCGTCGCGATGCGCAGGTTGTTCGTTCCGCCCGAGGTGCCGAACGGCACGCCGGCGACGACGATGATGCGCTCGCCGGGCCCGGCGAAGCCTTCGATATAGGCGTGGCGGCAGGCCCGCTCGGCCATGTCGCGTTCGTCGCGCGCGTCGTCGGTGACGACCGGGTGGACGCCCCAGACGAGGGCGAGGCGGCGCCCCACCTCCTCATTGGGGGTCAGCGCTAGGATCGACGAACGCGGCCGCTCGCGCGCGATACGCAGCCCCGTCGCGCCGGAACTGGTCCAGGCGCAAATGACCTTGAGGCCCAGCGTCTCGGCGACGTTGCGGGTCGCCTCCGCGATCGCGTCGGCGCCGGTCTGCTCTGGGGCGGCGCGCTGCGCCTCGATGATCGACGGATAGATGCCTTCCGACTCGACCGCGACGGCGATCCGGTTCATCGTCGCCACCGCCTCGCACGGATATTGGCCGGAGGCGCTTTCGGCGGACAGCATCACGGCGTCCGCGCCCTCGAACACTGCGGTCGCGACGTCGGACACCTCCGCCCGGGTCGGCACCGGCGAGGTGATCATCGATTCGAGCATCTGCGTCGCCACCACTACAGGCTTGCCGTGCCGGCGGCCGAGGCGCGTCAGCGTCTTCTGGATGCCAGGCACCCGCTCGAGCGGCATCTCGACGCCGAGATCGCCGCGCGCCACCATGAGCGCGTCGGCGACCGCAATGATCTCGTCGACTCGCGCCACAGCCTGCGGTTTCTCGATCTTGGCCATGACGAGCGCGCGGCCCTTGGCGATCGCCTTGACCTCGGTCACGTCCTCGGGCCGCTGGACGAAGGAGAGCGCGATCCAGTCGATGTTCTCGTCGAGGGCGGCGCGCAGGTCGGCGCGGTCCTTGTCGGTCATCGCCGAGGTCGGGATCGTGGTGTCGGGCAGGCTCACGCCTTTCTTGTTGGAGACGCGGCCGGCGACTTCCACAATGGTCGAGGCGCGCCCGGTCTCCGCCTCGGCGACGCGCAGCAAAACCTTGCCGTCGTCGACGAGGACGCGGTGGTTCGGCGCAAGCGAGCTCAGGATTTCCGGGTGCGGCAGTTGGACCCGCGCCGCGTCGCCCGGCTGAGGATCGCTGTCGAGGACGAAGACGTCGCCTTTGTGCAATTCGGCCCCACCGTCGGCGAACATGCCGAGCCTCAGCTTCGGCCCCTGCAGATCGACCAGCACCCCGATCGGCCTTCCGGCCTCCTCCTCGAGCGCCCGGATCATCGCGACGCGCTCGCGCATCGCATCGTGCGAGGCGTGGCTCATGTTGATGCGGAAGACGTCGGCCCCGGCGGCCAGCAGGGCCGCGACCGTCTCGTGGTCGGCCGAGGCCGGGCCGAGGGTAGCGATGATCTTCACGCGGCGGCTGCGGCGGAAATGCAAGGGCTCCTCCTCGAACTCGGCTTCCGGCTGCGACGGGCTTAGGGCGTCGCCATGATGACAGGTTTCATGGGGCGGCGGAATTCGCCTGGTCGGTCAGCTGCACCGTCCAGCTCTTCGCATCCTTGCCGGTGTCGATCTCGAAGAAGCCGGTCCGGTCGTAGCCGCGCCGGAAGCAGTCCTGGCGGCCGTCGATCTTGAACTCGCGGTCGGAGGTGCACATGAAGGCCTTGCCCTTCCACTCGCCCCCGCGCTCGTCCATCGCGTAGACGTAATAGTATTGGGCCGCCAGCGCGCCGCGCAGAAGCGTCACGCAGTCGAGCGACTTGAGGTTCCACCAGCCCTCGCTGACCCAGTTCTGGCCGTCGGTGTAGGCCAACGCGACGCTGACCCGGTTGGCGGTGTTGTTGCACATGCGCAGGTCGGCCGAGGCCGGCGTCGCGGCGACGAGCGCCGCAAGGGACAGGAACTTGGCGATTTTCGTCAAATGCATCTCGGATTTCGGCGGCCATATTCGCCGCACAAGAGGCTCTGTCAACCGCGGGGCTCGCCGCTTCCTTCCCCAGCTTTGCTTCAGCTTTGCTGGGGAACGCAGCGCGAAGCGCCGGATGGGGTGTGGCCCGCCGCCGCAACCCCGAGTCGGATTGCACGAACGTCACCGCGAACCTGCATCGAGCCATCCCTGCTTTCCGCACCCCATCCGACCTCAGGGCCACCTTGTGTCCGCCCACCTCCCCGCGCGCCTCACGCCCGGCGGTCGAAGCGCCAGTCCGGCCGCGCCGACCGGATGAGCACGACTTCGGCGAGCGCCTCGCGGGTCAGAAGGCCGACGATCGCGCCGTCGGCGTCGGTGACGTAGAGCGCCGCCGCCTTCGGGTCCTGCAGCCGCTCGAACACGCTCTCGACCGGGGCCGTCGGGCGGACGCTGTCGACGCCGGCGCGCATGAAGGCGCTCGCCGGCTCATCGCCGCCGTGCCTGCGCACCGCCGCGAGGATGTCCTCGCGGGTCAACAGGCCGGCCGGCTTCCTGAACGCGTCGACCACCGGAAATTCGTGTTGCGCCGTCGCGAGCAGCGCGTCGACGGCCTGGCTGAGATTGGCGTCGATCGAGATCGGGGTGAAGCGGGTCTCCATCGCTTCGGCGACGGAAAGTCCTTTCAGCGCCTGCTGCGCCGCGCTCATCTGGGCTTCGCCTGCGGCGGCCATGTAGACGAAGATCGCGATGAAGATGAGGAGCGGATTGCCGAACAGGCCGAGAAAGCCGAGGCCGATGGCGAAGGCCTGGCCGATCTGGGCGGCGACTTCGGTCGCGCGGGCCCCGCCCAGCCGCATCGCGAGCAGCGCATGCAGGACCCGCCCGCCGTCCATCGGAAAGGCGGGGATGAGGTTGAACACGGCGAGAAAGATGTTGGCCGCGGCGAGCCGGCCCAGCAGCGACAGGCGGGGATCGTCGATCTCAGCGAGCACGCCGGGCTTGAGCGAGCCCAGCGCCAGGGCGAGCGTGAGGCCGATGACGAGATTGACGGCGGGCCCGGCGAGCGCGACGACCAGTTCCTGGCGCGGGTCCGGCGGCAGGCGCGGCATGCCGGCGACGCCCCCGATCGGCAGCAGCGTCACCTCGGGCGACTGGATGCCGTAGCGGCGGGCGGCGAGGATGTGGCCGAACTCGTGCAGCACCACGCAGAGGAAGATGAGGACGATGAAGAGCGTGCTGTCGAGCGCCGCGCTGAAGCCGCCGCGCCCCCAGGCGCTGAAGGCGATCCAGGCGAGGAACAGGAGAAAGGTGATATGGATCTTGACCGCCGTACCGCCGAAGCGGCCGACGGTGATGGACCAGGGCATCGCCGGCATTCTCCCATATCGGGGCGCGCCATTCCAGAGCCGGTTCCGCCGGGATGGGACCGCCTCGGCGATCCCGGCGACGCCCGAGCCCGATTCCGCTGGTAACAGCGGCAAAAACAGCGGATTTCGAGTTTTGTCGCCCGATCCGTTGGCCCTCGACCTTGTAAATCAAAGGCGATTCAAGGGCGTAGGCGAAGACGCCGCTGCAATCGGAACAGCGGACTAATTCGACGAAACAGCGGATTCATGCGGCGAATGATCGGGATAGAGCACTGACCTTGCCGAGGCTCGTCCGAGCTCTAGGTCGGGGTTCGAACGGGGTCGACGCGGCGAAGGGAATCGCGGTAGACGGGCGCCTATGAGCCGCTTTTCCTTCCCCGCCTGCACGGCTTTGGTAGGCCTCCTTGCGTTTAGCCTCCCCGCGAAGGCCGATTTCTCCTCCTGCGTCGTGAGCCTGCGCGCCGACGCCGCCCGCGCCGGGATCTCGAGCGCGACGGTCGACCGCGCCTTGAGCGGGCTTCAGCCCGACACGAAAGTGCTCGAGTTCCAGAAGCAGCAGCCGGAGTTCAAGACGCCGATCTGGGACTATGTCGCGGGCCTGGTCGACGAGGAGCGGGTCGCCGACGGCAAGGCGGCGATGGCCAAAAACGCCGGCGCGCTCGCCCACGCCGAGCAGACCTACGGCGTCAGCCGGTATATGCTCGCCGCGATCTGGGGGGTGGAGTCCAATTTCGGGACGGAGATGGGCGAGCGGCCTCTGGTGCAGTCGCTCTCCACCCTCGCCTGCATGGGCGAGCGGCAGAACTATTTCCGCTCCGAGCTGATGGCGACCTTGAAGATCATCGACCGCGGCGACATTCCGGCGGAGAAGCTGACCGGCTCCTGGGCGGGGGCGTTCGGCCAGACCCAGTTCATGCCTTCGAGCTATCTCAGACTCGCGGCCGCCGGAAGCGACGGGCGGCGCGACATCGTCGACTCGGCCGACGACGCGCTCGCCTCGACCGCCCATTATTTCGTGAAGTCCGGCTGGCGCTCGGGCGTCCCGTGGGGGTTCGAGGTCAAACTCCCGCAAAACTATTCCGGCCCTTCCGGACGCAAGGCGAAGCAGCCGATGTCCGCCTGGGCGGCGCGGGGGATCACGCGCATCGACGGGCGCCCGCTCGGCGAGGGAGTGGCGGGACTGCTCCTGCCCGCCGGACCGAACGGGCCGGCCTTTCTGGTCACGCACAATTTCGACGTCGTCTATTCCTACAACGCGGCCGAATCCTATTCGCTCGCCGCCTGCGTCCTGGCGGATCGGCTCGCGGGCGGCCCCGGCATCCAGACGCCCTGGCCGACCGACGACCCGGGCCTGTCTCGCGAAGGGCGGCGCGAACTGCAGACGCTTCTCGCCAAGCGCGGCTACGACGTCGGCGCGCCGGACGGGGCGATCGGAAACAAGACCAAGTCGGCGATCGCCGACTTCGAGCAGAAGAACGGCATGCCGGTCAACGGCCGGGCGTCGCAGAAGGTGCTCGAGGCGCTGAGAAGGTAGGCCGCGTTCCGCTACGCTGCGTGAAAGATCAGTGTAGGGCGTGAACGCATAAATTGATGCAGATTACTCAATGTCCGCTTCTACCCCAATAGCGACCAACGAGCGGACATTCCGAAACCGTCGACAAGCGCCAAAGCACAAAACGCGACATCGCGTCGTTTCGTTCCATGGACTATGATGAGCAATCGACGGTTACATAACTCACTCTTGAGTGGGATATCAGTGCCGTGGTCGAGACTGTTCTGGGCGTACTCGCTCCGATCGTCGTGACCCTGCTGCTGGGTTTCGTTGCGGCTTCGCGCCACGATTTCGGGCCGACGGAGGCGTCGGTCCTCAATCGTATGGTGCTGTTATATGCGGTGCCGATCGCGCTTTTTATCGGCACGATCGGAATTCCGCGCGCCGATTTGGTTGAGGATGTCGCGTTCGCAGTTGCGATGTTTGTCGCCATTGTCTGTCTGTACGGCTTGGTGTTTCTGCTGTTCCGCTTCGTCCTCCGCTTCTCGCTGAGTGAGAGCGTATTGGCGGCGTTGATCGCATCCGCGCCGGCTGCGCCATTCATGGGCCGGCCATTCTCGGCGATCTGTTTGGCAAGGCCAGCGCCGTCGCCATCGCAATCGCTGCTCTTGTCATCAACCTCATCGTCGCGCCGGTTACGATTCTCGGTCTCGCGCTGGGGACCGCCTCCGTCGGATCGACGGCGCATCCAACGGCGCGCTATTCTGGTTTTGCCGAAAAGCTCCTGGAAACGGTTGGAGAGCCGATCGTATGGGCGCCGGTGCTCGCTTTCTTGCTCGTGCTGTTCGGCGTCAGCATCCCTCCAGTCCTCGGCCACGGACTTTCGCTTTTAGGACAGGCGTCGGGTGGCGTTGCACTGTTCGCCTCCGGCATCATGCTTGCCGCCTACAAAATCAAGATCGACTGGATTGTCTTATTGTTGGTGTTGTTGAAAAACGTCATCCAGCCGGCGCTGGTTCTCGGTGGTTTGCTCTGGCTCGGCTATGGCGCGCCTATCCGCGCCGAGGCGGTTTTGACGACAGCCATCCCGACCATGCCGATCGTGATCGTGCTTGCGGTGCAATACCACGTGTCCGAAGCGCGTTCGTCTTCCGCGCTATTTCTCAGTCTGATCGGTTCGATCTTCACGATGGCGGGTTTCATCGCATTGACCCGCTAGGCGCATGTTCACTCCAAAGGGGTACGCGTCATGACCCAAGTCGAAGCTCTCGCCAGGTATGCCGCCCGCGCTTCTTTCGCCGATCTGTCGGCTCAGTCGCGCAAACAGTTGCCGGTCCACATTCTGGACTCGATCGGGTGCTGCATCGCCGCATTGGGGGCCGGCCCGATCGAGGCCTGTCGGGCGCAGGTCACGGAATTCGGCGGCGATGGCCCATGCGCATTGATCGGCGGCGGCAAAGCGAACCCGATCTACGCGGCGTTCTGGAACACCGCGTTGGTGCGCTATGTCGACTTCATGGACAACTTCCTGGCGCCGACCGAGACCTGCCACACCGCAGACAATTTCGGCGTCGCGTTGACGATCGCCGACTATGCCGGCGGCAGCGGGCGCGATTTGATGCTCGCCGTTGCGCTGTCGTACACGGTGCAGTCCCGTTTCGTCGATCACGCCAACTTCATGACGCGCGGCTTTGACCACACGACGCAGCTCGCTTTCTCCCTCAATGCGGCCGCGGGCCGGCTGCTCGGCATGAGCGAGCCGCAGATCGCCAACGCCATCGCCATGGCGGCGGTCAGCGACGCCTCGTTCGCTGTCGTGCGGGCAAAACCCTTGTCGCAATGGAAAGGCCTCGCTTCCGCGCAATCGGCGCTCGAGGCGATGAACACGCTGTTTCTTGCCCGACGTGGCGTGGAGGGACCGTTGCAGGTCATTGAGGGCGCCAACGGCATCGACAACCTGCTGCACATGCAGGTGCGCATCGACTGGGACAAAGAAGGCTACGAGGGCGTCCTCGAGAGCACCATCAAAAAGTATAACGCCATGATCCACACCCAGTCCGCGGTTCACTGCATGGTCGAACTCGCCAGGCAGAACCAGCTCGATCCAACCAAAGTCGTTGCGATCGAGGCGGACGTGACACGTATGACCTACGATTTCGCCGGCGGCGGCCTCTACGGCGTGGACAAAGCGATTCTGACCAAGGAACAGGCGGATCACAGCCTGCCTTACCTGCTGGCTGTCGCCCTCCTCGATGGCGATGTGATGCCGGCGCAGTTCGAGCCGGACCGCATCGCGAAAGCCGATGTGCAGCTGCTCCTGAAGAAGGTGTCAGTCCGGCCGGACCAGGAATTCACGGACCAGTATCCCGGAAAGATGCCCGCCAAAGTGATCGTCCGGTTGCAGGACGGCAAAGTGATCGAGCATGAGGTTCAGGATTTTCCGGGGCTCGCTTCCCATCCGTTTACGTGGGAGCATTCCGTCGAAAAGTTCGACAGGCTTGTGGTCGGCCGCGCCGACGAGGGAGTGTGCCGGCAGATCAAGGATGCCGTGCGTTCGCTCGAAACTATCAAGGTTGCGGATCTGATGGAACCGCTGGGGCGCGTGAGGGCGCCGACGCGGCGAAACTGAGTCGAAGGCACAGCTTTGCCGTCGCGTCATCCGAGCGGCGAGGTTCCTGCGCCAATCTTATCGGTGGTTTCGAGCGGCACTCGGCACCCGTTCAGGAAGCGGCTGAGCAGATTGAACCACGCAATCATCAAAACGAGCTTGCGTGTGATCGTGTCGCCGTATCTGTTCAGGAGTTCGCTTAGCGTCTCGTCACGCAGAGTGCCGCTCTTCGACATTTCATCGGTCGCCTTGCACACCAGAACATATTCGGGATTGATGCCGGCCACCGGGCCGTCGCTTCCCGCCGCGTCGATCTCCCTGGAAGACAGACCTGCGTTCTTGGCCATCTGAGCGTTGGCTTGCCATTCGTAAGGCGCGTTCAAAACGCTGGCGGCGCGCAGGATGATCATCTCGCGCAGCTTCGGATCGACGCCTTGCGTTTCGAATATCGCCTTCACGAGGCCAATCGTCGCCTCGAACAAGTCTTCGGTCCCGGCAAACATCTTGATGACGTTGAGCGTTTTCTCCGGGTTGTATGAGTTTCCCATGATCCGCCGAACAGCCTCGTCGGGAGGCGGCGGGATCGCGACTTTCGACGCGTAGTGCGATGGCTTGGCCATGGTCGTCTCCTTCCTTTTGCCGTGACGAAGCGTGCGGCGAGCTGCGGTTGACATCATTATTCAGACAATCGAACCTGCTCTCGCCATTGTACGACGAACACGCGCTCTGCGCGAGTTCTACCGGCCTCCGGCGCCGACACGCAGATTTGCACATGAATGTGCAATCGGTTCAGGGCAATTTTTGCCGCACATAGGGGAACCTTGGTCTAGCGCCGCCAGAGCGCCTCGGCTCCACAGGAGGAAACTTTAATGACCAACCACACGCTTTCAGACTCGAGCTACAATCACATCATCGACCTACCAATCGAGCGCATCGATATCGCAGACTGGGCGTTCAATCTGCCCAACAATGAATACAAGCGCTGCTGTCCGCCAGATCACATCGCCGTTGGTACGACCACGACGGACGACGGCAGACGAATGTCGATCAATGTCGAGATGATCGGTGATGATTCAGCAGTATGTTGGCGAGGTCACGGAAAAGCGCCTGTGGCGCATGGTGTCGGAGTCCGACGCCTTCTCACCGAACGGACGAACGAAGGTGCAGATCATATGGGAGCTCAGCGTGAAGCCTATCGATGAAGGTCATTGCGAATACACGAACCATGTGGTTGCGCATCCGACAGACGAATTCATGGCGTTCATCAAAAAACACAACATCAAATTTGAGGACCCTGCCGCCGCGCGGCAAGCGGCTGGAGGCGATCACAATCGTCGCGAGACGCCCCTTAACGTCGGCGCGCCGGACGGGGCGATCGGAGCCAAGACTACGGCGGCGATCGCCGACTTCGAGCAGAAGAACGGCATGCCGGTGAACGGACGCGCGTCGCAGAAGGTGCTCGAGGCGCAGAGGCGGTAGCGCGCCGTCCGCGCACTCTCCTCCCCCTGTGGAACCTTGTAAGGGAGAACGTTGCCGCCGCTCAATCCTCCCCTGCGCGAAGCGCGGGGGAGGAACATGGCCGCCGCACTATCCTCCCTTGCGGAAGGCGAATGCTGCGGCAGGGAAGGTTGCCCCCGGCGTCGCCCCGCCCTCACAGCCGCTTCTCGAACCAATGGTGTGCGTAAGGGTTGTCGTTGAACCGCTCGACTTCCCGGTAGCCCTCCTTGCGGTAGAGGGCGTGGGCCTCGGTCAGCGCCTTGTTTGTGTCGAGCCGCAGGATTGCCAGACCCATTTCGAGCGCGGCGGCTTCCAGTTTCCGCAGCATGCGCCGCGCCACTCCGAGACCGCGGGCGGACTTCGCCACCCACACCCGCTTGATTTCGCCCGCCTGTCCGTCGACGGGCTTCACCGCGCCGCAGCCGACCGGATCGCCGTCGAGCCGAGCGACGATGAAGCGGCCGGCGGGCGGCGCCATCTCCGCATCCGGGGCGGACCTGTCCTTCGCCGCGTCGTATCCGCCCTCGAACCGCTCGGCGAGCTCCCGGAAATAGGATTCGAGGCACTGCCGAGCGGCGTCGCTCGTCGGGGATTCGAAATCGACCGTCACGCGAGCCGCGCCGAGCAGCCTCTCGACTTCGCCCATCGCGCCGACCAGGCGCTCGCGCCGGCGCGCGTCGAGCGGCTCCAGCATCGACGCCGCGAGCCGGTCCGAAAGCCTGTCGTAGGCCTGAAGCTCCCCGCGCCCCTTTTGCGTGAGCTCGACCTGGCGAAGCCGGCCGTCGCAAGAATCCTTGCGCGCCTCGAGAAGCCCCTGGCTCGACAGGGATTGCACCATCCGGCTCATGTAGCCGGAATCGAGGCCGAGCCTCATGCGCAGCGCGCGCAGGTCCGCTCCTTCGGCTCCGATCTCGAAGATGAGGCGCGCCTCGCCGAGCGGCCGGCCGCGCTCGAGATAGCTCGCCTGCAGCGCGCCGACGCTCAGCGTGACCGCTCGGTTGAAGCTGCGAACCTGCCGAACCTGATCGCCATCCATTCTCTGACTTTAGTCAGAGTTCTTTGCGTGGCAAGGGGGACGCGCGGCGCGGCCGTCCCCTTTCCGTCCCATCGGCCGATGGCTCGGCTACATTCCAAGAAATGGGTTCGTGTGCGGGCAGATGGACGGTGCAGCCGCTCTCCGCCTTACGTGATGACGCTCGGCGCCTTCCGCCCGGTGCGAAGCTCGATCCCGGCGAGCGAATGCGACAGCGCGATGAGGTCGGCGAGCGCGGCCTGGGTGTCCTGGCCGAGATCGCCCGACGGCGGTTCGTAGCGCTCGATATAGACGCGCAAGGTCGCCCCGACCGTGCCGGTGCCCGACAGACGATAGACGATGCGCGAGCCGCCTTCGAACATCACCCGCACGCCCTGATGGTCCGAGTGCGACCCGTCGACCGGGTCGTGGTATTCGAAGTCGTCCGCCGCTTCTACCTTGAGCGCGCCGAACGTCTTTCCGGGCAGGGTTTTTGTCGCGTCGCGGAGCGCCATCATCAGGCCTTGCGCCGCCGCAAGGTCGATCTCGTCGTAGTCGTGACGCGTATAGTAGTTGCGCCCGTAAGTCGCCCAATGCCCGCGGACGAGGTCGATCACCGACATGCGGCGCTTCGCCAGGATGTTGAGCCAGAACAGCACCGCCCACACGCCGTCCTTCTCGCGAATGTGGTTCGAGCCCGTGCCAAAACTCTCTTCGCCACAGAGCGTGGCGAGGCCCGCGTCGAGCAGATTGCCGAAGAACTTCCACCCCGTCGGAGTCTCGTAGGCCTTGATGCCGAGATGAGAAGCGACCCGGTCGGCCGCGGCGCTGGTCGGCATCGACCGCGCGACCCCGGTGAGACCCTTGGCGTAGCCCGGCGCGAGCGTGGCGTTGGCGGCGAGGATCGCCAGCGAATCCGAGGGCGTCACGTAGATGCCCCGCCCGAGGATGAGGTTGCGGTCGCCGTCGCCGTCGGAGGCCGCGCCGAAATCTGGCGCCTCCGGCGACATCATCAGATCGTAGAGGTCCTTGGCGTAGGTCAGGTTCGGATCGGGATGATGGCCGCCGAAGTCGGGCAATGGTGTTCCGTTGACGACCGAGCCCTTCTCAGCCCCGAGCTCACCCTCGAAAATCGCGTGCGCATAGGGGCCGGTGACCGCGTGCATGCCGTCGAAGCGGATCCGGAACCCGGAGGCGAAGAGCGCGCGGATGGCGTCGAAGTCGAACAGCGTCGTCATCAGCTGAGCATACTGCGTCACCGGATCGATGATCTCCACCGTCGCGTCTTCGAGTTTGACTTCGCCGAGCCGGTCGATGTCGATGTCAGGCGCGTCCGATATTTCGTAGGCGTCGATCTCCTTGCTGCGGGCGAAGATCGCATCGGTGATGTGCTCGGGCGCCGGGCCGCCCGCGCCGATGTTGTACTTGACGCCGAAGTCGCCGTCGGGTCCGCCCGGGTTGTGGCTCGCCGAGAGGATGATCCCGCCGAAGGCGCCGAGATGGCGGATGAGCGCCGAAACGGCCGGGGTCGATAGGATGCCGCCCTTGCCGATCACGAGGCGGCCGAAGCCGTTGGCCGCGGCGATTTTGGCGACGATCTGGATCGCCTCGCGATTGTAAAAACGCCCGTCCCCGCCGACCACCAGCGTCTTGCCGCGATAGCCTTCGAGCGAATCGAAGATCGACTGGATGAAATTCTCCAGATACCCGGGCGTCTGAAAGACCGGGACCTTCTTGCGCAGGCCCGAGGTGCCGGGCTTCTGGTCGGGGAAGGGTTCGGTGGCGACGGAGCGGATCATCGACGGCGTCCTTCTGCGGAAACGTCCATCGCACTCTACTGGAAGTTTCACGGCGAGACGAGATCGAGACCGGCCGTGCGGAAGTCGGAGAGGTTTCGGGTCGCACGAGGGCCGCCGTTCACGAACTTGTGCGCCGCAAGCGGGCGCCTATTTGTTGGCGTGTGTAATGAGTCGGCGATATAATTTTTGTTCAAGGAGCATTCGTCATGGCAACGGAAAAGAATGATTCAAGCGACGCTTCGGAAGCCAAAGTCAAGGGTTCGATCCGCCCCGCTGTCTTTATCGGTCAGACCCTGAAGAGGGGTATCGCCTGATGCGTGCCTTTTTAAGTATCGGGCAACCTACTGTACGGCGGGCAGTCGTCAAGTTGGTGACGGAATTGTCAACGCTCGACAAAGAAGGGCGATAGCAGTGGACAACACCGACTCAAGCGGGTGGCGAGCGACCTCGTTATTGCGCCCGAGTGGCGCTGCGATGGGTGTTACGAGGCTTTCGTTGGTAGCACGGACGTTGGTAGCACGGACTTGTGCGTTCGCTCTGGTCAACTCGATTTCAATTAAATCAAATTTTATTTCCCCCGGTAAAGGCGGCGAAACTGGAAATCCAAATAAGATCGTTGGCGCTCGAATCCTACATCCCTTGAGCTATAGCAATGAACGCGGCCCAGTTTCGCCTCATAGGGAGTTACAGGGATGAGCACTGTTCACAATTGGACAGTTTGACGCATCAATTGGGATTGTGGAGGACGACAAGCTCATTTCGAGTTGCGTGCTACTCGCGCCGCCGTTGAGGGTCTGCCGTTTCCCGACCGTGCTCAGATGGCCGCGCGCCTGTCGGGTTAGGCCTCTGCCGCCCTGAAAAGGATATCGTGCGGGGTTTTGTTTCGTGCCTCGTTCGCACGGCGCTCGCCGTTGGGCGGAACCGTCGGGCCAACCGTTGGGCTATGCGGGCGGCAGAGTAAGGTCCATGAACACCATGCAAACATTTGTGAAAGCATTTCGAGCGATTCTGAGCTATTGAGTGTCATCTTGGCGGAATCGCGGGGTTCCGCAGAGGAGGGCTCGCCAGATGGGGCGTAAATATTTCGGCACCGACGGCATCCGTGGCCGGGCCAACGCCAAAATCACCGCGGAAATCGCGATGAAGGTCGGCCAGGCCGCCGGGCTCGCGTTTCAGCGCGGCGAACATCGCCACCGGGTGGTGATCGGCAAGGACACGCGCCTGTCGAGCTACATGATCGAATACGCTCTCGTCGCGGGCTTTACCTCGGTCGGCGCCGACGTCCTGCTGCTCGGGCCCGTGCCGACGCCGGCGGTCGCCATGCTGACGCGCTCGATGCGCTGCGACCTCGGGGTGATGATCTCGGCCTCGCACAACCCATACGAGGACAACGGCATAAAACTGTTCGGCCCCGACGGATACAAGCTGTCGGACGAGGTCGAGGCGCGGATCGAGGCGTTGATGGACGGCGATGTCGCGCCGATGCTCGCCCGCTCTCCGGATCTCGGCCGCGCCAAGCGCATCGACGACGTGCAGGCCCGCTACATCGAATACGCCAAGCGGACGTTGAGCCGCGACGTGTCGTTCGAGGGCCTGCGCGTCGTCATCGACTGCGCCAACGGCGCCGCCTACAAGGTCGCGCCCGAAGCGCTGTGGGAGCTCGGCGCCGAAGTGATCAAGATCGGCGTCGAACCGAACGGGCTCAACATCAATCTCGAAGTCGGCTCGACCGCGCCCGAGGCGCTGTCGCGCAAGGTGCGGGAGATGCGGGCCGACGTTGGCATCGCGCTCGACGGCGACGCCGACCGGATGATCATCGTCGATGAGAAGGGCCACTTGGTCGACGGCGACCAGGTGATGGCGGTCATCGCCGAGAGCTGGCGCGACGACGGCCGCCTGTCAAAGCCCGGCATCGTCGCGACCGTCATGTCCAACCTCGGCCTCGAACGGCGTCTGGCCTCCCTCGGCCTGACGCTCGAGCGAACCGCGGTCGGCGATCGCTACGTGATCGAGCGGATGCGCGACAAGGGCTACAACGTTGGCGGCGAGCAGTCGGGCCACGTCATCTTTTCCGACTACTCGACGACCGGCGACGGTCTCGTGTCGGCGCTGCAGGTGCTGGCGGTGGTGCAGAAGCTCGGCCGGCCCGTCAGCGAAGTTTGCCATCGCTTCGACCCCCTGCCACAGGTGCTGCGCAGCGTCCGCCTCAACGGCGGGAGGCCGCTGGAGAATCCCCTTGTCGCCAAGGCGATCGCCGAAGCCGCCGCCCGGCTCGAAGGCCGCGGCCGCCTCGTCATCCGTCCGTCCGGCACCGAACCGGTCATCCGGGTGATGGGCGAAGCGGACGACAAGGCCCTCGTCGACTCACTGGTCGGGGACGTGTGCGAGGCGGTGGCGGGCGCCGCCTGAGACGCCGGATCAGACTTCTCTGGCGACCCAATAGGCGAATGCCTGGGACAACTGGTAGACGCGGTTGTAGTTCGACTGCGCGATCACCGTATTGTCGACGGGCGAAGGATAATAGGTCGAGGTCGCCCGCAATGGGCGCTCGACGCCGGCGATCGTCACCGTGCCGACTATCTGGTCCGGCGAATGGCCCGGACCCACGCCGCCGCTGTTCGGGCCAAGTATGACGGAGTCGATGGTCACGGCGACGCTGACCCCGGTGCGTCCTGTGGCGGCGAGAGCCTGGGATATCGCGGCGGGAAGCGTCTGCGCCACCCAACCGGCCGTCGGTTGGCCGGAGTTTTCCAACAGGGGAGCGACGTCGACCCGGATGCCGCCGGAGGGGCCCGCCCGCGCGAGCGCTCTGCGGGCGGCGACCGCAGGAGAGCCCGCAAGAGCGACGAGGGCGACGAGAGCGGCCCGTCGGGTCAGTTCGAATGTGGACATTGATGAATCTCCTCGAGGGACGCGGGCCCAGGCGCGCGCCCGAAAGCCCCGCCCATTGCGATATACGGTTACGGTTCGCGAGCCGTTTCGGATGAAACGGGCAAAAAATCGCGAAAAATAATGCGGCGCCAATGCGGGCGCGCGGGCGTCCTCCCCGCCAGGGCCGCCGGCCATCAACAAGTCCTTAACTTCGCGGCGTCAGGCACGTCCGCGAGGCGGTGGCGGGCGCGGCGTAAGCGGCGACGCCGTCTTCTCAGACCCCTGGCGTTCGGGCCTCCGCCGCGATCCAATAAGCGAGCGCCTGCACAAGCTGCGACACGCGCTCGTGGTTGGATTGCTCGATCATCGTCTGATCGACCGGCGACGCCATGTAATTCGTTGTCGCGTGCACGGGAATCCGTGCGCCGCCGATGAACACGACGCCGCTGATGTTGTCCGGCGACGAGCCGCCGTGGATGGAAGCCGGGGTGTTCGGCCCCAGGGTGAGGTAGTCGATCCGCACGGTCAACGGGCCGGGCAGCGTATGACCCGTCAACGCATGCTCGAGCGCGCCAGGGAGCTCGCGCTCCACCCATGTCGCGGTCGGATCGCCGGCGTTTTCGCGCAACGGCGTCACGTCGACGCGAATCCCGCCGGGCTGGACGGGCCGCCGGGCGAATGCGCCATGCAAGAAGACCGCCGGGACGAAAACAAGTCCCGCGAGGGAGGCCAGCGCAGCGCGGCGCGCCAGAGAAGATAAAGATGCGAACTCCGCGGCGCAGCGCGTTTGCATCAAGCGCCTCCAAGCTTCATCGGCTTAACATAAAGCCATCGAAGAACGATCCGAGCTCGGCATAGGCGTCGAGCGGGAGAACATGCGCGACGTACTGGTCCGGTCGCACGACGACCATGCACCCCCTGTTGCGATCGATGCCCCTCATGTCGAAAATGTCGTTGCGGTTCTTCAAGTCGGAGCAGAACATCTTCTCGTAGTCGCGCAGCCCGTAACGGCCCATACGCGGCAGAAGGAAAGAGGGCATCGCCTCGATCGCGAGTTCGCGATGGCCCTGCTGGAAAATCGCCCGGAGGTCGATAACGGAATCGATATCCGCCGCTGTCGGCGTGTATCTTCGGACGGGAGATCCGGACCCTTCGAGAAACGCGCAGAGAGCTCTGAGCCTGGAGGACGGGGCGGCGGGGTCTTCCGCGTCGGCGAAGGCGAAGAGCCGCCAGCGGCCGTCCGCCTTGACGGTGTGACCGAGGTGAACCCGCCTGGCGTCGGCCAGGCGGATGACCGGGGCCGAATGAAAGCGCATGCCGATCGCAAAACCTTCGGCGAGGTGCTGATAGGTCGGCCTGGCGGAGATGATCGACGGGGCGTAGCGCGTTTCCGTTCCCGCCGTGAAGCGCGCCTGCTTGACGAAATATTTCTGGAACTCCGCGGGATCGACGCCTTCGCTGTCGGTGTTCGAGGGATCCTTCGGCGGCGCGCTGAACATCTTCGCCCACTTGCGATCGAAGTCGATCAGTTCTTTGGCGACGGTCTGCCGTTCGGCCGAATAGGTCTGCAGGATTTTTGGCGAGCAACGCCTTTGCAGGACCGACGCCAGTTTCCATCCCAGATTGAAGCCGTCCTGCATCGAGACGTTCATGCCTTGCCCGGCTTTGGGGCTGTGCGTATGGCAGGCGTCGCCGGCTATGAACACCCGCGGGAAGCTTTCTTGCGCCGGCTCATCCGGTGCGTCGTCGAACTTGTCGCAAAGGCGCTGGCCGATCTCGTAGACCGACCACCACGCGATCTCCTTCACCTCCAGCGTGTAGGGACGCAGGATCCGCTGCGCCGCGGCGATCAAACGGTCGGGCGTGATGTTCAGGCTCGACACCCTCTCGTTCTCGTTGAGTTTTTCGAGTTCTATATAGAGGCGGGCGAGATAGCCGCCTTCTCGCGGAATGATCAGGAGGTTGCCTTCGCTGGCCGACTGGATCGCCGACTTTATGCGGAAGTCGGGGAAGTCGGTGACGGCCAGGACATCCATGACGCCCCAGGCCTGGTTGGCCGAATCCCCGGTGAGCGCCAGCCCGAGGGACTTGCGCACGGCGCTGCGCGCGCCGTCGCAACCGACCACGAACCGCGCCTTCACGGTTTCCACCTGCCCTTCGTGCGCGGCATCGAGCTGTTCGAGCCTGGCAGTCACGGGGTAGGCGGGTTCGCCGTCGGCAGATGAAGGGGCGATCGTCAGATCCAGCAATCGGCGCGAATAGTCCGGCTCGAGCCGCGTCGGCGCGTTGCGCATGAAGTCCAGATAGAAATCATGCACCCGCGCCTGGTTCAGGATCACGTGCGGGAACTCGGACAATGACTTCCGCGGGAAGCGCATCCTAGGGCCGCGACGCCTCGTACGGCTCGGCCGGCTCGGAGATTTCCGGATTGCCGAGTCTGAACCCGTTGAGATGGAATTGCATGAGCCTCGCTCGTTACCGCCGACCCGCAATCGACAATGCGTGCGCCCTATACGACGGCGGCGCCCTAGTTTGACCCGGACGGAGCGCGCATCAAACCAATTTCTGGCGGCCTGCTCGCGTGACGTATAGGGAACCTCCTTCGGCAGAGTCGTTCGCCTTTGGCTCTGCCTCCTTGCGTCTCACACCTAAGGCCTCCCCGAACAATAACCGAATCGCGGTACGAGGGCGTGCGACGGCGTGACTCAGGGCGTCAGGATTCCGGATCGAGGCGAACACTTGTATCCCGGATGGGATGATCGATGAAGA
>Ga0074044_10001612_pt1 | contig 20294 bp, 11 predicted proteins | sample BogForMeECP23OM1_FD_94443 | JGI IMG/M metagenome (GOLD analysis project Ga0074044, IMG submission 94443) | Bog forest soil microbial communities from Calvert Island, British Columbia, Canada - Bog Forest MetaG ECP23OM1 | ecosystem: Environmental > Terrestrial > Soil > Wetlands ...
AGATCGCTCTTCAGGACTACGACGCGGAATCAGGCAAGGCGGTTGCCGGCACGGTTGGCGTGCAGATCAAGTCCGGCTCGAACGATTTCCATGGGACGGGTTTCTACTATTACCGCAATAGCGACCAGCAAGCGCGGGATCCCTTTACGAATGCGCCTGGCGTCCCTCTTGCTGCAGCGACGTGGAAGCAGTATGGCGGTTCCGTGGGCGGGCCTATCTTCAAGGATAAACTCTTCTTTTTTGGCGACTATCAGGGCACAAAACAGATTCAGGGAATTACAAATCTCTATACGATTCCGACTGCGGAAGTAACAAGCACTTGCAATCCGGCGACGAACGCCGCGAGCGCTACGCCGGGCTTCTGCGATTTGAGCCAATATCTCAATGCCTATGGTGCTCCTGTAAACGGGGTTGATAGCGGCCAAATCTACAATCCCACCACTGGGAACACGGCGGATGGGTCCGGTCGCACCGCTTTTGCGAATAACATGATTCCCATCGCTATGATTCCGGCGGGGATGGGCAAGCTCCTTGCCGAGTTTCCGACGCCGACGGTTCCTGTTGCAGGCGCGGGTACGAGCATAACGGGAATCAACAACAACTTCGTTTCGACGGGCAACGGTCCTTACAATCAGTATTCGTTTGACACACGAATTGATTACAACGCTCCGCGAAACTTCCAGGTTTTCGGACGCTTCAGCCTTGACTATTTCAACTTGTCGGGCCTTGGCGGCTTGGGTTCCCTCGGAGGTGCGGGCTTTGGGCCTGGCGGTTTGAATGGTTCTTCGATTAACCACGACTACAGCGTGGCGGGCGGCTTCACGAAAGCGATCGGCGCGCATTGGCTGACGGACTTCCGCGTCGGATGGTTCCAGTACAATCCGATGACGCATTACTCCGATGCTTCCGCGAGTCCCATGGATGGATTCGGGTTTCCCGGCCTGAACTCAGGGCCTGGTATCCAGGGTCCGCCCACGACCGGCGGTCTCTCTGGATTTCAGTTTACGGGGAATGGCAGCCTGGCCTCTTTTGGAGACGGATTGAACATCGGCCGCTGCAACTGCCCGTTGACGGAAAGAGAACGTCAAATCCAGTTCGTAAATAACTGGACGCGGATTATTGGAAACCATACGTTCAAATTTGGTGCTGATATTCGCTACGCCACTAACCTTCGCATCCCCAGCGATTCCAGCCGCACGGGAATTTTGAATTTCGATTCCGGCGATACTTCGAACGCGGGAACGGGTGGCATGTCTCTGGCAACTTTGTTGCTCGGCGATGTGACTTCCTTCCAGCGCTTCGTAAGCCCGCCCAATATTCAAGCTATCGGCCATCAGTGGCGCGAATTCACCTATGCCCAAGACACCTGGCGCGTCAGCCCGAAGTTCACTATGACCTACGGCCTGCGCTGGGAAATTTACAATCCAGAGGCTGTCACCGCCAAGGGCAACGCCGGCTTTGCGGACTTGAATAATGGTGAACTGCTGGTGGCCGGCTATGGCGGCACGTCGTTCAATGGCGGCGTCGCGAATACGTACAAAGCGTTTGGTCCACGCGTTAGCTTTGCTTATCAGTTCGATCCCAAGACCGTTGTACGCCTCGGTTACGGCCGCGGGTTCGACATTGGCGTGTTCGGTTCCAATTTCGGCCACGCCGTCACGCAAAACCTTCCGGTCCTTGCATCACAATCGATCTCAGACTCAAACATTAATTCGGCGTACACGGATAATCGCAGTGCGGTTTTCAACCTTGTTACCGGCCCGCCGGCATACCCATTTGCGAATCTCATAAGCGACTTGAATACGAATGGCTATTTGCCGCTGCTTGGGCCTGACGGGACAGCTTCCACATACATCCGTCCTCGGGTTCAGAGACTTCCAACGATTGATCAATGGAATGCCACGATTCAGCGGCAGATCACGCCGACAATTAATATCACCGCGAGCTACATCGGCAACAAAGGAACTCACGTGTTTGCCGGAACAGGTCCTTCCTATACTACAAATGAGGTTGCTGCCGGCGGTGGCACCGCACCTGTGACTTGTAGCGGTACACCTGTGAGTTGTTCGGTGGCATTCGCCCCCAGCATACCGGCAAACGAGCGCCGCGAGTTTTTCTTGAACGGCGTTTACTCCTTCCCGTACACGGGTACGGGCTACACGCCTTGTTGCGCAGGGGGCGTCGGCAATTATTTTGGAAACGACGCCAACAATAATTACAACGCACTTCAAATAAAGGCGGAAAAACGAACGAGCTACGGATTGCAGTTCCTTGCGCATTACACCTACTCTAGGGCGTACGCGTACGACAGCAATTACTTCAGTGTGGACAAATCGTTTGCTTATGGACCCAACCCGAACAATCGCGACAACGAATTTGTGGCCAACACTATTTATCAACTCCCCTTTGGCAGGGGTAAACAATTCTTGGGCAATGCCAGCCGGGCGATGGACCTGGCAATTGGCGGCTGGCAAGTTAGCAACACTTTGACTTGGGGAAGTGGCCTGCCGTGGACGCCTAGCATCCAAGAATGCAGCGAGGTCACGGACGTTGACATATGTCGTCCGAACATGGTTCCCGGCGAGAAGCTTAAGACTGGCGCCACGACGAATGCCAACGGCACATTCTGGTACACGCCTGTTGCCCCACTTGCCTACCCTGCGGCGGCCCTTACACCGGGTAACGCAGGTCTGAACACCTGCACCTTAGTACGGCCGACGTCGGGTCCGTTCGCCTTGCCCGCTTGCGGCCAGATCGGCAATGTGGGCTTCGATTCTTATCGCGGGCCGCACGTCTTCTACGACGACATGTCGCTCTCGAAGACCTTTAACATCACGGAGCGCTTCAAGGCGCAGTTCCGCTTCGACGCTTACAATGTCTTCAACCATCCCGTCCTGGGCTTCAACGGTAATCAAGGTAACACATGCATCGACACAAGTTGCGGCCCCACCGCCGGTCAAATCACCGACATTGAGGGCGACAACTCGCCGGGTTCACCGACTGGCATGCGTCAACTGCAGTTCGGCTTTAAATTCATTTTCTAAAAAAAACAAACATAACACCCCAAAACGGACGGGGAGCCCTCACGGGCTCCCCGTTTTTTATGCTCTAATCGTTTCTAGATTTATGTAGGAATACTGCCATGCCAATCGTTCGCTTACTTTCGATAGCTCTCTCAGGTGGTTTGATTTTCGGTGCCAGTCTTGCGCGAGCAGAATTCACCCAAGCGCCGCAAAACCCTTCTCTACTCGGTTCTCCCCATGCCTCACAGCAGCCTTCCCCAGTTGCTCCGGCTAGTTTCGACCCAGCGCGCCAGCTTTTGTTACAAGGCAAGTTCGACGAGGCTCTCGCGGCGCTCCACGAGTTGGAGGAGAAGCACCCTGAGATGAAGGGGCTCCCGCATGAAATGGGGGCTGCGTATTACAAGAAGAGTGATTTTGTAAACGCCATCGTTTATTTGAAGAAGGCCCGGGAACAGGATCCGAACGACGCGGAGGCCGTGCAACTGCTGGGCTTGTCGTATTACTTGGCTGGGCGGCCTACGGAGGCGATTCCCGAGCTCGAAAGGGTGCAGACGTGGTTCCCGCGAGCCAATGTCGACGCGGCGTACATCCTTGGGATTTGCTACATCCAGACAAAGGACTATCCCAACGCGCGCAAAGCTTTTGCGAAGATGTTCGATGTGCCTGCTGAATCTGCCGCGAGCTATTTGTTCACGGCACGAATGCTGCTGCGGCAGGATTACGCACCTGTGGCTGAAGAGTATGCGCATAAAGCCGTGGCGCTCGACCCGAGGCTACCTCTGGCCCACCAGCTTCTTGGGGAGCTCTACCTCTTTCACTCTCAAATAGACGACGCCATCGCGGAGTTCCGCAAAGAGCTGGAGATCAATCCCGGCAACGCCACAGCGTATTACAAACTCGCGGACGGTTACTCGCGGCTACAGAAATATGATGAGGCGGAGCGGCTTCTGCAACGCTCTATTTGGCTGGACGCCACTTCGACGGGACCGTACATCCTGCTCGGCAAAGTCTTACAGAAGAAAGGCGAGACGGAACTGGCCGTGCGCGCGCTGCAGCGGGCGCTTGCGATGGATCCCAACAACCCTATGCCGCACCACCTTTTGGGGCAGGCGTATCGCGCGTTGGGCAAGAATGCGGATGCAGACCGAGAACTCCAGGTGGCCGGCCAATTGGAACAAAACCAGAATTCGAAGCCGTGAAGGGGCCGCCGCATCCTATGAACTTGTCCAATATGTGGATTCGTGGGCGTGGGATGCTCGTGGCATCAGTTTTCTTGGTATCCGCGTGGGCGCTGCTTGCGCAGGAAGCCTACAACGAGCCGTGGCGTCCGCAATTTCATTTTACTCCGCCGAAAAATTTCATGAATGATCCGAACGGACTCGTCTATTACAAAGGCGAATACCATCTGTTTTACCAGTACAATCCGCAGGGAGCGGAATGGGGCCACATGAGCTGGGGCCACGCCGTCAGCACAGACATGTTGCATTGGAAGAACTTGCCTCTCGCGATTCCCGAAGAGCCCGGGCAGTACATGATTTATTCCGGGAGCGCGGTTGTGGACTGGCACAATGCCAGCGGTTTGTGCGCGAGCACGGACACGGCGGATCCTTCTTGCTTGATTGCGATTTATACGGCCGCCGGAGCGAGGGTACAGAGACAACATCTTGCCTTCAGCAACGACCGGGGCCGCACGTGGACGAATTATCCGGGGAACCCCGTCGCGGATTTGAAGCAGCCCGACTTTAGAGACCCCAAAGTATTTTGGTACGAGAGTGAAAAGAAATGGGTGATGGTCGCGGTCCTTGCTGACGCGCGAAAAGCAGTGTTTTTTGATTCGCGGGACTTGAAAAAGTGGACCTTCAGCGGCTCCTTTGAAACGGGCGGAAATGACAAAGGACAATGGGAGTGCCCTGATCTCTTCGAATTGGCAGTGGACGGGGATCCGAAAAACAAGAAGTGGGTGCTGATCGTGAATCGCAACCCCGGAGCTCCTGCAGGCGGCACGGGAACCCGGTATTTTGTCGGCAGCTTCGAAGGAGCACATTTTTTAAATGAAACTCCGGCTGGGCAGGAACTTTGGGCTGACTACGGCAAGGATTTCTATGCGACGAATTCGTTTTCGGATATTCCGCCAAAGGACGGCCGAAGAATATGGATCGGATGGATCAGCAACTGGCAGTACGCGAACCGCGAGCCCACGTTGATTTGGCGCGGAGGACAGTCCTTGCCTCGCGAACTGGGCCTGACGCAATTTCCGGACGGAATCCGGCTAGTACAAAAACCGATCGGTGAAGCGAAGTCGCTACGTGAACGGGAATTGTTACAACTCTCGAACGTCTCCATTCCAATGGCGATGCAAGCGATGCACTTGGCGAATGTCCGTGGCGAGACCTTGGAGATTGAAGCAGAACTAGCTCCCCGTGCTGCTAGGGAGATAGGATTTCGCTTGCGCAAAGGGGGAACCGAAGAAACTGTTTTGGGGATCACCGCAGAAGATAAGCAAGTGTTCGTGGACCGAACCCGGTCGGGGCAAGTCGCCTTTGCGCCAGAATTCCCTGGGCGTCACAAGGCGAAATTGCGGCAGAGTTCCCACGTGAAGCTGCATATTTTCCTGGATCGCTCGAGCGTGGAAATTTTCGTCAACGATGGTGAGGTGGTTCTGACGGACCGCATCTACCCGTCTCCGGGAAGCGATGGAATTGAGTTGTATTCGAACGAAGGGCGGGGGAAAGTGCTTTCGCTCTCGATCTGGAAATTGGGCTCGATATGGCATTAGTACCGGGGATCCGAAGGCGTTAGCTGGGACGAAAAACGACGCCTTGGAACCCTTCGCGGATGTGCTGCTTTGCCAGAGGAACGCGGGTCGTCCATGAAAAAGTTCACGACGGTCGGACTCGGCGAATTGCTCTGGGATATTTTTCCGGAGGGCCGCCAGCTTGGCGGCGCGCCCGCGAATTTTGCGTACATGACGAACCTTCTGGGCGATGAAGGTATTGTCGCTAGCCGGGTTGGCCGCGATGATCTTGGAGAGGAAGCCAAGCGTCGCCTCAATCATCTAGGCCTCAGCACTTCCTGGATACAGCTCGACCCAACCTATCGCACGGGGATTGTGCAGGTGGAAGTAGACGCGAAAGGCCAGCCGGCCTTTCAAATCGCCGAACCAGTTGCCTGGGATTCTTTTGAATGGACATCCGCGTGGCAGACGCTGGCACAAAAAGCAGACGCCGTATGCTTCGGTTCGCTGGCGCAGCGGTCTCCCCAGTCCCATCAGGCCATCTTTTCCTTTTTGAAAACGATCCGGCCGGAGACCACACGCGTCTTCGACGTCAATCTCCGCCAGTCTTTTTATTCCGCGAAGATTCTCGCCGACTCCGCTAAACACGCTGACATCATCAAGTTAAACCACGATGAGTTGCCAACAGTCGTCCAGCTTCTAGGTTTTCCGTTTCACGATGAAGAGTCTGCGGCACAGTGGCTCCGGCATACATTTCATATAAAGCTCGTGTGCATCACGCGAGGCGCGGCAGGAAGTTTGCTTGTGAGCGAGTATGCCAAACACGAACATCCCGGCATTCGAGTGCATGTCGCGGACACGGTGGGTTCGGGTGACGCGTTCACTGCGGCGCTGGTGTATCACTATCTGCGGCGCGATTCTCTTGCGACGATGAACGAGGCGGCCAATCGCATGGGTTCGTGGGTCGCGAGCCAAACAGGCGCAACTCCCGCGCGCGATGAAGACCGGCTGGAATTAATCCGCTCAGCTGAAGGTTGAGCGAACCAAGAACGAACTTCGGTGTGCTAGTGGGCTGCGCCAGGCGCTTGATCCTGTTCCTTGCCTAGACGAGCAACCTCGCTTGGCGGGAGTTCGTGCAAAAGCGCAAGGAACACGCCGTTCGTCCAGCCAAAGCCCACGATATTCATGTGATAGCCGGCCGTCACCTGTGTCTCTGAAGAGCGCTTCACGGCGTCGTATTTCTCGCGAATGGTGCCGTCGCGCCAGAAATTCTCCATCACCATCGAAAGAAACTTGTAGGACAGCCGATTCGCATCATCATTGAAACCAGCCCGGCGCATGCCTTCGATAGCCATCAACTGGTTCGGTGCCCAAGCGTACGGAAAATCCCACTGCCCCCCGGTTTCGTAGGGGCTCATCACCAAGCCCCCAGGCTCCTCGAACTTGCCGACGTGCTGCATGACGATGCGCGCCTGTTCGGCCGTCGCAATGCCCGCCCACAGCGGATAAAACGTTGTTACGTATTCGTACGTCGAACGAGCGTGCTTCTCGAAATCGTAATCAAAGAAAAGTCCACGCTCGCTGTCCCATAGATATTTTTGAATGTCGGCCTTTCGTTGTTCGGCGCGCTGCCGCCACTTCTCCGAATCTTCTTTGCGGCCCAGCGCTGCGCTCATTTGTTCAAGGTCCTTTTCGGTCTTGTAGAGCAGGCTGTTGAGGCATACCGGAGCGAAATGGTGCGTAGCGGCGCCGTAGGGACCGAAGCGGAAGGAAATATCGAACCCAGACTCGCGCATCGCGCGATCGCCTTTGTAGTAGTCCGCGCTCAACGCAACGGTTCCCGCGGGATCGCAAGCTGCGGGAGCCATGGTTTTGGCGAGATCGCAAATCTGAAGCGCAAAGAGCGGCCCCGCCGCGAGCGGGGAAGGCTTCGAGTCGCTTGATTCCAGCACGTAATTCCGTCCGAGGCCGGGTTGTTGCAGAAAATATGCCGCGACCTGACGATAGTGGCCCGTTTCGTCCTTCACGCTCTCCGCGGCCGGCCCGCTGCCGAAATCGTAGTAGCGAGATAAACCTGTCGATCCCGCGAGATGCGGTTCACTGGTCCATAATTCATGATCTTTGACGGCATAGTCGTAGGCTTTCGTGAGCCATTCATCGTTCGCGTGTCCGTTTGCTTTCTGTGCGTCATAAACCGCGAGGATCATCGAGGTCAGAAACGGCGGTTGCGAGCGCGTTAAGTAATACGTGCGGTTTGCATTTAACACGCCGCCGTAGTGTTCGATTTCAAAAAAGAAATTCTCCACCATGCCTTTTGCGAGATCGATCCTGCCGTCGCGCACCAAACCGCGAATAATGAAGTAGCTATCCCAGCCGTACATTTCGTTGAAACGCCCGCCCGGCACGACGTAGCGATTTTCCATGTAAAGGAGTCCCGCGGGATCGATTTTGCCGGGATCCATTTCTCCGATGTGGTGAATCACCGCCGGCAAATGCTGGACCTGCACGTTGCACTGTTTTTGAAGCTGCTGGACCGCGGCAGGCACGGCAAAATCGGCGGGAAGATAAAGTACGGAAGCCGAGGAAAGTTTTGTGTCCACCACCGTGGCGCAATCTGTAAGCGAACGGGTAAGCGAATCCCAGCCCGTCGAAATGTAAGCGCGGATTTGATCGAGCGCGTGTTGTTCAGGTTTCGAATCGGTCCCGGCAGAAGAGGGAACCGCGTTCAACAAAAAAACGCAAAGCGCACAAACAAAAAACTTCTTCAGTTTTTGCATGAGGTCAGCACCCCGCAGGGCACCCCTCGGCGGTGCCAATGCGGCACTAGCAGCATAGTCTGTTCTCCAGGCAGGGGCAACACTTGGGGCGAGTGCGAAGGGGGACGCGGGGCTATATAAAGGGTACGAGCTGCCCGCGCTAAGTCCTGCATATAGAGGCAGTTGTGAGGGATCAAGGCCGGGTTTGCGTTGCCTTGGGGATGCGCCCAGGCGGCCCTCAATCGGAACTTTTAGGCCTCGTATTCAACCGATTGGTTAAATACGAGGCACCTTGAAATGCATGGCGCTCCCTCTTGCAAATCGGACGCGAAGAACGTCCCTCTAGGCGGACGCGATTCGTGCCCGTGCGCCCGGCAGTTGCTCCACCGGGATGAAGAGATGCTCGCAACGCTTGCACTGAAAACCGTTTTGTTTCATGTTGTCGGAGAGATCCGCAAATTTGGACCTGCTCTTTGCTTTGACCCATTTCCGCGCAAAGAAGCCGGCAACTAAAGTGCCCACGAATGCAAACAGTCCCAGGTACTCGTTGAATAATCCAAAAGCAATCCCAAAAGCGATTCCGAAAAATACCGACGCCACGGGAATCCAAATGTTATAAACGTACACCACGCCAAAACGCAGAATTTTTCCAAACAGACCTGAGGCCGAAGTGACCATGGTGAGTTTCTGCGTATCCTCGCTTTTGCACTTCGGGCATGACAGATCCATAGTAATTCTCCCTTCTTGAAGTATCGAACGTTACTGAACCGCGTCCGGATTCCAAAATCTGCAATTGTTCCCAGCGAATTCCCGCACGCTTCTGTAAAACCACTTTGCCCGTTGCCGCGTGGCGGCCCCGGTGATAGAGTTCCGCCCGATGAAGGGGCTAAGTTCCCCGACTCCCCTCCGGCAATCTCTTAGGTTTGCTGCTACTCACTACGCATTGCGCAAAAGAGACGAGAAAACCGTCATGATGCCGAGAAACGCGCGAGGAAAATCACAGGAAATTTCTTCCGGAATCTCCCCAGAACGACCTCACCCGGAACCTTCCGAACAGGGTTTGCCCGTCGCGGACCGGAATGCACTAGACCGTTTGTTTAGCGCGACTTACGAGGAATTGCGGCGGCTGGCGTCCAGCGTCCGACGCGGCGATCCCAGCGCCACGCTGAATCCCACGGCCCTCGTCAATGAAGCATGGATGAAAATGGTGAAGTCCCCGGATGTGGCCACGGCCTCGCGATTGCACTTCAAACGGATCGCTGCCCGCGCCATGCGCCAAATTTTGATTGAGGCGGCACGCCGCCGCAACGCGGGCAAACGAGGCGGAGGGCAGGACGTCACCGTCAGCTTCGACGATTCCTATCAAAAAGCGCCATCCTGCGGAGACGACTTGCTGCGACTGGATCGTGCGTTGGATGAGCTCGCGCGCATGAATCCGCGCCAAGCGACGCTGGTGGAAAGCCGCTTCTTTGGCGGACTCGATATACCGGAGACAGCGACGCTCCTAAAAGTCTCCGAAGCCACCGTCCTGCGTGACTGGCGGGCCGCAAAAGCCTGGCTGGCGCACGAGCTTCGCGAAAGCTCCTAAAGGGCGGCTTTTCTTCTTTTGTTCCCTCGAGGGCCGAGATGGACAGCGCTCGCTGGCAAAAAATTCAAACTCTTTTTCACGACGCTGCTGACTTCCCCGTGACGGAGCAACGCACATTTCTCGAAAGCCAGTGCGCTGATGATCAGGCGCTCATCTCCGAGGTGATGATTTTGCTCGCGGAAGACGCTCGAGGCTCATCCCTGCTCGATAGCGATATTGCTCAAGTTGTCGGTCACGTCCTCACTGACCCAGCGACTTCTCCATTGCCCTTCAAGGATTTCGGTCCCTACAGAATAGTGAGAGCGATCGGCGAAGGCGGCATGGGCATCGTCTACCTTGCAGAGCGAGAGGACCTCGGGAGTCAAGTTGCTATCAAGATTCTGCGCGACGCGGGGCTTTCGCCAGGACGCCGCCATCTCTTTGCGGCGGAGCAGCGCACTCTCGCGCAACTCAATCATCCATCGATCGCGCGACTGTACGACGCGGACACTTCGCCGGACGGTTCTCCCTTTTTTGTCATGGAGTACGTGGAAGGCGTTCCTCTTACGCTGTATTGCGACAAAAACAACTGTTCCATCCATGGGCGCTTGCGGCTTTTTCGAGCCGTTTGTGAGGCGGTCCTCTACGCTCATCAACATGCCGTCATTCACCGCGATCTGAAGCCCTCCAATATCCTTGTGAAAAACGACGAAACAGTTCGACTGCTCGATTTTGGAATCTCCAAACACATTGAGAGCCTCGGCGACTCCGCGGGAAAAACCATGATGGGCTTGCGTCTCATGACGCCAGCCTACGCCGCTCCGGAGCAAATCCGCGGTGAACAAGTCGGAATTCATTCGGATGTGTATTCGCTCGGAGTCATTCTTTACGAGCTCCTGGCGGGACGTCTCCCAATTGATTTTTCCAATCTAACGCCGGCTCAGGCCGAAAAAATTCTGACTCAGCAAGAAACGGAGAAGCCGTCAGCGGCCGCGGACAGGTTTCTTCGTCTGCCACAACAAAGTGACAACGCTACTCCAGCGAGTAAGGCCGAATGGGCAGATCTCGACGTGCTTTGCCTTACCGCAATGCACAAGGATCCGCAGCGCAGATACCGATCGGTGGAAGCATTAATCCGTGACATCGATCACTTCCTCGAGGGCGAACCACTGGAGGCGCAGCCGGACACGCTCGCCTACCGCCTGAGAAAATTCGTCAGGCGCAATCGGCAGCCAGTCGCCGCTGGAGCCGTTGCTTTCGCTCTCGTCGTCGGCCTGGTGACTTTTTTTACGGTGCGCTTGGCCATCGCTCGCAACACGGCTCTAGCCGAAGCCGCGCGCACGCAGCGCATCCAGAAATTCATGACCAATCTTTTCCAGGGCGGCGACGAATCTGCCGGGCCCGCTGACAGCCTGCGCGTAGTCACTCTGCTGGACCGTGGCGTGCAAGAGGCGCAGTCTCTCAACGGGGAACCGGAAGTGCAGGCAGAGCTCTACGAAACGCTCGGAACCCTTTATCAAAAACTGGGCAAACTCGATCAGGCGAACAGGCTGCTGAACACCAGCCTTCAAGAGCGCAAGACGCTTTACGGCGGTGATGCTGCCCAGGTGGCGGAAAGCCTGGTGGCTCTCGGCCTTCTCCGCGCCGACCAAGCGCAACTGCCGGAAGCAGAAAAATTGGTGCGCGAGGGCCTTGCCATGAGCAAGCGGCATCTCCCCCCGAACCATCCAGCCGTCGCGAAAGCAACGACCGCGCTTGGCATTGTTCTCGAAGATCGCGGCTCTTACGACGAGGCCATCAAGAGTTTGGAAGAAGCTGTGCATCTCCAGTCGGCAAAGGGTGCAGCAACTCCTGAAGCTGCCGCCAGCTTGTACGAATTGGCGAGCACTCATTTCTACGCCGGGCATTACGACATTTCCGAGTCTCTTAACGAACGGCTGCTTGCCATGTACCGCCAGATCTACGGCGAACGCCATCCTCGCGTGGCCGATGTGCTGATCAATCTCGGCGCCATCAAATACGACCTTGGCCATTATCCGGAAGCCGAAAAATATGACCGTCAAGCTCTGGACATCGTTCAGGCGTGGTATGGCAAAGACAACCCGGAAACGGCTTCCGATTTGACGATTCTTGCTCGCGCGCTCATCCGCGAGGACCGCTACGACGAAGCCGTCGATTTGCTGCAACAATCGCTAGCCATAAAGGAGCGCGTCTACGGGAAGGTGCACCCTACCGTAGCTTCCTCACTTAACGAATTGGGAACCGCGGCGCTCCGGAAAGGCAAAAACGAAGCGGCCGAACAATATTTCTCGCGCATGGTCGGCATTTATCGCAAAGTATACGGAGAGCACCACTATCTTTTCGCGGTCGCACTCTCAAACTTGGGTAGCGTGTACTCGAACCGTGAGGAATGGTCACGTGCGGAGAAGATCTACCGGCAGGTGATTCCCATTTTCACGGAGTCGCAATCGGCGAATCACATCAACACCGGCGTCGCGCGAATCAAACTGGGACGAGCTCTTCTTCACCAGAATCGTTATGCCGAAGCGGAAGCCGAGACTCGCGCAGGCTACGAGATTCTAATCAAACAGATGGACCCGAAAGTAAGCTGGCTTGTGAATGCGCGCAAAGATCTGGCAGAAGAGTACGATGCGCTAAGGCAACCTTTGCAAGCCACACAGTTTCGCGCGGAAGCTGCTGCTCTTGACAGCAAACCATCCGATTCGGCTAAGAAATAACGCAAGTACGCGCAGCATGGAAGTGCAAGAGCTAGACTTGAAGTGAACACCCTTGTAGCGTTGCCCGCATGAAAAAGCGGAAGTCCCGTGCAAGCCGCTCGCCCGCAAAAAGCAAAGCTGCACCGAAAAAGGTGGATGAATATCTCGCCGGTCTTCCAGAACCAGCTCGCAGCACCTTGAAAAAGATTCGCGCAACGATTCGGTGTGTTGTCCCGTCCGGGGCCACCGAGGCGATCAGTTATCAGATTCCGGCGTTCAAGTACAAAGGATCGCTGGTAGCCTACGCCGCGTTTTCGGACCATTGCAGTTTGTTTCCTATGGGTTCCTCCGTGCTCGATGCGTTCGAGAACGAACTCAAGGGCTTCCGCACCTCCAAGGGCACCTTGCAATTCCCGCTGGATAAGCCTCTCCCCGCCGCACTAGTGAAAAAGCTTGTCAAAGCTCGAGTCGTGCAAAATGAGCAAAAAAGCCGGAGCTGAAGCAGCGAACGCTAGGCAGCCGGTGGTTGTCCTTCCACTCTGTTTGTGCTTCTTGACGTGGACTGTTCTCGGTCCGGACTTATCAAGTCACGGGGAACCTTAAAGGACCCTGACCGCCAAGCGCTCCTCGGTGTCATTCGAAGGCTTTTCTCCATTGTTTTCGTGATTTTTTGCATCGTAGAAATCCCTGCTGGACTTTTCGGGCCACAATCCACAATCGGTGAAGGGTATCTGTGCTTCCCACGCCGAGCGGAGCAGAGGAGTGCCTCGTTCACCGTTGCGGAGAATCTCGGCTGCGCGAGCCTGGCGGAAGCTATTGCAATTGGAGGCGTTATCTAACTCTGGAAGAGCGGAGAGAGAAGAATCGTAAAAGATTTGGGTTGAAACTGGTAAGATGCGCGGCGCAAACTTCGTGCGGCACTCTTTTGCGAGCTCGGATCGAAAAGGAATGAAGAACTCTATGGACCGAAGAGACTTTTTGAAGACCACGAGCACTGTCATTGCGGGCAGTACACTTGGGCCAGGATTGCTTGCGGGCACTTCCTTGCCTGCCACTTCCAATAGCGACGGCCGGCTGGTTTTTCCGATCAACCGGAATTGGCGTTACAACCACGCATTTGTCGAAGGTGCGCACGCGCGCGAGTTCGACGATTCGGCGTTTGAACGCGTCGTCATTCCACATGCAAACGTTAGGCTGCCGTGGCATAGCTTCGACGACAAACAGTACGAGTTTGTTTCCATCTACCGGCGGCATTTTCGTCTGCCCGCGGAGGCGCGTGGCAAGCGCGTTTTCGTTGACTTCGAGGGAGTCATGACCGCCTCGACAGTTTGGATCAATGGTGTGAAGCTCGGCGAATACAAGGGCGGCTACACGCCTTTCTCTTTCGATTTGACGCCGCATATCGACTTCGGCGGAGAAAACGTGCTAGCGGTGGATGTGGACTCGACGGAGCGGCCGGACATTCCTCCCTTTGGCAATCAGATCGACTACCTCACTTTTGGCGGAATCTACCGCGAAGTTTGGCTGCGCATCGTTCCATCGACGTTCATTGAGAATATTTTTGCGAAGCCCAAAGCTGCGCTCAGCGAACATCCTGGTTTGGATGTGGACTGCTTCCTTCAACATACGGAAGCCTCGCATGAGGCGCTCAGCCTGGAAGTCGAACTCCGAGAGGGTGATCGCGTCCTGGCCAAGGCGACGCAACTTGTGCCGCCGTCCGAGCCCGCGCCGGCTCCAATAAAGCACACGGTACACTTCGAAAACCTCAGCGGAATCAAGCTGTGGGATCTCGAGAACCCGAACCTTTATTCCGTCCAAGTCCGTCTGCTGAAAGGGACAGAACTGGTTGATCGGGACAGGCGCACGATTGGTTTTCGCGAGGCGCAGTTCACGGACCACGGTTTTCAGCTGAATGGCAAGGTCATCAAGTTGCGCGGTCTGGACCGTCATCAAACGTTTCCCTTTGTCGGCCAGGCGATGCCGGGCCGCGCCCAGCGCAGCGATGCGCGCATCCTGCGCAAAAATCTAAAGTGCAATATCGTCCGCACTTCACACTATCCGCAATCGCGGCATTTCCTCGACGCCTGCGACGAAATGGGACTCCTTGTCCTGGAAGAAATCCCGGGCTGGCAGCACATTGGTGATGAAGCATGGAAGCTGATCTCGATCGATAATGTAAGCCGCATGATCCGCCGCGACTGGAATCATCCCAGCGTCATTTTGTGGGGCGTGCGCATCAACGAATCGAAAGACGACCACGATTTCTACACGCGCACCAACGCATTAGCCCACAGCCTCGATCCGACCCGCCAGACGGGGGGAATACGCTATTTCCAATCCTCCGAATTTCTGGAAGACGTTTTTACTATGAACGATTTCGGATTTCCGTTGCAGAAGCCGAACCACCCCCGCTATCTCAACACGGAATTTGTGGGCCACACGTATCCCACGAAGACCATCGATCAAGTGGAGCGCCTTATCGAGCACACGATGCGCCATGCGCGTATTCACAACCAGCTCGCTTCCGATCCGCAGTACGCCGGCGGCATTGGGTGGTGCGCCTTCGACTACAACACACATGGAGACTTTGGCAGCGGCGACCGCATCTGCTATCACGGAGTGACGGACATTTTCCGCGAGCCCAAACCCGCTGCCGGCTTCTACAAATCTCAGTGCGATCCTTCGGACGAAGTCGTCCTCGAGCCTGCCTTCCACTGGGCGCGCGGCGACGAATCCATCGGATTCACCAAAGCGGTTGTCTGTTCGAACTGCGACCATCTTAAGTTTTATATTGCCGGCAAGCTTGTGGCGGAAGCCGATCCAAACAAAACCGAATTTGCCTACCTGCGCTATGCGCCGTTTGTCGCTGACTTGGGACAGGCGGTGGGCAACTGGGGCGACTTGCGGATCGAAGGATATCTGGACGGCAAGCAGGCGATCGTTAAGACGCTATCCGGGAGGGGCATCGACCAGAAATTTGCGCTGCTGCCCGACGACATCCATCTCATCGCGGATGGAGCTGATGCGACCCGTGTCGTTTTGCGCGTAACCGACGAATTTGGCGCCGTCCGGCCCTTTGCGAACGACGCCATCAAGCTGGAGCTGGAAGGGCCCGCGGAAATTATTGGCGACAATCCGTTTGCGCTGATTGGCGGTACGGGCGCTATCTGGATTCGCGCGAAACAACAACCGGGAACGGTGCGGCTGACGGCAAAGCATCCGGTGCTGGGCGTACAGCAATTGAGTCTCGAAATCGGTCCCAGCGCTCCCGAAGTCGTGTAGAGGTTTCTGATAGATACATTGGGTTACTTGCGTATAAGAAGGATGAGCGCCTCTGTAGACAGTGTCAAAGATCAGAAGTAGAAACCAAGCTCGCGCCCTCGGCTGGTCTGCAAATGTAAATCTGAGGTACCAGTCCAGTTTCCCTCTGATAAGACTTGGCCATTTTTTCCTTAAATTCCCCGGCGAAGCGCGCGTCCACGAGATTGATAGTAGCCCCGCCGAAGCCTCCACCCGTCATGCGCGCGCCGAAAACTCCTTTTTGCTGGTACGCGAGGTCCACCATCAAATCCAGCTCGCGGCAGCTGACCTCATACAAATCGCGAAGGCTGCGGTGCGATTCGGCCATGCGCATCCCGAATCGCGCGATGTCGCCGGAGCGAAGCGCTTCCGCGCTGTCGAGCACGCGTGCGTTCTCGGTGACAATGTGCAGCGCCCGCTTGTAGATAACTTCGGAAAGCACATTGCGATGTCGTTCAAGCTGCTCAAGATTCACGTCCCGCAAAGCGCGAATCCCCGGCAAAACTCCAGCAAGACGGCGGACAGCCTCCTCGCAATCCGCGCGGCGGCGATTGTATTCGCTGGAGGCCAGTTCGTGTTTGACCATGGTGTTGCTGATCACCAGTTTCACGGACTCGGGAATCAAGAGGGGTTCAAAGCTCAGCGCGCGGCAATCGAGCACCAGCGCATGGTCTTCTTGTCCGTGCAGGGAAACGAATTGGTCCATGATGCCGACACGGGCACCGACAAATTCGTTTTCTGCTTTTTGGCAGAGCAACGCCAATTGGACGCGATCGGGAGTCCAGCCAGACTGATCGGAGAGCGCCAGGGCGGTGGCAACCTCGATCGCGGCGGAGGAACTAAGCCCCGCACCCATAGGGACTTCACTTTCAATCAGTAAATTCGCGCCGCGAAGCCGGAACCCGGCCTGCTCGAGCTGGAGCGCAACCCCGACGGGATAGTCGCTCCAAGTCCTGGAAGGCTGCTGCGCAGCGGAATCCAAATCTGCTTCCGCCTGAGCGGAAAACTCCCCCGAGTAAATCTTGAGCTTGCGATCTTCTCTGGCGCCGACGGCGACCCAGCAATAAAACTCGATGGCCGCGGGCATGGCGAAGCCGTCGTTGTAATCGGTGTGTTCCCCGATCAGGTTGACGCGTCCTGGGGCGCGGTACACGTGTGGGTCAGCGCCAAATCGCGCTCGAAACCGCTCGACGATGCTCGACCGTCGTGTCATCAGTTCTTAACTAAACCAAAGCCAAGTGAACCTCAACCGGAAGCTAGTGGTTTTTTTCTCATCCGGCACTATCACAGGCCGCTTATATTTCGAATTGGCTTCGCAAAGCTGGGAGGGTACATGAGGCCGCAGCTTGCCGCAAGCGCTTGTCACGGCTGTTGAGTACCATTGAGAAATGTCGAATGGCACTCTCGAGGGGCAAATCGAGTGCTCGTTGCAGGCGTCTTTCCCTGGGTCTAGAATTGGCCGAGTCTGCAAAGCGGGCATGACCCCATGCGCAGACGACAGAAATCGACTTGGATGATGAACTGTTTGCACTTGCTGTGGCTGTCTTCTCGAACAACTCACAGTCCATCCTGCGCGGCTTTCGCCGTGCTGGCTGCTGCTTTAATGATTTCCTCTACGGTGCCGGTTTTCGCAAAGGAGCTTCCCCCGCAGAAGCCGGATGTGGCCACCGTCACGGGAACGGTTCGGAACTTGACCGGCGAGCCTGTAGCCGGTGCCACGGTGACTCTCGAAGTGAAGGGCAACGCAACGACAGTCAAAACGAAAACGAATGAAGGCGGGACGTTCGCCCTCTCCTCCGCTCACAGCGGTACATATACCGTGCGAGCGGAAAAAACGGGATATAGCGATACCGTTGCAGACTCGTTGGTATTGTCGCTGGGAGACACGAGGCACGTCGATCTCGTCCTTCATGCGTCGCCAGCGATGAACGACGAATCTTCCGCGTCATCGAACGGGGCGAAAGCCTCGCCAGGCGCGATGGAATTCAACGACGAGCCGAATTTTACCGTCGCAGGTGTTACCGATTGGAGCAATCTTGGCTTGCACGGCTCCGCCGCAACTTCGCGGACCAGCGAATCGCTTGCCAAAGAAACGCTAACGCTGAAATCCAGCGAGCCGGAGGTGGCGCGCGCAGGTAATTCGGGCAAACGGTATGAGACGGCTTTGGCTTACAAAGCCAAGGGAAACATTGACGGGGCTCGAGAGGAAGTTCGGAAAACGCTTGTGAAAGCCGATGACGCGGAGGGACATCGGCTTTTAGGAGAGCTTGACGAGCAATTGAATGATCCGCTGGACGCGGTGCGCGAATACGAACTCGCCGCTCGTATGGATCCTAGCGAGAGGAATTATTTCGAGTGGGGGACGGAGTTGCTTCTCCACAAAGCCCCTCAGCCGGCGGTGGAAGTTTTTACGCGCGGATCCAGCGCGCATCCGAACTCAGCAAGAATGCTGGCAGGGCTCGGCGCGGCGCTCTATTCGAATGGATCCTGGGATGAAGCGGCATGGCGCCTGTGCGAGGCGTCTGATCTGGAGCCTGCCGACCCTGCTCCATATCTCTTTCTCGGCAAAATCGAAAAGACGACGCCTGCGCCGCTGCCCTGCAGCGAGCAGAAGCTGGCGCGATTTAAGCAGCAGCAGCCCGGGAATGCTCTGGCGAATTACTATTACGCGATAAGCATTTGGAAGCGCGAGAAGGGGTCTGAAAATGGGGCAGGCTTGAAACAGGCTGAAGCGCTGCTCGAAAAGGCCGTTTCCATCGATCCAAGGCTTGACGAAGCTTACCTTCAGCTGGGAGTGTTGCGTTTCGCGGGGGGCGATTTTGAGCAGGCCATTCGCGATTACAAGAAGGCGATTGAAGTAAACCCGCAACTGGGCGAAGCCCACCGCCAGCTTGGCTTGGCTTACCAGCGAATTGGCCAGAAAGAACAGGCGCAACGGGAATTTGGAGCGTATGAGCAAGCAGATAAAAGCGAGGCTGCCGAAATCGAACAGCAGCGTCGAGAACTTCGGCAGTTCTTGATTATTTTGAAGGACCAGCCTGCTGCATCTCCTCCTCGCCAAAAAGACTGAGAATGACTTTTTTGGTTTCGGTTATTTGGTTCTGGGTTTGACAGCCGCCACGATTCCGCTGCCTTCGCGGATCGTAAGTATCTGGTTCGCGCTTACTTCCGTGAAGCGTTCCAGCTTCTGCGTGGTCGGCCACCTCACCTCGATGAGATCCACTTTTTGAACTTTTCCGAGGCCGAAGTGCAGGCGCAGGTCGCTTTGCGACATTACGCTTGTGCCGCTGTGGACTTCGTCCATCTGGGCATGCTTGCCCGTGACTACGCGGACGCGTGCGCCTATCGCGGTGCGATTGCACGCCGTGCCGATCAGTTTTATTTTGACCCAGTTCTGTTTGTTGCCGCCGTCGTTGCGCAGAAGAGAAGGCAAATCGTTCATGTTCAAGATGAGGGCATCGATGTCGCCATCGTTGTCGTAGTCGCCGAACGCAGCGCCGCGACTTGAGAAATGCTCGCTGATGCCGGGTCCCATTTCGGCGGAAACGTCCTTGAATCGTCCATCGCCGAGGTTTTTGTAGACGAGGCGCGGGTTCTTGAAGGTCTGGCCGGTATCGTGGCCTTCAATTTCCGGATATACGTGTCCATTGACCTGGAGAAGGTCCTGCCAGCCATCGTTGTCGTAGTCGAGAAAGCCGCAGCCCCAGGCGACGTACTGGTTGTTAACGCCAATTCCGGAGGCAAAGGTAACATCGTTGAATGTTCCATCCGCGTTGTTGTGGTAGAGATTGCAGGTGTCATCGGCAAAATTCGTTTTGAAAATGTCGAACCAGCCGTCACAGTCGTAGTCGGCCACAGCCACACCCATTCCGGACTGCTCATGGCCATTCTCGCTATAGGCGCAACCTGCGATCACGGCGACATCCGTGAACGTGCCGTCGTGATTGTTGTGGAAGAGGATGCTCGGCTGCGAATCGACGGCGACATAAATATCCGGCCAGCCATCGTTGTCGAAGTCGTAGGAAACGGGCGTGATGGAATAGCGCGGGCCGGGCTTCAAGATACCGGACTTTTCGGAGGCATCGGAGAAAGTTCCATCTCCGTTGTTGTGATAAAGGAGGTTGGTGTCTCCCGGAAGACCGCGCGGGCCGCACATGGTGGGAATGCCTTTCCACTGGCAAACGGGAGGCTCGGTGG
>Ga0074044_10001613_pt1 | contig 20289 bp, 15 predicted proteins | sample BogForMeECP23OM1_FD_94443 | JGI IMG/M metagenome (GOLD analysis project Ga0074044, IMG submission 94443) | Bog forest soil microbial communities from Calvert Island, British Columbia, Canada - Bog Forest MetaG ECP23OM1 | ecosystem: Environmental > Terrestrial > Soil > Wetlands ...
CCCCGGAGCCTCCCCGGAGCCTCCCCGTAGCACCTCTGATTCGAATCAGAGGTGCTACGGGGAGGCTCCGGGGAGGCTCCGGGGAGGCTCCGGGGAGGCTCCGGGGAGGCTCCGGTGGGGCTACGGAGGCAGGGCCGCGTGGTTTCGGCCTTCGGCGTTCGGGCTTAGCCGTCCGCTCCCTCCGCCCTTCGCGTTCATCCGCCAGGCGCACTGGCGCGCAGCCTGGCGATAATGCCCGGGAGGCGCTCCAGCACATAATCCACTTCCGCCTCGGTATTATAGATGCCGAGGCTGAACCGGATGCTGCTGCGCGCCCGCGCAGTGGTGCAGCCCATAGCTGTCAATACGTGCGAGGGGTCGAGCGAGCCGGTCGTGCAGGCCGAACCGCTCGAAGCGCAGATGCCGACCTGGTCCAGCAGCATCAGGATGCCTTCGGCCTCGATGCCGTCAAAGGCGATGTTGCTCGTGTTGGGCAGGCGCGGCTCTTTGCCGCCGTTGCGCGACGTGCCGGGAACGCCGCCGAGAATCCCGTCCTCCAACCGGTCGCGCAGCGCGCGGACGCGGCGGCTTTCGTCGCGCAGGCTGGCCATCGCCAGCTCCGCGGCGCGGCCAAAGCCGACGATGCTCGCGACGTTCTCCGTGCCGCCGCGCCGGCCGCGCTCCTGCCCGCCCCCGACGATGTAAGGCTGGTACTTGACGCGCCGTTTCACGTAGAGCAGCCCGACGCCCTTGGGCGCGTGCAGCTTGTGCGCAGACAGGGAGAGGAAATCCACATCCAGCTCCCGCACATCAATCTTCAACTTGCCCGGTGTCTGCACGGCGTCGGTGTGGAAGAGAACGCCTTTGCGCCGGCAAATCGCGGCGATGTCCCGGACCGGGAACAGGACGCCCGTCTCGTTGTTGGCCCACATCACCGACACGATGGCGGTCTCCGGCCGAATGGACTTCTCCAGCAATTCCAGGTCAAGCCCCCCATCCGGCGCCACCGGCAGGAACGTCACCGTATAGCCCTGCTTCTGGAGGAGTTCGCAGAACTTGAGATTCGCCGAGTGCTCGACGGCGGTGGTCAGCACATGCCTCTTCTCGGGCTGCGTCGTCAGGGCGCTGTGGATCGCCGAGTTATTGCTCTCCGTGCCGCAACTCGTGAAGATGACCTCTCTCGGGTCGGCGTTGATCAGCGCGGCGACCCGGGCGCGCGCCCCGTCCATCTGCTCGCCGGCCTGGCGCCCGAAACCGTAGGTGCTGGAAGGATTGCCCCATTGCTCCCGCAGGAAGGGGATCATCGCGTCCACGACTTCGGGCGCGACCCGCGTCGTGGCGTTGTTATCGAAATAATAGACGCGCTGCTGATTCATCACGTTGCTTCTTCCGGGCCACAATCTAGCGCCTCAAGAGCGGATTACCAGTGGCAAGCCGCAGAAGCGTTTATCCCCGGCGCTCTGAATCGGGCCGAAGCCGGGCCGAAGCCGCAAAAGGACTTGTTCCGATTGCGCAAAGCAGATAAAGGGTAAGTGAAGCAAACCGGGCGGATGGCGCAATCAGGTGCCGTTGCCATCTAAGCTCCAGGCTCGCGAAGGCCTGTCACGCCCGTCAACCACAAGCCGACCCGATATGCGAACGAGACCATTGACGATTCTCACCCTGGCGCTTTACGCCGCTTGCAGGCTCGCGCTCCCAGCCGCTCCCCCCAGCACGGCCCTCACCTACCAGGGGAGGCTGACCGAAGGCACGAACATGGCCAACGGGCTCTACGATCTGCAATTCGCGCTCTATGACGCTTTGGACGGAGGCAACCTTGTGGCCGGTCCGGTGACCAACTCTCTCACCAGCGTCACCGACGGCCTCTTCACGGTGGCGGTGGATTTCGGCCTCAGCGTCTTCACCGGCGACGCCCGCTGGCTTGAAATCAGCGCGCGCACCAATGGCAGCGTCGAGGGGTTCACCCCGCTGGCGCCACGCCAGCCGCTGGGTTCGGTGCCCTACGCGCTTCAGGCCCTTTCAGCCGGCAGCCTGGCCGTGGGGCTGACGATTTCCGAGCAGCCGAGCACCAACGCGGTCTCCGTCAACGACGACCTGCTCATCAACGCCACCAACAACGGCGCGGGCACCTGGACGGCCAAGCGCGCCACTGTTGGTTCGGTGCTGGGCAGCCTGAATGCAACCCTCGTGAGCGCGGCCCTAAGCAACGCCGCGGTTTCCGTCGGCTCGACCGACGTTCCAACGGATTACTACAACACCTGGTCGAACATTGTAATCGGCACCGATCGAGCGGGCGGCGGGCCCGGCGGCGACATTCTCTTTCCTGATCTGAGCGGCGTTGCTTGGCAGAGCGGGGCCGCTATTTATGACTGGGCGGAACACGGATGGCTCGGCCCCGTCGGGGCCAGCCAACCCCTCAACGAGTTGCAAATCCTGGCTAATTGGCGGGCCGCCCTGGCCGCTTACAGCGGCTTCACCTTCTACCCCGATAGCGGCCTCGGTCCGGGGTTTCAAATGGGCGGCACCGGCCACTTCGGCGATAGCTTTTGGTTCCAATACAATACGACCCCCGGGAGCCCGGGCTTGGGGTATTCCAAGCTGGTCTCCTTCATAACCCAGAGCTCCACCAGCAACGTCACCGGCTATGCTTCGATCCGCGGCGTGGCCAACTCCTACAACAGCGACCGGGCCATGCTCCGCTTCTATTCCGGGCCGCGCCATGCGCTGGACAATTCTGCGGTCGGGGATGGCATCGAACTGGGCGGCACGACCGGCAACGGGTGGGAACTGCGCGGCCCTCTGATCCAAGAGCAAAAACAGGTCTCCGGCACATTCAATTGCGCGCTCGATTTCAACGCCGCTTACTGCGTCACCATTTCTGCCCTCGCCTCCAACATGACTTTCTTCACCACCAACCGCCAGGCCGCCACGACCAATTACGAGCATCGCATCTTTGTCATCCGTTCCGGGCTGGCGGCGATCTCCGCAACCTGGCCCGCTTGGGCCTGGTTAACCAGCGTCCCGACCAACTTTGGTCCCGCCCAAGTGCTCCGGCTTTCCCTCGAGAGCGTTGGTGCCGGTGAGACAAACATCCTCGCCTCCGCTTCCCTGGGCGCCGACCCGACAGCGGTGCCTTATGACCCTGCCGCAACTGATTTCTTTAGTCGGGCCAATATCAACACCCTCCCGGAACAAGTGGCGCTCAACGCCTTCGTCGTCGCGCTTAAGCAGAACAACCTCTGGACCAACCTCGACGCCGTCTATCCGTTCGTCGGCGGCACCGCCAGCTCGCACGCGGTCAACCTCATGTCCACCGACTACACGATCACCTGGTACGGCAACATCACCCACGACGCCAACGGCATCACCGGCGACGGTCTGACGGGCTATGGGGATACCGGCTATTCGCCAACCAACGGGCTGATGACGACCTCCTCGGCGCACTTCAGCGTCTATCAGCGGCTGGCGCCCAATACGTTTTACCCGGCCATGCCGGGTGATACGAACGAGTCCGGTTGGTTTCTTGGCAGTAGTGGCACTGAGACATCCTGGAACTCCATCGGAAACCGGGTGAGTTCCGACGGCCAATATAACTCCCTAGCGATCAGCGGCCCCAACTCGGCGCTGGGGGCTTACCCCGACTTGATGGGGAACTATTACGCCGGGCTCGACCTCCTCAATCGGACCGATTCAACCGGCATCGTCGTGTATCAGCCAAACAGCCCTGTTTTCGTCCAGGACCCGGGCTTTGATTCCACCATTCCCGCCAACGCCGGCAACTTCACCATTCTCAAGGGCGGTTACTATGACGATGAATGCAGCGGCGGCAATGTCACCTTCGTGAGTATTGGATCGGGTTTGGACGCACAACAGGCCAACGCCCTGATCGCCGCAGTGAACGCGCTGCAAACCGCCCTGGGACGAGACGCTGCCGGACAGTAGCCGCCGGGCCCCTCAGCTCCCCTCGCCGGCTGGACTGGCCCCTCGAGATTGGACGGCCAGATTCGCCGCTTTGACGCCCCGTTTGGGGCGCTGGGCCTTGTCCCCACAATTGGTGACATGCAGGGGACACGGGTTCTGGTATGTTGTCAGCGTTGACGATGCAAAAACGCAGTAGTCAGACCGTGTGTAACTGACAGGCGTAAATCTGCGGCGCCGCATCGGGCAAAGATTTAGAGTTGTTCTCAGTGTAGAATTGTGGCAGAAAGGCCGGAGCCGAATCCGGCTTTTTTGTTGTACGGAGGGCTACAACCGCAACATTTCTTCCTGGCTGAGCAGGTGGAGGCCTTGTTTTTCGAGGACGCCGCGCGCCTGCGCGGTCTGGTGGACTTCAATGACGAGGATGGCGCGGCGATCAGCGACGAAGCCGGAACAGTTGTCGAGGTTGATATTGTTGCCGCCCAACATATCCGCCACCGCCTGCAAGGACCCGGGCTTGTCGGGCACCTCCATCGCCAGCACTTCGAGCAGTGAGACCATCAACCCCTTGGCTTTGAGGGCGCTGACCGCGGTGTCCTGTTGGTCCACCAGGAACTTCATTACCCCGAAGCTCCCGCTGTTGGCGATGGTGACCCAGCGGATGTTGACGCCAGCCTCCGCGAGCAGTTTGGTAACACGGGCGGTCTGGCCCGGCCTGTTTTCAACGAATACGGCGACGAGGTTTACAGCACTCATGGGGTAACGGAGTATTGGAGTGATGGGATGTTGGGAGGTTAGAGGGAGCGTTTGTCTATGACGCGTTTGGCTTTGCCTTCGGCCACTGGCAACGAGCCGGCGGGGAGGAGGTCCACTTTGGGCGTTACCCAGGTCTCGGCCTTGAGTTTGTCGACCATTTGGTGCTGGAGGGCCGCCAGATGTTCCACCTGCCCGTCAAACCCGGCGGCAGCCAACTCGACTTTGATGGTCATATCGTCCAGACCCTCGAGGATAATGACGTAGTTGCGCCCGACCTGCGGGAAGGACATCAACACACGCTCGATTTGCTGCGGGAAGATGTTCACGCCGCGGACGATGAGCATATCGTCGGAGCGGCCGGTGATGCGGTTGAGGCGGCGATGAGTGCGCCCGCATTTGCACGGCTCGGGAATGATGGAGGTGATGTCCCGGGTGCGGTAGCGGAGGAGGGGCATGGCTTCGCGGTTGAGCGTGGTCAGGACCAGTTCGCCGGTCTGGCCTTCGGGCAAGGGTTCGCCGGTGGCGGGGTTGATGATCTCCAGGATATAGTTGTCTTCCCAGAGGTGCAGTCCGGCTTTGTATTCGCACTCGAAGGCGACGCCGGGGCCGTTCATCTCGGTGAGGCCATAGGAGTTATAGACGTCGCAGCCGAAAGCTTGCTCGATGCGGCGGCGGGTCTCTTCGGTGTGCGGTTCGGCACCCACGAAAGCCCGGCGCAAGGCAATGTCCTTGCGCGGGTCTAACCCCTTCTGTTCGAGGAAGCTCGCGAAGTAAAGGGCGTAGCTGGGCAGGATGTGGACGGCGGTAGTGCGGAAGTCCTGCATGAGCATCAACTGCCGCTCGGAAGTGCCGGCGCCGGCGGGGATGACCAGGCACCCGACCTTCTCTGCGCCGTAATGCATCACCAGGCCGCCGGTGAACAGGCCGTAGCTCATCATGTTCTGGAGGACGTCCTTCCTGGTGATGCCAGTCATGACCAGCGAGCGGGCGATCAGCTCGGCGGCGTTATCAACGTCTTTGCGCGAGAAGAAGATGGCCTTGGGTTTGCCGGTGGTGCCGCTGGAGGTGTGCAGGCGGACCGGTTCCTCGCGATCAACGGCCAGCAGGCCGTCGGGATAGATGGCCCGCAGGTCGGCGCCGGTTGTGAAGGGCAGCCGGCGCACGTCGGCCAGCGACCTGACCTTCTCAGGGTCTATGCCCAACTCCGCGAATTTTCGCTGGTAAAAGGGCACACGCTGCGCCACGCGCAGGACAGTGGCCTGCAGGCGTTGGAGCTGCAGTTGTTCAAGTGTCGGGCGGGCTAGTGTCTCAGATTCTTGATCCCAGAACATGATGGTGGGAGGGTTTTATACCGGCGACCGCAAGTTTGTCCACCCAAATTCAAGGCCGAATTTGTTTCCCAAAGGCCGGGCAAGCGGGTATTAACCTGCCGCGGATTTTGTCGAATGAACGAGCCAAACAGACTGCTGTTGAGCGGCGACGAAGCCATCGCGCTGGCGGCGCGGCACGCGGGCGTCGCGCTCGGGGCTGGGTACCCCGGGACACCGTCCACCGAGATCCTGGAGCACTTCTCCGAACTCGGCGGCCATGCCCAATGGTCTCCGAACGAGAAAGTGGCGCTGGAAGTCGCCATCGGCGCTGCCTTCGGCGGGGCGCGGGCGCTCTGCACCATGAAACACGTCGGCTTAAACGTTGCCTCTGACCCGCTATTCACCGCCGCTTACACCGGCGTCAGCGGCGCGCTGGTCGTCGTATCCGCCGATGACCCGGGTATGGCTTCAAGCCAGAACGAACAAGACAACCGGCGTTACGCGGTTGCCGCCGGAGTGCCGATGCTCGAGCCCTCCGACTCCCAGGAGGCGTATGATTTCATGTGGGCCGCCATCGAAATGTCGGAGCGCTGGAACATCCCCGTCCTTTACCGTGCCACGACGCGCGTCTGCCACAGTTACACCGTCGTGCGGCCTCGCGAGAACAACATCGCTCCCAAGCCGGCCAGCTTCGAGCGCGACATCCGCGGGCGGGTGATGATCCCCGCCTACGCCCGGCCCGCCCACCGGCGCCTGCGGCAGAAACTAGCCGAGATGCAGGAATGGAATGAGACCTGCGCCTTGAACCGCATCGTGGAGGGTGGCCTATCCCTGGGCATCATTACCTCGGGCATTTCCTTCATGCACGTGCGCGAAGCCGTTCCTGAGGCCCGGGTGCTCAAGCTGGGGTTCACTCACCCGCTGCCGATGAAGAAGATCGCGCAGTTTGTGAAGGGAGTCAGCCGCTGTGTGGTCATCGAGGAAGGCGATCCCTACGTAGTCGAAGCCATCTGCGCCGCCGGCATCCCCGTGGAGGGCAAGGCCGACATGTACCGGTTTGGCGAGTTGGACGTGCCCCGCGTGCGGCGCATCCTCAATAACGACCTCAGCCCCGAGCCGGTCAAGCCGCCCGGCAAGCCGCCGCAGCTCTGCGACGCCTGCCAATACCGCATCGTCTTTGAGGCGCTGCGCAAGCAGGATTGCATCGTTGCCGGCGACATCGGATGCTACACGCTGGGCGTGTTGCAGCCGTTCGAGGCCATTGACTCGTGCGTTTGCATGGGAGCCAGCCTGGGGGTTGGCCTGGGCCTGCGCCACGTCCTCCCGCCCGACCAAGCCCGCCGTGTTGTGAGCGTCATCGGCGACAGCACCTTCATGCATAGCGGCATCAGCGGATTGGTGGACATGGTCTATAACCCGCCCCCAAACGGCCATGTGTTGATCATCCTCGATAACGCCACGACCGCGATGACCGGGCACCAGGAGCACCCTGGCACGGGCCGGACCCTAGCCCACGATCCCACCGGCAAGATAGTCATCGAAGACCTGGCGCGGTCGCTTGGCATCCGGCGGGTGCATGTCATCGAGCCCCACTTCGGCACCGATGAGTTCGACCGACTTCTAACCGACTGCCTGGAGAGCAATGAGCTGGCGGTAATCATCGCCCGCCGCCCCTGCATCCTCATCGCCAAGCAACTCAAGCAATACGAAGAACAACAGTGCGAGTGCGCCGCCCCAACCGCCGCGGGCGCCCCCGCATCTTGAACCCGGATCACGTTTCACGTTTCACGCATCACGTATCACCTCTCCCCCCTCATGACCAAAGTCACCAACATCGTCGTCGCGGGCCTCGGCGGCCAGGGCGTCCTCAAAGGCACTGACATCCTGGCCGATGTCGCGCTGCGCGCGGGCTACGATGTGAAGAAGAGCGAGATCAAGGGTATGAGCCAGCGCGGCGGCTCGGTAACGGGCGATGTGCGATTCGGCCACCATGTCTTCAGCCCCATGGTGCCGGCCGGCGAAGCGGACTTCCTTCTGGTGCTGGAACCGACGCAAGTGGAGCCGCACCGCTACATGCTGCGTCCGGGCGGCATCCTGATCACGCCTGACGCCGTGCAAGCAAACCAATTGCCTAACAAGAAGACGCTGAACGTAGCCTTGCTCGGCGCGTTGAGCGCGCACCTGCCGATGGCCGAAGAGCAATGGCTCGCCTCCCTGCGTTCCGGCTTCGCTGAGACTTTCTTTGAAGGTAACCAGAGGGCCTTCCTGGTCGGCAGAGCCGGTCAGAAGCCGGCCAAGTAAGTTAAGGGATTCAAGATGGACACCGTTAAACGCTTCTTCAAGAAAGACAAGTTCGCCGAGCGCGCCAACATAAAGCTGCTCTCGGTGTCGCCCGGTCAGGCCCGCGCCAAAATGACGTTGCACCCGCACCATTTGAACGGGTATGGAACGGTGCAGGGCGGCGCCATCTTCACGCTCGCCGATTTCGCCTTCGCAGCCGCTTCAAACTCACACGGCAACCTCGCCGTGGCCATCAACGTGAGCATCACCTTCATGAAAGCCGGCACCACCGGCACACTCTGGGCCGACGCCCGGGAAGTCTCCAAGAACTTCAAGCTCGGCTCCTACACCGTGGAGGTCAAAGACGACGAGGGCGAACTGGTAGCCGTCTTCCAGGGTCTGGCCTACCGGAAGTCCGAGACCATCCCGGCCTGAGCCGAAAACATTCAGCTTCATTGGCCTTTTGCCCGCTCCGAATGAAGGAATAAGCCACATCACACGTCTATACCTGAAGAAGCTGAAAGGGCTAAAGAAGCTCAAGCGTTACCGCGACGTGGCCCTGGCTGGCTCGCGGGTCTTTATCCGCGCCGTGCAGCAGGTGAATGGCTGGGAAAACAGGCGCCACATGTTCGCCAGTAGCGCCGTTATCCCTGCCAGCTAAGGCGCGGCGGCGGGCCAAAAGGGTCTTTGAGCCGACGAAAAGGCCCGGGCAGCACAAGAGGAGCACAAGAGCAACACAAGAGGAACACAAGAGAGCAATCCGCTATCTCCTCCCAATGCGTTGGCTTGCGCTAGGCTTGTGCCTCGCCTGAAAGTGGTCTTGTATCGCTTTTCCCCGCCCTTTCAGTCTTCGGGTTTCAGCTTTCAGGCTTCATCCCTCATCCCTGATCCCGCATTCTGCATTCGCCCCGGCGTGGCTTTAAGTGGCTTTGCCCCGCCTATCGCTCATCGAGGTCGGATGTTGGATGTTGTCTGCTCCCGAACCGCCTCACCGACATTTTCTGCGGCCTTCTCGGGTACACCATGAGGTCGGCCCCGCGGACACTCATAACTCCCATAATTCCCATAACTCCCATCTCTCCTGCACCGGCCCGCCCGAATCGCCCGACACCATCACCCTTTCCCGAGTACTGCACGTCGCGGTGTACGGCGAGGTCGCCGATGCCGTGCTGGGCCACATCCGGGTGGATCAGGAGCAATTCGTCGCGGTCCTCGAAGGCAGGGCGCACGCGATCCATTGTATCACCCGTTTGCGGGGCGGCGCATGTCCGCCGCGGACCAAGCGTATCCCTACGCCATCAGCTTGATGGATTGGTGGATTGACGGATTGTTGGGGTCAATCAGTCCAGGCAAGAAACCCCGCAGACCGCCGTGCCCTCCGCCTTGCGATTTCTGCTTTCCCAATTCCAGCTTTTCAGCACGTCCGTCCGCGCCCGCGCCGCCGAAACCTTGAAACTGGAGCGCAGCCTCAGCGACCCTGGTCAACCAGGCCAACACCCTGTCCCCGGCGGAGATAGTGCTGCTGTTGAAAACCGCCTGCCCCGCATGCCCATCTCCCCCACCGCACCACGACTTTGCCCAGATCTTCCGCAGCCGACGGGCATGAAGCCCGCGGCGCTTCTGAATACCTTTCCACTTGTTCTTGTATTAGCGTCTTTCAACGCCTATTCTCCGACCCAGTGTGAAAATGTAAGAAACTCCTATCAGCTTATGACGGTGCCACTACCCGAGTTCCTCCTGAGCGCCACGCTATCGCGGGTCATCGGTAAGCACCTGCCGAATTGCCTAAGCCAGGTCTCATTCTCCGAGCCGATTGTCTTTGACTGGTCAGAAGTCTGCTTTTTCGACGACTATGCGTTGCTCAAGCTTGTGTTGCTGCAAAGGGGGATAAGAGCACGAGGGGGCCGAGTGAGTAACAGAGGGTTTAGCCTGCCGGACGTAAATCCCAATTCGCGGACCTGCCTGCGGCAGCTTTGGGCAGTCGGACTGCCTGAGCTGACGGCTTCAGGCCATATGATTAGCAGTGAACGCCTTAAAGACACACTTAAAGACGACACCGCACTTCTGGAAAGCGATCCCTTGCAGGGGGTGCACTCACCAACCGCGATGACAGCGGTCGTCCCAATGTTGTGCTGTCATGAGCGTCAGTATTTTACGCCAGGAAGCCGCGAAGAGAAGCGACTCGACTCTTTTGTCAGGACCTCACTGCGCCCAGCGGGCCCGAATCCCTTGGCTTGGGACCTGATCGAAACTAGGGAATTCCGGCACCTGATGCTCCAGCAGTTGAGACGCAATGTGCGCGAGCACGTGCGCTCAGAAGAAACGCCTGCCATTGGTCTTGCAATTGTGAGGGTTTGGACCGGTCGATCCTTGTCTGACGAATGGGGACTAACAGAAGATGCACAGCATGAGCTACTCAGGGCTTGGGACCGAGAACCGGTTCCGACAATCCTCCATAACCTCGGGGCCGAATGCGGAATTCTTCAGGTCTCTGTCGTAGATGATGGTCAAGGGATACCGAAGACACTTGAAGAAGTGCATAGGAAGCTCTGCTCCGGGCTGGGACAGGGGGGACTCTTTCCCGAACGACTGCACTACAGCAAACCAGACTTTGAGAAGCGTTTTGCGGAGCCAGCATCGTGGTCAGATGCCAACGCCAGGTTGATAGCTTTCGCAACAGACGAGCTAGGGACGTCCAAGCACGACAGGGCTCCGGAGGTGAAGGGCCTTCAGTATCTGAGTGGGGAGAGTGCGATCAAGAAAGGCGGGGCCCTGCTCATCGAGAGCGACGGTTCCTTGGTGAGTTATTTCACACGTGAACACCCCTATGGGCAGCCTGGTCAAGGCCAACCTCGGTGGTGTCAGGTAGGGGGTGCCGGCGTTTGCCTCGCCGTCCCGATGTCCCCCGTCGAAAGTATCAGAGATACACGGCCCACGCCGGCATTTGGAGTATCCCCTTACAGCGGATCCGGAGCACCGCCGTTTAAGATTCGTGAGCACCTAGGTAAGTCCACGCCCGAGGATGTCCAGGCATGTGCGGTAGCCGTCTTGAAGGAGATAACGTTGCAGGAGACGGAGGACGACGTAACCAATCTACGTAAGAAGGGTTTGCTGGTCATAGACTGGGGTGAATTGCTGGATTCCAAGAGGACTTTTCACTCCCTGCTGGTCGACATTGCGCAAGGCTTGGCGGCGCTGAGCCCACGGTGCATGCGGCCCTTCGTATTCGCAAACCTGCCCAAGGGCCTTTGCGGTATGCTCGAGACGGCAATCAAGAAATACTCAACGGAAGACAACCCTACCCCCGTGTATACGTTTACGGCAGAGCAGAAAGAGCCGTTCTGGCTGGGACTGGACGGTGATAATTCCATTCCGGCCGAATTGAGGGCTCAGGTTAATGTCGATCTTAGGAGAAAACTGAACGACGATAGGGAGAACCGCACGGAGGGCTATTACAGAAGTTGTCTCACGAAGTTACTTGATCAGGGGAAGCCGATAGCCCCGTCTGACGACTCCGTACTCGATTGCGTGCGCCCTCAAAGCCGCCAGCTGATTCAACGCTCCGCTTCGTTCACGCGTCTCAAAGCTCTCATCAGCAGGTGTGCCCTTTTCAGGGAGGAGGAGCGACCCGTTTATGCCGACAACGTTTTCACAGGACGTTTTCAACCGGTCTTCCGCCGGGAGGAGATTGAGGCTGAAGTTAGGACGCTTTTCCTCGATGAGTTTCGTGAAGTCTTTACTAAGTCCCCAGTCTGCTTCATTCCCCCCAGCCCAACCGATGGCGTCAAACTGCCTCACAGCTCTCGCGTTGTACGTCGCTACTTCAGGTCTGATGCATTGGTAGACGATCCCATCGCTGAGGAGCTTACCCAAGAGCTGACGACGATTGCATTGGGCCTCGCCAGTCAGATGCCGAATGGGCGCATCGACTGGGTGGTCAGTTGTACTTCGCCTCTCCACTGGTTTGTACACCGTATAGTTGATGGCTTGTCCGAGAACCACATGAATTGCTCACATCACGTGTTCCCGTCGTATGAAGCAATTCCGACCTCCCTCGAAGGCATTAGTATGCGCTCTGGTGAAACGGTGCTTGCCTTCACTGATGTGATTGCTAGCGGTCAGACGGCTTATCGGATGGCCAAGTTGTTGGTTGATCAGTTCGGCGTCAGAATGGCAGGCCTCGTTGCCCTTGCTGATATTCGTGTGCCCGAGGATCGAAAGCAGATACACCTCGATGAGATATACGATGGCAGAATAGTCAGTTTATATACCGATGCGGAGCCGGCCCGTCCGGATCTCAAGCCTACCTATTACGTTCATCCTGAGACCGTGGTGCCAAAGGTGGCCGAGTCTGCTCCGGCGGATGACTTCTTCGAGAGGAACTTCATGGGTGCTGGCCCTCTTGTAGAACGGCACGCATACTTCGGGAATGTCAAGCGGACGCTGGATCTGATCACGAAGCTTGACGCACTTCGCCTGGGCCACTTCCAGCACGGAAGCCACCACTCGGAAATCTTCGTAGATGTGGAGAAGATATTTGCCTGCCGAGAGTATCGGGAGCTCATTGTCACGGCGCTTTTCAGATACATCCTGGCGTATGACGTGCGGCTCGTGATTTACCCTAGTCACTCAAGTGCCTACGTGATTGTGGACGAACTGAAGCAACGCTTTTCGCTCGACGACTCGTCCGTTGAGTTCCTCATGGCTTGCCGAACATTCACAGGGGCGCAAGGCACCAGTTACGCGCTCACACGATTTAGCCCCCATTCCGATCCGGGCGCTCCCGCTGTGCCGACCAGCCTCGGCTACCCGCTCACACGATTCAGCTCCCATTCTAATCCAGGATGGCGGAAGTACTCCAATGGTCCTGTTCTGATTCTCGATGACGCCGTCTGTTCCGGGGAAACAATCAAGAGCATCATAGCAGAGCTAGCTCGCATCGCCAACAACTACTACAGTGACCGAAAATCTTCGCCTAGGCCTGATGCTGCGGCCTCTAAATTCTCGATTCACGTAGTAGCATTTCTGAATCGGCTGCCTCGAGGAACCCGGGACTTCTGGGGCGGTCTTGCCCAAGTCACGGGCGAGCGCGTCCGGTTCTCCTCCTTCTTCAGCATGCCTTTGCCTGCCTATTCGGCAGACATGTGCCCTCAATGCCGTCTCTTGAAGAGGATTGAGCATGCGCTCGACACGACCACGTACTCCTTCTATGCAAAGGAGTTTATGTCCTGGTGGAAATCGGCGGCGGCTTTGGTTTATTCCGATGAAAGGCGGCACTACGGGCCTGGGCCTAGTATGAGAAACTTTTCATCCAAGGACATCCTGCAAACTGCGGCATACATCTGTGCTCTCGAACGCCACGCTTACACAATATTGAAAGGGAACCTCTTCGACGAGGCGGACGAATCCACCAACGACGCCTCTGTAGCAGTCCGGGTACATGTTCGGAGCCGAGCAGCATTTCTTCATGGTATGGTAGATGAGAACGCGGATGACTCTGCCGAGGAGTTTGCCAAGGAACTTGATTCCCTTATTCAGTTGGCGCTTGAAACCACCGGGGAGCTACGCTCGTACGAGGGGGTTTTAGATATACTTAGGATATTGACGGTTCGCTATCTTAGAAGGTCTCCAAGCAAGGATGAGATGGCGCGTGTCATGGAATGTCTTCTCACAAGGCTTTCGCCAGCTTTCGACGACCGATTGGTGGCGGGCGGGTGTGTTTGCGTACTTGATTCGTGCCTGAAATGGTTTTCTCCACCAAAATGCCCTGAGAAAGTGTGGGGCGACATCCGACAATCGCTAGCCATGTGTGTGCGTAATGTCGTAACGGACGGTCTATCAGCAAGATCTGCCCTTATGCTGGACTGGCTTGACACCTACCTCGCAGGAGAGGGAAAGGCTATTGTTAGCGTGGGACAGGCCGTCCAACTCTTGGCAGAGTATGCAAAGCAAGGAAGGCCAAACCATTTCTACGGCCGCCATGAACTCGATGAACTGAGAGAAGATTTTGAGCAACCGGCTCAGGAAGCCGCGGCGGACGCGGCAATTGAGAACACCCGGAGAGCTTTCGTGTGCGGGGACCGTTATTTGGAAGTGGTAAATGCGACTCGAGTTCTACGTTCCGCTAGCCAGCTAAACGAAGAGGAGCTTCGGTCGCTCCAAGAAAACACAATTACAGATGTCCGCCAATTGCGGCGCCTCTGCACTGAACTGCTCAAAGGATGTTGTGTAAGAGAAGCCGATTTAGCATACGATTTATTGAAGGAGCACTTCCTTCGTGCGTACTACAGGTGGTTTCCGAGAGATGAGCCTCCCAAGGCTGCTGTAGTCATCGGCCATTTTACACCAGTGCTCCGCGACTCTTTGCTCGCTGCTTGGGAAAGCTTCAAACCACAACGGAGAATGAAGGACGTCATTCACATTGATATGAAGAGCCTACTCCTTCACAATGCGATGAGGGTGCTAGCCGATCCGGGGATGTTGGGTACCACACTGCGGCAGCTTCTACATAATATTGACACACTTGCAGAAAAGGATGCTCCGGTCAGTGTGGAGTGGAGGGTACATTTACCGCACGCCACGGATGCCGATACGAGTCCCGCTTGGACGGTTCCGCCTGGTCAAGTGTGGGTAGTTGTGTCTAACACAGGGACTCCGCGCCCACGACCGGCCCGGGTGAAACTACGCGGACTGGCTGAGGCGCGAATGCGCTTATCCGAATATGGAGGAGGGCTCGATTTCGCGGTGCCGGAGTCTGGATGGTCCTTCCAAGTGATGCTTAAACTCCTTGTATGGACGGAGGAACGAAGATGAAGATATTGATTGTCGAGAACGACGCCATGGCGGTGAAAAACCTCCTGAGTGCCATGAAAGAGAAACGTTGGACGTGTAATGTGTTTATGCCCCAGGGGGACCCTCCAGCCAGTAAAGAAGAGCTTCGACGATTCCTTCTGGAGGTTTGCGGGCAAAGGCCGGATATAGTGGTGTTGGACGCCGGGCTCAGTATAGAGGAACAGACACTCCTCGATGAACTGGATTTCAAGGGAGATAGAGTGTCTGCGGATAGCGTTTCTGGTTTTAAGTACTGCCGGGCTATCACGGACGAACGCCTCGGGATCCCTGTCGTTCTTCTGACAAAGTACGGCCACGGACAAGTTGCTAGAACGGCTATGAGAGTCGGTGCGGATCGCGTCTTGATCAAACGCACCAAAGCGGGTGAGTTGATTCATGAAATTGAAGAACTCGTGAAGTCAAGTACAGCCCATGATTGTGAGTTCTACTGGCACCTTAGAGAGAACCTGGCCTCACGACTTGACTCGTGGCAGGGGGAGGCGATGCAGCAGGCGATGGATCGCTTTTTCCTGAACGAGTCGAGCGTGCGACGCTTCGGCTTGTTCACAGCCAGTTTGAGGGGCATTCTGAGCCATCTATTCCAGGGCGAGCCCGCCGGCGAGAAGGACCTGATGCTCAGCCTCGTGAAAAGCCAAGTGCTTCTATCGCTTGTTGACCCTCGATTGAGAGACCACGTTAAACACACTGGAAACGTATTCTGGGTGGGATACCGCTTGCTACATGAAATAGACGAATTCGTAAACCCACTGTTGCTCCCTGGCTGTGTTCCTGCACTATACGACCAAAGCGGTCCGCTAAGCCCAAGGGAGCAGTTGTTCAACGCATGGACACTTGCGGCCCTGTTCCATGACTACGGCTATGTGGACGAAAAGCAGGACAAGCTCAAGGGTTTGATCTCAAGTATGCTTCCAGGTGCAACCATCACGTTCAATGACATAAGGAGTGAGCAATCGTTTCATTCAAACATGCGGTTATTACGAGCCTTTGTGGACCGCATGGTCGGGGCCGACCATTTTCTCCATCACTACATCGACACGGTTTTCACATCTTACGGTAGTGCGATGGAGCAGCAAGATGTCAAGCAACCAAAGACGGCATTTCAGGATCACGGTGTTCTGAGCGCACACCGACTACTGAATATGGTCCCGCTAGATAAGCTCGACCCACAGATGAAGAATATTGTGATGCACGCCGCCCTAGCAATCGCGTACCACAACTACTCCGAGATGCTCCATAAGTGGAAACTGACACCGCAGTGTAATGGGCATTTGTTGATGGGGGAGTTTCCTATTTGTAGTCTGTTGGCGTTCTGCGATAATGTTCAGACGTGGGACCGGGAGATGGAGGCAGATCCCGCACTCCACCGTGCCGAGGAGCAGAAGGGCCTTCTTGAAAGGCTTGTGCTTTCTGATACTGCCTACGTGTCGGGCTCGGAAATTTCTGAGTTCTCAACATGCCGAAGGGCCGATGCGACTGGGTATGACATTCGTCTTAGGCTCAAGTATTTCGTAGAACTTGGTGGCGACGTCGCAAAAGTGTGCGAGAATTTGGGCTTGGATATCGAGGGGTGGATTCAATCCAATAGGCTCCGGAAGATATGCGACACCACAGGGCTGTCACCGCTGATCCACGGGCAGATCATCTATGAACTCCCAATGCTTGCTGGTACCCGGAAAGCCCCATTCTGAGTGATAAGAGCCCCCTCCAAAATGGGCACCCATAGCCACTCCGAGTGTCCGTCGCGTGGTGGAAAGCCGAAATCGTCTCCCGCCAGCAGCATACCCAGCGCACGCTTCTCGACTTGCTGCGGGTGGAACACGCCATCGAGAACCGTCGGAACCGCGCTCGCCCAAAGAAACCGGAGGTTAGTCGGTGCGGGCCTCCGATAGTGATTGCGCTTAATTGGATTCACCTCGGTGCAGAAGCCGCCCTCTTCCGCCTGCGTCGCTTCAGAAACCAGTTCACTCATGCGGCTTAAGTTAAGGGATTTGACTCATGGCCGTAAGCGGCAGCAAGTCCGGTTCGTTCGCCGCTCAGGGCCAGTGACGAAGTCGATTCTCGGGCCGGAACGCTGGCGTCCACGCCGGCTTAGGGCTTATGCGGTTGAAGGGAATCCCGCTCAACCGCGGGGACGCCATGAACGCTGAGCCAGACCCCTTTCAGTCACCTGCTGATCTAACGCTAAGGTCAATGAGAATGTGATATTGGCATTAGCTGCTGCCAGCGTGTCACCATTACGCAGGGGGGGCGGCCTTCCCTCGGACGCGGCAGAGGTTTGGCAACGCCAGATAACCAGTCAGCGGGGTTTCGAAGCCGTTTAGGTGGCGGCGCTGCGTTCGGTGGGAGTTCCGTCCCGGCCCAGCCCGGACGGCCGGGCCGAGTTCTGCACCCGCTCCGGCTGGCAAGCCGCGCCGCGACCGTAGCTTGAGGGATGGAGATGAAGGCTGACCAGGGCGAGCTTGTGGCTGTCTTTCAGGGCCCGGCTTACCGGAAATCAGAGCAGATCACAGTGTGAGGGGGCATCTCGGATTGTTCGTCATTTGACCCGCCGGTCGGCGCGGCGCCCACCCCATTAATCGCATTGCTCGCTCCAACCCAGCTCAAGCTCAGCTCAAGCATTGCCATTTGAGTCGTGCTCATGCTACGTTTCCTCTATGCACGTCACAGTAAAGGTGCCGGATGAAATTGCCGAAGGACTGGGACAGGGCGCCGAGGTTCCTCGACGTGTCCTGGAAGCCCTCGTTCTGCAGCGTTACCTCACGCAGGAGATTTCCCTCGGCCGGCTGGCAGAACTGCTGGGCCTGAGCCGTGTCGAAGCCGAAGGGTTCTTGGATCACAACAACGCGCGCCTCCCCTATACGCGTGAAATGCTGCTCGAAGACCGCCGTAACCTCGCCGAGGCGTTCGGGACACGGTGAGCCTGGTTGTCTCAGATAATCACTGGCACGGTAGGCGTCTTGGAGCAGGCCGCCTCGAGTGGTTTAATTGACTTACCGGGAGCCCTCAAGAAACTCTCAAACACGAATTTCAGGATTAGCGCCGAGGTGGTGCGTGAGATGCTGGACCGTGATACTGCCCGCCGCAGGAGTGGCGGTCCAGCAAGATAGAACCCCTCAACTGTCCACACTGCGGACGGCACTCCCCCGCTCACCCCTCCAGCCGCTTGAACAGTTCCACGCTGCGGACAGGGCTGATCCCCTTCTTCTGCAACGCGGCGATGGCCCGGTCCGGGTCATCGAACCGAAACGCCAGCACCCCTTTGCCTTCCTTCTTGAGTGTGAACCCGTACATGTATTCAAGGTTGACGCGGGCCTTCTCCACGGTCTCAAGAATCTCCGCCAGCCCGCCGGGTTCATCGGCCACCTCGATGGCAACCATATCGGAGACCTTTACCACGCAGCCGCCCTTCTCCAGCAATTGCTTGGCCTTCTCCCAGTCGCGCACCACGAACCGCAGGATGCCGAACTGCTGCGTGTCGGCGATGGATAGCGTCAGGATGTTGAGCTTGGCTTTGGAAAGCAGTTTGACGGGCCGGCTGAGCGCGCCGGGTTTATTCTCCAGGAACAATGATAGCTGTTTGACTTTCATAGGTGGTTCTGCTTGGGTTTACATCTTGCGCTGGTCGATCACACGCTTGGCCTTGCCTTCACTGCGTGCGATGGTGCGCGGCTGGACCAGCCGGACGTTGGCCCGCACGCCCACGGTGGATTCGATGGACCGGCTGAGCTGGCTCTGCAATTGTTCGAGCGCCCCCACCGTGTCGGTGAAGAACTCCGGCGTGACCTCGACCTGCACCTCCATGACGTCCAGGTCCTTCTCGCGCGTCAGCACAATCTGATAGTGCGGCAGCGCGCCTTCCACCTTCAGCAGCGCGGTCTCAATCTGTGACGGGTAAACGTTGACGCCGCGTATAATGAACATATCGTCGGCGCGGCGCCCGATGCGCTTGATGCGCCGCAGCGTGCGCCCGCACTCGCAGACCTCGGAAGTAAGCGCCGTAATGTCCCGTGTGCGATAGCGGATCATCGGCATGGCCTTCTTGCCGAGCGTGGTGAGGACCAACTCGCCTTCCTCGCCCTCCGGGCAAGGCTTGCCGGTCTTCAGGTTGATGATCTCGGGATAGAAATAATCCTCGAAGATGTGCGCCCCCGCCTGGCACTGACATTCCATGGCCACCCCCGGACCGACGATCTCAGACAGGCCGTAGATGTCGTATGCCTTGATGCCACTGTCCGCTTCGATGCGTCGGCGCATGGATTCCGTCCACGGCTCCGCCCCGAAGATGCCGGCGCGCAATGGCAATTCCTTGAAGTTCACGCCCAGCTCCGCCGCTTGGTCGATCAGATGCAGGAAGTAGCTCGGCGTGCAACAGATGGCCGTCACCCCGAAATCCTTCATCACCATCAACTGCCGCGGCGTGTTGCCGCCGGAGATCGGGATGACCGTGGCGCCAAGCGCCTCCGCTCCGTAGTGCGCGCCCAGGCCGCCCGTGAACAGGCCGTAGCCGTACGCGTTCTGGATGACATCGCCCTCATGCACGCCGCACGCCGCGAACGCCCGCAGCATCACGTTGGTCCAGACCTGCACATCCTCCTTCGTGTAGGCCACCACGATCGGCTTGCCGGTAGTGCCGCTCGAGGCATGCAGACGCACAATCTCCTTCATGGGACTGGCGAACAAGCCGAAGGGATAGGTATCCCGCAAGTCGGTCTTGTCCGCGAAGGGTAGTTTGGCAATGTCCTCGAGCGTCCGCACGTCCTGCGGTGACAAGCCGCGTTCGTCCATACGCTTGTGGAACAGGGCGACGCGATCATAAGCGCGCTGGACGATGGCTTGGAGCCGCTGCAATTGCAGGTCTCGCAACTGCGGCAGCGGCAGAAAATCCGGCGCGCTGAGCGGGTGGAAACTTACGGTCGAACTCTTCGCGTGTTTGCTCATAAACGTTGGGCCTCTTACGACAGGCCGATCCTAGCAAATTCGGCGGCTGGGAAGCAATCAATACTGTTCTGTTCGGTTACGGCTTACTTGGTCCCGGGTCGCTCGCGGCCTGGGCCAGCATCTCCATGAACCAGGCCGGCGGACGAATCGGTTTGCCTTGCCGGTCGGTGAAAGCGTGAACCGTGTAACCGCGCACCACAGACTTGCGGCTCTCGCCGTGGCTGACTTGCACTTCGAACCGCAGCTTCGCCCGCCC
>Ga0074044_10001614_pt1 | contig 20289 bp, 11 predicted proteins | sample BogForMeECP23OM1_FD_94443 | JGI IMG/M metagenome (GOLD analysis project Ga0074044, IMG submission 94443) | Bog forest soil microbial communities from Calvert Island, British Columbia, Canada - Bog Forest MetaG ECP23OM1 | ecosystem: Environmental > Terrestrial > Soil > Wetlands ...
AATGCGCCAGAGGCGGCATGCCGAGGACGATGCGTTGGCCTCGTTAATCATCGCATCAAACAAAACAGCTAACGAACAATTAGCTCTCGCGGCCTAATAGTCCGCGACGTTCGCCGGTGGACACCTGCTACGCCGGACGAACGCCATAGCAGGCATGGTTGACGGCGGGGACCGCGCGCCGTTGGCCGAGAAAATTCCATGCGGACTAGGCAGTGCGATTCGAGTCCGGACGCCATCGCACAGCAGAAAATGTTTTCCGGACTAAGCATGTAGTCGCGGCTGGTTTGTTTGCCAGGGACGCGGGTTCAACTCCCGCCGCCTCCACGCTTCGCCCTGCGGGCTTCGCGTGGCAAGCCACGTATGCAAACGGAGAAAGATCGCAGGTAAAGGAATCTATCGGGATTTGGCGAAGCGTGCCCTGCGAAGTTGAGCGGAGCGAAACGGAGCGCGGGCTATGTTTTATGTTTATATCATCCGGAGTGTAAACCGGCCGGACCAGACCTATATCGGCTTCACTCGGGATCTCAAACAGCGACTCCTCACCCATAACCAAGGCCGTAGCTCGCATACGGCCAAATTCAGTCCATGGCACGTTGAGTTTTACTGTGCCTTCAAACAGGAAAACAAGGCCCTTGCCTTCGAGCGCTATCTGAAATCGCATTCAGGCAAGGCCTTTGCCGGTAAACGACTGCTCTGAACACATTTTCGCTCGGAACTGCGCCAGCGGTTTTGAGCGAAGGAAGGTGCCCTTCGTAGCCTTGGCGAAGGAGGGCTGTTTGCCCACGGTTCCGAGCTGCGGATGGCAGGCCCTTCGTTCTATTTTTCGTCAATCTTCCTCGCACAAACGCGACTTGTCGCCGCCGCCGAGGATGAATTGGGCAACAAAATCCGTCGCGCTTGTCGCGCCGTAGCAAAGCGAAGGCGGACGCCGGGTGGCCTCACCCAACGGCACCGAGACGAAGAAAATCTTTGGTGTTCACAAGGAAAATTGATAAAGCTGCCGTGAGATTTGTGAGCGAATCAATCGCGCCCCGGACGGATGACTTCATAGTCCAGGGCCAAAGCGACGTTTGCTTGAATCTCGTCCAGTGTAATGAGCCGTGTCAGTTTCAATTCCTCCATCGCGGCAAGATGCAACCGGTCCATCGCGCGGCAAAACACCGCTTGTGGATGCCGGTGCTGTCGCAACGCCGTCGAAAAAACTGCCGCTGGCAGATGGCGAAAGTGAAACGGATCGAAATTGCGCATCGCCGCGAGCTTCGCCTGATACTGCCGCCATTGGCTCGTGCGAATTTCGCCGCCGACCGCCGCCGCTTTTAATTGCACTTCCGATTCAAGCTCTGTCAGCAACGAAACGACCACTTCATCTTCGGCATCCACGGCGTTCCGCACGTCCGCGCTTTCCGGCTCGTCGCGCAACAGCTTGAGCAGGCAACTGGTGTCCAGATAAATCATTTGCGTTTGCCGGTGAAGATGCGGTCGGCACGGCTTCGCGCCAGCGCCGCATCACTGCGCGAGACTTTTCCACCGGAAACTTTTTTCTGCCAGCGGGCATGGGCTTCCGCGTCCCAACGTGGACGCTTGCTCCCGTCATCCATGACGCATACCAGTTTGGCGACCGGCTTGGAATCGCGCGTGATGAGAATTTCATTTTCAATCTTCAACGCCGCCTCCGCTTCCGGCCAGCGCTGGCGCAAATCCCGAATCGTGATCGTTTTCATGGTCAAAGTGTAACATGTTTCACACCACGGTCAAGCAAGCTGCTTGCGCCGCCGGGGATGAATTGGGCAACAAAATCCGTCGCCCTTGTCGCGCCGTAGCGCAGCAAAGGCGGAAGCGGTACGCCTTGTCGCGCCGAAGTGAAACGCAGGCGGACGAGACGGAGAAAATCTTTGGTGTTCATTTGTGAGTTGGTCTGCGAGCTAAAAGCAGGCGTTTATCTTTACCCGTCAAAATACATTTGAGAGCCGTTTCCAAACGACCTTTGGTAAAGTGACGCTTCGGGTCAAAACCAGAAAGAACTCCTTTCTTTATTTTGATTTTGGAATGCCGCTTATTGAACCAATCAAAATGGCAAAGAAGCGCCGAACAATACAACACGGGTGCAACGCTTGTTAATAGCGACGCATGGCTGCGCCGCTTATAAAGAACGTCATGCGCCGTGACAGGATTCCCATGAAGGAAAGCATTCCGCGAATCATACAAACGCCAATAGAGATACTCGGCAGCGTTACCGGCTCTATTCGGAGTTGAATGGTGTCTGATTATGCGCTTTCGTTTTACAAAAGGGTCAGAAAATTTCCCCTTCGCAAGCAAATCCAGAACAGTTCGAAGGTCGGATCGTTTGCCTTTGCCAGGGTGAGCCAGGATCTCAAGGGCGCTTATCCACAAAGCCACACTTACACCAAAGTCGTAAAACCAAAGGCCGTTCTTTTTGGGGAGGGAGCTTGCGTGGTGAGCAATCGCCAAGGAACGAAACAGTTTGTTGGAGGGCCAAGGCTCTGCCTTGTCATTCGTTCAGGAACGGCTTCCATTCCGCGACGCCGTGGGCGTTGCGGATGAGCGCCGACACCGGCAGTTCCTTCGGTGCGCGCGGTGCCTTGAGCAGCTTCAGGCCGGCTTCGTGCGGCAGGCGGTTGCCCTTGCGGGTGTTCACCTGCTTGCTCGACCACACGAGGTTTTCCCACGTGTCCAGGCCGCCGCGCGAGCGGGGCACGACGTGGTCCAGGCTGCCTTCGTCCGGACGCAGCAACGCACCGGTGTATTGGCACCGGTTGCCGTCGCGCTCGCGGATCGTGCGGGCGCACAACTTCGGGCGCTTCTTCGGCACCCTGGCGAAGTTCACGGCCACGATGACGGTCGGTACGCGGATCGCGCCACGCACCGTTCGCACGGCGTTGTCGCCATCGCGGATGGGCAGCGTAATCCATTCGTCCCAGGTTACCGGCCTGATGGCCGAGGCGTGACGGGTGACAAGTGACACGTGACGAGATGCTTCGCCCGCTTCGTCACCGAACTCGATTTCGAGGGCGGTAGCGACGTTGGTGGCCATCATGCAAAACGCCTCCTGCGGCGTGCGAATGTTGATCGCCTGCCAGTTGCGGTTGAGGACCAGTACGATAGCTTTGGTCAATATATTACTCATAGAAAATGCTCCGTGTTACGCCTTTTTTCAGCACCCGCCTTCGCTCAGAAGCTACGGCGGGCAAGCCAGCACAATCGTCTTGTTCAATATGTCGTTCATAAAATGTGACAAGTGGCGGGTGACAAGTGACAAGATATTCGCCGTCCATGCAGGTTGCGTTTTCCTGCCACTCGTCACTCGTCACTCGTCACTCTTCCAAGGTGTTTGTTCTTTGTTGATGACGCCGCGGGAGTTTTTGCCTCGCGGCTGGCGATTTTTCCCGTATCTTGGGGGAGGCATTCGAACCATTGATAATTTATGAGACCTTACGTGATCTGTCACATGTGCACGACCGTGGACGGCAAAATCCTGGGCCGCCGCTGGGGGAAGCTTGCCGGCTATAAACACGACAGCGATCTCTTTGAAACCACGGCTGCCAGCTTCGGCATTGGGGCCTGGTTGGTGGGCACGAGCACGATGGATGAATTTGACGGGCAAAAGACAAAACTGCCGCGGGCCAAGTATTCAGTCTTCCGTCATGATTTTGTCGCCAACAAAAATGCCAGGCGATTGGCAATCGGCGCCGATGCGAAAGGGGTCCTGCGCTTCCGGGAAAACGAGGTGGGAGGCGACCACGTGGTCCTCCTGGTCACCGACCGCGTGGGCAAGGATTACCTTGCCCACCTTCAAGCAGCCGGCGTTTCCTTCCTGTTCTGCGGGAAAAAAGAAATCAATCTGCACGTTGCTCTTCGGAAACTGGGCAGCGTTTTTAAGCTGCGCAAGTTGATGCTTCAAGGCGGCGGAAAATTCAATGGCGCCATGCTTAAAGCCGGACTCGTTGACGAAATCAGCCACCTCACTGTGCCGGTTGCCGATGGAGGCGCTGGTGTCTCCAGTTTTTTTGATATTCCGGGCGAGGCCCCAGCCAAAGCGGCTGCAACCCTTCGCCTCTTGTCTCACAAACTATTACCGGGCGGTGTGATCTGGGCGCGCTATCGAGTCATTGGTAAACATACGCACTGATCGTATCAAGGCCCTCTGAACGAAAATTGGCTGCCTCGCGTGGATGTGCTTCCCAAGCATTGCGATTCAGGTGCCCCAAATGAGACTGTTCGCTCCGCGAACTGCAATCGCACTAAGACAGGAGCGGTGACACGTGACGGGTGACACGTGACAAGACGCGAAGGCGTCGCAGGATGAATCATGTCACTTGTCACTCGCCACCTGTCACTTTGAAGATTGCAACGCGAAGGCGGAGTTGAACCACCGCAGTCAGGCCTGTGAAGTCCTGACCGGCACCGGTGTTCGCGTTGCGAAAATTGGCCTGCCCAGCCGAAGCCTTGGCGAAGGCCGGTCGAGCATCAGGGTAGCGCGCCCTGTATTCCGGTTTGGCCTGCCATCCGTAGCTCTGAGTCCGAATAAGACGAGCCCTCCGTCGCACAAGGCTATGGAGGGCATCCTTCGATCCGACTCGACCAAAGTCGGCTCGGAGCGAAGGATGGAAGACCGGCGCGTATCTCTCAACACTTATGCTCGTCAGAAAAGTTTGAAGGATAAGTGCAGAATGCAGAAAAATCTGCGGTTCGCGACACAATTACGGTTTGTGAATAACATCGGCTTGCCTTTCCTCGCGTCAGATGTAAAACAAAACCCGGCGAAGCATTGAGCACGGGTCCAAGTGCCGGTTTAGAGATCTTTGTCCGGGGCGTCAGGACTTATTCGCTAGACGAATTCCAATCCCGCTTGCGGGAGCGCCAATCTCATTGTGACATTGCTTCGCCATTTCCATGACCGAAGCCGGTGAACTCAAACATGTCCTGACCCGCGAAGCCCTGCGGCAGCTTGCGGGCGCGCGGTCGTTCGAGCGCGGCGAGGATTATTTTGCCGCCGGCCAAGTGACCAGCCTCGTCGAACATGCCGGCAAGCTGACCGCGACCGTTCAGGGCACGGAAGATTATCGTGTCAAAATTTCGATTCGCGGCGAGGCGCTTGATTACGATTGCACCTGCCCGATGGGCGCCGACGGCGCGTTCTGTAAACATTGTGTCGCCACCGGCCTCGCCTGGCTCGCCAACGAGCCAGGAAAATCTCCAGCGAAAAAGACGAAAGACGCCGGCCCGCCCGTTGTCACACTGGATGATGCGCGCGAGTGGCTGGCCAAACGGGACAAATCCGAACTCGTCGAGATGCTGCTCGACCAAGCCGCCACGGACGCGCATCTCCGCGACCGGCTCCTCCTGCAGGCTGCCAAAGACGCCGGCCAGGGGGCAAACGTCACCGCCATTCGCCACGCGCTGGACCGCGCCACGCGCACGGGGGGATTCGTGGATTACCGCGCCGCCCGTGATTTTTCCTTTGGCATAGATCAAGTCGTGGATTCCATCGCCGACCTGCTGGAGGCGGGTTGCGCCGCCGAAGTCATTGAGCTGACCGAACACGCGCTCGGCAAAGTCGAGCAGGCCACGTTGAGCATGGACGACTCGGACGGTTACATGGGCGGCATTCTTCAACGGCTTCAGGAATTGCACCTGGAAGCCTGCCAGAAGGCAAAACCCGAGCCCGAATTGCTGGCCGGGCGCCTGTTCGACTGGGAAATGCGCACGCAATTTGACACGTTTTACGGGGCCGCCGGCACCTATGCGAAACTGCTGGGCGAACGCGGTCTGGCCGCCTACCGCCAGCGCGCCGAAGCCGCTTGGGCGCGCGTGCCGCAAACCAAGCCGGGCGAAAAAGACACCGAAGAATACGGTCGGACTTATCGCATCAAAAGCATCATGGAAACGTTGGCGCGTCAATCCGGCGACATCGAAGCACTCGTCGCGGTCAAAGCACGTGACCTTTCCAGTGCCTATACCTTTCTCCAGATTGCGGAAATATATCGTGACGCGAAGCAGCACGACAAAGCGCTGGACTGGGCCGAACGCGGGATCAAAGCGTTCCCCGACCGGACCGATTCAGGTCTCTGCGAATTTCTGGCTGACGAGTACCATCGCCGCAAGCGCCACGACGAAGCCATGCAACTCATCTGGAAAATCTTCGCCGAACACACGTCGCTCGAACACTACCAAACACTCAAGCAACACGCGAACCGCATCCAGCAATGGCCTGCCTGGCGCGACAAAGCATTGGAGTTTGTCCGCGCGGAGATTGAACGCGAAAAAAAGCAGCTCGCGCAAAAGCGGCAGGCCTGGGGCTGGACGCCGCATCCGCCCGACCACTCGCTGCTCGTGCAAATCTTCCTTTGGGAAAAGGATGTGGAAGCCGCGTGGCGCGAAGCGCAGGCCGGCGGTTGCCATGACAGTTGGTGGATGGAACTGGCCCGGCTGCGCGAAAAGGAATTTCCCGCCGACGTGGTTCCGGTTTATCAAAAGCAGGTGGAAGTGCTCGTCAACCAAAAGAACAACGGCAGTTATGCCGACGCCGTGAAGCTCCTCGGCAAAATCCGCGACCTGATGACACGATTGGAGCGAGCCGATCAATTCGCCGGCTATCTGGCCACCGTCCGCGCCGCGCACAAACCCAAGCGCAATTTCATCAAGCTGGCGGCACGGCTGTGAATTCGGTAGCAGCCGAGGTAACAAGGTTCTGATCAATTTTGTCTTTCGGATTTTGAAATGAGCCTCCTCACGTCGGCTGCCACGGTGCAATTGGAATCCCGTGCTGGAGTTGCACCAGTCCCGCCGTGGCGGGACCGCCGCCTGAGCTGCTCGGCCAACGGGATTTGAAATTAAAGTGCGGACGGAAGCTTGCACCTCCGCCCGCTTTGTTGCCACCTCCGTGGCATCCTTGAACCGTCCGCTAGTTGCGGACAAATTCCGGGGTTACACTTCCGCGCTGCCGTTTTCCTTTTTTTCACCAGTGGGTGCAGAGTTTGTCTGCTTCAGCGGCACGAAGCCGCCTGGCATACCGACTACCAGCGTGTTGCCGGCATTATGTGCGGCCGTCAGGGACTGCATCAGGCGCAGGTTCTGCAACGCCGGATTGCCGTCGAGCAGACGCGCGGCATTGGCGAGATTGCGAAGTGCGGCGCTTTCGCCACGGGCGCGTTCGAGCGCGGCCTGACCTTCCTGCTTCGCCTTCAGCACATCGGCGAAAGCGCGCTTCAGATCGGCGGCAAACATCACGTCCTTCACCCCGACAGCGTGGACGTTGATGCCGATCTTCGCCGCTTCCGGTTGCACTCGGGCCAACAACCGCGCGCCGATGTCGAGTCGTTGACCAAGCAGCACTTCGACGGTGACTCCGCACACGACCGCACGCACTGCAAGCTGGGCGGCGTTGTAGAGATCACCCGGCCAGTTTTGCGTTTCGTGCGCGGCCTTGGCCGGGTCCGTAATCTGGCACGTGACGAGCAGGCTGAGTTTTAGGCCTACATTATCAGCCGTGAGAACTTCCTGTCCCGCCACGAGGAGCGAAGTCTTGCGGAGGTCTATCAATTTTACCGTCCAGCCGAAGCCCCAGATGACGTGGCGACCCGCGTTGTTGCGCCGCACATACAGGCCGTGGTGATACACGAGTCCCGCCCAACCTTCGGGCACGTCAAACGCGTGTCGCAGTTTCCTGATGACAGGCAAAACGATCACGCCCGCGAAAATGGCAGCGACAAAGATTGCAAACAGGATTTCGTAGTTCATGGTTATTTTCCTTTCTTGCGTTAATTGGACGATTGGAAGTCCGAGACAGAAGACCACCATCTGGCGGCGGGAAAATCACTTGCGCGATTTTCACAAGGCCGACTTCGGGCTGCGCTTACGCGCCGGTCTTTCTGTCCCGAACCGTTGTGGGATTTCTCCCGGTCTCCAGCCGATGGAGTTGGTTATCAGCCAACGTGCGGATTCGAACCGCGAATGAACCAGCCCATGCGCAGAATCATTCCGGCGGACTGCCGGAATGACTGCTGGCCTGATTCAAATTTCAAAAAATGGGGTGACCAACCGGATTTGCACCGGCACAAACGCCGTCACGGGGCGTGATGCTGCTGTTACATCATGATCACCAATAAAGAAAACAATTGCGGCTCATCATCGTCGCCGCTTGACCAAAGCACCGTTCCCGGAATACAACTTCGAGAACATGAAGGCCGTCGCCATCAATGGAAGCCCGCGCAAGGGTGGAAACACTGAAATTCTCCTGAAGCAGGTGCTCGCACCGCTGGCCTCGGCCGGCTGGGACACCGAATTCGTCCAGCTCGGCGGAAAAGACATCCGTGGATGCCAGGCTTGTTACCATTGTTTTGACACCAAGAATTCACGATGCGGGCAAAAGAATGATTTTTTCAACCATTGCATGGAGAAAATGGTTGCAGCGGATGCGATCATTCTCGGTTCGCCAACCTATTTCACGGACGTCAGCGCCGAAATGAAAGCGTTGCTGGATCGCGCCGGGTTGGTGGCCGTGGCCAACGGCGGATTGTTCCGTGGAAAAATCGGCGCGGCGGTGGTGGCGGTCAGGCGCGGCGGTGGCACGCACGCATTCGACACGATCAACCACATGTTTCTCATGTCAGGCGCCATCGTGCCGGGGTCCACCTATTGGAACCTCGGTTTTGGTTTGGACAAGGGCGACGTGGCCAAGGACGAGGAGGCAGCGCGCAACATGGCGGATCTTGGTCAGACCATCGCCTGGTTGGGCAAGGCGATCCACGAACATTCAGAGAGTCGTCCGGTTACAGTGGTTCATGAATGATCCTTTTGGTCGGCTTGCCCGTCTGCAAACTGCCCGCCGAAATTGGAGCCCCGGGTCGGACTCGCACCGACGATTACGAGTTTATCCCGCGCCTGCGGGACTCCTGTAGCTGCTGAGGCACAGGGGCACGCGAAATTTACGATTTCGGATTTACGATTTACGATTGGCGGAACGCGCCGCGCAGTGGTTGACAAATCGTCAATCATCAATCGCAAATCATAAATGAAGTTGGTGCTCTCACGTGGATTTGCACCACGGACTTCCGCCTTCGCAAAGCGGCGTGCAGAACTAATTACACTTTGAGAGCGTGAAATGGTTGAGGGTTGAGAGCTGATGGTTGAGAGAAAAAGCTTTGTCTCTCGGAACTTCGTTTGATTTCGTTTCTCAACTCTCAACCTACAACAATCAACCTTCCTCAAATGGCATCCGTGATCGGACTTGCACCGATTAGGCCCGACTTGAAAGGCCTGCTGCGCGAGCTGCTTTGCATTCACGGACTCGGAAAGTGACATGTGGCAGGTGCAAGTGACATGAAAAACGGATTTGCCACCCTTCTTGAATCTTGTCACATGTCACGCGTCACAATCACCTCCAACCGTGGTCCCTGGGGTCGGTATCGCGCCGACGTCTCCTCGTCTTCAGCGAGGCGCTAATCTGCCTCAGCTACCCAGGGTGCTTGCGCACGGCCACCATTTTGAGGTGCAACCATTCGTTAGATTTTCATAGGTAAATTGGCTCGCCGAGCCGAAGCTCAAGGAGCGAAGGCTGGTCGTCCCGCGCGGTAACGCTCCGCGGTCTTCCGGTTATCGACCGGGCGCTCTGCTATTGAGCTATGGGACGATTTCCAACCGCGGCTTGGCACCGAAGCGCCGCACCGGGCGGAATGCCAAGTAGAGCTTCGGCACCGGCCGGATTCGGATGTTCCGGATCGGTTTGTAGCTCCGGCGAAAGAGCAACTGGCTTTGATAACGCATGATTGGTTTCATGGAGTCTCCTTTCGTTAAGGGTTTGAGAAATTGGCCTGCCATCCGTAGCTCTGAGCCGGGCAGACGAGCCCTCCTTCGCGCAGATGCTATGGAGGGCATCCTTCGCTCTGAAACAAGAGTAATCGGCTCAGAGCGAAGGATGGCGGAAGGCGTCGGTAATGCTCCGACCTCGGCGATGCCGATCCTGTTTTCGGGACAGGTGCAGCCAGCCCCGAAAGCTTTCGGGGCCAGCTTATATCTGCCTGCCTTCCAAAACCGGTTGAGGGTTGAGAGTTGATTGTTGAGGGAAGAAACATCCGATTTGTCGCGGGTCCCTCAACTCTCAACTATGAACTATCAACCAATCAATGGCTGCCAGGGTTGGACTCGCACCAACACCGTGCGGTTTAACAAACCGTCGTGCTACTTTGACACCACCTGGCAATGGCGCTGCCGGCAGGAGTTCCACCTGCATCGTTCCGCTTAGAAGGCGGATGCCTCATGTATTCGACCACGGCAGCAATTTGAAATTGGTCAGCGCGGCAGGACTTGCACCTGCGGTCCCTCGGTTCCAAGCCGAGCATGTTGCTACTGCACCACGCGCTGGTTCGCCCCGATGATTTGAAGTAATCGGGACGGGAGAAACGCGACGCCAAAACCCTGGGAATTGGCCTCGCGGTAAGATTTAAAATTGGCGAACCCGGAGGGACTTGCACCCTCAACCCTCCCGCAGACAACGGGGCGCTCTGCTGATTGAGCTACGAGTTCGAAGTGGCCTGCCAAGCCGAAGACCGACTGACAGACTGGTGTTGGCCTGCCATCCGTAGCTCTGAGCTGGACGGATGCGCCCTCCTTCGCCCAGAGGCTTCGGAGGGCATCCCCCGCTCTGACCCGACCAGTCACCGGCTTAGAGCGAAGGATGGTGGGAAGTGCTGGTAACGCTCCAGCTCGTCACTTCCAGTTTTGTTTTGCGACAACCGATTTACAGTCGGGCAACTGGATCACCTCCCAAGCAAAGGCTGAAGGCTAAAGGCTAAAGGCTAAAACTACTTGCAATACAACTTTAGCATTCAGCCTTTAGCCTTCAGCCTTCAAAGTGGTCGCGGGAGTGGGAGTCGCACCCACCTGAATGAGTTTATGAGGCTCATCTCTGTGCTTTGGTCGAGTTTCCCGCAGTTGAAAAGATGGTTTGCCGAGCCGTAGCCCGCTCGGGCGAGCAAGCAAGTCCGCCTTCGTGCCGTGCACTTCGGCGCGACAGCCTTCACCCGCCGCATCGCAGCGGGCGAAGGCTGGTGGAGGACGGCGGGTAACGCTCCCGCTTGAGCCTGCTTGCAGGGCAGGTGCATCACTTTTCTGCCACGCCCCCATGAAAAATTGATGATTTACGATTTTCGATTTACGATTTGGCAGGCTGCCTCCGTGCTGCCCGAAGTAAGCTGAGTTTTGGAGACTCGACCGCGTGCTGACGCGCAGCCTGTGAATGCTCGCACGCGCTTCGCGTGCCGTAAATCGTCAATCGTAAATGGTATGGTGCGGCTGCCGAGAGTTGCACCCGGACATGCTCCCTGGCGAGGAGCCATTCTGCTGTTAAATCACAACCGCGAAATTAAAAGGGCCGGGAGCGTCAATGCACTCCCGGCCCGCGCCATTTCAACAAAGAACAAACACCTCTTGGTGATCTATTCGATCCCAACCCGCGGTTTCACGGCGGTTGTTTCGGTGTTTAGGGGCACACCTCCTCCGAAGCCCTTAAAATGTAAAATTCGTTTCGCTCTGCCCGGCGGCGCGATGGATCGCTCATGGGCACACCATGTCGGTGACGATTCAGAGCTCGTCCTCGCCAAAATCAATTTGTCGCTAAAAGACATCACCTGGATGTCGCGTTATTCATGTTCACAGATCGTTCGTCTTTCGTTAACTGCCATTCACTCTGTCAGTTGCGCAGAGAAAATAAAAAACCCTGCTTACACGCGGTAAGCAGGGTAAAAAAAATTCTATTTCGATTCGTTACCTGCTTACCATAAGTCTATCCAAATTGATTCTCGGTTTTTGCCCTAAATCTGCCCTGGATAGGCTGAGGCTAAACACACAACCCGGGTTATACCGGCTATGACGTGTCGCTTTCGCGACCGACATAGTCGGCCAACTCGTGACTGGTATGTTCAAACAGGTTTTCATCAAATGCAGAAGACGTTTAACACAGATTCAGGTTACATGCAACTTATACTTTGAGGGGGTATATTATTTTGAACCGTAATATCCGGATGGAATGATGTTGAATAATCCGGTTTTAGTTTAGCCAAGCGGCCGCGTTGGAGCCGCAACAGTCAACGCGAAGATATAGCATCATCCTCAAAACCAGTTCCGACCATATGGCGCTTGGAGGCAAGCCGCACTCAAATTGAATAAAGCCGAGCTGACTCTCTGCGCTCCAGCTGCCGCGACCAACCAGTTACAAATGGACTCTTTCGCGCCAGCAACTTGCTCTACTGCGATCGGATGCGGTAGAAGCGTTGGAGCGACGCTATCGAAGTCGGGTCGCTGAAGTACCAAGGCTCGGTGGTGAGGGTGTTGGTTGAGAGGGCAGTCCAAGTCAGAAGGTTGGTTGAAGTTTCCACCACCACAGATTGGCCGGCTACTCCGCCGAGGTTGAAGCCGAAACTGCCTGACTGGAACCCCAGGTTGCCGCCAATGCCGGGCGGGGGCAGCGGGCCTTGATAGAGGCGGACGCGGTAGAACCGGTGGGGGAAAAGGCCGGCTTGCGAGTCGCTGAACGTGACGAGCGCGAGACTGGTTACCAGGTTGGTTTGGATGGGCACCCAATTGACCAGGTCGGTCGAGGCTTCGATGACGACCACTTGGCCAGGGACGGCGCTCACGTTGAAGCCAAATTGGTTAGAGCGGACACCGAAGCCCGGGTCGTTGGCGAGAATGACGGGCGGAGCCAAGACCTGAGCGATACTTTCGACGAACCAACCGGAACTGGTGTAGTAGCCGCCGGTGGTGAAGCCGCGAGCGCGAATCCAGGAATTGGCGGACAAGGAGAGGCCGCTCAAACCCCAGCCGCCGGTGATGCGACTGCCGGCGCCGAGGCTGGTCCAATTGGTTCCGTCGTCGGAGGTCTCGAAGGTCGTGCGCCACACTTCCGGCGTCGTGCCTGCGCGCAGCCACGTAACGGTTTGACCGTCTGAAGAGAGGTATTGATCGCCCGGGTCCGTAGGAGTCAGTCGGGCCAGGCCACCGCGTGATTGACCGGAAACGTTGCTGAAGGGGCCGCCGACCAGCACTGCGCCATCCGGCTGGAGGGCGAGCGCCAGAACATTCGAGTTGGCCGAGGGGAAAAAGGTGGTGTCGATCGAGCCGCCGGGATTCAGGCGGCCGAGATTCGTGCGCGCCTGTCCGGCGAGAGTGGTGAAACTCCCGCCGACGAGGATTTTGCCGTCGGCTTGAAGTGCCAGCGAAGTAACGGGTCCGTTTGCGCCGGGATTAAAGGCGCTGTCGAGGGTGCAGTCCGGGTTGAGGCGGGCCAGGTAATTGCGGGTCGTGCTCAGCAGGCTCACGAACCCGCCGCCCACAAGAATCTTTCCATCCGGCTGGATGATGATGGCGTCAATCACACTGCTGGGCGCAGTGTTAAAGGTTGTATCCACGGCGCCGTTGGTGTTGAGCCGATCCAGGTAGCACCAATTGTTGCAGAACCAGCCGCCGGCCATGATCCGACCGTCGCTCAGCAAAGCCAACGATAAAACGCCCGGGCTGTTGATGGGGCAGGAGAAACTGTTGTCCACGGATCCATCCGGATTGAGGCGGCCCAGGTTGGGAATGAACTGACCGTTCAGCAGGCCCAACTGGCCGCCCACGAGGATCCTGCCGTCCGGCTGGACGACCAGCGCATTGACGAAGGGCGTTCCGCCAAGGCTGATGCTCGGCGCGAAATTGGTGTCGAGCGTGCCGTCGGCGTAAAGCCGGGCAATGCAAGTGCGGATCTGGCCGGACAGATTTTGAAAGTATCCGCCGACAAGAATTTTGCCGTCGGGCTGAACGGCGAAGCAATTAACGATGTTATCCGCGCTCGGATTGAAATCCGGATCGAGCGAGCCGTCGGGGTTGAGGCGCCCGATGAAATTGCGCGGCTGACCGGCGAGATTTGTGAAGGAACCACCGATAAGGATTTTGCCGTCAGGCTGGACAGCGATGGCGCGGACGTCGCCGCCGGCGTTAACGCTGAGTGAGTCCGGGACGGCGAAATTGATGGTGAGCGTAGCGTTGCTGCTGACGGCGGAGCCGTAGGGGGTGGAAACCAGAACGGAGTAGGTACCCAAATCTGCGCCGGAAACATCGGCGAGAGTGAGCGTGGACGAATTGGGCGCTGCGATGTTCGTGCCGTTTCTCCGCCATTGAAACGTGAACGGAGCGCTGCCGATGGCCGCGACGGTGAAGTTGGCGCTCTGCCCGGCGTCGGCGAATTGGTTCGTGGGTTGCAGGGTGATGATAGGCTCGATAACAGACAAAGTTGCGACCGAACTCGTGATGCTGCCGCCGGCGTTGCTGACCATCAATGCGTATGACCCGGCATCGCCGCCCAGCACGTTGCTTAACGTCAGTGTCGGCGTGCCGGAACCCGAAATGTTTCCAGCATCAGCGAGGGGAATGCCATCCTTGAGCCATTGGCAGGTCAACGGGGGCGTGCCGCCCCCGGCTGCGAAGAACGTCGCGGTCGTGCCGGCGTTATTGGTTCGGCTGGCCGGCGAGGTGACAACCACGGCCGGGCCACCGAAGGTCTCGACGAACGAACTCGATCCATCGTATTCGCCGCTGGTGACGAAACCGCGGGCGCGGATGTTTCGCACCTGGGCAAGGGGCAGGTTGGTCAACTGCCAGCCACCCGGCGCCCGCTGTCCCGCGCCCAAGCTGACCCAATCCACACCGTTGGTCGAAATGTCGAAGGTCGTGCGCCAGACCTCGGGACCGGTTCCACCCCGCTGCCACGAAATGGTTGAGCTGTCGAAGGACAAGTCTTGTGTCGCCAGGCCCGTGTTGAAGAGGCGTCCAATGTTCGTGCGCGACAGTCCGCCCAGGGTCGCAAAGCTGCCGCCGACCAGAATGGCGCCGTCGTTTTGAAGCGCGAGCGCATAAACTGAGCCGCTGCCGCCCGGATTGAAGGTGAGATCAATCGAGCCGTCGGCGTTCAAGCGGCCGATGTCAGAGCGAGCCAGGCCGCCGATGGTGGAGAAGGTGCCGGCGAGCAGAATCCGGCCGTCGGTTTGCAGCGCGAGCGAATAAACGACACCGTTGACATTGGGGTTGAACGTGGCATCCAGGGTTCCGTCCGGATTAAGCCGGCCCACGCGGTTGAGCGTCTGGCCATCGAGCGAACTAAAACTGCCCCCGGCCAGGATCCTGCCATCCGGCTGGACGGCCAGGCAGTTGACCGTTGAGTTGGCGACCGGGTTGAAATTGGAATCCAGCGTCCCGTCGCCGTTGAAGCGGCCAAGGCGGGTGTGTGTCTGGCCGTCCAATGTAGTGAAGGCGCCGCCCACCAGGATTGCGCCGTCAGGCTGCAAGGCCATGCAATTGATCGTCCCGTTGGCCGCGGCACTGAAATTTGTGTCAAGCGTGCCGTCGGCGTTGAAGCGGGCGATATTCGACGTCAGGGCTGGTTTTCCGATATTGAAGCTCCCGCTGAAGAGAATTTTACCGTCCGGCTGGACGGCGAGCGAAATGACTGTTCCGCTGAAAATGGGATTCGAGTTGTTGGTGAAGATCATGTCCACTGAACCGTCGCGGTTGAGGCGCCAGACGTTCAAAAAGCTCTGGCGGATCGAGGCCGCGCCGGCGACAAGAATTTTTCCGTCGGTCTGTACCGCCAAGGAAGCGACACTGCCGGCCATGATTCCAGGATTGAAACCGACGTCCACTGTGCCATCGGGGTTGAACCGGGACGGGTTGCGTACTGCTTGAGCCGACGCCGAGAATCCCGCCAGCAATTTGCCGTCAGGTTGGACCGCCAGCACGGACACCACGGCGGCACCGGGGTTGAAGGAATCGGGTGTGGACAAATTGACTGTCAAGACAGCCACCGCGCTTGTCAGGCTGCCGAAAGCATCGCTGATGATAGCGTTATAGCTGGCGGCGTCCACAGCGCCGACATTGGTCAGGGTGAGGGAGGCGTTCGCGGCGTTCGTCAGCACTACGCTGTTTTTGTACCACTGATAGACCAGGGGCTGGGCGCCGGCGCCGGCGACACTGAAGACGACGGTTTGACCCACCTGAACAGACTGGCTGGCGGGATTGGTGGTGATGACGGGATCCACGACGCTCAAGTTGGCGACCAGACTGGTGACGCTGCCCCAAGTGTTGCTGACGATGACCTGGTAGCTGCCAGCATTAAACCCGCTGACACTGGTAAGATTAAGCGTCGAGGATTGCGAGCCGGAGATGTTGCCGCCGTCATTGAGGTTGGTCCCGTTTTGGAACCACTGAAAATACAGCGGCGTTGTGCCCAAGGCCGTAACGCCGAAGGAAACGAACTGGCCGGCATTGGTCATCTGGCTGGCGGGCTGGCTGGTGAGCAAAGGATCAATCACAGTGAGATAGGCCACCTGGCTGGTGACGCTGCCGGAGGCGTTGCTCAAGATGACACTGTAGCCACCGGCATCTGCACCCAGCACGTTGGTGAGCGTCAACGTCGTTGTCTGTGTGCCGGAGACGTTGCCGCCGTCGTTGAGGTTCGTGCCGTTTTTGAGCCATTGGTAAGTGAGCGGGGTGCCGCCGTAATCGCTGACGCTGAAGGTTGCCGTGGTGGTGGCAAAATTGGTCAGGCTGAGCGGTTGGGACGTGAACACCGGCAGACCGGCAACGGTCTCAATGAGCCCGTTTTCACCCACGGCAAAGCCCCGGGCGCGCACGATGGAGTTGGTCGGGATGACCAGGCCCGTCAACTGCCAGCCACCGGGGATGCGCAAGCCGCCGCCCAAGGCGGTCCAGGTTGTGCCGTCGGTCGAGAGTTCGAAGGTGGCGCGCCAGATCTCCGGGCCGGTGCCGGAGCGCAGCCAGGTCGCGCTGGAGTTGTCGAAGGACAGTGTTTCGCTGGCCGGACCGGTGTTGGCGAGCCGCCCGATGCCAAGGCGCGGCTGCCCGGCAAGCGTCGAGAAACCGCCACCGACAATGACGCCGCCGTCTTTCTGGATCGCCAGCGCGTTGACCGGGCTGGCCCCGGGATTGAACGTGAAATCCAGCGTGCCATCGGCGTTGAGACGCCCAAGTGAATTGATGGGGACACCTCCCAGCATGCCGAAAGCGCCTCCGACCAGAATTTGTCCATCCGTTTGCAGGGCCAGGCAATTGACGGAATTGTCGGCGCCCGGATTGAATGAGAGGTCAGGCGAACCGTCAGTGTTGATGCGCCCGATGGCGCTGCACGGCTGGCCGCCGACCGAGGTGAAGCTGCCACCGATGAGAATTTTGCCATCCGGCTGAATTGCCAGAGCGTTCACTGCGCCGTTCGGGCCGGGGTTGAATCCAAGGTCCGGCGAACCATCCGCGTTGAGCCGGCCGAGACCTGCGCGCGGCTGGGAGCTGAGCGTTTGGAAAGAGCCGCCGACCACGATTTCGCCATCGGGCTGGACCGCCAGCGACATGACAGAGCCGTCCGCTCCCGGATTGAAAGCGGCGTCCAACGAGCCGTCCGGCAGGAAACGCCCGATCTGACTGCGCGGCTGGCCGGCCAGCATCGTGAAATCGCCCCCGACGATGATAGCGCCGTCAGCCTGGAGCGCGAGGCACCGCACCGCACCGTCCGGGCCGGGGTTGAACGTCGAGTCGAGTGAGCCCAGCCAGTCAGCGGCATCGAGGCGGGCGAGATAGTTGCGGGCAGTTCCATTAACGGTCGTGAATGCGCCACCGAGGACAATCGAGCCGTTGGTGCTGATGGCGAGCGCCAAAACGGCGTTATTGGCGTACGCATCCGCCCCGATCTGAATGCTTCCGTCCGCATTCAGACGAGCCAGATTGTAGCGGTTTATTTGGCCACCATAGGGGCTGGCGAGAAAACTGCCGCCCACGACGATTCGTCCATCCGGTTGCAGAGCAAGCGAGTTGACCTGACCATTGACGATGTCCAAGCTCAACGAATCGGCAGCGACGAAGTTCACCGTCAAACTGACCACGGCGCTCGTCAGGACCCCAAAGGCGTTGCTGATGACCACGTCATAATAGCCGGCATTGGCGGCTTGCAGGTTCGTGAGCGTCAAGGTCGCGTTGGTAGCGCTGTCCAGCGGTGCGCCGCCCTGCCGCCACTCATAACTCAGGGGAGAGCCGATGGCCCCAACGCTGAAAGCGACGCTTTGCCCTGCATTCGCGGATTGACTGACGGGTTGGACGGTGAGGATTGGGTCCACGACGGTGAGGGTGGCCGCCAGGCTGGTGGAGCTTCCGGCGGCATCGGTGACAATGGCCGAGTAGCCACCGGCATCGCCACCGAGAACGTTGCTCAAGGTGAGAATGTTGGAATGGGAACCGGAAATGTTTGCGGTATCGGTGAGCGGGATTCCATTCTTCAACCAAGTGTAAGTCACCGGTTCCTGGCCGGCGGCCGTGACGGTGAATGTGGCGGTAGTGAGGGCATTGTTGGTGAGGCTGACCGGCTGGGCAGAAATGTACGGGTCGAGGACAACCAGGTTGGCCACTTGGCTGGTTAGATTGGTGTGAGAATCGTTCACGACGACGGAATAGGCACCCGTGTCAGCGCCAAAGACATTGCTCAGGATCAGGTTGGCTGTGGTCGCGCCCGAGATGTTGGGGCCGTTGGTCAGATTTATCCCGCCTTTACGCCATTGATAACCGGGTGCGGACCCACCCCCGACACGGACCGTGAATGACGCGAGTGTGCCGGCGATATTCGTGCGGCTGAGCGGTTGCTGGTCTATGGCAAGGCTGCCGATGTTGGTTTCCACAAACCAGCTTGAACCGCTGTACTGGGCGCCTTCAATGAATCCACGCGCGCGGATCGTAAAATTGTTGGGAAGAGAAACGCTGGTCAACCGCCAACCGCCCGAAATGCGCGCGGGAGCAGCCAGAGCGTTCCAGGTGCTGCCGTTGGTCGAAACCTCGAAAGTGGCACGCCAGACTTCAGGACTGGTTCCGCCGCGCAACCAGGTGATCCTGGAGCTGCTGTAGCCGAGGGACTGCGTCGCGGCTGACGTATTGTTCAGCCGGCCGACGCCATTGCGGTTGGTTCCAGCCAGCGACGAGAACCAGCCGCCGACGAGAATTTTGCCGTCAACCTGAACGGCGAGGCTGGAAACCTGGCCGCCAGCCCCTGGATTGAACGTCGTATCTACCGAGCCGTTCGAGTTGAGCCGCCCGAGATAGTTCCGATTGGTTCCGGCCAGTGACGTGAAGTAACCACCGGCCAGAATGGACCCGTCGGTTTGCACTGCCAGAGAATAAACCTGATCGTTGGCTCCGGGGTTGAAGGTCGTGTCCAGTGAGCCGTCGGAGTTGAGACGCCCGAGACAGGCGCGAGCCTGTCCGGCCAGGTTTGCGAACCAACCGCCCACAAGGATTTTACCGTCGGCCTGCACCGCCAGACAATTCACAAAATTGTCGGCGCCGGGGTTGAAAGTGGCATCGAGCGTGCCGTCTGCATTCAGTCGCCCGATGTAGCTGCGGTTGGTTCCAGCCAGCGTTCCGAACCAGCCGCCGACCAGTATTTTCCCGTCAGGCTGTACCACGAGGGAAGTGACTCCGCCGCTGGCGCCCGGATTAAAGCTGGTGTCAATGGAACCGTCCGCGTTGAGCCGGCCGAGGCCGTTGCGGGCTTGTCCGCCCAGTGTAGAAAAGAAGCCGCCCACGAGGATTTTCCCATCGGCCTGCAACGCCAGGCATTCAACTACCGCATCTGCTCCCGGATTGAACGCGGGGTCCACAACGCCATCGGCGCTCACCCGGCCCAGACAGTTTCGAGGCAGGCCGCCGAAGGTGCCGAAGTTCCCGGCGACGATGATCGCGCCGTCCGGTTGCAGCGCCAGTGCATTCACCAGCCCATCGGCATCGGGAACGAAACCAGCGTCCGGTGAGCCGTCGCTGTTGAACCGGGCAAAATGAGCGCGGGCCGGGCCGCCGATAATGCCGGTAAAAAAACCACCCAGCAGCACTTTGCCGTCCGGCTGCGCAGCCAGCGCATAGACCACGTTGTTGACATTTGGATTGAAGGAATCCGCGGTTTGAGAATAAAGCGGTCCTGCCAGGCTGAGTATGATGAATATCAGCGATGCTCTGAGCAATTGACGGTGTTGCATCAGGTGGTTGCTTGTCGAGGAACTCGTCGAACTTCATTAGAGCAGATACTGGCCAACAAGTCAAGTGGAACCGAGCTGTGAGGTTTGGAATGGGCGCATATCAATTTCTGTGGGGGTCGCCATGAAGGATGTGGGGAAATAACAGATGCCAGCGGTCGTTGCGCCAGAAGGTTTCCAAACACATCAATCCTTCATCGCCGACCAAACTCCAGAA
>Ga0074044_10001615_pt1 | contig 20289 bp, 16 predicted proteins | sample BogForMeECP23OM1_FD_94443 | JGI IMG/M metagenome (GOLD analysis project Ga0074044, IMG submission 94443) | Bog forest soil microbial communities from Calvert Island, British Columbia, Canada - Bog Forest MetaG ECP23OM1 | ecosystem: Environmental > Terrestrial > Soil > Wetlands ...
AATCACCTCGCTTTGCAGCGAAAGTGAATCACAAGCCGCCGCGCGGCGCCAAATTTCCTCACACGCTCGAAAGCGGGAATGAGCGGGAGAAGCGCCAGCCCTCACTGCATCGCCTCCTTCACCAATTCGTCCTCAGCCTCGGCGAGGAGCGAGTCGGCCGCCTCGCCGTAGACCGCCTCGCGCCCGATCTCCAGCATGACCGGAACGGCGAGCGGCGAGACGTGGTCGAGCGCCTTATGGACGATTCGGCCCTTGATGCGCGAGAGCATATCGCCGAGGCGGCGCACATCGAGCAGGCCCGTCGCGGCATCGGCCCGCGCCGCGCGCAACAGCATGTGGTCGGGCTGGTGGCTGCGCAGCACGTCATAGACGAGGTCGGTCGAGACCGTGACCTGCCGCCGCGATTTCTCCTGGCCGGGGAAGCGGCGCTCGATCAAACCGGCGATGATCGCGCAGTTGCGGAAGGTGCGTTTCATCAGCGCCGATTCGGCGAGCCAGGCTTCGAGGTCGTCGCCGAGCATGTCCTCATCGAACAGCGAAGCGAGCACAAGCTCGCCGCGCGCAAGCCGCGTCGCGACGTCGCCGAGACCCCAGACGGCGAGCGCATATTCGTTGGCGACAAAGCCCATCGGCTTGAGACGCGCGCGCTCGAGCCGCCGCGTCAGCAGCATGCCGAGGGTCTGATGCGCAAGCCGTCCTTCGAACGGATAGCAGACCAGGTAATGCTTGTTGGCGCGCGGAAATGTCTCGACCAGAAGCTCGCGTCGGCCCGGCAGCTGCGAGCGCCATTTTTGGATTTCGAGCCACTCGCGGACCTGGGCCGGCAGTTCACGCCACTCGCGCGGATCGGAGATGATCGCGCGCACACGGTCGGCGAGGTAAGTCGAGAGCGGGAATTTTCCGCCTTCATAGGCCGGCACCTTGGGGTCCTCGGACGTCGAGCGCGAGACGTAGACTTCGTCCTCGACCAAAGCTTCATATTCGAGAATTTCTCCGGCAAATACGAAGGTGTCGCCGGGGACCATCGTCTCGACGAAATATTCCTCCACCTCACCGAGCAGCCGGCCGCCGCGCGGGATCATCTTCGACGCGCGCGAGCGCACCAGCCGAACTTTCAGCATGTCGGCTTCGACGATGGTGCCGACGTTGAGCCGGTAACGTTGCGCTACACCAGGATGCGCGATCCGCCAACGGCCGTCCTTGCCCTGCCGGATGCGGGCAAAGCGCTCATAGGCCTTGAGCGCGTAGCCGCCGGTCGCGACGAAATCGACGACGGCATCGAAATCCGCCCGGGTCAGCGCCGCATAAGGCGCTGCCGATTTTACCTCCGCGTAAAGCTCATCGCTGCGGAACGGCTCGCCGCAGGCGCAGCCCAACACGTGCTGGGCGAGCACATCGAGCGCGCCGATGCGGGACGCCGGCGTGTCCTGCGCGTTCTCCGCGATAGCGACGAGCGCCGCGCGGCATTCGAGCACTTCGAAGCGGTTCGCCGGAATGAGCACGCCCTTTGAAGGCTCGTCCATGCGGTGATTGGCGCGGCCGATGCGCTGAAGCATCCGTGAGGCGCCCTTCGGCGCGCCGACATTGATGACGAGATCGACATCGCCCCAGTCGACGCCGAGATCGAGCGAGGATGTGCACACCACCGCGCGCAGCCGGCCGGTCGCCATCGCGGCCTCGACCTTGCGCCGCTGCGCCACGTCGAGCGAACCATGATGCAGCGCGATGGCCAGATTGTCGTCGTTGATGTGCCAGAGGTCGTGGAAAATGCCTTCCGCCTGACTGCGCGTGTTGACGAAGACCAGCGTGGTACGGTGCGCCTTGATGAGGTGATAGACCTCGCCCAGCGCATAGCGCGCCGAATGGCCGGCCCATGGCAGCCGCTCGCACGTGTGCAGCATGGTGACATCGGGCGCGGCGCCGCCTGCCGCGACAATCAGATCGGCCCGCGCCTCGCCCGCCTCGCCGCCGCGCTGCGGCACCATGAAACGGCAGAGGTCATCGGGCTCAGCCACGGTCGCCGAGAGGCCGATGCTCGTGAGGTCTGGGGCAAGGCGGAAGAGCCGCGCCAAGCCAAGCGACAGCAGATCGCCCCGCTTCGACGTGACCAGCGCGTGCAACTCGTCGAGGATGACGCGCTTGAGCGAGCCGAACAGGTACGGCGCGTCGGCGGAGGCAAGCAACAGCGCCAGTTGCTCCGGCGTCGTCAGCAAAATTTCCGGCGGATCGCGGCGCTGGCGCTGGCGCTTTGAGGCCGGCGTATCGCCGGTGCGCGTCTCGATGCGGATCGGCAGATTCATCTCGGCGAGCGGCCGCTCGAGATTGCGCGCGATATCGACGGCAAGGGCCTTGAGCGGGGAGATGTAGAGTGTGTGCAGCCCGCCCTCGCGCCGCACATCGCGGCCGATGGAGAAGAGGCGGCGACTCTTAGTCCTCCCCGCAAACTCCTCCCCTCCCCCCTTGCGGGGGAGGGGATGGGGGTGAGGGGTCGGGAGGTGGCGCGCAGCCCCGCCGCTCAACTCCACCAAGCTCGGCAGAAATCCGGCGAGCGTCTTGCCGCCGCCGGTGGGGGCGATGAGCAACACCGAGCGCCCGGCGCGCGCCTTCGCCAAAAGTTCCAACTGATGCGCACGCGGCGTCCAACCGCGGCTGGCGAACCAGCCTGCGAACGGTTCCGGCAAAATCGTAGTGCGTTCGAGAACGGTCACCCGCCAGAACTAGCGGGCGCAGGCATGGCGGTCGAGGGCTGCGCAACCACGACAAGGCTGTCGACGGGCACGCCCTTTTCGCTCCGCACCGGAGTTTTGGCGAGATGGCCAAGCGTGAGGCCGGCGTCTCCGAGCACGCCGCGCACATAAGCCTCGCCGTGGGCATAGCGCAGCGTCGGCAACAGTTTTACGCCGTCGCCGGGATGGGTTTCGACCGTGAAGGCCAATAATCCATCCGGCGCGAGGACGCATGCAATAGCCGCGAGGATCGGCGCAAGATCATTCACATAGACGAAGACATCGGCGGCGAGAACGAGGTGATATTTCCCCGCATCCGCGGCCTCAGCGGCGAGAAAATCCGTAAGCTCGGCACTGCCAAGCCGATCGTAGAGGCCTTTCGTCGCCGCCCGCGCAATCATCGCCGGCGCGAGGTCGACGCCGACGAGCCAGTCGACGAAGGGGCGAAACGCGGCGCCGCCAAGCCCGGTACCGCAGCCAAGATCGAGCATGCAGCCAAAGCGCATCGGCCGTTCGGCCGCGCGCATCACGGCTTCGACCGCCTCGCGCAGCAGCGCCGGACCGCGATAGTGGAGGTGTTCGGTGAGTGCCGCGTCGTAGCGCGCGGCATATTGATCGAACAGCCTGCGGACGTAAGTTTGCGTCATCGCCGGGGTGGCTTCGCCGGCCCCGAGCCGGGCGAGCTGAAGCCGCGCGCCATGGTAATCCTCGGGATCGGCGTCGCGGGCCTGCGCGAAGGCGACGATCGCGCCGCTCCTATCGCCCAAGCGGTCGCGGATGGCGCCGAGTGCGAACCAGGCCGTGGCGAAGCGGGGCGCCAGCTCCACGGTCTGCGCCAGGATATCGGCAGCGCCGGAAAAATCGCCGCGCGCAGCGTGGTCGAGCGCCCATTTGTAGCGCCGGTCGGCGATCAGATCGCCGGAGGTGACAAAGAGCGGGCCGGTGTCCGTCATCGCGTGGCTTTCTGCGCCTGTCATTCCGGGGCCGAGCGGAGCGAGGAGCTCGGAATCCATAATCACGATTGGCGAAAGTTCTGCTCGGACTGTGGTTATGGATTCCGGATAGCCGCTTTGCGGCTTCCGGAATGACGTGCAGGGTTTATCTAATGGCGATGCGACCTGAAGACATCCTGGCGCGAATGCCGGCCGGCGTATGCTGCAAGCTCGGTGCTTTTCATATCGACCCGATGCGGTCGGTGGCGCGGGCGCTCATCACGCATGCCCATTCCGACCATGCGCGCGCCGGCCATGGCGCGGTGCTGGCCACGCCGGAGACGCTCGATCTGATGCGGCTGCACTACGGCAAAAATTTCGCCGGTGCGACCCAGGCCATCGGCTATGGCGAGAGCGTCGATCTCGGTGGCGTCAGGGTGACGTTTCATCCCGCCGGCCATGTGCTTGGCTCCGCGCAGATTGCGGTCGAGGCGGACGGCCTGCGCATCGTCGCCTCCGGCGATTACAAGGATGTGCCCGATCCGACCTGCGCGCCGTTCGAATTGGTACGTTGCGACGTGTTCATCACCGAGGCGACGTTCGCATTGCCGGTGTTCCGCCATGGCGATCCGGATGCGCAAATCGCCAAACTGCTCCGTTCGGTCGCGCTGTATCCCGAGCGCGCGCATCTCGTCGGCGCCTATTCGCTCGGCAAGGCCCAGCGCATGATCGCGCTTTTGCGCAAGGCCGGTTATGACGCCCCGATCTATCTGCACGGCGCGATGGAGAAGATCACGCGCTATTACGCGAGCCGCGGCATCGCGCTTGGCGAATTGCGGGCGGTAGGCGGGGTGAGCAAGGCGAACCTCGCCGGCACGATCACCATCTGTCCACCCGCGGCCTTGAACGACGTCTGGACGCGGCGCTTTCCCGATCCGGTTGCCGCCTTCGCCTCCGGCTGGATGCGCGTGCGCGCGCGGGCGCGCCAACAGGGCGTCGCACTGCCGCTCGTTGTTTCCGATCACGCCGACTGGGACGGTCTCACTGCGACGATCGCCGCGACAGGGGCCGGCGAAATCTGGGTGACCCACGGCCAGGAGGACGCGCTGGTGCACTGGTGCGTGTCGCGCGGGCTGAAGGCGCGGCCGCTCGATATCGCCGGTTATGGGGATGAGGACGAAGAAGCGACTCCCTCCCCACTCAGGCGCGCGCAAGCGCGACCCGGGTGGGGAGGGGAAAGTGGCGGCGAATCATGAACCGATTCGCCGAACTTCTCGACCGCCTCGCCTATGAGCCCGCGCGCAACAACAAGCTGCGGCTGATGACCGACTATTTCCGCTCGACACCCGATCCCGAGCGTGGCTGGGCGCTCACCGCGCTCACCGGCGCGCTGAGCTTCCCCTACGCCAAGCCCGGTTTGATCCGCGGCCTGATCGCCGAACGCACCGACCCGGTGCTGTTCGAACTGTCCTATGATTATGTCGGCGATCTCTCGGAGACCGTTGCGTTGATGTGGCCTGCTCCGCTTGCACAGCAAACTCCCTCCCCCCTTGTGGGGGAGGGTTGGGGTGGGGGGTCGCGAGGTGATGCGCAGGCGTCGGCGGATGCGAGCCACCTGCCGACCCCCGCCCCTAACCCCCCCCACAAGGGGGAGGGGAATCGCGCGGAGAAGAACTAACCCTCACCTCTGTCGTCGAGACGCTCACGACGCTCGGCAAGGCGCAACTGCCGAAGCAGCTGGTGCACTGGCTGGATGCGCTCGACGAGACCGGTCGCTGGGCGCTGATCAAGCTTGTGACCGGGGGCTTGCGGATCGGCGTCTCGGCGCGGCTTGCGAAAGCCGCGGTCGCGGCGCTAGCCGACAAGGATGTACAAGAAATCGAGTTGGCCTGGCCCGGCCTCGCACCGCCCTATCGCGAGCTGTTTGCCTGGCTCGAAGGCCGCGGCGACAAGCCGGCGAGCCGCGACCCGGCGCCGTTCCGGCCGCCGATGCTGGCGCACGCCCTCGATGACGCCGACCTTGCCGCGCTCGATCCCACCGAATTCATGGCCTAATGGAAATGGGACGGCATCCGCGTCCAGGCCATCGCCGCGCCCCCACCCTACCCTCCCCCGCAAGCGGGGGAGGATTCATTTAATTTCCCTCCCCCGCAAGCGGGGGAGGGTAGGGTGGGGGTCGCGCGGCTCTATTCGCGCACCGGCGAGGACATTTCGAAAAGTTTTCCGGATCTCCTCGACGCGCTGCACCTGCCCGGCGCGATCGACGGCGAACTCCTGATCATGCGGGATCGCCGGGTGCAGTCGTTCAACGTGCTGCAGCAGCGGCTCAACCGCAAAACCGTCACGCCGAGGCTGATCGCGGAATTTCCCGCGCACCTGCGCGCCTACGATCTGCTCGCCGACGGCGACGAGGATTTGCGCGAGCGTCCGTTCGCCGAGCGCCGGGCGCGACTGCAGAGCTTTGTCGCGCGGCTCGGCGAGGCGCGTGTCGACCTCTCTCCCCTCGTTGCCTTCGCAAGCTGGGACGAACTCACCGCCGCGCGCAAGAATCCGGCGGCGGCCGGCGCCGGCGAGGACGCCATGGCCGTCGAAGGCGTCATGCTCAAGCGGCGCGATGCGCCCTACCTGCCCGGCCGGCCGAAGGGGCCGTGGTGGAAATGGAAGCGTGACCCCTTCATCATCGACGCGGTGCTGATGTATGCCCAGCGCGGCCACGGCAAGCGCTCATCGTATTATTCCGATTACACGTTCGGCGTCTGGAGGAATAGCGAAGAAGGGGAAGAACTTGTACCCGTTGGGAAAGCCTATTTCGGCTTTACCGACGAGGAGCTGGTGCAGATCGACCGCTTCGTGCGACGCCATACGACCGACCGGTTCGGTCCGGTGCGGGAGGTCGTGCATGAGCCCGATCAAGGCCTGGTCCTCGAAGTCGCCTTCGAGGGCTTGCAACGTTCGATGCGGCACAAATCCGGGCTCGCGATGCGGTTCCCGCGCATCAACCGGCTGCGCTGGGACAAGCCGCCGGGCGAAGCCGACCGCCTGGAGCGGCTGGAGACCATGATCGAACGGATCGAACAGGGACAGCGGCAGGGGCGCAAGGAGTGCGTGCCGTGAAGAAACCGCCGCGATCGGCGCCGGCGGCAAAGCTCCGCCCGGGCCACTTGCGCGATCTCGACGCCCTCCTCGCACTCGAACATGAACTTTTTACGACAGACCAATTGTCACGGCGAAGCCTCCGCCACTTCATCTCTTCAAGGAAGAGCACACTGATCGTCGCCGAGGTCGACGGCGAGGTTGCGGGTTACGTGTTGGTGCTCTATCCACCGCGATCCAAGCTAGCCCGCACGTATTCCATCGCAGTCGCCGACAGATTTCGAAAGCGTGGGTTCGGACCGCTGCTGCTGGCGGCGGCGGAGGAGGCAGCAAGGCGCCGCGGTCGGGCAGCGATGCGGCTCGAAGTCCATGAGCACAATACCCGAGCCATTGCGCGCTACGAAAAGTCGGGCTACCGACTGTTCGGCAGGCATCGCAACTATTATGACGACCACGCCGACGCTCTGCGCTTCGAGAAAGGGCTCGGGGCGCGGAACCGCAATAGCCGTCGGCGGTTTGAATGAAGCCGCCTGACTCTGGTGCGCGAATCGGTTTTGATGGTGCATATCGCGGACGGCGCTGTCGCCATTGAATTCGTTTCCAGCTATGACACGTTGTGCTTTGCCTGACCTCGAACGCATGATCGGCTTAAATCTGCACGCCGCTTTTGACTGGAAAGGGACCCACCCATGACTGGCTGGGTCATCCTTGTCGACCAGCCCCGCGATCTGCCCAACGCCGAGACGCCGCACAAGGTCATCACCACGACCGAGTACCTGGCGCGGCCTCGCCTGTTCGATATGGGGCGGCCCAAGCTCGTCAACCTCGCCCGCTCCTACGCCTACCAGTCGAAGGGCTACTACGCTTCGCTGCTTGCCGAGGCGCGCGGCCATCGCGTCGTGCCGACCGTCGAGACCATGCTGGAACTGCGCGAGCAGAAGCTCTACGAGCACGCGCTTCCCGAGCTCGAGGACGAGCTCAACCGCTGCGCCCGGCGCGCCGATTTCCAGTCCGACGCCGAGTTCAAGCTGCTCATCTGTTTCGGCATCGCCCGCGACGAGCGCTTCGAATCGTTCGGGCGGCTGCTGTTCGACTGGTTCCGCTGCCCCGCCCTCGAAGTGATCGTCGATCCGGGCACATGGCTGTCGATCGACCGCATCCGGCCGCGCAACATCACCCGGCTCGCCAACGGCGAAGCCGAGTTCCTTCGCGCGTCGCTGCACAATCACACCAAGCGCGAGTGGCGCGATCCCAAGGCGCGCACGATCGCCAAGTACGATCTCGCCGTGCTGTACGATCCGAACGAGAAGATGGCGCCATCCTCGCACGCCTCGATCAAGCATTTCGCGCGCATCGCCGAGAAATCGTCGGTCGACGTCGAGCCGATCACCAAGCGCCAACTCGCCGAGCTTGCCGAATTCGACGGTTTGTTCATTCGCGAAACCACCTCCATCGACAATCACACCTACCGCTTCGCCCGCCGCGCCTGGCAGGAAGGCATGCCGGTCATCGACGATCCGATCTCGATGATCCGGTGCACCAACAAGGTCTTCCTGATGGAGCTGCTCCAGCAGCATCAGGTGCCGACCCCGCCGACCGTGATCCTCGCCGAGGATACCGACCTCGCCAAGGCGATCGACGAGCTAGGCCTGCCGCTGGTGGTGAAAATTCCCGACGGCTCATTCTCCCGCGGCGTGCACAAGATCGAGACGTCGCTCGAGTTCAAGCGCATCTGCGACGAGCTGTTCGAGGAGACGGACCTGCTGCTGGCGCAGAAATTCCTGCCGACGGAGTTCGACTGGCGCGTCGGCGTGCTCGCCGGCGAGCCGTTGTTCGTGTGCCAATACCGCATGGCGCGCGGCCATTGGCAGGTCGTGAAATACCGGCCCGACGGCTCCTCGCGCGAGGGCGGGTTCCGCGCCTTCGATCTCGACCAGGCGCCGCGTGAGGTGATCGATGTCGCGGTCCGCGCGGCGCGGCCGATCGGCGAGGGATTCTACGGCGTCGACCTCAAGCAGACCGACCATGGCATCGTCGTCATGGAGGTCAACGACAACCCCAACCTCGAACACGGCATCGAGGATGCGGTCGGCAAGGACGAAATCTGGCTGCGACTTTTGCGCTGGTTCATCGAGCGCTTCGAGCAGTAGGCTCGCTAGCCCATTCTGCGTTTCCCGGACGCGGTGCACCGCTGATCCGGGATCGTCCCAAGCTCGGCGTTTGTAACGATCCCGGTTCTGCAGCGCATCACTGCGCTACGCTCCGTGCTGCGCTGCGCCCGGGAAACGTACTTCCCGGCGCCACCTTCGTCACCTGATCGAGCGGCCAGCGGGGACGCGGGGCGAAATCGAGCCCGTCGGTGAGCCCGAGCACGAGCCGCTCGGCGCCGGCCCAGGCGATCATGGCGCCGTTGTCGGTGCACAATGCCGGCGGTGGCGCGACCAGCGTGGTGCCGGCTTCGAAAGCCACGCGGTGCAAAACCTTGCGGATCGCCTGATTGGCCGCGACGCCGCCCGCGCAAACCAGCGCATTGGGCGTGCCGACACGGTCGCGGAACATGCGCATCCCCGTTCGCAGTCGATCCCCGACGACGTCGACCACCGCCTGTTGGAACGATGCGCACAGGTCGGCAACATCCTGATCGCTCAGCGGCGCGATCTTCTCCGCCTCGATGCGCAGCGCGGTTTTGAGGCCGGACAGCGAAAAGTCGGCATCACGACGCCCGATCATGGGGCGCGGCAGGGCAAAACGCTTGGGATCGCCGCGCACCGCCTCCTTCTCGACCAGGGGTCCGCCCGGATAACCCAGGCCCAACAGTTTTGCGGTCTTGTCGAAGGCCTCGCCGATTGCATCATCGAGCGTCCCGCCAAATCGCAGGTAATCGCCCACACCATGCACGCCGAGGATTTGGGTGTGGCCGCCCGAGGCGAGAAACAGGCAATAGGGAAACGGCGTTGCATCGGTCAGCCGCGCCGTGAGCGCATGCGCTTCCAGATGATTGACTGCGATGAGCGGCTTGCCGTGAACCAACGCGATCGCTTTGGCCGTGGTCAGGCCGACGATGAGGCCGCCGATCAGGCCCGGCCCGGCGGCCGCGGCGACGCCATCGAGGGCGGTGAAGGACATTTGCGCTTCGGCCATCGCCTTGGCGATGATGTGATCGAGCGCCTCGACGTGGGCGCGCGCGGCGATCTCGGGCACCACGCCGCCGAATTCGGCATGCTCGCTGACCTGCGAGAGAACGACGTTGGACAGAATCCGGCCGCGCCCGTCCTCGATCCGCTCGACCAAGGCCGCCGCCGTCTCATCGCAGGTTGTCTCGATGCCGAGGATGATCATTATTATATGGCTACTCACGGCGGCATAATGGATGCGGCCTAGCATCTGAAGGTCATATGGCACAATCCTCGGCCGAAACTGCCATTCTGCGCATCGGCTCGCGCGGCTCGCCGCTCGCGCTGGTGCAGGCGCGCGAAGTGCGAAGCCGCCTTGCCGCGGCGTGCGGCCTCGATCTGGAACACATCGAGATCAAGGTGATCCGCACGACCGGCGATGCCATTGTCGACCGGCCGCTCAATGAAGCCGGCGGCAAGGGGCTCTTCACCAAGGAAATCGAGCAGGCGCTGGTCTGCGGCGCCATCGACCTCGCGGTGCATTCCTCGAAGGACATGACGACCGCGCTGCCGGCCGGTCTGGTGCTGTCGGCGTTCCTGCCGCGTGAGGATGCGCGCGACGCGTTCATCAGCCGCAAGGCCGAAACCTTGCGCGATTTGCCGCTAGGCGCGGTCGTCGGCACAGCGTCGCTGCGGCGGCAGGCCCTGCTCAAGCGGTTACGCCCGGACCTTGCCGTGGTGCCCTTGCGCGGCAACGTCGAGACGCGCCTGCGCAAGATCGAGGCCGGCGAGGCGGACGCGACGCTGCTCGCGGTCGCCGGCCTGAAGCGGCTCAATCTCCTCGCGGCGGCGACGGCACTGCTCGACCTGGACGAGTTTCTTCCCGCAGTCGGCCAGGGCGCGATCGGGATCGAGACCCGTGCCGACGATGCCGCGACGCGCGCGCTCGTCGCCAAGATCGACGACCCCGACACAGCGATCGCTGTTACCGCCGAGCGCGCCTTCCTCGCCGTGCTCGACGGCTCCTGCCGTACCCCGATCGCCGGCCATGCGCGCGTGAGCGATGGTGTGCGTTTTCGCGGCATGATCGTAAAGCCCGACGGCAGCGCGGCGTTCGAGGTTTTGCGCGAAGGCCGCCGCGAGCAGGCGGCGGAGCTTGGCGCCGACGCCGGCCGCGAACTCAAAGGTCGTGCCGGCGCCGATTTTTTCGCGCGGGATTGACCGGTGCGGCTTCTCCTCACGCGCCCCGAGCCCGATGCGCAGCGCACCGCCGCGGCGCTGCGCGCGCAAGGTCACGCGGTGGTCACCGCACCTCTGATGCGCATTGCGGCGGTCTCCGATGCTCGGATCGGCCCCGGGCCGTGGGCGGCGATTTTGATCAGCAGCGGCAACGCGGCGCATGCGATCGCGGCCCACGCTTGGGTTTCGCAACTGCGCGCGTTGCCGGTATTCGCCGTCGGCCAGCGCAGCGCGCAAGCCATGGCGGCGGCCGGCTTCCCCGACGTCACTTCCGCCGGCGGCAACGTCGATGATCTGGCACGGCTCGTTGCCGCGAAAATGACGCCGGGCGCGCCGCTCCTTTATCTCGCCGGCGAAGACCGTTCCGGCGATCTCGCCGGCGATCTTGGCGCTAGAAACTTTGCCGTGCACACCGTTGTGGTTTATCGCGCCGTTGCTGCAACCAGCCTGCCGCCCGCGGCCGCCGCGGCCCTGGCCAACGGCATTGACGGCGTGCTGCACTTCTCGCGCCGCAGCGCCGAGGCATTTGTGAACGCGGCGCGCGGCGCAGATGAGCTCGCAAGCGCGCTAAAGCCCGTCCAGTTTTGCATTTCAACGCAAGCGGCGGAGCCGCTTGGGCGCGCCGGCGCCAGCGCCATCCGCATCGCGACGCGGCCGGTGGAGGCTGCATTGATCGCGCTTATAGGTGCGGCTTGATTGGGTGCGGCGTGCTTGCGTCGTCTGGTCTGGAGCCGGTTCGATGTGTTGCCGCCATGTTTGGCCCGTACTATGCCGTGGCGACGCTGGGCCGGCTTCATTGATTCGGTAACTCCCCTTGGAGACAGCATGACGAGCGAGCCTGACAGCACACCGCGCCGACGGCCGCCAACCATCGATCTGACGGCGACGGAAGTCGAAGCCCAAAAGCCGGCTTCGACGCAAGCATCCGGGACAAACGACCCGGCGGCTAAGCGCGCGAAGACGGAAAGTTCGCCCGGCCAACAATCGGGCGGGCCGGCGCCCGGCCGGCCGCGGTCGCACAGCAAGACGGCAGTCGCGGGAGCAGCCGCCGGCGCAATCGTGATCATCGCGATCATGGCCGGTCTTTGGCTTGCGGGTTACATGCCGTCGCGCGAGCCCCCAGCATCACCGAGCGCGCAGACGCCGAATAGCTCGGCGGTTGCTGAAATCTCGGCACAGCTCAACAAAATCGAAGGGGCGATTCAGGCGCAGCGGCCCGACGCGGCGCTTGCCTCCCGGATGGCGGCGGCGGAAGCGGTAACGAAATCGCTCGGCGATTCGCTTGTCGCCCGGATGGCGGCGGCGGAAGCGGTAACGAAATCGCTCGGCGATTCGCTTGCCGCCCTCAATCGCCGCGTCGATGACCTCGCGCCGGCGGCGCAAAATGCACTCGCGCAAGCCAAGACCGCGTCGGCTGTTGCCGACGCAGCGAAGAACGCCGCGCAGGCCGGCGTCGCGCGCAGCGATCTTGATGCCCTCGCCAATCGCATCGCGGCGCTCGAAAGCGCGGTGAAATCGCTCGGCGACGACCTGACGCGCCGAACCTCAAGTGCGGACGACCGCGCGGCACGGTTGACCGTCGCGACCGAGGCGCTCGGCGCCGCCGTCGAACGCGGCGCGTCGTACCAAGCCGAGCTTGCGATGGTGAAATCGCTCGGCGCGGACCGCAATGCGACTGCGCCGCTCGAGCCATTTGCGGCGGGCGGCGTACCGACCACTGCAGCGCTCGCGCATGAACTCGCAAGCCTCACGCCGGCGTTGCTGCAAGCGTCCGCTCCGACGCCGAGCAATAGCTCCTTCCTGGGGCGGCTTGAGACCAATGCGCAACAGCTCGTCCGCATCACTCCGGTCGACGCGCCGGCGGGCGATGACTTCTCGTCGGTCGTCGCGCGGATCAACGCCGACGCCGCGCGTAGCGATATCGCCGCGGCGCTCGCCGATATCGCCAAATTGCCGGACTCCGCAAAGTCCCTCGCCACAGCGTGGCTGCAGAAAGCCGAAGCACGCGACGCAGCCATTGCGGCGAGCCGAAGCATCGCTGCCAATGCGCTCACCGCCCTCGGCCTGCCGAACCCGCAATGATCCGCGTTGTTCTCTTCCTTATCGTGATCGGCGCGCTGTCGCTCGGCGTGGCTTGGCTCGCCGACCGGCCGGGCGACGTGGTCATCACCTGGCAGGGTTTGCGCATCGAAACCTCGCTCATGGTCTTGGGCGTGGCGATGTTGGCGGCGATGGCGGTGCTCGCCCTCGCCTGGAGCCTGATCCGCGCGATCCTGCGCTCGCCGATCGTGCTGACAAATCTGCTGCGCAATCGCCGCGGCGTGCGCGCCTATGAGGCGATCTCGAACGGGCTCATCGCCGTCGGCTCCGGCGATGTCGGCGCCGCGCGCAAGCTTGCGGCCGAAGTCAACCGCATCGCACGGGGCGAGCCGCTCGCGCTCCTGCTCAGCGCGCAATCGGCGCAGCTCGCCGGCGACCGCGAAGGCGCCGAGAACGCGTTCCGCGCCATGGCGAGCCGCGACGACACCAAGGCGCTCGGGCTGCATGGCCTGTTCATCGAGGCGCGGCGCCGCGACGACCTTGCGAGCGCGCGGGCCTATGCGGAGGAGGCGGCACGCACCGCTCCTTCGCTTGGCTGGGCCGGCAGGGCGGTGCTCGAATTCCGTTGCGCGATCGGCGATTGGGCGGCCGCACTATCGCTCTTGGAGCGGAACCGGGACGCGCTCGACAAGGCGAGCTATCGCCGTCAGCGCGCGGTGCTGCTGACCTCGCGCGCGCTCGCCACCGAGGATTCCGACCGCGACAGCGCCAAAGCCTTTGCGCTTGAAGCGGCAAAGCTCGCGCCGACGCTGGTGCCGGCGGCGGCGCTGGCCGGCCGCCTGCTCGCCGCGGACGGCGAATCGCGCAAGGCGGCGCGCGTCATCAACAAAGCCTGGCGCGCCAATCCGCATCCGGAACTGGCCCAGGCTTTGTCCGAGCTGCGCTACGGCGATGCCGCGCGCGACCGGCTGAAGCGAATCGAAGCCCTGGCGAAGAAAGCGCCGGGCAATGTCGAGGGCGCGCTGGCGACGGCGCGCGCCGCGCTCGATGCGCAGGAATTCGCCAAGGCGCGCGCCGCGCTCGCGGCCTATCTTGCGGCGCCGACCAAGCGCATCGCCTTGTTGATGGCCGAGCTTGAGCGGAAGGAGCGCAATGACGAGGGCCGCGCCCGCGAATGGCTGGCGCGGGCGCTCCACGCCGCGCCCGACCCGGCGTGGACGGCCGACGGCTACGTTTCCGACCGCTGGCTGCCGGTGTCGCCTGTGACCGGCCGGCTCGACGCCTTCGCGTGGCGCGTGCCGCTGACCGGTGTCGTGAGCACAGCACCTTTGATCGAGCCGGAGCCGTCAGCCGTCGCGCCGACCGAGACCGCCCCGGAAGAGAAGCACGACAGCAAGTACCCACCGCCCGTTCCGGCTGCGGAGGCTTCGACCGCGCCATCACGCCGACCCGGCACATCGACGCAACCAAAGCCGGAGCCGGTCATCCCGCTCGTGCACGCACCCGATGATCCCGGTCCCGCCATCGAGGAAAGCGACGCGCCGGCCGAATCGCAGAGCGGCGGCTGGCGAAAGCTTTTCCAGTGAGCGCTGGCCAGCGCGCGAGCTTGTCAAATCGCCGCTGAGCGTGCACTATAACGCATGAACTATAGTGCATTTTAAGGGATTGCCCTTGGCCCAGCCACCAGTGACAGCGAAGCCGCATAAAAACCCCGCCAGCACGCCAAGCGGCGCCGGCGCCGCATCGGCGGCCGCATTCCTCGCCGCCATCGGACGCGACCTGCGGCGCAACCGCGCCAAGCGCGGCATGACGCGCCGGCAATTGGCGCAAGCTTCGCAAACTTCCGAGCGGTACCTGGCGCAAATCGAGAGCGGCGTTGGCAATCCGTCGGTGAGCGTGCTGCGCGCGATCGCGCAGGCCCTCGACCTGCCCTGTTCTGCGCTTTTGTCGGAAGCGGGCGCGCGCACCGCCGCGCTCGGCGCCATCCTCGATCTGCTGGCGCAGGTGCCGGAGGGCGAATTGCCGGCGCTTGCTAAGGAGATCGAGACGCGCGTCGCACTTCCCGGCAGCGCCGATCGCGCGCGGCGCATTGCGCTCGTCGGCCTGCGCGGCGCCGGCAAGTCGACGCTTGGACGCATGCTGGCGCAACACTTGGATTGGCCGTTTATCGAGCTCGACCTGCTCGTCGAGGAAGATTACGGCGCGAGCATTCCCGACCTCATCGAAATGGCCGGCACCGCCACGTTCCGCCGGCACGAGCGCAGCGCGCTCGATCGCATCATCACCGCGCACGACGCCGCGATCGTCACCACGGCCGGCAGCATGGTCGCCAACCAAGAGACCTATGCTCTTCTGCTGCGCCGCAGCCACACGATTTGGATCAAGGCGCGGCCCGAGGATCACATGAGCCGCGTGATGGCGCAGGGCGATTTTCGCCCGATGGCGCAAAACCGCGAGGCGATGGCCGACCTCGTGGCGATCCTCGAGGCGCGCGGCGCCGACTACGCCCGCGCCGAGGCCGCGGTCGACACGTCAGGCGATGCCGTGGAACAAAGTTTCGCCAAGCTTTTGCGGATCGTCAGGACATTGCTGGGCCTCGAAGGAAAGTAGCGAAACGTGACGCTCTCCGACAGCGGCTTCCTCGAGCTAGAGCCGATGCGGCTCGAATACCGCATGATCGGGCCGCGGCCCGATGCGGCGCCGACCATCGTCATGTTGCACGAGGGCCTCGGTTCGGTCGGCCTATGGGGTGCGTTCCCGGAAAAGATCGCGGCGGCGACGGCTGCCGGCGTGTTCGTCTATTCGCGTGCCGGCTACGGCCAGTCGAGTCCCGGACCGTTGCCGCGCGCAACGTCCTTCATGCATGAGGAAGCCTGCGAGGTGCTGCCGCGCGTGCTCGACGCAATCGGCTTTCAGCGCGGTATCCTCTTCGGCCACGGCGATGGCGCCTCGATCGCGACCATCTACACCGGCAGCATCCAGGATCATCGCATGCGCGGCCTCGTGCTCATGGCACCGCACTTCTTTACCGAGGAGATGGGACTTGCCGAAATCCGGCGTGTGCGCAAGGCGTTCGTCTCCGGCACGTTTCGCGAAAAACTCAGGCGCTGGCATGCCGATGTCGATTGCGCGTTCCGCTCGTGGAACGAGCCGTGGCTCGATCCAGACTTCCGCAAGTGGGACATCACCGATGCGCTCGGCTACATCCGCGTGCCGATCCTGATCGTGCAGGGCGAACGCGATCAATACGGCACATTCAAGCAAGTCGAGGCGGCGCAGCAGGAATGCTTCTGTCCGGTCGAGACGGCGGTGCTTCCAGGCATTCGGCACGTCCCTTATCGCGAAGCCCCCGAACTGACGCTCGCGACCGTCGCCGACTTTATCAATCGGCTGCTGCGCGACCATCATGAGGGGGAACAAAATGCCGATTCCGGGGTTGTCTCTTCATGAACTATAGTGCATACTTGGTTGGGTCCCCAGGGGGCTTATGCATTATAGTACACATTATAGTACACATGGGACTGGGTCGAAGCGGCCGAGGCACGAGATGACCGAAATGGAACACGCCGCTGGACGTCCTCTGGCAAACGGCAAGACGCGGATCGACTTTCAGACCGAGCCCGCGCGCTACCGCCATTGGCAGCTCAAGATCGACGGCGACGTCGCAACGCTGGTGATGGACGTCGACGAGAAGGGCGCACTGTTCGAGGGCTATGATCTCAAGCTCAACTCTTACGATCTCGGCGTCGACATCGAGCTTGCGGACGCGATCGAGCGGCTGCGCTTCGAGCATCCGCAAGTGCGCGTCGTCGTTCTGCGCTCGGCCAAGCCGCGGGTTTTTTCCGCCGGCGCCAATATCCGGATGCTGGCCGGCGCGAGCTACGCCCACAAGGTCAACTTCTGCAAATTCACCAATGAGACACGCAACGGCATCGAGGATTTGAGCGAGAATTCCGGGCTCAAATCCATCTGCGCCATCAACGGCACCGCCGCCGGCGGCGGCTACGAGCTGGCGCTCGCGGCCGACTACATCATGCTGGTCGACGACGGCACCGCGTCGGTGTCATTGCCGGAGTTGCCGCTGCTTGCGGTGCTGCCCGGCACCGGCGGCCTCACCCGCGTTTCCGACAAGCGCAAAGTGCGCCGCGATCATGCCGATGTCTTTTGCACCACCGAGGAAGGCGTCAAAGGCAAACGCGCGGTCGAGTGGCGGCTGGTCGATGACGTCGTGCCCGGCTCGAAATTCGACGAGACCATTGCGGCGCGCGCGAAGGAATTCGCCGCAAAATCCCGCCGTAACGGCTCAGGTCCGGGCATCACGCTCACGCCGCTTGACCGCAGCTTTGCGGCGGACAGCGTCGCGTACGGTTCGCTTGCAGTCGAATTGCAGCGCGCGGAACGGATCGCCACCATCACGCTGCGCGGGCCCGCCGAGCCGCCGCCCGCTTCAGCCGATGCCATGGCGGCGCTCGGCGCGAATTTTTGGCCGCTCCGGCTCGCGCGCGAGCTTGACGACGCGATCCTGCATATCCGGCTCAACGAACTCGACGTCGCGGCGATCGTCTTCAAATCCTCGGGCGATCCGGCGCAAGTCCTCGCCTACGATGAGTTCCTCGACGCCAACAAGGATCACTGGCTGGCGCGCGAGATCCGCCAGCTGTGGAAGCGCGTACTCAAGCGCGTCGACCTCACGTCGCGCTCGCTCGTGGCGCTGATCGAGCCGGGTTCGTGTTTTGCCGGCACACTCGCCGAACTCAGCTTCGCCAGCGATCGCTCCTACATGCTGGCCCCCTCCCTTCCCTCCCCCGCAAGCGGGGGAGGGTTAGGGAGGGGGAGCGGCGGCGACAATAAGCCGCCGGCGACGATCGCGCTCGCCAACGCGAATTTCGGCGCCTATCCGATGTCGAACGGGCTGACGCGGCTCGGCAGCCGCTTTCTCGCGAGTGCATCCGATCTCGACGCCGCGAAAGCCGAACGCGATAAAATGCTCGACGCCGAGACCGCACAGCGGCTCGGGCTCATCACGTTTGCGCTGGACGACATCGACTGGGAAGACGAAGTGCGGGTTTTTCTCGAAGAGCGCGCCAGCTTTTCGCCCGACGCACTCACCGGCCTCGAAGCCAATCTGCGCTTCGCCGGGCCCGAGACGATGGAATCGAAAATTTTCGCCCGGCTGACCGCGTGGCAGAACTGGATTTTCCAGCGCCCCAACGCGATCGGCGAGCAAGGCGCGCTCAAGCGTTACGGTACCGGCCAGAAGCCGGCGTTCGATACGAGAAGAGTGTGAACTCCCTCCCCCCTTGTGGGGGAGGGTGGGGAGGGGGGTCGGGAGGCGGCGCACTGGCGTCGACGCTTGCGCGTCACCTCCCGACCCCCACCCCTAACCCCTCCCCACAAGGGGGAGGGGAACAGATTGTCAGATGCGGAGGGTTGAACCATGACCATCGACAACGTCGACTACTCGACCAAGATCCCGAACAACGTCAATCTCGCCGAAGACCGCCAGGTGCTGCGTGCGCTCGAAAGCTGGCACCCGGGCTACATCGACTGGTGGATGGACATGGGGCCGGAAGGTTTTCAGGACTCGCAGGTCTACCTGCGCACCGCCGTCTCGGTCGATCCGAAGGGCTGGGCGAAGTTCGATTACGTGAAGATGCCCGAGTATCGCTGGGGCATTCTGCTGGCACCGCAGGAGGAAGACCGCAAAATTCCGTTCGGCCGCCATTATGGCGAGCCGGCCTGGCAGGACGTGCCGGGCGAATATCGCGCCATGCTGCGGCGGCTCATCGTCATCCAGGGCGACACCGAACCGGCCTCCGTCGAGCAGCAGCGCCATCTCGGCAAGACCGCGCCGTCGCTCTACGACATGCGCAACGTCTTCCAGGTGAACGTCGAAGAGGGACGGCACCTGTGGGCGATGGTCTACATTTTGCAGAAATATTTCGGCCGCGACGGCCGCGAGGAAGCCCAGGAACTCCTGCAGCGCCGCTCCGGCAGCGCCGACAAGCCGCGCATGCTCGGCGCCTTCAACGAAGAAACTCCGGACTGGCTGTCGTTCCACATGTTCACGTTCTTCACGGATCGTGATGGCAAGATGCAATTGGAGAGTCTGGCCCAATCGGGCTTCGATCCGCTGTCGCGCACCTGCCGCTTCATGCTCACCGAAGAAGCGCACCATATGTTCGTCGGCGAGACCGGCGTCGGGCGCACCGTGCAGCGCACCTGCGAGGCGATGAAACAAGCCGGCATCGAGGACGCGGCCGACATCGGCAAGGTGCGCAACCTCGGCGTCATCGACCTGCCGACGATCCAGAAAAAGCTCAATCTGCATTACACGCTGTCGCTCGATCTGTTCGGCTCGGAAGTATCGACCAACGCCGCCAATACATTCACTGCGGGACTCAAAGGCCGTTTCCAGGAGACGAGAATCGCGGACGATCACCGCCTCGAGAACGCCACCTATCCGGTGCTCAAGCTCGTCGACGGCGAGATCAAGCGCGTCGACGAGCCGGCGCTGACCGCGATCAACATGCGGCTGCGCGACGACTACACCGCCGATTGCCAGCGCGGCATCGACCGCTGGAACAAGATCATCGACAAGACCGGCGTGGCGTTCAAACTCGAACTGCCGCATGTCGGCTTCCACCGCCAGATCGGCGAGTTCAAGGACGCCAAGGTGTCGCCGGCCGGAAAACTCATCGACGAAGCAACATGGAACCGCGACAAGGGCGCATGGCTGCCGTCGAAGGACGATGGCGATTTCATCGCCAGCCTCATGCAACGCGTCGTCGAGCCCGGCCAATTCGCGCCCTGGATCGCGCCGCCGCGCGTCGGCATCGACAACAAGCCCGGCGATTTCGAGTACGTGAAAATCGCGGCGTAGTTTTTCATCCTCCACCATCCTCTTTCCCTCCCCCCACCCGGGTCGCGCTTGCGCGCGCCCGAGTGCAAGCTTGTGGGGGAGGGAAGGGAGGGGGGTCGAGAGGCGACGGCAATCATCGACGCCCGCGCGCATCCTTGCGAACTCTTATTCACGAATAATCGTCCACGGCGAGGCTCCACCTCCCGACCCCCACCCCTAACCCGCATTTCTCACACTACCAATTGTTTGGGGCGAACAAAATTTGTTTTGATGGTTGCTCGGCG
>Ga0074044_10001616_pt1 | contig 20285 bp, 13 predicted proteins | sample BogForMeECP23OM1_FD_94443 | JGI IMG/M metagenome (GOLD analysis project Ga0074044, IMG submission 94443) | Bog forest soil microbial communities from Calvert Island, British Columbia, Canada - Bog Forest MetaG ECP23OM1 | ecosystem: Environmental > Terrestrial > Soil > Wetlands ...
CCTTTGCCGCAGCGCCCACGGCTGCGTACTGCTGGCGAAGTAACTCTTGAGCTTTCGCCGACCAGGGCATCAACTCAGCGTCGAGGCAAATCCAGTCCGTCTGAAAAGTGTCCCAGAACCCCGAGGAACCAACGCTTTTGTGAACCCTGTCGAGGAATTCCTTTTCTATTTCCGGGTTATCAAAGAACCGCCTGCCAGTGCGCGTATAACAGATTCCAATACCCTCACCAATTACACCAAAGCGTCTGCGAACCGCGTCTTCGTCCCGGCAAACGATCACGACAGCTCGTGAGCCCATGTGCTTTTCTTCGCAGACGACACGCGCCACCCCTTCCCGGCGGAAGTAGGCGAACGCCTCCGCCGGATGTTCCAGAAGTCCCGGGTGTGTTGTCGTTTCCGATGGTGACATCGTCGGTGGCAGGTAAATCAGCCATTTGGGATTCGCGGCAAACCTGCTCATTACCTCCAGGGCCGCTAAGGCATTTTCTTCCCGGACCGTGACATTGTGGTGGAGGCGCGTTGTGACAATGCGCTTTCCGATTACATCTTCGATATCCAGTAAGTCATCATGCGCTTGCTGCGAAGTAAGCGACACTGTTGTTTCTGCGGCCGCCATAAGCGGTCGCACGGGCTGGGCATAGGTCGCGCGCGCGGCAACGGTGACGAGTTCCTTTTCCGGATAACGCAGTGCCGTCAGGCTGCCGCCGAAAACGCAGCCGGTATCAATGTTTATCGTGCGATTCAACCAATCCGGCTGGGGCACCGGCGTGTGGCCATAAACAACCATCGCCCTTCCGCGATAGGCGGCTGCCCAGTTGTAACGCACGGGCAGCCCAAATTCGTCGGTCTCGCCCGTCGTCTCTCCGTATAACGCAAAATCACGAACCTTTCCCGAGCCGCGACCCTGCATCTCTTCTTTCATCCCGGCGTGCGCCACAACAAGCTTGCCGTCATCCAAAACATAGTGGCTCACAAGTCCGTCAATGAACTCCAAAACCTGTGCCCGGAACTCTGGCGATTCCTTTTGTAATTGCCTCAGCGAATCCGCAAGGCCGTGAGTGATCTGCACGTCTTTACCGCGGAGTTTGCGCATTAGCTTGATGTCGTGGTTGCCGGGAACGCACAGAGCCGTTCCGGCCTGGACCATGTTCATTACCAGGCGCAAAACTTCCGGGATTTTCGGGCCGCGATCTACAAGGTCGCCAAGAAAAACCGCCTTGCGGCCTTCCGGTGGCTTCACTGCATAAGCGGGCGAACCGTTCTCGCCGCAACCTATTTCGACGGCATACCCAAGCCCCGCGAACAACTCCATCAGCTCGTCGAAGCATCCGTGCATATCGCCAATGATGTCGAAGGGTCCGTGTTCGTGCTTTAGGTTGTTCCACAGCGGCTCGCGAACAATGTCTGCCGATTCAACCTCTTCCGGTGAACGCAGCACATGTACTCGGCGAAATCCTTCGCGTTCCAGATTGCGCAAGGATCGCCGCAATTGCTGTGATTGCTGGCGGACCACATGCGGCCCGAAATTGCGATCCGGACGATCGCGGTTTCGCTCGTGGCACAGCTTATCCGGCAAATCAAAAACAATGGCAACAGGAATGCAATGAAACTGCCGGCCAAGCTCGATGATCGGTTTGCGAGCCTCGGCCTGTACGTTTGTGGCATCAATCACAACCAGTTTGCCCGCTGCCAAACGCTTCGCGGCGATGAAATGCAGAACCTCAAAGGCGTCATTCGTAGCCGCCTGACTGTTCTCGTCGTCGGACACGAGGCCACGGCAAAAATCCGACGAAAGAATTTCCGTCGCCCGAAAATGCTTGCGAGCGAAGCTCGACTTGCCCGAGCCTGAAGGGCCCACAAGAGCAACTACCGCGAGTTCTGGAATCGTCAGCTTCATTGGCGACTGAAAATACCCATCTGTGTTGGGCTGCCGACAGTCGCGTCTTCGGGCCCAATCGGCAGGAAGCGGACCGAATAGCCAAAGCGCTCGCCTATCGCGGCAGCCCACGTTTGAAATTGGGAGCGCGACCACTCAAAGCGATGGTCCCTGTGCCGCATCTTCCCGGCAGGCAATGTCTCAAACTTCACGTTGTACTCGACGTTGGGTGTTGTCACCACAACAGTCTGCGGTCGCGCAAATTCAAATAGCACGCGCTCGAACGCGGCAAGGCGCGGCGGGTCTTGGTGTTCGATGACTTCCACGACCGTTGCAGCGTCGTATCCCGCCAGCCGATTATCCCGGTAGGTCAACGAGCCATGTATCAAACGAATGCGTTCTTTCTGCATCGTCGGCAGATCTTCCAAGCGCAGCTTTTGTGACGCCACCTCCAGCGCCCGATGCGACACATCCATGCCGACGATTTCCGCAAACGCTTTATCTTTGAGCAGTTCGCGTAAAAGGCGACCCTCGCCACAGCCGAGATCGAGAACGCGCTTTGCGCCGCTGCCCCGAAGCGCTGCCAGGACAACTCCAATACGTTGTTCGGCCAGGCTAATGGGCTTCTCAATCGCCTCTTCCTCGCGTGTATGAGTTTCGGCGACTTCATCTACCGAGGGCTCCTCTTCACCGATTAAGCGGCTCAAGGCCTCACGTGCCAGGCGTTTCTGGTGCTTCAAATAGCGTTCGGTGATCAACTCCCGTTCGGGATGTTCGCGAAGCCAGCCTTCTCCGTGGCGGAGCAATTTCTCCACCTCTGCGTCGCCGACCCAATAGTGTTTGTCGTCGTCCAGGACGGGAATGAGGACGTAGAGATGCGTCAACAAATCGCTCAAGCGAACCGTCGCCCTGAGCGTTACCGTAAAATACGAGCTCTCTCCCCACTCAGGAAATCTCTCGTCCAGAGGATGGCGGGTGGCCCTAACTTCATAGCCCAGCGGTTCAAACAGCCTGCGCAACAAATCCTCTCCGCCGCGGCACGGAAGGACGGCAATTCGTGTTTCCAGCGGTAGCCGGGTATCAGCGAGTTCCTGACGCTCCTTGCTTCTCCCGGTCATCGCCGTACCGAAAAGGCGGGCAATCGCAACGCTCAGGAAGGATGAAGCGGCGTAAGGCCGATCATTCACGTACTGTTCCAGTGCATAAGCTTCGCCACTCGGACCGCGACGGTTGCGCACCAACCCGATCGGGTCAATCTCCAAAAGGACTGCGGCAGTGCAACGTTCAGGAGTGGTCTCAGGATAGAAAACGTGCGCTTCCCCAAAGACCTGTTCAAATGAATGAACACGATACGGGCTCTTATGTAGCAGGTAACCGAGATCCGTCGCCGGTTGGTAGGTTGTGGTGAGAGTCAGAAGCATGGTTGGCCACTCGCTAGCCATTGTCGCAGCGCAGAATCCATTCGTCCACCTGGGCGGGCTATCGGATGGAAATGCGTTCTCTGTCTAAACCTTTTCCGGTGCAAGGCCGCCATTGAAGGAGAATCCGGGGCTCGCCGAAATAATTCCGCGGTTGAACTTAACTGTCGCAAAGTTGCCCGCAACGGGGCATAATGCCCGGTTGTTCCAACGGAGGCGCGAATGATGGAGAAGAACGATTTTCCAGAAAAGAAAGACGACAAGAAGGAAATGACGCGGCGCAGCTTTATCGAGAAGGCGGCCGTGGGCACTGCAGCATTCACGATTTTACCGAGGCACGTGCTGGGCCGCGGTTTTACCCCGCCAAGCGACTTGTTGAATGTCGCCTGCGTCGGCGTGGGCGGCATGGGCCGCAGCAACCTGATCAATCTGGCCAGCCAGAACGTCGTGGCGCTTTGCGACGTCGATTGGGACTATACCGACAAGAATCTTTCGCGGCTGGATACCGATGCTTCGAACTTGAAGGGTCATATTGACCACCCCGGCGCAACCGGCGCAACCATGTCCCCGGAGGAAGCCGCAAAAGCGAAGGGGCGGCTGGACGCGATTCTGCATCTGAAGAACGACCTGGTGCCCAAGGCCAAACGCTATAGCGACTACCGCAAAATGCTCGAACAGCAGAAGGACCTTGACGCCGTCGTCGTGGCCACGCCCGATCACATGCACACGCCGATCGCTCTCGCCGCCATGGATCTGCACAAGCACGTGTACGTCCAGAAGCCCCTCTGCTGGTCGGTGGACGAAGCGCGCCAACTCTCCAAGCGCGCCGCGGAAACCAAGGTAGCCACGCAAATGGGCAACCAGGGCCACTCGCTGGATGCGGCCCGCACCGCGGTGGAATACGTCTGGGCTGGCGCTATCGGTGATGTCCGCGAAGTCCACGTCTGGACGGATCGCCCCGTTGGCTACTGGTCACAGGGCGTGCCCCGTCCGCAAGCAGCCACACCGGAAGCTCTCGCTGCGATGGGGTGGGATAAGGCCGGAGTGGACGCGCGCCTCGCCAACGCCATGGGCAGCTATCCCATTCCCAGCACTCTCTCCTGGGATCTCTTCCTTGGCGTGGGGCCTGTTGTGCCGTACCATCCCGTCTATCACCCCTTCAACTGGCGCGGCTGGATCGATTGGGGCTGTGGCGCGATCGGCGACATGGGCGCACACCTGCTCGACGTCACCATGTGGAGCTTGAAACTGGGCCTGCCAACCACCATCGAGACGGTGTTCTCGCCATTTAACGGTGCGTCCTACCCCACCGCCACGATGACCTTCTATGAGTTCGCGGCGCGCGGTTCCATGCCACCGGTGAAACTCACCTGGTATGACGGCGGCTTGATGCCCGCCAAGCCGGTGGAAATCGGCGATGAGGATCTGAAGAAAGAGGGCGGCGCGCTGCTGATTGGCACCAAGGGCAAGTTGATGCACGACACCTACGGCGCGAATCCGCGGCTACTGCCGAAGTCGCTGCAGGATTCCACCGGCAAACCTCCGCAGAAGCTGGCGCGGATCGAGAATGAACATCACGAGATGAACTGGGTCAATGCGGCCAAGGGCAAGACGGAATCGTCTTGCCCGTTCGAATACGCTGCCAGGCTCACCGAAACGATGTTGCTGGGCGTGGTATCGCTGCGCGCCGGAAAGAAACTCGAGTACGACGCCGCGAACATGCGCATCACCAACGTGGCGCAAGCCAACGACTACCTGAAGCGGCAATACCGCACGGGCTGGTAATCCGCTAGATCGGAAAACGCTGCGCCGGAGCGGGCCGCGAAGCTCGCTCCGGCGTATACGTCACTGCAGGAACTTCACACCACAGCTTATTCAGCTTTTATTCAGCGCCCGGTGCGTTAGGGGGAATCCGCGGAATAACGTGTCAGCAATGCGGCTTCGGGGCCTTCCTGCACGACCCACGCACTACGGTCCTTGAAGTATTCCACCAACTTCGCGTTATCGTCAGGGCCGAGATCGCGCGCCCAGACAATTTTCGAGCCGTCAATGTCCGCGCCATTGTAAACCCACTCCTCGTGGACGCTGTGCGTATCACTATATTCGACGATCACCAAATGTTTTCCAGGCGTCGCGTTAAGCTGGCGCTGGATCTCCACGCGTTGCTGCAATCCACCCCCGCCCCAACCCATCGGATCACCGGCGCCCGTTGCCGCGAATTGCGCGATGTCAATAACCAGAAGTAGAACGATGGCGCGCGAAAGGGCCGCGCCGATGGGTCGCTTCCAAATCGTAATGCGGCGCAAGTGGCGCAGCCCCTGGACCACGACCCCGAAAAAGATGCACGTGACCGGCGCGATGTAATGCGGATTCGGCCAGGTGGTGACGAAAAAAGCCAGAAGCACGGCGAGTAAAACGACCAGAAGAAAACGCCAGCGCGTGTCGCGATACAGGAAAAACAGCCCGGGCAGAACGAGCAAGAGCTGCGGCCACGTGAAAACGATGCGGCACCGGTACAGCTTCTGCGCGGTCACATCTTTCAGCGTGCCCCAGGTGCGCAGGTAATTGTTGCGCCCGTAATCGTTGTAGAACTCCTCCATTTCCGGATTGTTGTAATGGATCATCGGCGCGGGCTTCTGCCAGATGAAATTGGCAGGCGTGTCGTAAGTGCGCGCGGCCTCGACAATCGGTGGCAAAAATGGGCTGCCCGTCACGCGCCAGTTGTAATAACCCATGAAGAGAATCGTCGCCAGCAGGATCAGGAAAACGGGAAACAGCACGCGCATCGCCGGCTGCGGCCAGCACCGGCCATATTTTGTTTTTCCAAGGATCCACCGCACCAGCAGAAACGCCACGGGGATGCAAAAGATCAAGCCTTCGTACGGCCGGCTGTTGGCAAGAATGGCGATGCCAATTCCAAGCAAGATGCCGTGCCATCGCGCCGGGCGCCGTAACATGCGCCCCAGCGCGCCAAGAGCCAAAGCCCCCGCGATGGCCGCGACCGCGCCGCCCCAATAGCTGTTGATCCAGTAACAGACGATGCAGAGCTTTATCGCCGCCAATCCTCCAGCGAGCAACGCCCACCGGCCCGGCATCCACGCTTGCAGCATCCACACGATGGCGGCGCACATCGCGGCCGCGCTCAACAGCACACCAATCCACGGATGTCCAAGCAATTGCCCCATCGCGAGCACCGCCCCCTGTGCCGGCGGATATTTTGATGCGTAAGTAGGCCACCATAAAACGTGAAAGGTTTCAAAGCTGCGCCACATGGGGTGAGGCGGGTTGGCCAACCGGCCGTGCGCCAGCGTGTCCCCTAAAAGCAGGTAACTGAATTCGTCGTGAATGCTGGGAGTGGGAACCTGCAGCCGCGGCAGCAGCGCCAGGCGAACCGCGAGAACCGCAAAAAACATCGCGACGACCGCGACAGTCTTGTGCGCGGCAAAACGGGCAAACGGTCTCTCCATCGCGTGCAGCAGCCTCTCCGATTTTTTCGGCCAGAGGACGGCCACCGCGCAGACCAGCAGCGTTACCAGGAGGGTAAGGCCCGGCTCGGTGGTTGGACGCAGAAAAGAGAAATCCATTCCCGGCTTTTACGTTCGATGGAAAAACGAATGCGTGGAACAGGAATCAGCGCGGATAGCGGCGCGGAACCCAGTATAGCGCGCCTGAGTATCGCGGGGGTGGCTGCGGACATCCTCAGATTGGTACAGCCTGTCCCAATTCCGCACAAAGCCGCTATCGTTCGTCTTCGGAATCCTTGCTGAGGTCACTCATTCCTTCTTCACATGCTGCGCCTTGGCACTGCCTCCTGTGCGAAAAGTCTCCCATAAGGGGGAGCAACACACGCGTTACTCCCGTGAATGCAGCGGATTCCCGCCAGTGGCGGCTTGACCAAGGGAAGGCGGGAAAGCGTGACTCAGAATTTACTAATTTTCGACCGCTCTGGCCTCGCTTTACACGGTTACCGCTCCATTGGCTCTTCTCATGCAAGCAGTTACCCCCAGGAGGCAGCCTTGAGCGTTACCACGCAGAATCCGCGCCCGGCAGGGGTAGCTAATCAGCGCCGCAGCCACCGTATCGTCCTGTCCGTGACCATCATCGTTTCCGGCAAGCGTGCCAACGGCTCGCCGTTCAAAGAACGCACCAAGACCCTGGTGGTAAATGCTCACGGGGGTTTGATCCTTCTTCGTGAACCTGTCCTTGTTGGGCAGGTTTTGACTATCACCCATGTGGGGACCGGCGAAGATCTTGCTTGCACCGTGATGGACATCAATTCCGGACAAGAGGAGATACCGGAAATCGGAATCGGATTTGCCCAGCCCAATGCGCACTTCTGGCGAGTTTCGTTTCCTCCCGAGGATTGGAGCCCCCGCCACCCTGACGCCAAACATTTCACCAAAAAGAGTGTGCCGGAGATGAAGCGGCCTGAGGTCAAGAAGTAACCCCTCTAGCCACGCCCAGCATTCCCGCCATCTTTGCTGTAGCCATCCATTCCTCCAGCGCATCTCATTCTCGTGACCACCAAGGGACTAATCTGCTAAGTTCTGGGGGGAATTATGAGGAAAGAACTCATGCTTATCGTTGTGAGCGCCGTCGTGGCCGTGATCGCATTTTTCGCGGTGTGGATCTTTTCCGCGCGTGCCGGAGACAAAACGCCCGCGGTAGGTTCCGCTGCGCCGGATTTCACGCTGAATAATCAGGAAGGCAAGGCCATCAGCCTCCACGATTTCAAGGGCAAGTGGGTGGTGTTGTACTTCTATCCCAAGGACATGACTTCGGGTTGTACCATCGAAGCCCACAATTTCCAGCGCGATCTGGCCAAATACGACGCCAGGAACGCCGTCATCCTCGGCGTCAGCGTCCAGGATGAAAAATCTCACCAGGAGTTTTGCGCCAAGGAAGGGCTGAACTTCAAGCTGCTCGCGGACACCAAAAAAGAAGTTTCCGAGAAATACGACTCGATCATGAATCTCGCCGTGGCCAAACTTTCCGCCCGCCATACCTTCCTGATCGATCCCAGCGGCACGGTGCGCAAGGTCTGGACCGAAGTGGACGTGAAAACGCACAGTGACGACGTGCTCGCCGCGCTCGACCAACTGCAAAAGTAATTCGGGAGGCGCAGCTTGCCTCCCTTCCCTATTTCTTGGCTTCCGGCTCCGAAATGCGTTAGAGTTTCGGAGCCTTTTCCTTTGGGGGGTGCTCCATGAATCGCAGATTCTTCCTTCCGGCTCTGGCGTTGACCATCATTTCCCTGAGCCTCGCCTTGCATGCTGGTTCGGTCAAAACCGAAACCGTGACCTACCAAAGCGGCAGCGACACCGTAAACGGGTACCTGGCTCTGCCCGACGGCGGCGGCAAGCATCCCGCCATCCTCGTGATTCACGAATGGTGGGGGCTAAACGACTGGGTGAAGGAACAGGCCCAGAAATACGCAGGTCAGGGTTACGTTGCGCTCGCCGTGGATCTCTATCGCGGTAAAGTGGCCACGACTCCCGATGATGCGCACATCCTCAGCCGCGGCCTCCCCGATGATCGCGGCCTGCGTGATTTGGAAGCCGCGTTCGCCTATCTTTCCTCGCGCTCCGATGTGGATCCCGCGAAAATCGGGTCCCTCGGCTGGTGCATGGGAGGAGGTTGGTCCGTCAAACTGGCGGAGGACCAGCCCAAGCTGGCGGCGTGCGTCGTGAATTACGGTTCGCTGCCTAGCGATCCGGCGATCATTGCGAAAATTCATGCGCCGATACAAGGAAACTTCGGCGCCGATGATCGAGGCATACCCGCAACGGATGTGCGCGCCTTTGAAGCCGCCATGAAAGCCGCAGGCAAATTCACCGACATCAAAATTTATGATGGTGCCGGCCACGCCTTCGAGAACCCCAACAACACACAGGGCTATCGCCCGGAAGCGGCCGCCGATTCCGCCCAGCGCATCTCCGTCTTCTTCCAGAAGTACCTGCGCTAATCACGGGTTTCTGGCGTACTGAAAATTACCTATCACTCCGCTCCACTAGAACGGTGTCATCCTGAGGCGATCCGATGAGGATCCCCGAAGGACCTCAACCTGAGTTTTGCACGGTCCTTCATGGGACCAAATCCCAATAGCTGTCATTTCGACCGGAGGGACGGCGCTTTTTGCCGTCCCGAAGTGGAGAAATCGCTCATCAACTTCGACATTCAGGATAAATCGCAGTTTCCCCGCAATCCGCTACGGCTCATCATCACCTTCGGAAGCTCCGCCCAACTCTTCGTCCAACGGCTTTTTCAGGTCCACCGTTGGCAGACCCGCCTTCTTCAAACTCTTATTCAGGTCCGGAATCTCGCGTTCGCATAACCCGCTCCAGCGTTTGTGCAGGGCGCTAGCCTGCTCGTAAAGCTCCAGGTCCGCGGCCATTGTCTGCGTGGTTGGCGCGGCGTCCGCGCTATCGGCGACCGCCAAGATCGCGGCGTAATGCTGGTTAATGGTCGAAAAGTTTTCCGGCTGCTTCCCGCGGGACGGCACGCCAAAGAAGGCGCGCTGCGTTGCTCCTTCCAGTTCCGCGCACTGCTTATCCAGTGAAGAAATTTCCTCCGTCAACCGCGCTTTATCCTTCGGCTTCCCTTCCACTTTGGGCGCAATCTCTTTCAATTGCTCGCGGACGGACTTCACCTCTTCGAGCGCCTCATAACTCTCATCCATCCCCTGCGACGCGCCCAGTTGCATGGCGTATTGTTTGCGCAAGTCCTCCAGCGGAGTCTTGATGCGCGGGTCCATCTTCACCGTGAGCGGCCGCGTGTAGCTCTTTCCATCCACGGTGAGCTTCACCGTGTAATTTCCCGGCAGCACCCATGCGCCCAGCGGATATTTCGGTGTGTCGCGCAGGATCGCGGAAATGGGAAATTCATACTCCAGCGCTTTCGGCGGAGTGCGATGCAGGTTCCAGACGAAGCGGTGCATCCCCGCGCCGCCGGAAAGAATAGGCGTCGGCCGCACCCAGTACATCGGGATGGGATGCTCCGCGGCAAGCTTCTCGATCGAATCCGGCTGGTCTGCGCTGGAGTCGCGCCGCACCAGGTTGCCCGCATCATCCTGAATTTCCAGGGTCACTAAGTTCTTTGCAGTGTTCCCCAGGAAATAATCAATGATCGCGCCATCGGGCGGGTTCTTTCCTGCCGGCACTTCCGGTGGCAGCGGCGTATCGGGATTGCGGTTCCAGCGCCAGCGGATGGCTTCCTGAGGTGCGAAAAGATACACGGGAGATTTGGCTACTTCATCGCTCATTTGCCGCAGCGGCGTAATGTCATCCAGGATCCAGAATGACCGGCCATGCGTGCCCACAACCAGATCGTCGCCGTGAATCACCAGGTCGCGCATGGAAGTGTGCGGCAAGTTTAACTGCAGCAACTGCCAGGAATCGCCGTCGTTGAACGACACGTAAACGCACGCTTCCGTCCCGGCAAACAGCAAGCCTTTCCGCGCTGGATCCTCGCGCACGACGTCGGACGGCGCATTCTCCGCCATGCCCGCGATTATCTCCTGCCAGGTGGCGCCAAAATCTCGCGTCCGGTAAATGTGCGGGCGCAAATCGTCCAGGCGGAAGCTGTTAATCGCCGCGTACGCAGTGCCCGCATCGAAATGCGACGCCTCCATGATGGAGACCTTGCTCCACGGCTTCAGTTGTGGCGGCGTAACATTTTTCCAGGTTTTTCCGCCGTCGCGTGTTAGTTGGATCAGACCGTCGTCGGTCCCCGCCCAGATGGTGTCCGGCTCTTTGAACGACGGCGCAAGCGCATAGATTGTGCCGCGATGCTTGCCCTTTTCCGGATCGCCCGCGCTGAACGCGCCGAGATTGGGCGGCATTTCGTACGATTCGCGCGTCAAATCCGGGCTGATGATGGACCAACTCCGCCCCTGATCGCTGGTCTTGAAAAGCACATTCGCGCCAAAGTACAGCGTCCTGGGATCGAACGGCGAAAACACAATTGGCAGCGTGCGGTTGTAACGATACTCGCCGCGCCGTATCGGCTCCGGCGCAATATCCGCGACCTCGCCGATATCCTGCCGCGTGCGCGTCAGCTTCGCGCCGTACACCAGATTCGGTTCGGTGGGATCCACGGCGACCCTTCCATACTCAAAGACGCCGGGAAGACTCCAGTCGCGGAACGTGATTTCGCCGTAGTCGCTTCGGCTTTTCGTGGCGACGCTTCCACTTTCCTGTTGCCCGCCGTACACCCAGTAGGGAAAGCGATTGTCCGTCGTCACGTCATAGAACTGCGCCGTCGGCTGGTTATACCAGGTGCTCCAGGTTGCCCCGCCGTTCACGCTGATGGCCGCGCCTTGATCCGCGCTCAGCGCGATGATTTGGGGATTTTCGGTGCTGATCCAGATGTGCTGGTAATCGTCTCCCCCCGGCGCTCCTTTGAAGCCGAAAAACGTCCTTCCGCCGTTCGTGGATTTCCAGGTAGTGGTGTTGGCCACGTAGATGATGTCTGGATTGTCTGGCGCAACGGCGATGCCCATCGCGCCCGGCCCGCGCCCGCCGATGCGGTGATCGGAATTCACCAACTCGAAATTCTCCCCCGCATCGTCCGAGCGATAAATGCCCGCGCCATTTTTCTTCGATTCAACGGTGAGGTACACGCGCTTGGGTTCGCCGGGAGCGATGGCGATGCCGATACGCGCCAGGCCGTCTTCGCCCGTCGGCAAGCCTTTTGTGAGCGGCTGCCATGTCGTTCCACCGTCCGTGGATTTATAAAGTCCGCTGCCGGGAATCACAAACGATTCGCCGCCACGCACTTCCCAGGGCGCCACGCGCGCCGCCCACAGCGCCGCATAGAGCACTTGCGGATTGGCAGGATCCATCACCAGGTCCGCCGCCCCCGTATTCTCATCCTTATAAAGGACCTTCTCGAAGTTCTTCCCGCCATCCAGCGAGCGGAAAACGCCGCGCTCCACATTCGGTCCATAGGGATGGCCCTCCGCCGCCACGAACACGCGGTCGGGATTTTTCGGATCAATCACGATCGCGGTGATCTGCTGGGCATCGCGTAATCCCAGGTGTGTCCACGTACGCCCTGCATCAATGGATTTATAGATGCCGTCGCCCACCGCAAGGTCCGGCCGCTGCAACCCTTCGCCGCTTCCCACATAAAGGATGTCCGGATTGGAAGGCGCCACCGCCAATGCCCCGACGGAGCCTGACGGTTGGTCGTCAAAAATCGGAAACCACGTGTTGCCAAAGTCGTTCGTTTTCCAGACGCCGCCGTTCACCGCCGCCATGTAATACAAATTTGGCTGGTGCGGCACGCCGCTGATTGCCACCGTGCGCCCACCGCGAAACGGCCCGATGCACCGCCAGCGCATCTCGCCAAAAAGTTTCTGGTCATACTGCTGCGCACGTGCCGTAAACCCCGTCAAAGCGGTGAGCAACAACACGAACATGAGTTTCGTTCCCATTTGCAAGCGCATCGCATCCCCCGTAAAACATTGCAGCATAACGCTTGCATTCCGCGACAGCAAACGAAAGTGTGCATGGAGCCACGGAAAAACAGCAGTGCAAGAAACCTGCCTTTCCCTGCGATCCCGGTTGTATTTGAGAGGAACGTGCTACAAGATGCCTGGGTAAGGAGGAGTGCGATGACTCTAAAACTCCCGCTTTGCGGTTTCTTCCTGTGGATGGCCGTTGGGATTGCGCCGATGAGCCGGGCGCAAACTCCAGCGCCTTCCCCGGCACCCGCCAAGAATTGCATCGGGAAGGCAAACAAAGCAAAGATTTCCGCCTATGTGATGTTGCTGCGTTTGCGCTGGGATCTGTACGCAAAATGGAGAGATACCGGCAAATGGCCGGATGATCCCGAAGCCAACAAAGCGCTCGAGGGCCACTCCGAGTATTGGACCAAAAACTTGAAGGAGGGTCGCGCGATCGTGGCTGGGGCCATGGGCGGCGACTACTGGGACAACGCCGCAATGATCGTTTTCGAAGCGGATTCGCTTGAGGAAGCCCAATCGTTGGCCAACAATGATCCCGCGGTAAAGGCGCATGCGTTTCAAGCGCAAGTGCGGCCCTTCGATGTCTTCTGGGTGACCAACAAATTCCAGGATGGAATGTCAGTGTGCACGGAGCAAACAGGCAATACTGGCCAGGGAACGATCCCACAAGCGGAGGCGGACGTGCAGGAAGCCCTAAGAAGCGTCCGCACCCTCAACACGGCTTTGGCAATGTACAACGCCGCAGAACCCGCCAAGGGCTACGCCGCGTCGCTGAAAGATCTTGGACCGGAAGGAAAAGGGTACATTGAAAAAACGCTGGCAAGCGGAACCAGGAGCGGATACACGTTCGACTACCAGCCGGAATCGGTCCCGCCCGGCACCGTCATAACGCACTACACCCTTGTTGCCCGGCCGGTGAAACTGTTGGCACCCGGCGAGAAAAGCTTCTTCACGGATGAAACGGGTCTGATTCGCTTCACGAAAGAAGACCGGCCCGCGAAGGTGACCGATCCCCCGATCGGATGAACGCCTCGCCTAAGCCGGAATAAGGGGGGCGTTGATTCTTTCCCTAGATAGCGTCTCGGGTGGTCCAGCCAGCACACCTGCCACAGGCTTTCGCGCTCAATTGGCCGTTTTTGCAGGCTTCGCTTCGACAGCCTTCTCCGCAGGCCGCGCCGGCGTTCCGTCCGCCTTCACGTAGTGCGCATACCAGGCCAGCCAGCGCTCGTTCATATCCTTAATATGCGAGGGCGTCTTGAACTCGTGGTATTCATCCGGGTAAACCACCAGCTCGGTTTCGCGCCTCAGCGCCTTTAGCGACTGGTACATCTGCTCCCCGCCCAAAATCGGCACGTTCCAGTCAATGTTCCCGCCCAGAAAAAGGGTCGGTGTGGTGATGTTTTTCACCTTGTAGAACGGCGCAACGCGGTCCCACGCCGCGCGGTTCTCCCAGGGATAGCCCAGCTCGTAAACATACTCCTTCTCATACATGTCGTGCCCCCACAGGCTGGTGAACTCCGCCGCTCCCGCCCAGGACACCGCGGCCTTGAACCGCGTCGTCTGCGCAATGATGAAATCCGTGGAGATGCCGCCGTAGGAGTGGCCGCCAACGCCCAGCTTGTCCGGGTCCGCGATGCCCTGCGCGATGGCGTAATCCACCATGGCCACGTCGTCTTGGTAGTCCTTGTTGCCCCAATCCGCAAAAATGGCCGTGCAAAACTCCTCGCCATATCCCGTCGACCCTCGCGGGTTGGGAAGCAGCACAGCGTACCCATTCGCGGCGTAGAGCTGTGCGAATTCCTCGAATTCCGCCTCGTACTCCTCGGCAGGTCCCCCATGTGGTCGTAGGATCGCCGGGTACTTCTTCCCAGCAACATAGTCCACCGGCTTATAAAGGTAGCCATGAACGGTGGTTCCATCCTTCGATTTGAAGCTGACATATTCGGCATGTGCCAGCTTGAACTGCGCCAGCCAGGCATCATTCAGGTGCGAGAGCCGCGTCAGCTTGCCCCCCGGCAAGCCATACACCTCGTAAGGCTGCTCCGGTAAGGAAATCGCCGCCGCAAGCGTGCCGTCCTTCGAAAACGAGTAACTGTCCACAGTCAGCCGCCCGCCAATGGGCCGGGTGATCTTGCCGTCCGCAAGGTTCACCTGACAGAGGTTCTGTGTACCGTCATCATCGGCAATGAAGTAAATGGATTTGCCGTCCGGGGCAAAGTGCGGCAGTGTCGCAACCCGATCGAAGGAACGGGTCAGCACCTTGGCTTCCCCGCCACCCGCAGGTGAGATAGCGACGTGCTTGGTGTCGTAGAAGAAGAGCTTCAGGTCAAGCGAGGTGATGTAGGTGATCCACTTGCCGTCCGGAGACCAGGCAGGATGATCCTTCTCCCCCGGATGAGTCGTGATCTGCAAGGGATGCTCGCCCTTATCCTTATTGTCGGCGGCCACCACCCAAATGTCCCGGTTATAGGTCGCGTCGGGGTCGGGCTTGCTCCGATTGCTGGTGAACGCCAGAAGCTTGCCGTCGGGTGACCACGCCGGCTCGAAGTCGTCAAAGTCGCCCGAACTTACCTGTGTGAGCGCTTTGGAAGCGATATCGAAGATGTAGAGGTGCGTGCGCCGCCGCTCAAGATAGCCGACCGTATCTGCCTTGAAAAGCAGCCGGTCGATCACCCACGGCCGCTGTGCCTTCGCTTTCTTGCTGGTGCTCGTCGCCTTCGCGTCGCCAGCGTCTTTGCCTTTCTCGGCAGCCGCCTCAAGCTCCTCCGGCGAGGGGTCGCGGAGAACCAAAACGAGCCGCTTGCTGTCCGGCGCCCATTCAAACGCTTCCACATCCTGAATCGTGTCGGTCAGGCGCTGCGCTTCACCGCCCAGCCGGTTCAACAGGTAGACCTGGGTCTTCCCTCCATCGCGCTCGGAAAGGAGCGCCAGGAACTTGCCATCCGGCGACCACCGGGGATGCTCGGACGACACGCCTTCCGCCGTCAGCGCAATGGCTTCGCCACCTGCCGTGGGCAGCATGTAGATGCGTGTTTCAGACTTGTCGTCCTTCAGCGAATTGGATGACACGGTGTAGGCGACGAATTGCCCGTCCGGAGCAACTTGCGGGTCGTGCGCCTCTCGGTAACCGAACAGGTCGTCCACGCCAAGCGGCCGAGGCGCCGCAGACTGTTGCGCTCCGGTAATGGAACTCACCAAGCCAACCACCAAAAGCAAAACCACCAGACGAAACTTCATGCGCAAGGCTCCAGTACAAAAATAAGTGCGAAGCAAACCCACGATTTTAACACATCACTGCCCCGCCGAGGCAAAGCAGGCGGAATCAGCGTCGCTGAAGGCGCCAACCCCGTGTCCGCCGGGCGGTGGTGGCGCGCGGTGTCCGCCGGTAGTCCGAAAGTACGCTGCCATGTTGAAAAAAATTTTGCTTCACATGCATTTTCTTGTTGCGCGTGTGTACAGAGAATGTATTCTGCAAATGGCGACCTCGCTCCGAACTTCGAGAGTGAGCGTCCTTTAAGGAGGACGAGAGAAAAAAATTGAGCACTTTATCGCTCCCCGCACAAATCCCCACCCAGGCACTTCCCAATGCGAAAAAAGCACTCGCCAAGCTGACTCTCTGGCCGCTGGTTGCCGCCACTTTCTTCATGGTGTCTGGGGGCACTTATGGGACGGAGTCCATCATCTCCGGGGCGGGTTATGGCCGTGGAATTCTCGTGCTGCTCTTTCTTCCGGTTCTCTGGTGCCTGCCGACCGCATTCATGATCGGTGAACTCTCGAGCGCTCTGCCTGCTGAAGGCGGCTACTACGCCTGGGTGCGCCGGGGTCTGGGCAATTTCTGGGGCTTCCAGGAAGCGTGGCTGAGCCTGGCCGCGAGCATCTTTGATATGGCGATTTACCCAACGCTCTTCGTGTTTTACCTGAGGCAAATGTCGCCGTGGTTTGGCGAAGGCAATCGCGGCATCTACGCGGGCCTGTTCGTCGTGGTGACGTGCGCGGCGCTGAATCTGGCGGGTATCCGGGTGGTCGGTATTACCTCGCTGTGGCTCTTCTTCCTGCTCTCGCTGCCCTTCGGACTGGTCGTGCTGCTTTCCCCGGCCCGAACCTCCGCCTTCACGGAGCCGCACGCTGCTTCGGCAGGCGTCAGTATCGGCTTGCTTGGCGCGGTGCTCGTGGCCATGTGGAATTACATGGGCTGGGATAACGCCTCCACCATCGCCCAAGAAGTCGAACGCCCGCAGCGGACCTACCCCAAGGCGATGATCGCCGCGGTAATCCTTGTCTCGCTGACGTACGTCCTGCCCTTCGTGGCCGTCTACTTTACCGGCACGCCCGCCTCGGCCTTCACCGAGGACGGTTCCTGGGCCGCCGTCGCCGGGCAGTTGGGCGGCAAAATTCTTGGCTTTGAGTGGCTCCGCTTCGCCGTCACCATCGGCGGCATGATGAGCGCCTTTGGCATGTTCAACGCCCTGGTTATGAGCTACTCGCGCTTGCCCCTGGCCATGGCGCGCGACGGCATGATGCCGAATCTCTTTGGCAAGGTCACCCGGAAGAACCACACTCCCTGGGTAGCCATCGTTGTCCTGGCCACCTGCTGGGCTCTCTGCCTTGGCTTGGGCTTCAAGCGCCTGGTCACGCTGGACATCATGCTCTATGGCGCGGCCCTGATGCTGGAATTTGTCACCCTGGTGGCCCTGCGCATCCGCGAACCGAAGCTCCGGCGGGAGTTCCGCGTGCCCGGCGGCATGGCGGGCGCGGTCACCTGCGGAATCTTCCCTCTGGCGTTGCTCATCTTAGCCGTCGTGGAAAGCGGGAATGAGACCATCCTTGGCATCAACGGGTTGGCCTTTGGCGCGGTCATTATCCTTGCCGGATTCATTCTTTATCGGTCGACGCGCAGGGTCCGGGCGCGTTACGCCGCTCAGGCAGAGATGGGACCTGTCGAGGCGGTGTAAAAGTTACGTTTCATCAGACCAATCCAAAAATTGGTCGCGATTCAATTTCATAACGCCCGGTTCCCGCGAGCCGGGCGTTTTCCCTTCTGCCGCCAGGCTGGGAGGCGACTCACGCTACAAGCCGTCTCATGAATAGCTCCCGGGAGGGCACGGCTTCAGCCGTGCCGAAAAGCTCCGGAAAATCAGGGGTTTTAACCCCTGAGGTACGAAGGCTGGTCGCGAGAAGCATTTATGAGATAGCTTGGTTCTGTTGACTTCCTCACGGAAATCATAACGGAGGCCACAATATCCGTTTCTCTTGCCTAGCAAGCGCCGTAGGCGCGACACAATTTAGCCCAGTGCGTAAGCACTGGGTTGGAGGGATATAAAGCGTCAAGCGCCGTAGGCGCGACACTCCTGGAATTCCAACCTGTTTGCACGGATGTCAACGAAGGCAGAGAACTTCCAATCTCCTGCCCTGGTCCCTTCTTCGTGTGAAAAAGAATCGCGGGCCGCAGGAAGGCCCTTAGATTTGGTATTCTTCTCCACGTGAGAGATGGCGTGAGGTATCGGACAACTCTACTGGCGGCCCTCCTGGCTGGAGGACTCGCCGCAGCGGTCATGGCAGCGAACCAGGCCACGCCACAATCGGCAACCACTCCCGCCAATCAAACTGGTTCGCAATCCTCCGCGCCAGCTCAAGCGCAATTCGTTCCTCGCGGAGGACTCAGCACCGTCGTGCTTGATCCCGCGCACGGCGGAGTTGACTTGGGCGCGCGCGGCACCGAAGGCATTCGCGAAAGTGAAGTCGTGCTGGTCTTCGCCGCCGAAGTGCGAAAAGCCCTCGAGGCACAGGGCTTCCAGGTCGTAATGACCCGCGAGGGCAACGACAATCCTTCCTTCGACGACCGCTCCGCTCGCGCCAACGCCCAGCATGGCGCGGTTTTCGTGACGCTCCACATCGCTTCCACCGGCGTTGCCGGATCCGTGCGCGTCTACGTCGTCCCGGATATTCCGCCGTCGAATGATGCGACCGGGTTGATCCCGTGGGACCGTGCGCAAGGCCCCTACATTGGACTAAGCCATAAACTCGGCGACCTCGTCCAGGCGGAGTTAGCGAAACGCTTCAGAGGCTCGCCCGATACCGCGCTGGTGGCGCCGGTCCGTCAATTGCGCACCACCGCTGCCCCTGCAATCGCCGTGGAAATTTCCAGCGTGACTGTGCCCGATCGTGCAGACCTGGACCACATGGTGCCGGGTGTCGCGGAAGCCATCGCTCATGGCATCGTAGCCTTCAAGCCTTCCTACGTCTTGCCGGTGCCATCGGGAACGCCAGGAGCCGCGCAGCCATGAGCCCGCAATCGCGCGTTTGGCTGGCGGGCGGCTTGTTTGCCGCAGTGATTGCTGCCGCGTTATATTTCCCGGCGCTGCGCCACCAGGTGCGCAATGCCGCGCAACTAACGGAAAAAACGGCGGAACAGGCGCGCCGCGAACTGCTTCCGGTCACCCCCACGGCCGGCAGCGAGCCAAAAGTAAAGGTGAAGATGTTCTGGGGCTCTGGAAATGACGATGGTCTGCTGAGGCCGGTCACCGTCGAACTCCCGCTTTCCGACGATCCCGTCCTTCGCGCAAAGGAAGTACTGAATACATTGCTTGCGGGGCCCGTTGATCCCGAAGCGCGCACGTTGCCGCCTGATGCCGCGCTTCTGGCCTTTTATATTTTGCCGGACGGTACAGCCATCGCGGATTTCTCCGAAGCGCTGGGCACTTCAATCCCCTCGGGAATTCAGAGCGAGCAGTTGGCCATCGATTCTATCGCGCGCACTCTGGAAGCCAATGTGCCTCAGGTGCAGCGCATCAAAATTCTCATTCACGGCCAGGAAGTGGAAACGCTGGCGGGCCACATCGATCTGACGCAAACCTTCCGCGTGAACACCAAGGTGCCGGGAGCGCCAGTCCCGCCTGCTCCCTCCGCGGTTTCTGTAATTACTGCCCCCATCGAGAAAGCCGTGCAAAAGGTTGAAAACGCAGTGAAACGGTAGTCAGAGTTGAATGGCGAGTGGAAGGAATGAAAGACGCATATCATAAATGGGCCCCGTCAGGGCACGGCTTCAGCCGTGCCGTAAGGCGCGTCAATCTCAGGGGTTTCAACCCCTGAGGTCGGACGGGATGGACGCTCGAACCATTTATGGGACAGGTTTTAGAGGCCCAAAAAAGGGGCGTAGCTCATGAGAATTGATGGACGAAGCACCGACCAGATTCGCACACTGAAGATCACTCCCGACTTTATTTCGCAGGCCGAAGGCAGCGTCTTGATCGAACTGGGTAAGACGCGTGTGATCTGTACCGCCACCGTGGACGACGGCGTTCCCGGCTTCCTGAAAGGCTCCGGCAAAGGCTGGGTGACCAGCGAATACGGCATGTTGCCGCGCGCCACCGAAGAGCGCACGCCGCGCGAAGCCGCCCGCGGCAAGCAAACGGGGCGCACGCTCGAGATTCAGCGCCTGATCGGGCGTTCGCTGCGCGCGGTGATTGATACGGAATCCCTGGGAGAGCGCACCGTCGTGCTGGATTGCGACGTGATTGAGGCC